>Ga0310691_10000114_pt1 | contig 160078 bp, 90 predicted proteins | sample 176DNAGHGlowgp2_FD_203887 | JGI IMG/M metagenome (GOLD analysis project Ga0310691, IMG submission 203887) | Sheep rumen microbial communities from Palmerston North, Manawatu-Wanganui, New Zealand - 1766 DNA GHGlow gp2 (v2) (version 2) | ecosystem: Host-associated > Mammals > Digestive system >...
CAGAGGCTCTATCGTATATCTGCTTAATATCAAATACTAATAAAGAGGATTACAGATGTTATCATACCGCACAATCGAACCCCACACTCTGGAACTCCTAAAGAAACTGACAGCTAATCCATTGCTTCGTGAACTGCGATTGGTGGGAGGGACAGCTTTGGCTTTGCAGTATGGACATAGGATGTCTATAGACCTCGATTTCTTCGGAAAGATAGAGATAGACAAGGAGGAGCTAAAAGACTCGTTGAGAGAGAATGGAGAATTCTCCGTTATCAATGAAACCAGGAATATTCACCAGTAATTAATAGATGGTGTTAAGGTAGATATTGTCAACTATAACTATCCGTGGATAGATGACTCTATCGAGGAAGATGGCCTTTGCCTTGCTTCTCCGAAGGATATCGCGGCAATGAAGATAAATGCTATAGAGGGTAGGGGAACTAAGAATTTTAAGCAATGGATACTCCAAAAGTTTTAACTCAGAATGAGGCGATAGATGTAGTGAAAAACTACAAAAAGGTCATCTCTCGTAGGTTTGAGAAAGAACCTATGGTTATACTTTATGGTTCCTACGCAAAAGGTAATGCCAGACCATGGAGTGATATAGATGTGGCTGTCATCATACCCAAAATCAATGATGACGAGTGGCTTATGCAATCAACAAAGTTGGTTCATGACGGACATGAAGTAAATGACCTAATAGAGCCAATTCTAATGGAAGAGCATGAGGACAGCATTCTATATGCAGATGTAATGAAAACAGGCATAGCAGTATAGCACATTTTACTATAGCAAAGGGCTTGCACCACAACACAGGTGCGAGCCTTTTTCCTTCATTTATTTGGGGATATAAAAAAAAGTTAGTACATTTGCAGGCGAGAAGAAAGAATAAAAGAGAATTATGGCGAGAGAAGAAAGCCTATATGGATAAAAGACTGTATATAATAAGTGGATGTAACGGGGCTGGCAAAACTACAGCATCATATACCGTATTACCTGAAATTCTGAATTGTAAAGAATTCGTTAATGCAGATGAGATAGCGCGGGGACTTTCACCATTTAATCCTGAAAGCGTATCAATTGCAGCGGGTAGGTTAATGCTTCAAAGAATAAATGAATTGTTATTGGCAGACAAGACTTTTTCGATAGAAACTACTTTATCTACGAGGTCATACATTAATTTAGTACGTAAAGCCCAAGCGAGAGGCTATGAAGTAAGACTACTTTTCTTTTGGCTCAAAACACCAGAGCTGGCAAAGCAACGTGTTGCAGAGAGAGTACAAAATGGTGGACATAACATACCTGAAGATGTTATAAAACGTAGATATGTATTGGGAATAAAGAATCTATTTAATATATTCATTCCTGACGTGGACTATTGGGCGATATACGATAACAGTGATACCCCTCGCAAGATTATTGCCTATGGAGAGAAGGAACAAAGGTGTGAGATAAAAGAAGAATTATTATATAATACGATAAAAAGCTATGTCAAGTAAAGAGTTAAAGGATTTTACGGAGAAATTAAGCCGTGGATTGGAGATTGCCGAAAAGCGCATGCTTGAGGAAAAGGCGCTAAGAGGACAAGATGTCATTGTATGTGACGCTAATAATAGGATACGTCGCATTCCTGCAAGTCAAGTAATAGCGAATAATCCTCAGTTTAAGTAGGATATTACTAACAGCAATCCACATTATTATATTATAGGAAGGGCTTGCACCAACAAGGGTGCGAGCCTTTTTTGCTCACCTGCAAATTCCTGTGTCTTACATTTTTTTCGCGCAAAGGATTGGCGGTAGGGAAAAACATTTTTATGCTTAGATTTTCCTCCGGATTTTAAAATCTTGTATAAAATTATCCGTGCATATCCGTATAATCCGTGGTTAAAATCTTGTCTAAAAATCTCGAGAAAATCGGAAAGAAAATAATAAGAAGGCTCTTTCTTCATTTCGTCATTTCATTCCTCAAAAATCCATTGAAAATCCTATCAAAATCCATGTTAAAATCGTTTACTGTTTACTGTTTAACTGATTTTCCTTTAGATTTTTCTTATGATTTTTGAGGAGTTTGCTCCGAAATCAAACCAAATCGTTTATGCTTATTTTAGATTAGATTTTCCTCCGGATTTTAAAATCTTGTATAAAATTATCCGTGCATATCCGTATAATCCGTGGTTTACAATCTTATCCAAAATCCCTTTAAAATCCAGTCCAAAATATATTTGGACGTTTTATATTTCATTTCGTCATTTCATTCCTCAAAAATCCATCTAAAATCTGAAGAAAACCCAAATAACCGTAAGTTATTTTACATTCCGCATGGTCTCTTTGCGTAAGCTCCGAAGGAGCGTCTTGGCGAGAAATAAACAAAGAAATCCGTGTTTATCCGAGCTATCCGTGGTAAAAATCAACACAGGGTTTTACTGGTGACCCCCTTTTTTTGACATCTTTTGTTTGGAGGTATCGAGAAAAGTTAGTACATTTGCAGGGAATATTGACCTAAACAGATGATAATGAGAAGATATAAGGACATGGCGCTGATGGCGCTCATGATGGTATGGGGCGCTGTGCAGATGATGGCGCAGGAAGAGGGCGACTTTACGTTTAACCCCGGGGTGAGATACTCGCAGTGGGTGACGAAGGCTCGCCTGAATAGTTTTTATGCTAATAAGGTTGCGGACGGCTTTGCTGTATATGACGAGAATGGCAACAAGGTGAAGAACGGCAATACGAGGCTGGACTATGTGCCTGGACTGGTGGCGAAGGCGATAGTGGAGAATGTGCAGTATTACTCGCAGTATCAGTGGGCGCAGTCATGGGCTAAGCCTTTCTTCTATAGCATGGCGGACTACTGCAACAATTACTTTACGTGGTTTACGACAACGGGTGGCAGTCTCGACAACCTGAATGCGGCGAAGGTGCTCTTCGGGCTGTATGAACTGACCAGTGTTGGCGGTGCGTATGCTTCTGACAAGGTGGCATCAAAGACGAATGGTAATGCGCAGGCGGCATTGTCGAAGGCTATGTCGGGCTTTAAGGACCATAACAGCAAATATAAGATAGGTGCGGGAACGAGTGCCTGCAAGGCTGGTCACACGATAGTGGAGGGTGGCTGGTGGCATAAGTCGCAGTATCAGGACGAGATGTGGCTGGATGGCTCGTATATGGGACCTGCACTGTTTGCTCAACTGAGAAACTATAACGGCAGCGACATAATAGGCGACGACTGGACGATAGTGTATAGGCAGATACAGGCTCTGTGGGAGATGTGCTGGAACCCAACGGACAAGTTGCTCTACCACGCTTTTGCTGCTGAGGGGCACGAGACTTACTCTAAGACCTGGGCCGGCTATAACCCTGCTGCAGGGGTGTACCACTCAGCTTCATACTGGGGCAGGGCAGAGGGATGGTTTCTGCTGGCGCTGGTTGACATACTGGAGCAGATGGATAAAATAACGGGTTCCGAGCTTGCTCGCCTGAGCACCGACTGGAGCGCAAGAACGGGGACGTTAACGGGAAGTGATGAGTATAACACGCTGAAGGCGCACCTGGCAGAGATGTGCGAGGGTCTGGCTCAGTGGCAGGATGAAGAGACGGGCTGCTGGTATCAGTTGCTGGACGAGGATGATACGTTCTATGCCGACAAATACAATTATAAGAGTTTTGCCAAGACATATAACTACCTGGAGTCATCGGCATCGGCTCTGTTTGCGGCTGGCATCATGAAGGCTATCAGACTGGGCTATATATCGGAGGACGACTACGGACCTGTGGCAAGGAAGGCTTATGCAGGACTGGTGAACACATTCATGGCTACTGACGGCAAGGAGGGTGTGCATCTGTACAGTTCTTGCCGTTCGGCTGGTCTGGGTACCTGGTCTGTACGTGACGGCTCTAAGGCTTACTACCTGCTGGGTAACGATGTGGTGGTGGTGACTAAGGATGAGCAGCAGACCGAGGGCAAGGTGCTGGGAGCATTCATACTGGCTGCTACGGAGTATGAGAAACTGTATCAGGACAACACCGTGCTGCTGGAGAAGGACCTCGCTCGTGAGTATGATATAAAGAAGGGTGAGACGATAGAGTGCACCGCATCAGGCAGTGGCTCGACGATAACCTACCAGTGGTATAGAAACGGTGTGGCGATAGAAGGCGAAACAGACAGCGAGATAGCCCCTCAACAGCCAGGCAACTATTACTGCACTGCGACTGCTGACGGAAAGACGGTTCAGTCTTCCATAGCCAATGTGACAGTGGATGGTGAGACGGGGATAATGAACGTTAACGGGAACGTTAACGGGAACTCTAACCTCTATAACCTTGCTGGTCAGAGGGTAGGAAGTGGCTACCGAGGCATGAGGGTACAAAAAGGCAGAAAAATAGTAGAATAAGGAAAATGCCAGATATAGAGAGACTTGCAGATGGTATTTATCTGCAAGTTTTTTATGTTTTTTGGGGAAAATAGAAAAAATCTTTGTACCTTTGCATTCGCTAAATTTGAAACTATAATTATAATACTTAAAATGATACAAAAATCAAATCAAAAAGTGCTATCGCTCCTTATGCTCTTCATGCTCGCCTTGACAGGCTCGATGGAGGTGAAGGCGGCGGACACAAGTGACTTCCATTTTAATTCAGGTGTGCGCTACTCACAGTGGGTTACGAAGTCACGCATGAACTCATTTTACAGGAATACTAAAGCTGATGGTTTTGCCGTGTATGATGCCGGGGGCAACAAGACGGCGGATGGTAATACCGCGTTTGACTATGTGCCTGGACTGGTGGCTAAGGCGATAGTAGAGAATGTGCAATACTACTCACAGTATCAGTGGGCACAGTCATGGACGTTGCCTTTTTTCTATAGCATGGCGGATTATTGTAATACTTATTATGGTAGCGCTCCGACGTCTGGTGGCAGTCTGGATAACCTTAATGCAACAAAGATGTTCTTCGGAATGTATGAACTGACGAATACTGGTGGGGCATACGAGAGTATAGCTTCTTCTACTAAGTCTAATGCCCAGACGGCTCTGGGTAAAGCGATGTTGGGTTTCCAGAATCATAATAATGAATATAAAATCTCCAAAGAAACACCCGCATATGCCGCTGGTCACACGATTGTTGAGGGGGGCTGGTATCACAAGTCAACATACAAAGACGAGATGTGGCTTGACGGCTCATACATGGGACCTGCCCTGTTTGCGCAGCTTAGGAACTATAAGGGCAGCGATATTATTGGTAGCGACTGGACTATAGTCTATAGGCAGATACAGGCTCTGTGGGAGATGTGCTGGAACCCTACGGACAAGTTGCTCTATCATGCTTATGCTGCTGAAGGACACAAAACTTACTCTAATACTTGGGCAGGCTTCAACCCAACTGGTGGCGTTTATCACTCTGCTTCATACTGGGGACGTGCCTGTGGATGGTATCTGCTGGCGTTGGTTGACATATTAGAGCAGATGGATAAGGCTGGTCTTTCAGGCACTACTGAATATAATAAACTGAAAGGTCACCTGAGCGATTTCTGCGAGGGTCTTGCTGCAAGGCAGGATGCTACGTCTGGTTGCTGGTATCAGATACTGGACGAGGATGGGACTTTTTATGCAGACTCTTATGACGGCAAGAACTTTTCAGCAAAATACAACTATCTGGAGTCTTCTGCCTCTGCATTGTTTGCTGCAGGATTTATGAAAGCTATAAGGTTAAAGTATATATCAAAGGACGACTACGGACCTGTGGCAAGGAAGGCTTATGAGGGACTGGTAAACAACTTCTTCGCTGCTGACGGCAGTGAGGGCGTGCACCTCTTTGGCTCATGCCGTTCAGCAGGATTAGGTGGTGCTACCAGTGGAAATGAGAAGTTCCGCGATGGCTCTAAGGCTTATTATCTCTTAGGTTATGATGTAAGTAGAGTCAAGAAGTCTGAGGCTAAGACTGAAGGTAAGATTCTCGGTGCTTTCATCTTGGCTGCTACGGAGTATGAGAGACTATATCAGGACAACACCGTACTGTTTGAGAAAGACCTCGCTCGTACATACGACCTCACTGCAGGCGATGAGATAACGTGCCCTGCATCAGGCAGTGGTGCGAGCATCACCTACCAGTGGTATAAGGACGGCAGCGCAGTGGATGGTGCCACAAGCGCTACGATAAAGCCTGATGCATCTGGCGCCTACTATTGTACGGCTACATCAGGTACGACGACGATACAGAGCTCTACCACTAATGTGACAGTGCCTGGCGTGGATACTGAGACACCGGTGTTTACTACTGACCTGGCTGCTACTGCGACAGCTACGGTGGGTACAGCGAAGACGCTGACAGTGGCTGCCAGCCACGCAGACGGCTATCAGTGGTATAGCAACACCACAGCGAGCAATACTGGTGGCACAGAAATAGAGAATGCGACATCGGCTTCATATACCTTCACCCCAAGTGCTGCGGGTACACTATATTACTATTGCGTGGCAACAAACAGCAATGCGACAGGCACACAGAGCGTAGCATCAGCTGTTTGCACCGTGACAGTGAGTGAGGCAACGACATATACCGTGACCTTCGATGCCACAACCAACGGCGGTACGTGCGGTACGGCAAGCCTTACTCAGGCATCAGCTGGTGCAAGCATCACCCTGCCTGCTGCAACGAAGGACGGCAATACCTTCAATGGCTGGTACACTGCCTCCACTGGTGGCACACTGAAAGGTGCTGCAAACGCTTCATACACTCCTACTGCAAACGAAACACTCTATGCGCAGTTTACTGAAAACAGTGGAACGGGGGGAGATAAGTACTATATTCTTGGAACCAAGGAGATTGCATCAGATGGTACTTTGACGTATGCAAGTAGCTCCGGCAATATGACGGTAAAGTATATCAAATATAATGGTTCCACTTATTCTGCCACTACAGATTTATCTATTACTTTTAATGACTACAATGGAAAATATCCAGACGGTGCTAGCAGTTCATCAGTTGTTAACATCAGTGGAATTTTAGATTCAAGTAACTGGGCAACAGGTTCTGGTTCTGCCTTTGCTAGAGGATTAAGATTTACAGAAAATATCTCTTATACCTTGGCTTTGGGGTCAAAGACTATCTCCAAGATAACATTCTTGTGTTATCCAGCAGGAAAGAGTACTTCTGTTACCATAGGTGGAACAGCAAAGAGTATATCATCTCAAGCATGGACTCTTCTGGAGTGGACTGGATCATTCACTGGAAATGTCTCTGTCGATATAGGTGAGAAAAATGTATATGGTGTATTCGAGCTTGAGACCTCAACTGGTGGCGACACCCCCACCCCAACGACATATACCGTATCATATAATATGAATGGGCATGGTACGGCTATTGATAATGTGACTGGCGTGACGGCTCTGCCAAGCACGTTGCCAACACCAGAGGCAACGGGATATACCTTCGGTGGTTGGTACACTAACGAAGGACTGACCTCTGCTGCTGTGGCTGGTGCAAGCATAAGTGCTGACACTGAGCTGTATGCTAAGTGGACGGCTAACACCTATAGTGTACATTTCGACGCTAATGGTGGCGAAGGCTCAATGACTAACGAGTCATTCACCTATGGCATAGAGAAGGCTCTTACCGCTAATGCGTTCACTCGCACTGGCTACAAATTTGATGGCTGGGCAACGAGTGCTAATGGCGCGAAGGTGTATGACAATAGTCAGAGCGTGAGCAACCTCACCGCTACGAATGGCGGCACAGTAGATCTCTATGCTCACTGGACAGAGAAGGCTGCTGCTACGGTAAGCATCACGCCAACTTCAGGCAATGTGACGGTGGGTAGCACGCTGGACATATCAAACTATGTCACAGCAGGTAGCTCCACTGGTGTCATCGGCTACTCTACTGGTGATGCTACGAAGGCTACTGTGACAAACGCCGGCGTGATAACTGGCGTGGCAGAGGGTAGCGCAAATATCACAGTGACCCAGGATGAGGATGCAAACTATAAGACAGGTTCTGTTACATTCACAGTAACAGTGAATGCTGCTCCTACTCCTACAACAAACTACACTGTGAAGTTCTATAACGGTACAGAGGAACTATCTTCTTCGGAAGTAGCGAAAGGTACAGAGGTTGAGGCTCCTACCAGCAACCCCACTAAGGATGGCTACACCTTCAAGGGTTGGACTACTACAGATGGTGGCACATTAAGAGTGGTGTTCCCTTACCCTGTATATAGTAATGTGAACTTCTACGCTGTGTGGAGCAACACTACTTCTGGTGGTGGAGGGGAAGATGAGACGATATTCTCGGCTGCTGGTGCAGGTTCATCTAATCTAAGCGTGCCTGGAAATACTACAAACCAAGAAATAACTTCTACAAATGCAACGATTACTGGAGGTGAAATGTATGCGACAAACAAACAAACTTCTGCAAAAGATATGATGAAGAGTCAGGTCGATAAATATGCGTTCCTGATGCCGAATGACAACACCTATTTTAAAATAACTTTGAATAAAGCATTACAAGCTGGTGATAAGATCAATACAAAAATATATGAAAGAGAAGATGCTTCGATTGGCCTATGGTTCAGTACAGATAACACCAACAATACCAAGCCTTCAACAGAGCCGACCTCAAAGATATTAAGACCAGTAGCTACATCAAGTGGATGGGGAGCAGAACAAACATATACTGTGGCTACAGGTGATGGTATATGTGGAGAGAGCACTTTCTATATCTATCGAGCTTATGGCAAAAACACATATTTCACCGACTTCACCATCACTCGTGAGGGTCAGGGCAACGACATCACCCTCGATGCTACTACTGACTACGAGAACTTTAATGACTATGTAGGAGCGAACAAGAATGTGACGCTGAAACGTAGTTTTACTGAGGGTAAGTGGACTACACTGGTATTGCCATTTAGAGTAACTGCAGAGCAGTTGAATGCTGCATTTACCAATGCTAGCGAATGTGAGCTTGCTAAGATTAAGAGCATGAGCGTGGCTCAGGGTAAGGGTAGCATTCACTACACCACAGTGAGCAGTATAGAGGCTAACAAACCTGTGCTGGCGAAGATAAAGCCTAATGCGAATGGTGAATATGTGTTCACTGGCGTTATGGTGGAGGCTCCTGAATCTGTTGTATCAACCTCAACTGACGGCAAGGTAGAGATGCACGGTGTGTATAAGACAACAGGATATACTCAGATAAGCTCTGACTCATACTTCCTCTCTGGTGGCAAGTTCTATGACTGGAGCTACCTGAACGCTATGTCTCCTTTCTCTGCATACATACTGCCAGTGGGAGCTAATACACAGTCTATAAAGTCCATTAGCTTTGCTGAGGATGCAACGGGGATAGTGAACGTTAACGGGAACGTTAATGCCAACGGGAATGGTAATGCCAACGAAAACGAAAGCTATAACCTCGCTGGTCAGAGAGTGACGAAGGAATATAATGGTATAGTAATAATAAAAGGTAAGAAGGTGTTCACAAAATGAAGGCGGAGTATGTAGTGCCTCTCATAAGTTGTATTGCCCAACAGAAGGAGGTGGGACACTTGCTGTTCTCCAGTGGCATTGAGGGCTCAATACCTGGTAATAGTGTAGAATGTAATTTTATAACAGATAACGATGAAGAAAATGTATATAGCACCAACGACTAAGGTGCACATAGTGATTATGCCACAGATACTGGCAGGCAGTGGTGAGACGATTGGGCAAGGTGGTACTGAAGGTGGTGGTCACCACGGCGCGGTCGGTAATAGTATGGAGGCTGATTTTGAGGAATAATCCATACGAGAGGAAAGAATAAAGGAAAGAGCGCTGAACGGATTGTGTTCAGCGCTCTTGCTTGTTAATATGAATAAAGGGGGTTGGTTATTTAGCTTCTTTCTTGCTTGTAAGCTTCTTGTATTCAGCCTTGGCTTTCTCCATCTGCTTGCGGAAGTCAGGGCTGTTGTGAAGGGCTGCATAGCCTATGCTGGCTGCGGCGCGTGATACATCGACATCGCTCTGCCAGTGGGCACCAACTATCACGCGGCTCTCGCCATAGTCCCAGCCACGCTTGTATATGGCATCGGCATTATCGGGATTGAGCTCGGCGAGCAGGAGGGCTGTAGCCCATCCGCGCATGGTGTGGCCAGAGGGGTAGGAGCCTTCCCTGGCGAGTTCTGCCTCGTCTTCTTCTGCCTGATAGGTGAGGATATGCTCATGAAACCTTACGAAGGGACGCATACGGTGGTAGTAAGACTTGATGGGCTTGCGTATGGCTGTGGCGCTATGGACACCAGAGGTGAGGAGCTTCCATATCTCGGGGGTTTCTTCTTGGGAGATGGTCATTCCGAAGGCTGGACTGAACTGTGCAGCGAGTGCCTCATAGGTCCAGGCGGCATCACGTCGCGCCTGGGCTGCACGCTCAGGGTCGAGACGCTGTTGCTTGCCCCAGAAGTAACGCATGATGTCGTGAGAGAAATGCTCGCCGATGGTGTCAGGCGGTGCTGGCAGACACTTGACGAGGTCTGGCATCTGGTCAATGGTGAGGTAGGTCTCTGGTTCGTCCTCTGCATAGAGATTGAACGAGAGCGAGAGGACGAGGATGAGTGATAGTATCTTTTTCATTGTGTTGTTATTGTGGGGGATTAGTTGTTGTTGGCGAAGCTGAGTCGCTTAGCCTGCTGCATAACCATCTCGGCAAGTTCGGCGTTGGAGTCCTGCACTCCGTTGATGTCGTCGAAGAAACGGTGCAGACCTGCTATGCCGCCTCCTGTCTTAATGATATGCACGATGCAGAGGTTCTGTATGCCGATGGTGTCTGAGAGGATATCGATGTCGTTAGGTCCGAGCTGGGAGAGGGCGAGCTGGTAGGCATCGTTGTAGTTGTCGTGGAGCATTTTCTCAACGTCAGCCAGCGTGTTGATGCCCAGGCGTCGGAGTATGGGCAGGAACTTGAGGGCTGACGAACGGTAGAGTTCGGCATTGTTGATAGAGGCGATATACTTGTTGAGTTTATCAAACGGCTGTTGCTGCAAATAGGCATTGAAGGTGTCACCATCGAGTGGCACATCGCCGAGTTTGCCCTGCTCCATGAGGGCTGTGACGCGACGACGGTGCTCTATGATATCAGCACGTATGCGGCTGAACTCCATATCGGCAAGTTCGAGCATACCAGCCAGTCGGCTCAGGGCGCGGTGGTATTCCACAGGTGTCTCGATGTCGAGCTTGTAGCCCAGGTCGTGCTGTATGTCTGACCACACATGCTGCAGGGCTGTGCGCATCTGCAGTTCGAAGGATATCTCGTTGAGTTCAGGATGCTCGGGGTCGAAATACAGAGAGCGCGGAATGCGACAGATGTAGTGGAGGGAGTTATAGCCGAAACTGTCAAACTGGTGCATCTTACGCTTATCGACGGAGTTAGGCCAGTCGATGTCGAAGTATTTCTCAGCCATGGAGGCTATGCGGTCCACGTCCTCGTTGTAGTAGGCAATGATGCGCACGCCAAGGATATCGGTGATGTCGGCAAGCGACTGGTATTTGTGACCCTTGCGCAGTAGTTTGCCCACGAGTGACTTCTCTGCCTTGATGCGAGAGTCCATCTGGTTGAGCTCTATGTCAACCTCAGACACGAAGTTGTCGAGCTGTTGCATTACGACATGGCGCAGCAATACGTAGTCGGGCATCTTGAGGCGGTATTCCTCAAGAATCATTTCGTTGTGGAAATCGAGTCCGTAACTTTCCATCTTGTTTACTTTATCTCAAAGAGGTTCATGAAGCCTGTCATGGTGAATACGGAACGTATGCTGGCGTTCATGCCAGTGACGTAAACGTGTACACCTTTTGGCTTTGCGTTCTTGAGTACGTTGAGGAACAGACGCAGACCAGATGAAGAGATATACTCGAGCTTGGTGCAGTCGAGTATGATGTCTTTGCCCTCACTGCTGATTAGTGGTGCGAGTGCGCGCTCTGTCTGTGGTGTGGCAGCGGTGTCCAGTCGTCCTTCAAAATAGGCTACTAAATTGTTGTCTTGTTCTTTGATGGTAGTGTTCATTGCTTTATTTTTTTGAATTTTCGTTATTTCGATGTTCCGATATTCCGATGTTTCGAGGCTTCTGTTACAGCTTTTTTCTCAGGGTGAGAACGTTCTTGTTGTCTATACGCTCATAATTGATGGAGTCCATTATCTGGCGTATGAGGTGGATGCCCAGTCCGCCGATAGGACGCTCTTCAGCCGAGAGGCTGGTGTCAACATCCTTACGTGCTGTAGGGTCAAAGGCTTTGCCGCTATCAGTGATGGTGAACTTCAGTCTCACCTCGTTAGCCTCTGCCTCGATGTTGATATCGCCCTTCTTGCCTACGGGGTAAGCATACTCCATAGCGTTGACTACAGCCTCTTCCATGGCGAGGTTGAGCTGGGTGGTGGTGTGGTCGTCGATGTCGAGGGCTATGCACACCTTTTCAACGAAGGCGGAGAGTTGTGGTATGGTCTCCACATCGTTAGGCAGGGTGATGCTGCGTTGCAGACGCATCTCACGGTGCTGCTTGGTGTATTGTATGGCAAGCATGGTGAGGTCGTCAGTCTGTTCGTTGTCGCCCACAAACGTCTCAACCGCTTCGTGCATCTGGTAGATGATGCCCTCGGAGTAAGATGTGTTGTAGTGGGATTTGATGCGGGCAGCTACGTCGAGCATGCGCTTCTCGCCAAACTGCTCGTGCTGTTCTGCCTCAGCCTCGGTGAGTCCGTCGGTATAGAGAAATATGGCTGTTGGCGGGTCGATGGTGGTTTCCTGAGTGTTGTATCTCCATTCATGCATAAAGCCCAATGGGATGTTGGAGGTGACAGGCAGGAGTGACACCTTATTGTCTTTGGCATCAGGATTGATGAGCATAGGAGGACAGTGACCTGCATTGCTATATCGCAGACGTCCGGTAGGCAGGTCGAGCACTCCGATGAACATGGTGACAAACATGTTGGTCTCGTTCATCTCAGTCATGGCATTGTTGACCTGAGCCATAATCATGCCTGGCATAGCCTCATGAGCCGACACAGAGCGGAAGAGGCTGCGAGTGACAGCCATAACGAGTGAGGCTGGCACTCCCTTGCCGCTTACGTCGCCTATGCAGAAGAAGAGTTTCTCATCGCGAACGTAAAAGTCGTAGAGGTCGCCTCCGACCTCCTTGGCTGGTATCAGCGAACCATAGAGGTCAAGGTCATCGCGTTTGGATATAACGGGACCTTCCTTTGGAAGCATTCCGTGCTGTATGTTGCCTGCTATGCGCAGTTCGCTGCTGTAGTGCTCCTTCTCGGCACTTATCTTAGAGAGGCGCTTGCCGCTCTTTGCCATGCGATAGACGATGAAGCCCATCAGTGTCAGACCTACGAGGAGCATGATGTTGAGGTTCACCAGAACGTTGCGCAATCCCTGGTATATCTCGCGGTCAGAACAGATGACAGCCATAGACCATCCTGAGTCGTCCTCCTCGTTGGCGCTGATGTATGACTTATCGTGAGAGAGGCTGATAGGGGTGTAGAACACATAGTAGGTGTCGCCATTATTACCCTCTACCTCACCTTGTCCGCTTTTGCCAGCCAACATATTTCGGTTTATCTGGTGCGACGAGGTGTCCATCACCCCGTCAGTCAGTTGCTGCAGGGTGGTTCGCATGATGTGTGCCTCCTTCGGACCAGCCATAATCTTGCCAGTGCGTGAAACGATGAGATTTAAGCTTGAGGCGTAGTTATGACCATCGTTTATGACCCTAGAGAGCCAGTCGAGCGACACATCGGCAGTGAGCACGGCAACCCTGTTGCCATGCTTATCGCAGATGGGTTGCGAATAGGTGCTCATCATCATCTCGCCACCACCCTTGTCAAAATAGGGTTCGCTCCAGTGACCCTTGCCCGTCTGCATGGGCACGGCATACCACTCCATGTGGTGATAGTCATACTCGTTGGTGCCGAGTTGTTTGCTGATAATCCTGCCCTCAGGCACACGATAAGAATATGGTGCAAACTGCGCTCCCATCTTCTTATAATAGTTTGGCTCAAAGGCAACGGCACTGCCCACTATGATTTTGTTGTCATCAAGCAGACGCTGGGTGATGGTTACCATGGAACCAGGTTTGTCGAGGTCGCGCTCCACAGCCCATGCCATCTCGCGCACAGCCACCTCTATCTCGTTCATCACATTCTGAATCTTGAGGCTCTTGATGCGTAGCTCGCCCTGCGCACGGTTTTCTACACTTCGTAGTATGCCTTCCTGAGCATACATATACTGTATTATGCTCGTCACCTCAACGAGTATGGCGGCGATGACGATGAGTGCGATGCTGGCGTTGGAACGCAGACTTTCAGCTGTTATGTTCTTAAAGAATTTCATTTATCGTTCTGTTTAGCGAAGAACCTTGCTACGATGGCTCCGCTGATGTTATGCCACACGCTGAAGATGGCTCCAGGAATGGTGGCGAGGGGATACAAGGCGAAATGGGTGGCAGCAAGACTGCTTGCCAAACCAGAGTTCTGCATGCCCACCTCTATTGATATTGCCTTGCGCTTGGCAAGAGGCATGTGCAGCAGTCTGCTGACGGTATAGCCAAATGCCAGTCCGCAAAGGTTGTGGAGCATCACCACAAGGACGATGGTAAAGCCTCCTACCATCAGTTTCTGAGAGTTGGCAGATATCACTATAGCCACTGTGAAGGCTATGGCAAGTGAAGATATCGCAGGCAGATAATCAACAGCCTTGGCGGTAAAGACGGGGAACAGCTTTTTGATGATAAAACCGAGGATTATCGGCATGATGACTACCAACAGTATGCTGTAGAACATGCTCACCACATCGACATCAACGCTTTTTCCTGCCAATGCCCATGTGAGCAGAGGGGTGAGCAGCGGTGCCAACAGGGTGGAAACACCCGTTATGCCTACCGACAATGCGAGGTCGCCCTTGGAGAGGTAGGTGATGACGTTTGATGCTGTGCCACCAGGACAGCAGCCTACGAGTATCACGCCCAGTGCCAGAGCTTCGTCAAGAGCGAATGCTTTGGTAAGCAACCATGCCAGTGCAGGCATTATGCAGAACTGAGCCACATTACCCAACAGCACATCGCGCGGATGGCTGAATACAACGTGGAAGTCATGGGGACTGAGTGTCAGACCCATGCCAAACATTATCACACCCAGCATATAGTTGATGGATGTGGTAGGTATCTTATTGAGCGCATCGGGGAAGAAGAGTGCAGCCACAGCGGTGAGCAACACCAGAATCCCCATGTATTCAGAGATGAATTTGCAGACAGACTTCATTTTACAGGAACATTGAAATAGGTGTCAGGGTGTGGCTCATCCTTCAGGGTGAAGTGCCACCACTCCGTATCTATTGGCTTGAAACCGTGACGCAGCATAGCCTTACGCAGTATCATACGGTTATGAAACTGCTGAGGGGTGATGGTGCGACCAGCAGGCGAATAGGTGCCGATGAAGGTATCGGTATCAGGATTGCCACAGAAGTCGGGATGACTCTCCGGACCGAAGAAGTCGAATGTGCCACCCATATCCACCTCCTTCTCCGTCTTCATATCGAAGAGGGTGAGGTCAACCGTGGAGCCACGTGTGTGTCCGCTCTTCTCGGCTATGTAGCCCTGCACGAAGAGCACCGACTTGTCCAGCTCAGGGTAGAAATAAGGCTTCATGATGGTGTCAGACAGGTTAGCTGCCCACCTCACAAAGTGGTCCACCGCCTTCTGCGGACGATAGGCATCATACACCTTCAGTCGGTAGCCCATCTGCTTCACCTCGTCGCTAACGGCGCGCAGACTGTCAGCAGCTACCTTGGTCAACAATGCCGTAGGGCGCTCATAACCGTCTATGCGCTGCCCCACGAAGTTGTAGGTAGAGTAATAGCGAATCTCCAATATGGCGTCAGGCACCACATCGGTGAGGTTCACCAACTGGCTCTGCGCTGAGGCGCAGAAAGTAAGAAGTAAAAAGTAAGAAGTAAAAAGTAGCTTCTTCATGAGGTTGAATGGTTCAAGAGGGTTCAAGTCGCGCTTTGCGCTGGTTCAAGGTGCAAAGTTACAAAAAAATACCCGAACAAGCACAAACTTGTCGGGTATTTTTTGTGTTCGTAAAGACTACAGCTTAGTTGCCTCGGTGAAGTTATTTACGTAGCACCTTGGTGCTGAGGGTCTGTCCGTCCTTAGTCGTAGCCTTAGCCACATAGAGGCCAGCAGGCAGTGAAGCGAGGTTGCAGAACTGAGAGAGTGCAGACTGAGCCACCACTCTGCCGTTAGCGTCATACACCATGATAGAGGCGATGTCACCATAGAAGATGATGCCATTAGAGGTGAAACAGATATTAGGTTCACTTGCCTTGACTTCCTTAACAGCAGTAGGTATGTCACCCCTATATTCCTCAAAACCATTGAGGGTAAGGTCGGTGAGGTAAACATCGTTAGAACCTGTGCTATTGATGCGCACAATGATAGGCTCATTGGTCTGAGGTATGCCATACTCCACGAAGTTGACGGTGAAGACGCGCTGATCGAAGGTGACACTCTCGCCATCATGCCATGAAGACTCGCCAGGACGCTTCCACTGCATCTGGAGGGTAGAGGTCTTGCCACCACCGTAGCAGTTAGAGCGCATCTCGCTGAGGCTTGGTACGCTGAACTCTACATAGCCGCTGCTCTTGGCAATCACGTATGCTCCCTGAGTTGCACCGCCATAGAGGGCACCGATCTTGGTAGGATAGGTACCGCTCTTACCATAGTAGGTAGGCAGTATCTTATTGCCAGTAGCTGCATCGCTGACATACTGAGAGATGCTCTCAGCGAGAGTGGCATCCTGGAAGAGGTAGTCGTTGATGAGCAACTTCTTCTGGTAGTCCTTACCACCCATGCTGGTTATCTCATCCACGTCAGGCAGTGTGCCGTCGTTGACGGGAAGGGTCTGCAGTTCGAAAGCGGGACGCTCCCATCCTGCCTCGTAAGCACCGTAGTCAGGTGCTGCACCATAGTAAGGCAGTGAAACGGTGAAGCTATAGTCGTCGAGCCACTTCTCCGTGTTCTTATAATAATAGTCCTTGAAGACGTCGGCGCAGTAGAAGTTCTCGATAGGTGTGCCCTTATCCTCGAAGATGCTACCCACCTTAGGACGAGCAAACTTCAGAGGCAGTTCGCCATTAGGCTGACGAGCGCTGAGACCGGTTTCGAGGCTGATATCCTCAAACTGGTCGTCGAAGCTTGGCCAGTCCTTGGCGCTGAGGCGCTTGTATTCCTGACCAGTCTTGGGGTCGATACCCTTACCCATGTTGTACTGTGGTGAGAGCCCCATGAGGTCCTGCCAGTTGGTATATTCGGAGTCAGGCCACATATCGCCGAAGCGGTGGTTAGCCTCACCGGGGTTAAAACCGAGACAGTTGCGCAGGTGGAAGACTGTGTTGCCTATCATCTCCACGTCGCAGTTGAAGCGGAAGTTTACCTGCTTATTGTTGAAAGCGGTACAGTTGAGTATCCATGTGCCCTCGTCGTGGTTGTTCTGGTCGAAGCCGTGGTAGAGGTTGTATGCAGCCACGCAGTTGGTGAACACATGGGCGCCGTATGAGCCACCCTTGCCGTCGGCAGAACCACCGCTCTGCTTGTTGCCGCCCTGCTTGAAGCCATTACCATTGACACCTATGCTGCCATCCTCCAGGTAGCCGTTGTAGAGCGCCCAGCAGTTGTCTATAAGACATGGATATACGGCATAGTAGAGATCCCAACCATCATCGCTGTTAGCCCAGCAACGGTCGCCATGCCACTCATTACCTGGACCAGGATAGAGTTTGTTAGCAAAACCATCGGCATTGCCACCATGAGCCTGCACATCATAGTTGAAGTAAGAGTCGCAGTTGATAATCTGGTTATAGCGACCATAGAGGTACTTAGGGTTACGGTTGTTGCCACCATTGCCATCTTTGTCGAAGCCGAGTTGCAAACCAGTATCGCCACAACGATAGAAGTTACAACGTTCTACGACACAGTAGTTTGCCTCGAGTTTCATACCACTGTCGGCTGACTTAGTGATGTCGATATCACGCCAATACCAATAGTCGGCATTAGGGTTCTGAAGTACACCACGGAACTGCTTAGCAGCATCGTCACCCGTGTGGGGCTGCTGAGAGAAGTCGAACACTGGATTAACCGATGGTTTCTTGTCCTTCTCGGTATCGTAACCAAAGACGCAGATGCGGTGGTGACGATTGCCTGAGTGGCGCACATTGATCATATCACTAAGCTGATACGTGCCAGACTTCACCCATAGGGTGTCGCCAACCTCAAGAGCCTCGATAGCGACCTTGAGGTCGTTGACAGCACCACCTGGCTCAATAGTCAGTTGGCGAGCATGGGCTGCTGAAACTGCCAACAGCGCCACGAATAATGATAGTTTCTTCATATTTTAGTTATTGATTACTTTTTTTCCATTAACGATGCTGATGCCTTTATATCCATTGCCGACCTTTTGGCCAGCGAGGTTATAAGACTCACCCCAGCCCTCTCTATGAGAGAGGGAGTTTTCGTTTTCGTTATCGTTAACGTTAACGTTAATGATTCCAGTTGCGGAGTTGCCCTCCTCCATTGGTTCGCCGAAGCCACCCATCATGTTGGCAGCACGGACGGTAAATTTCCCATTCCCGTTAGCGTTAACGTTATATTGATTCTCTGTGCCTGCAACGATAGCCACGAAGTCGCCATCCTGCTCTATGAGGAACGCCTTAGCTGGTTCGCCGACAGTCCACGAGAGGCTGTTGCCTGAACGAGTGACGCTGGTAACAGCTATCTGACGACACTCTACATCGGGAGTCCAGTCAGTATAAACATTGCGAAGTTGGTATTTGTCTATCTCGCTTGCCTGCAGTACAGTCTCGTATGTACCACTATCATGAGCCTTGAACGTCAGCACATTGGTTTCAGGCGTGATGTTGTTGCCATTCTCATCCATCGTGTTGTACTCATAGAACTGCATATAGTGGGCATCCTCTGTGGTCTGGATACCTGTTAGCGAAACGCGCTTTGTTTTGTCTTCCTTATTCTTTGGGTCAGTCTGGTTAGTACCAAGACGCAGACGGGCTTGTTCCGTCAATGTAGTATTGATAAACGCCTCCTTTGGCCATCCACGCCATCCACGTCCGAAAATCCATATTGATGACTCGCAGTCGATGGTGCAGTCCATGAAGATAAAGCCATGTCCGCCTGGTTGGTTGAAGTCCTCCACCTGTGTATATGGAGCTGACAACGTTGCCTCGCCCTGGTTGGTGTATTTATCGTAGGGCTGACGGTCACGGTTGACAAGTTTGCACTTATTGAAGAATACATCGCCATTGCCACAAAGGAAATCCACGGAACCTCGTAAGTCAGACGTTTCCCAATAGAACTGTCCGTCCGCCTTGTGAGCGTAGTAGGTATCTTGATATGACAAGAGACATACGTTCTTACCTATGGTATGATTGCCATCATCATGCCAACAGCAGGCACGGGCAGTACCAGAGATCTTGAAGTCGTTCTCTATAGTGAAGTCCTGAAGATAGCAACCGCTACCCTGATTGACGATAGGTGCAGTGGTGCTGAGATCTTCCTTGGTAGGTTTGATATGTATCAGCACGCCCTTCTCGGTACTACCATCGGCAGGTGCAGGGTTGTTGCCACTGTGACGGGCTCTCTGACCTATCAGCGAAACGTTATCGACCTTGATGGTATCACGTCCCAGCGGGTCATAGCTGCTATAGTTCTTATAGTTATAGTACGTGCCATAGTCATAGTCACCGTTCTTCATAAAGATGAACTGCCTATTGCCTGAGGTATTAGCATTGACCTGCTTGATGGCAGCACGAAGCTCATCCTTGTTGCCGACTATGATATAGTCATTGACTTGTTGCGCTGTAGCTGTCAGCATCGAACAGAGCGATGCTGACAGTATTAAAGCTTTATTTTTCATCATTCTTTTCACTTCATTTCCTTGGTTGCAATGACAGTACCATCGTTCATGGTCTTAACGACGATATATGCTCCATGCTGTGGAAGCGACATGCGAGCGCCAGAGAGTGAGTAGTAAGCGACGTTAACGGGAACGTTAACGGGAACGTTAACTTCGTTGATGCCAGTAACTACTGTAACTGCTTTGGCAATACCGAAGCCACCCATCATGTTGGCAGCGCGCACGGTATAGCTTGCAGATGCGTCGCTGACAGTGTAAGAGGTCTGAGTGCCATCGATGATGTCAACGAATTCGCCACCCTTCTCTATGAGGTATGCCTTTGCCTTCTGGTCAGTAGTCCATGACAGGCTGTTGCCACTCAGCGTAGCGCTCGTCACTTCCACCTGCTTACAATCCTCATCCGGTGTCCAGTCAGGGAACACATTACGGAGCTGGAAGCGCTCTATCTCGTTAGGCTTGAGGATTGTCTCCATCGTTTTGCTATCAGCAGCAGTGAAGGTAAGAACATTAGAAGCAGGGCTTACTACATTGCCGTTCTCGTCCATCGTGTTGTACTCATAGAAAGTAAATGCACGGCATACACTCTCGCTATCGTCAGAAGACTTCACACCCTTTGTGGTTGCACGTAGAGAGTAGTCAATATCTCGAACGATAGCATAGTTGTCAGCTGCTTTACCGCTGGTCTGGTCGTTGCCTACACGCTTGGCTGCATCAGCAGACAATACAGTATTCAGGAATGCAGCCTTAGGCCATGCACGCCATCCGCGTCCGAAGTCCCAAGTCTTAGCCTTACAGTCAACGTGGCAATCCATGAAGATATAGCCCTTGCCACCGACGCTGTTGTAGTCTTCTTCCACTGTGTAAGGTGCGGATATGTGTGTATCACCAGTGTAGATACCTTGACCAGGATAACGCTGGATACAACGAATGTCACAACGATTGAAGAATACGTCGCCGCGTCCGCAGATGAAGTCAACAGTGCCTACGAACTGTGTGTCCTCAAAGTAAAGCTGTCCGTGGTCGGTATGTGAATAATAAGTGTCCTGACGTGATTCCAACTTCAACCACTTACCAATAGTGTGATGACCACGATCGTGAAGAGCAGCTGCCTGACCATCATTACCACTGTAGTCGAAGTTGTTGTGGAAGGTGATATTCTGCAAGTAGGTGCCTGTACTCTGAATCATGATAGGTGCAGTGCGACTTACACTTGACGTAGTAGGAGTGATGGTAATAGTCACGCCTTCGGTGCTCTGACCGATAATAGATACGTTATCAACCTTAAGGGTATCGCGACCATTGTTCTTATTGACTTCTGCTGCAGTGTTGACAAAAGTGCCGTAATCATAAGTACCATTCTTCAGGAAGATGAAGCGGCGCTGTGCTGAAGGTGTCTCATTGAACTGCTTGATAGTAGCACGGAGAGCTGCAATATTGTCAACTACGGTGTAGTCGCCCACCAATAATGAAGCTTCTGACTGATACTTGGCTTCCACATCCATGTTGCCCATGATATTGAAAGTATAAGATGGACTTGTTGACAACAGAGTACCATTATTGTACCAACCAGTGAAAACCCAGCCCTCATTTGAAGTCTGAGAAAGGGTGACAGAACTGCCTCGCTCGAAAGTCGTACCAGTTGGCGAAACGCTAACGTTACCACCCTCAGCAGGATTTGCTACTACTGTGAGATTGTGGGTGATGGCCTGTCCGACGGTACCGTATGTAGTACCCTCGATGAACACATCACCCATAGAAATAGTCTTCTTGCCATCCATACCGCTGATGGTAACCACCAACTGACATGTCTTGTCACTTGCAACACTACCTTCTAATGTGTACTCTTCGATAGAGCATGTAGGATCAGAAGCTTCACGCTTAGGGGTGAAACTTCCCAGTGACTTGGTGCTACCGTCGCCATTGACCCATGCCACAGAGATAGAACCCTTGTCAGTCTTCCAACGGGCAGCTTTCAGTCCCACCTTAGTCGGAGTAAATGTTATACCCTCTTTTGGTGTAATAGAGAACTTAATAGCATTGTCACCACTCTTCGATGCTTTGAAGAATGTCTGAGTGTAACCGTCAGAGGTTACACCAGTCTTGTCACTTGAACTCTCTGCAGTAATCGTAATGCCACTGCCTACGGTCATAGCTCCAGGTGTAATAAACTGACTCTGGTTCTCAGGCGAGCATACGCCAGTTTCCAGATTACCCGTTGTCAAAGCCCAACTCACTTTTACAGGGTCATTGTTTGCCGTTTGGGCAAACGTAGCAACGATGGCTGCAAGAGCCATCATTGCTGTTGTGAATAATTTTCGCATGATTGTAATCAGTATAGTATATTCTTTATTTTACAGTGAAGCGTACAGAACGCGTAGCACCACCAAACTGCAGACGAGCGATATATACGCCCTTTTGCAGCTGTCCGCTGACAGGGATGCTGTACTGACCGCCCTCAGTAGCAAGTATCGTAGCAACATTGGCTGCGAGGATGCCCTGTGGGGTGTAGAGGTCGAGAACAGCCTTGCCATTGGCAGGAATAGTAAACTGCAGGTTGCCGTGAGCAACGCAGAGTGAGAGTTCCTTGTCATTGGTGAGGATAACCTGTGTGCCGGTAGCCTGAGCAGGAGCGTACTCGTAAGGACCGAGGTCACGGGCAGCGCCGTAGATAGGCTGCCAGAGATATGGGAACTCATCCTGCATCTCGCTCTTGAGGTCGAGACCCTTGTCGAGGAACGTAGTAGCGGTGCTCTTAAGACGTGCAAAGCGTGTAGGCAGACTGCCGTCGGCAGCACGTGGTGCCTTAGCATCGTCCTCAGAAAGACTTACGTAGTCGTCCTTAGAGAAACTGTTTGCTGTGATAGCATTATTCTTCCACGCATTCTTAGTCTTATTGGTGAGCAGGGCATTGTTGCTTTCTGTGAAAGTGCCCTTTATCTCAATGTTGCCGAAGCATACATTATTATAGAACTGGAAGTTGTTGGCATCGTTACAGTCTTCAAACATGAAGTCGTAACCGCAACCGAAAGCGAGGCAGTTGACGAGTTTGATGCCTCCCTTGTGAGAGTTCTCATCGAAACCCTTAACAGAACCTGTCTTGTCGCAGTTGAAGGCTACGCAGCGCCATGCCTCATGAACGCCCTTGGAAGAACCGCCGGTGCCATTACCTCCGAGTTTGATACCATTACCATTACCCTGGAAAGAGCCACTGGCGCTAACCCATCCGAAGAGGTTGGCACGACCAGAGCCCCATGCCCAGCACTCGATGAGTTTAACAGCGTAGTCGGTCTCATAGAGGTCCCATGCGTCATCGGCATTGTCCCATGCACGACAGCGGATGAAGCGGTTGCCTATACCATTGTGCATCTTGCAAGCGAAACCATCAGCGTCAGAGCCGTAGTTGTCGGAGTCGCAGTTGAGGTATGAGTCACAATCGATGACATCATTGTAAGCGCAGTATGTACCATCATTACTGCTTATGCCTGGATGTGAGTCCTCGAACTTATGACCGAAGCCGAGTTGAAGACCTGTATCGTCGTTGTAGCTGAAGGTACAACGCTCTATCTTGTTGTGTGAGCCTTCGACCTTTATGCCATTGTCGCCTGCCTGAGTGATATGCAGGCCGTAGATGTGCCAATAATCACCCTCGAGCTGTATGCCGCCGTAGGTAGATGACTTGTTGGTGCCCTTAGGCTGGTCTTTGAAGTTGAGGACAGGATATTCGCCAGGGAAGGTCTTGATGGTAAACCAATGGTCTGCATCGCCCTTCTTGTCAATAAGAATCTTGTTGGTCTTGAGGAGTTTGCCGTCAGACATCTTGTCGCGCCATGCACTTGGGTAATATGTACCGCCACGTACGTAGATAGAGTCACCAGGCTGTGCCATATCTATAGCCTTCTGCAGGTTGTAGTAAGGAGACTCCCATGAACCATCGCCACTATCATCTGGTGCCCATGGTGCTACGTAGATACAGTGCTCTACACTATGAGGACCTGTCCAAGGTATCTCTGGCTGTGGGTCGGGGTTGGTGGGCTCGTCTTCACCGCCTTCACCACCTTCACTGCTACCAGAAGAGCCGAGTGAGATGGTCAGATCATCAACGTAGATAGTGGCACTCATACATGTGAAACGGATGAGAACCTGTGTATCATCTTCGGCTGAGTTAGCATTGAAACTGCTATTGGCATAAGGGGTAGAAGATGAAACGGTAACTTCACCGAGTTTGGTCCAGTTGCTTCCTCCATCAGTGGATTTCTCCACTACGAGTTTCTTGCCGCTGCCTGAAGCACGGTGATAGAAAGAGATAGTGCCAGGACGGTCGAGTGCGGGGGTTATGGCATAACCATTAGCACTCATGGTAAGGCGCATAGAGCTGTTATCGTTCTTGCCATACACTCCTTTTATTTTCCAATCACCTGAAGACAGAGTTACGGTCGTCTCACTTGACGGAGCCGAGGTGGGTAGGCCTGATTGGAAATTCTCGGTGAACGATGCTGCCTGCGCAATGATGATGCTGAGCATCAGTGCTAATAAAGTAGAAATTCTTTGCATATAATAAGTTTTAAGGTAAAAAGACATTTAGAGCCCCTTGGTTAAAAAGGGTAACTCTAAACGTCTTCAAAATATATTACTAACTATTTATTTCACAATAGCTTTAGCGGAACCAACGAAGCCGTTGGTACCCTGTACCTTTACGATAACGAGGCCATTAGCACCAGCAGGGATGCGGATTGCTGTGGTAGCACCATTGAAAGAGTGCTGACCGAGCAGCTTGCCTGTTGCGTCGAAGAGGTTGAGAGTATAGTCGCGAGCCTTTGCAGGATCGTTGACGGTTACGAAGAGCAGACCGTTCTGAGCCTGGAAGAGGCTGATGCTCTTGTCCTGTGACTCTTGCTGAACGAGCTTTACATCGGTGTAAGAAGCACCAAACTCGAATGCACCGAGGTCAGGAGCTGCGCCTTCAAACTCGATACCGTTGATAGCTATGCCACGATAGGTTGTAGCAGGAACATCCGCACCCTGATCGATGAGAAGCTGCTCAGAAGTCATTGTGGTACCGTCATACATCTTATGAGAAGCACCAGCCTTGATATGAGCGAAGGTCGTCTCAGGTATGTTGCCGTCCTCGTCACGTGGACCGATGAGTTCCTCGTGGTTGGTAACGCTCTCGAAGAAATCAGGATGAGCCTTCTGGAACTCACAGTTGGTGATGGTCATGCCAGAAAGTGTCTCGTCAACCTCGAAGCGACCATACTGACCGTTCTTGCCGTGCTCACTAGGCTTAGGCTGACCACTCGCATCGCGCTTATCGGTAGCATCGTTTTCGTTGATAGCAATACAGTTGGTGAGGCGAACCTCGTGACCGCTTGCGATAGCCTCATAGATACGGTAGCTGTAGCTCTTAGCATCGATAGAGGTTAGGGTCATACCAGTACAGTTGTTCATGATGATGTCACCTGCATTGTGGTTCTGGTCGAAGCTCTTAGACTTGTTGCAGATAGAGAGACAACGGTTGAGGTAAACGTTCATGGCACCCTGGTCAGAACCCATCTTGATACCGTTACCGTTACCCTTTGGTGCAATCTTGTCAAGTGCGAGGAAGCCGTTCTTATATGAGATACAGTTCTCGAGGATGATGGTCATGTTGTCACCGAAATTACCGTCCTTCTTGTAGAATACATCCCAACCATCATCAGAGTTAGCCCATGCACGGCAACCATAGAAGTAGTTGTTGTCACCAACAGAGATTTTTGGTGCGAAACCGTCAGCATCGCCCTCGTCCTCGTCGCAGTTGAGGTAAGAGTCACAGTTGATGATCTTGTTGTCAGAACCGAGGTTCTTAATCTGCAGACCTGTATCACCATTCTTGTAGAAGTTACAGAGCTCGATGATGTTGTCGTGACCATCCTGAGTGCGGTTTACTACGTCAGCGCTTGTACCGCCTGTAGGCTTGTTGCGCTCGATGAGCAGACCATTATCAGAAGCATTGCAGATGTCAATGTTCTTGAAGTGCCAGTATGAGCTGGTGAGACGTATGCCCTGGTAAGGGTTGTTAGAGTGAGCGTGGTAAGGCATGCCTGAGAAATCGAGTACTGCCTGTCCCTGATAACCCCAAAGTTCGATGAGCTTGTCGGGTTCGCCGTTGGTCTCGTCGATATTGATACGCTTGTCATATACGTATGTACCAGCCTTCATCCAGATACGGTCGCCAGGCTGAGCGATGGCAACAGCCTTCTGCAGGTCGAAGAATGGATTGGTCTCAGAACCATCAGCAGTAGCGTCGTTGCCATCAGGAGAACACCAGATTACTTCACCCTTGATGTCGTCTGGAGTCTCAGGAACATCTTCAGTAGTGAACTGCTTCTCCTCGCCATATGCGGTACCCTTAGCCGTTGTAGCATAAGCGAGAACATAGTATGTGGTAGCCTCATCAAGAGCTACTGTAGTAGAGAACTTATTAGAAGGCTTAGCCATAGAAATGGTCTGTGCCTCAGGATTGGTAGCAAGACCAGGTGTCTTACCGTAGATAATACCTACCTCAACGAGTTCCATACCGCCGTCATCGGTTACGATACCACCAAGGCGATACTTCTTGCCGCTCTTTGTTACGTCGCTGGTAGCAACCACAGCTGGTGTAGCCTCAGAAGTAACGAAGCTCTTAACGTCGCCGTAAGCATAGCCTGCGTTAGAGAGAACAAAGGCACGATAATATACAGTCTGCTCTGCCTTGAGACCAGTGATGAGGAGAGAGAACTCAGTGAGATTCTTAACATCCTCTACCTCAACGGTGTTGTCAGCGAGTGAAGGATTGGCGTTGAGTGCCCATACGAAACCTGCCTCAGTGATAGGCTGGTCGCCAGCGTCAACAATCTGTGCTGCAACCTCAGCAGCATTCTTTGTGATGTTAGAAGCATCGCCAGTAGCCACTGTAGCAGGAGTGCCGAATGCCTGTGCATAAACAACGAGGTCGTCAATATCTGCATCGCTACCTGAGTCGTTAGCGAGTTTAATACGATTTACTGAGAGATTGTTAACCTCTACGGTACGTACATTGCCATTGCTGGTGATAGTAGCAGCAGTCCAAGTGTTACCGCCATCAGTAGAGGTGTATGCTGTTACCTCCTTACGTGTCTGTATCCATGTAACAGTCTTCACGCCGCTGTTGAGGATAGGAGTGATGACGTATGAACCGTTCTTTGGCATACGGAGGTTTGCTGTAGAACCATTGGTATAGCTTGCATTGTTAGAAACGCCAGCCTTGGTGTAAATCCATGTGCCCTGACCTGCAACTGGGTATTCAGCATCTTGTGCTGAACTGTTAGCAGGATACTGAGTCTGATCCTCGAAGTCCTGAACGAAGTAGCGACCTTCAGCATCAACACCCTGAGTAATCTCGTCCATGAGAGTCTTGAAAGACTTGATAGGGCCATAAGCCTGTGTGTCGCCATACTTAGCATAAGCACGATAGTAATAGGTTCTGCCTTCAGCGAGTTCGCTGAGCTGTGCAGAGAAGTTAGCAGTAGAAACTACTACGACATTGTCGCTAAGAGAAGGCTCCTTGTTGGTGTTGCTCCATACGAAACCTACCTCAGTAACAGTCTGCTCCTGCTTGGTGATAGTACCACTAACAGTAGCGCTTACCTTGGTAATGTCAGAAGCGTCGCCAGTAGATACTGTCACAGGAGTGTCGAAAGTCTGTGCATATACAGCAAGGTTGTCGATGTCGGCATCCTTAGAATTCTCGTTAGTAACTTTAATGCGGTTTACTGTCTCGCTATTGATAGTAGCTGTTACGTTCTTACCGCTTGTGGTAGTCTCAGCTGCTGCCCATGTAGAGCCACCATCAGCAGAGGTATATACCTTTACAGTAGCACGACCGATATAGAATGTAACCTTGCTGACACCATTGCTAAGAACTGGAGTAACGACATACGAACCATTCTTAGGCAGACGGAGGTTCATACCTGCACCACCGTAGGTGTAGCTGGCGTTAGTTGACTGATAAGAGCCCATAAAGAGCCACTCTCCCTGACCTGCAACGTTGAACGCTGTCTCTGTCTCTGGTTTTGTTTCAGGGAATGTTGACTGGTCTTCAAAATCCTGCAGGAAATAGAGACCGTCACCTCCAACAGCCCACGTAGATAATACGGAGCTCAGAAGCATAAGCATCATTGATGCCCTTTTCATTAGTTTCTGTTTCATGTTAGTAATTGTAATTTTGGTTTAGTTAGTTGATTAATATATGATTTGACCTTGTGCGTTGTAGCTATTACCACCCTTAACGATATAGAAGCGACCGCTCTTGATAACCTTCAGAGGTTTGAGGCTTGAGGTTTGAGATTTGAGGTTGTCGCTAACGATATTGATAGCAGTTGCTGATGCAGGAACATACTCGTAAGGACCGAGGTCGCGAGCGTCACCATTTACCTCATGCTTGAGGAAAGGATAATCAGCGATAATCTCACGCAGTGGGTCGAATGTAGCGCCAGAAGGAATGTCGTATGTTGCGCTACCTGCACCAATCAGCTGGCTGTCTGAAGCGAGACGACCAAACTTACGTGGGTAAGAGCCATCTAATGAACGTGGCTTCAGAGCATCATCCTCGTCGAGTGACAGGTAGTCATCCTTTGATGCACCCTCCAGGAGGTGGTTGCTCCAACCATTCTTTGATGCAGCAGCGTTTACTGCGTTATAGTCATCAGAACCTACACATATCTCCTGTCTGCCAAGGCATACATTATTATAGAAGAAGGTGTTGGCCTGGCTACCACCGCTCTCGAACATAAAGTCATAACCATTGTCGAAAGCAAGACAGCCGATGAGGATATGACCACCCTGGTGGCTGTTGCAGTCGAAGCCCTTTACAGAACCGCTCTTGTCGCAACCGAAGGCGATGCAGTCGTATGCATAGTGGATGCCCTTAGAGTTACCACCTGTGCCGTTACCACCAAGTTTGATACCATTACCATTGCCTGAGAAAGAAGCAGAGGTATCAAGATAGTCCTTACACCAAAGATGATCCTCGGCATTACCTGACTCCCATGCCCAGCACTGAGCAAGTACTACTGGATAGTCAGTCTCATAGAGGTCCCATGCGTCATCAGCATTGCGCCATGCACGGCAGCGGATGAAGCGGTTGCCCTTACCATTGTGCATCTTACAAGCGAAACCGTCAGCATCAGAACCGTAGTTGGCATCGCAGTCACAGTTGTGGTGTGAGTCGCAGTCGATAATGTCATTGTAACAGCAGTAAGAACCATCATTGCTGCTTATGCCAGGATGGGTGTCTTCAAACTTATGGCCGAAACCAAGCTGTATGCCTGAGTCGAGGTTATAAGAGAACTCGCAACGCTCGATGCGGTTGTGATTACCCTCCAGCTTAATAGCATTGTCGGCAGCATGCATCATGTGAATACCGAAGATGATATGGTAGTCACCAGAAAGGAGAACACCGCGATCACCTACGTTACCAGTCTTGCGGTTACAGTCGATAAGCTGCTGCTCAAAGTCGAATACTGGCTTCTCACCATCAGCGCAACGTATCACGATAGGCTTAGCAGCTGTACCAATTTTGTTCATACGAACGGTGAGTTTGCCATCAGTACCATACTTGCTGATCTTATATGTACCACCCTTACAGATGATGTGGTCACCAGGCTCTGCAGCAGCATAAGCCACTGCGATATTGTACCAAGGCTTTGCCTCTGAACCGTCACCAGTGTTATCATTACCTGTAGGAGAGATGTAGTATGTCTTACCTGTTGCAGCAGGGATAGGCTTTACAGGAACCCATACGCCCTCGGTGATGTACGTTGGGTCGTCAGGGTCAGTAGTGCTACCACCATCAGAGAATGTAATGGTGAAGGAATTCATGAATACATTGTTATCACCCTGCACGCGGAACTTCACGCCTGTGAGTTCGTCAGTGCCAGTCTTCTTGCCGTATGTAGCGAAAGTAGAAGAACTGCTTTTGATGACAAATGTCTCCACGTCTGTCCATGTAGAACCATTGTCAGTAGAATAGCTAATCTTGACGTTCTTGTTACTACCACCAGCACGATAGCCGAAACCTATCTTGGCAACATTGTCGAAAGCTGGAGTGATAACAGTACTGCTGGTGTTAGAGAACGATAAGCACTTTACGCTGTTGCTGTTCTTATACTGCACACCAGAGAAAGACCATGTACCAGATGGGAGTTCCTTCGTACCATTGAGTGTCTCGTTCAAAGTAAGTGAAGAGAAGTCCTCCGTTACTTTGTCGGCAGCACTGATGCCCATTGAGAGCACCAGTGCGACCATTGAATATATGAAGCGTTTCATTGTCATCTACATATTATATATAATGTGTGAAAGTTTTAGAGCTTTCTGCCAAGGATGTCGTAGCGAACACCATTCTTGAGTACTACGATGCGACCACCGCTGACAACTTTAACGGGAACGTTAACGTTAAGGTTAGCGTTTTCGTTAACATTGCTGATAGCAGACTCTGTCAGTGGTACGCGGATGTACTGGTCATATACGCGAGCACCGCCGCTTGACTTAGTATTGAGAATTTCTATAGTGCGGATGTTCTTAGCTTCGTCCTCTGTGAGACCTGCGTTACCGATAACATCCCACTCGCAGTAGGTGCCCTTGGTCATGCCAGTGATGCTGTTCTGACCAGAAGTGTTGTCAGCATTAGTCCACTTGATGGTGTAGTCACGACCACCTGTGAAGTGGAGGTTGATCTTGAGCTGAAGCACACCGTCAGTGAAGTGCCAGCGGATACCACCGCCGCTCTTTGCCATATCGATACCACCCTGTGTGCAACCTGCTGGGATGCTACCATCCTTAGGCTCTGTGTATTCTGGGTCATAGACAGTAGCCTCACCAATGAGTTCCATTACGCCCTGGAGGTCAGCTGGCAGTGCATCCCATGCATCCTGGAAATGATACCAGTCGCCAGTGAGCACCTTGAAAGGAGTAACGACCTTGATGCTACCAGTAGTTGAGCGAGGCTTAACGGGGCTTGTCGCGTCAGCAGAAGCAGTAACTGTGAATGTACCGCCAGCTGTTGGTGTGCCGCTGATGGTCATAGTGTTGCCTTCAACACTCCATGTCAGACCAGCAGGAAGGTTGGTCACAACACCGCTTGTTGCTACGTCGCTCCACTCATATACGATAGGCTCGATAGCAGAACCTGCGATAACCTCCTGTGAAGAGTTTGCAGTCTTACAAGTCAGCTCAATAGGTTGAGGTCTCTCAAACTCGTATGGCACGCCAGGAAGTTCGAATGCACCGAACTCTGGTGCTGCATCGTTGTAACCGATATAGATATCGTCAGCAGTAACAAGCTCCACGCCTGCAGCTTCTGCCTCTGCCTGAGTCATCTTACGTGTAGGAGTGTAACCTATGATAGGCATACCCTTGTCCTTGAATACAGTGCTTGTTTCCTTCAGACGTGCGAAACCGTTGTTAGGCAGTGAACCGTCTGCCTCACGCTCTGCCTGGAAGTCAGCAACAGAGAGTGACTGGAACTCGCCGCTGTAGTCCTTTGTCTTAATCTTCTTATCCTTGATTGGCTCGCAACCGTCAATAGTTGTCCATGAGTTGTAATCTGTGTTGTGCTCAGGACCGCTTGAGAGGAACTCGTGGTTATTACTCTTTGCTCCCCAACCTATACAGTTGTGGATATCCATAAGTCCATACTTGAACTCTGTAGAGAAACGATAGTTGAAGTCATTGCCCCATCCTACACAGTTAAGGATATACATTCCCTCGTATGCATTGTTCTGGTCAAAACCTTTCTTGAGGTTACCGAAAGCAACACAGTTGGTAACAACGTGAGCACCAGTTGACTGAGCGAAAGCTGCACCGCCAGAGGTACCACCGCCACCGAGCTTGAAGCCGTTACCGTTACCTACGTCTCTACCATCCTTAGTACGACCTGCGTTGTATGCCCAACAAGAGTCGATTACTACTGGGTGATAAACCATGTAGAGGTCCCAGTTGTCATCAGAGTTTGTCCATGCACGACATCCGTGGAACTCTGTGCCAGGTCCAGGGAACAACTTACATGCGAAACCGTCAGCATCGCCGTAGTCGTCAGAACCGTTATATGTTCTTGCGTCAGCATTCTCGTATGAGTCACAGTTGATTACCTTATTGTAGCGGCAATATGTGTAGCCAGGGTTGAACTGTGGCTGACCGCTGATAGGGAATGACTTTGTCTCCTCAATGGTGAAGTCCTTGAACATACCAATCTGCAGACCAGTATCGTTGTTCCAACGGAAGGTACAACGCTCGATGATGTTGTAAGAACCCTCCACCTTCATACCGTTATCTTCTGCATTCTGGAGCACCAGTCCGTAGAAGGTCCAGTAGTTAGCGAGGTGGTTGACGTAGATACAACGTCCCATCTTAAACTCATTCTGGGTAGTGTGGTTCATGGCAGAACCGTCGATGATTACCTTGCCTACTGCACTCTCTGGCCAAGCACGCAGTTCGCAACGCTTGTCAGCATTGGTTGGCAACTCTGGAATCTTGATACGCTCAGAGATAGTGTAGGTACCCTCATGAACGAGGATGCGGTCACCTGCCTTTACCAGTTCCATAGCCTTGTGGATGGTAGCAAGAGGAGCTGCCTCTGTACCATCATTAGTGTCGCTACCTGTAGTAGCAACGTGAATGTCTGTTGCCGATGCTGTAGCAAAGGCAAACACTGCTGCACAAGATGCAACAGCCATTCTTTTGAAAGATTGTAGATTTACTCTCATGATTGTTAAAAGATTTTTTTAGTTAGTATATTTTATTTGATTATTTTCTTTCCACCAGAAATTACGAAACCTCTATAGTTAGCAGACACTTGCTGACCTGCAAGGTTATATGTCTTGTTAACGGGAACGTTAACGGAACCGTTAACATAGTTTATAGTCGTAGCCTCAAGCTGCTGTGAGTTGCCGCGAGTGGCGAGCAGATCGTAGTCAAGTGTAGCACCGGCACCTGTTTGCTCGTTTTCTATAAATGCCTTTACGAGTGTCTTGTCGTATGCCTTCACGCCGACAGCACTGCCGTCGCTATACGGGTCATAGAAGGCATGACCACCAGAACTCTGCTTAACGTCCTGTCCTCCCAGCACATCAGTGATGATGAGGTTGAAGTCTTTGTAGTTCTTCTCTGTAGCATAGTTCTTCCACTGAAGTGTCTTGGAGCCGTCCTGTGTGTTCTTTGTGAATTCGCTGTTATTTGGCAGGTTCATGTCTATCGCCGTCATATCACACTTCTCTTCATATATATTGGCGAGATAGCCTGGACCTACGAGGTAGTGTGCACCCACGTTGGTGTAGTCGCAGTTTACAACGTGAATATTGCCCTTCCTGACACGAGGTGTGCGCTCCATGCAACCCTCATCAAACCAGCAGTAGGCTATAGTGGTGTTGAGATGACCTATGTCCTCTGTATTCTTGTCGCCAGAACCTATGAGCAGTGGGAAACGGTGGTCGTTGGCTCCCCCCTTGCCGTCAGGCCAGAAGGGTAGGAGATAGCGGAAGCGACACCATGTGATGCTTATGTTATCTGAACCGGTCTTGATGTCAAGACAGCCGTCAACGCCATCAAGGAAGTCGCAGTGGTCCACCCACACATTCTTGCAGGTAACAAGTTGCATGTTGTCTGCCGAACTGTTGTCAAAGGCACCAGCACACTCCATCACGATGTTGCGTATGATGAGATTCTCACATTCTTTGAAGTAGAAGATGCCAGACTCATCCTGTACAGCTGAGTGGATGTTGTTGTATAGCTTAGTACCGGGTTTGCCATATAGTGTCAGGTTCTTAGCTCCACCCACGAAGAACTTCTCAGGCACGAAGATGTCAGCATCAAAATAGATGGTGCGGTTTTCTATTGTGCCATTGATTTTCTTGAAGGCTGTCTTCATCTCGTCGTAGGTGGTGACGTGATATACGGTATTTGTCTCATCGCCAGTAATACCATTACCGAGAGTGCACCAGCCTATTGGCTTGTTGGCATCATACTGAGACAACTGAGCTTTTGCTGTCTGTGCAAACGATAGTATGAATGTTGCTATTATTATATATAATGTACGCGTCATCTTTATAATATACTAGATCATTTCTTTATTTTGTTCACCACCTTAGTACCGTCGCTCATCTGGAACTCTATGATGTTAATGCCCTTCTGAGGAGCGTCAAGCAGAGCACCATTTGCATTGTAGTAGCGTATGCCCACTACCTGAGCCTCGCTATTGTCAGCCACACCTTTTATGGCTGTAGGGGTATATTCGCCCCAGTGCTCATTACCACGAGTAGCAAGAAGATCCTCATCAAGAGTAGCACCAGCACCAGTTTCTGGATCCCTTACGATGTCGGCTACGTATTCTGCTTTATATGTACGGAGTTTGTAGTTTGTATCAGAATATGGATTGTAGAAACCATGTGTGTTGCCGGCACCTTGCTCCTGTGCGTCAGCTTCACCTATGCAACCCTTGATGGTCAGCTCATACACTTTCTTTTCTGTGAGGTAATATTTGTTATGGCCTCTCATATCAGACTGACCAGTCTTCAATACAGTATGAGTGAAGTCACTGTTCTCTATGTACAGGTCTGCGCCATGACCTATGCCAACGCAATACTGTGCAGGGTCATCCTCTGTGCCATTCTCCCACAGGCAGTTAGCTATATGCACATTACCATAACGTATGCGTGGGCAACGCTGTCCGCAACCATGATACCACCAGCAATTTACGAATGTAGAATTAAGGTCACCTTCCTCATCACGGCTGTTGCTTGAACCCCACATTGAAGAACAACGGTGGTCATCGCTCTCACCAGGTCTTGCCCAAGGAGCTATGTAGTAAGCAAACTTACACCATGAAATTGTGATATTGTCAGCTCCATCCTTTGCGTCGAGATTGCCATCCATACCGTCCTGCAGGTCGCAATGATCAATCCAGATATTAGTGCTTGTTACAAGTGAGATGTTGTCACAACCACTGATGTCATAAGCACCAGGACCCTTGATTGTAACGTTACGTATTATGCAGTTCTCCCACTTCTGACAATAGAAACCAGGATTAGCATCCGCAACATCAGAATGATTATAGTTGTAAAGCAATGAACCAGGTAAACCATAGATAGTACAGTTCTTCACACCATCATAGCGAAGTTTTTCTCCAAGAAAGATTTCTCCACTTATATAAATAGTTTTGGAAGCCTTACCTCCCTTACATGCTTGTAAGGCGGCACGTAGTTCCTCTTCCGTGGATACAGTCACGGGATTCTGGTTGTTACTACCTGTGCATTCTGTTCCTATTGAAGCCCATCCCACTGGAGCGTTCTCGTCAAATGGTGACAGTTGGGCATAACTCTGGCAGAAGCAAGAGAGTGCCGCTACGATTGTAAATAGAGTTTTCTTCATGCGTGTACCTTTTATTTATCGGTTAGTAGTTTTAATTTGTCTTATCTGATTACCTTCTTGTTGCCAGATATTACCATACCCTTGTATGAACTGTCAACTCGTTGTCCTGCAGGAGTTACGAAGATATCTGTATTCTTGTAGGCTTTGTCAGCATCAATGTTGTTGATAGCAGTAGGTTGAGGATAGAAATCTACGAAAGTGCTCTTGTAGTTAGACAGTGCAGCTTTTAGTTCTGGTATCAGTTCCTTATTTGCATCTTCCGTTGCATTGTCAAACTCCCATGAGAAGTCGCCCTTCTGGCAACGCCCTGCACCATATTGCCCTGTAACATGAGCTACGACATCCTCGGTCGCTATTGGTGTGCACTGATAGAACTGACCTTCAGTGGTGTCGAAGTTGCTGTAGGCAGAACCTCCCTTAGTCGCTGTAACGGAAGAAGGAACTTGCTCGTCACGTGAGGTCACCTCGTAGAAGTCAAGACCATATGTGGTGGCTGTATTCTGATTGAAATACGATGTGGCTCCTTCGATGTGGTTATTATAAGCTTTGCACACACCGCCTTCTTCGCCTGACATGACACCCTTTGACTTCGTACCAGCCTTCTTCAGCTCTGCCACATGCCAGAGGTCAGAACCCTGTGCTGAGGAAACGATAGGGTAACGGCAGTTGCGGAAGTAGTTATTCTCAACAAAAGCACTTGATGCAGAGGCAAGACCTACGCCATAGAGTCCGTTGCCGTCGTAGTAATTGTTGTATATGTGGAAAGCTTCTCCATGACGGAGGCGAGGCAAACGCTGGTCGGCATGGTCAAACCAGTTGCCACAATAAGTCAGACTGCTGGCATAAAACGTTCCTCTATTATCACTGGCATCAACAAGGCAACACTTGCCACAGTCGAAGTAGTGATTTGAGGATATGGTACAATAGCGTGAGTCCTTGGTATCTACAGCGCCATCGCCCTTTACCTTGTCACTCTCACCGCCTGTCTGTCCATAGAACAAATCCATATTATGAATCCAGATATTGGTATTATAACGCGATATTTCAATTCCATCGTCAAGACACAGCATGATACCGAGGTTACGGACTTCTACACCGATAGCGTTGCTAATCTGCATTCCGAAACCATAGATAGTTGCATCCTTGCCTACACCTTCTAACGTCAGCGGCATATCAACATTTGAATCATTTTGCGCCTGAGTTTTTATGTGCAGTCCCTGACCTGATGCCATCTTATCACAATCGCTGTATTTGACAGTTCCAATGATACGAATGCAGAGCGGCTTCTTCATTCCCCCTCCATCGATACATTTGCGGTAGCCATCAATGACATTATTCAAACCTGTCCATGTCACTGGAGCTTTGCCCTCATAACGCGTCCAATTGACGGTGATATTTTTTGCATTCTTTGATGTTACATATAGAACGACAGCATCATCCTTCAGCGTGCCGTCATTCTTGTATGCCCCCACGCCTTCAGTCCATCCGCTCGTCGGACGGTTCATGTGTGCGAAGCCTTGGCGGTTGTGTGCGCGAACCTCAAGGTTCTCCGTTACTGATGCTTCATCAGTCATTTCACCATTGCCGTTTACAGGCACTACCTTCAGCTGATAATTGCCAGCTTTCAAACCGAGAGCGTCAGCACGTCCGTACGTACCATAGTTGCGTACCAGCTCACGGTCAAGTTTTTTCCATGAGTTAGTGTTAGCCTCGCTTACATATACGTTGTAGCTCTGTGCTCCACTGAGGTTGGTCCATTCAACCCATGCGGTTTCGAGCCATCCTCCCGCTTGGTTGATAGTGACAGCAGCTGATGACGATGTAGCTGAGAAAGCTAATAGTAATAGTGTAAAAAAGAGATTACGCAAGGTAATCAGGTGGGTAGAAATTTTCATATGATGATTGTAATTATAGTTAGCAGAATTAGTTTTTGTGTGTGCAAAGTTAGTATTTTTTGTGTACGTGCACAAATAAATTAGGGGTAAAATGCTCCTTTATGCATAAAAAACAGAAAAAATGACACGCAAATGGTATCATTTTTCCTTTTTTTATGTTTTCTTTGCGAAAAGTTTTATTTATTTTGTGATTTGGCCAGCGGCATTGTACGTATTATTGCTTTTCTTGATTATGAGGCGGTTGCCATCAATTATCTTTTCTACAGAACTGTTTATGGTTGGCTCAGAACCCTGGACAACTTCTACTGCGGTTGGTTGACCTTCTGGTGTCACCTCTCCTGCTACCACAGCATTGAGGAAGTTCTCGAGGTTAGAATAACCGCTGTCAGCTATCACGGCACCATCGCTTGCATCATTCTTGTCAAAGCCATTATTGTCCTCGTAGATGTCAGGCATACCATCGCCATCGGTGTCTTCAACGGCGCTTGTACCATTGAGGTCGGGGTAGATATTTGTAGCAGCCACGGGGTCAGTAGCGCCATAAGGTTTATATGAAAATTCGAATGTTATATACTTGCCGTCATACTCGTCAACAGAGATGTCGTTTGGACTATTGATGATACCTGTACCACGAGGCTGTTCAATACCTCCATCTTTTTGTCTTGCCTTTGCTGCACCAATGTATATAGGGTCGATGTCACCATGAGCTTCCTTGAGCAGACGAGTGTCAACAGCATCGTACTTAGGAAGAGAGGCACCTGCACCTTTGCAAACAGACTCAAATGCCTCGTCAGCACTTTCGTATGTAAGTCCAGAGAGACCTTCATCAGGCAATGATGTCATAACATATTTATTATAGAAATCCTGACCTTTGGTAGAACTCAAACCATTCATGTTGAAGGCACGTTGACCGTTGGCAGCAATAAAACCATAGAGGTTGTCATTGTTTACAAGTGTAAGATTGTCATTGCTCCACTGTGTGCCAGTGCCTTTCCACTTACTGTCTAATTCAAACTTATTGCCACTGAGATACCACTGTCCGTAGCCGTCAGTTCCATCATAGTCACCTTGTACAAAGTAACGTGTGCTGCTGACATTTTTCTGTGTTGTAGGTCCTGGACGGTAGTAGTTGTTTATCAGATAGACTTTATCATATCCCAAGTGATGACCCTCAGCATCATTGTTGATGCTCTTCTTGTCTTCTCCTCCATAAGGAGAGTTTGACTTGCCCCAGTTGAATACTACATTGTTGGCATACTCAGATATAACCTGTGCGTCATGGTCGTGCTTGCCTTGTCCGATATTAGATTCGTTTCTAACACCATTGAAACGCACAGTACGACTATTGCAGTTTGTAATAAGACAATGATGCATAGTGCTGTGCTCGCCACCCCACTGTGTTGCATAAGAGCGTACCCCCTTAGGGTTGAGGCTGTTGTAGAGTCCTTCGCCGATAATACACCACTGTACAGTAGTGTAATCTGTGTCATAGGCGGTAAGACACTCCTCCATAGACCATGTGAGCGAGCAGTGGTCGATAATTACGTTCTTGGCGTTCTCCATGTCCAGTGAGGTGATACTTGATGCCGCCATCTCGCCAGCACGGAAGCGAATGTAACGTAGAATTATATTGCTTTTACACAAATAGATGTCGTATCCAGCAATGCATATACCTCCACCAGGAGCTGTTTGTCCGAGGATGGATACATCATCATATTGGAATTTTAGTTTAGAGGTAAGGCGTATAGTACCACCAACTTTAAAAAGTATGGTACGTGGCTTGCCTCCGTTGTCATGGCGTATGGCCCAGCGCAGGGTTCCTTCCACAAGATTGTTGTCAGAGCAGTCATCCAGACTTGTTACGTAACATACTTCACCACCTCGTCCACCAGTGGCGTACTTGCCATAGCCATCGGCTCCGGGGAAAGCAATTTGCTGGGTGTCAGCTTGAATGTTCATGATGCTCATAATCATGAGCGCAAGAAGAGATAATAGATTTCTTTTCATATTGTTTGGTTTTATTGTTTTTTGGTCTTTTTGTCTTGGAATTAACTGTGAACTATAAACTGTGTTCCGAGCTCTGCTCGCCTGAGAGCTTCGCTCGAAGAACTGTGAACTGCTACAGTTGTCCTGCCTCTACCAGTCTTACCACTCGTTCTATCAGGCGGTCTTTGCCTTGAGGGTCATATTGTTTTTTGAGTGAAGCGCCAAACATCCAGGCGAACGACTGGTAGAACACGGCTCTCGTACTGCCGAGAAAGGCTTTCACAAGGTCGTATGAACTGGAGTTCGTTTCGCGATAGATGAGTTTTATCAGCAGTTTGCCTTGGCTGAGGCTCAGTTTCTTCATCCTTGGCGTATATTCCGCCTTGATGCTTTTCTCCACCACCTTCATGTGGGCTTTGCGTGCTTCTTCATTAGGCAGGGTTTCCAGATACTCATAGGTCTCTATTATAGCTCTGTTCACCTCCTTGGCTATCGGCAACACTTTCTTTACGTTGAACACCAGTCTGTTGTATGCCTTGCGTTGCTTCTCGTTCTTAAACTCCAGCGGACCATACACATAGACGTTGTTCATCTCTACATATTTTATGCTGTCGCCACCCTCAAGCACCTTGCCCACTCTCACCATCGGCACGAAGGTAGGACTATCCATGTCCACCATGCGGTCTTCAGGGTTTTTGTCCTTATGCTTCTGGGCATTGGCTGTAGTCGCCATAAGCAACGTACATGCCACCGTGACAATGATTTGCAAGCTATGTGATGAGAATAAGTTCACACGGCAAAGTTACAAATAAAAGTTGAAAGTTTCATGTAAAGCATAGTATTTTTATAAAATTTTATTACCTTTGCACTCAAAATCAAACATTTGCTATAATGAAGAACTTTGTTTGGGGTATAATGAAATCGGTGCTCGTGGCAGGTTTTGCTGCCTTTGCGCTCGTGTCATGTAATAAGGAGGGCTTCCGAGTGGAGGGTAATATTACGGAGGCTAAGGATTCTGTTCTTTATTTTGAGAATATGAGTCTTGACGGTCCTGTGGTTGTTGACTCTGTTAAGCTGGATGCCGATGGAGCGTTTGTTTTTACAGGCGAAAGACCTGAAGCGCCAGACTTTTATCGCTTGCGTATTTCTAACGGAATTATTAACATAAGTGTCGATTCCATCGAGACTATTAAGGTTAAGGCTTCTTATCCTACTATGTCAACCAACTATGAGATAAGCGGTAGCGAAAACTGTGAGAAAATCAAGGAACTGTCTCTCCTTCAGCAGCAGTTGCTTGCCAAGGCCCTGATGGTCAGCAATAATCCTACCTTGGGTGCAGAACAGACTGGTGACAGCATAAGGAAGATGGTTGATGCCTATAAAGATAATGTTCGCATGAACTATATATTCAAGGAGCCACAGAAGGCTTATGCTTATTTCGCCCTGTTCCAGTCTCTCGGCGACCAGCTGATATTCAATCCTCGAGAGTCAGAACTGGATGTTAAGACTTTCGCAGCTGTAGCCACATCGTGGGACACCTATTACCCAGAGGCTCTGCGTGGCAAAAACCTCCATAACATCGCTATTGAGGGTATGAAGCAGATACGCATTCTCAAGGCTAAGGAACAGCCTTATAAGATTGATGCCTCAAAAGTTTCTGAGGTTTCACTTATAGACATTCCTCTTGTTGACAATAAGGGCAAGAGCCGTTCGCTCAGTGAACTGAAGGGACAAGTGGTGCTTCTTGATTTTCATGTCTTTGCTTCAGACAATAGTACTGAGCGCATCATGATGTTGCGTGAACTTTATAATAAGTATCATGCTCAGGGTTTCCAGATTTACCAGGTTTCGCTCGATCCTGACGAGCATTTCTGGAAGACTCAGACAGCTGCTCTGCCTTGGATTTGCGTTCGTGATAATGATGGTTTGAAATCATCTTATCTTGATAAGTATTTCATTCAGCAGTTGCCTACATATTTCTTGATTGACCGTTCTAACACTCTCTACAAGCGTGGTGAGCAGATTAGCAATATAGAAAATGAAATTGAATCTCTCCTCAAATAAACTTCTCCTTTTTGACTTTGGTTGCGTAATCGTTGACCTAGACAAGCAACGATGTGTCAATGCACTCTACAAGATAGGGTGCGGAGCTATTGCTGGCTATGTAGATGAACATCGTTCTGAAGACCTCTTTCATGAGATAGAATTAGGCGGTAAAACCGAGGATTTTTGTGATGAGGCTCGTCGTCAGTCGGCTGTTACTGATGAAAACGGAGTGGTCCACCCATGCACAGCTTCCAATGAGGACATTATATGGGCATGGAACGAGTTGCTTACCGGTATCAGCAAAGAAAAACTGCGTTTTATCAAACATCTTCATGACGACCTTGGCTATAAGACGGCAATACTCTCCAACACCAACTGGATGCACTGGAACCTATCTGTTGAGAAGTTCTTCGGCGTTGACGGCTATAAGGTGGAGGACTATTTCGACCATGTGTTCCTTTCGTGCGAACTGGGCATAGTGAAGCCTGATGAGAGAATCTTCCAGCATGTGATGGATAAGACGGGTGTAAAGGCTGAAGATATCATTTTCTTCGATGATTCCGCCAGGAATTGCGAAGGAGCTAAGCGTATGGGCATCAATGCCATACATGATCCTCTTGGTAATGCCTGGATGCAGCTGTTGCGTAAAGAGATAACATCTAAGAATAGTGTTGCTGCTGTTATAGGTAACTTCGATGGAGTACATTGTGGTCATCTTTATGTCATAAACCGCTTGAAGGAGGTGGCTGCAAAGTATAATATGACCCCTCTCATCGTAACCTTCGACAAGCACCCTCGCGAACTTTTCGACTCAACCTTCACTCCCCAACTTCTTACTACTCTTGAGGAAAAGAAAGCCCTATTAGAGAAAGAGGTGGAGAATGTGGCTGTGTTGAACTTCAATCGTGAGTTGGCTCAGGTTACGGCTTATGACTTCATGAAGCATTATCTTCGCGATGAGTGTGGTGTTCATCTTCTCTTGCTGGGCTATGACAACCGTTTTGGCAAGCGCAACGTACAGGAGACCTTTGAGGATTATCACAGATATGGCAATGAACTGGGCATAAGAGTGATACTTGCTAACCCTGTTGATGTGGGTGGAGTGAGGGTGTCCTCTTCTCAGGTGCGCCATGCTGTGGTTGACGGCAGAATGGAAGAGGTTACGATGTCTCTTGGCAGACCATACTCTGTCACTGGTACTGTGGTAGATGGTCATAAGGAAGGTCGCCACTTAGGCTTCCCTACTGCCAATATCATGCCTCCAGAGCATAAACTTCTTCCTCCTAACGGGGTGTATGCTGTGAATGTGGTGATTGACACCCTTAAGTATAAGGGTATGACAAACATTGGCACTCGTCCTACCTATCATGATGCAGAGCCTGCCAGGGGAGTCACGATAGAGACAAATATCTTCGATTTCAACGAGGATTTGTATGGTCGTGTGATTACCGTTGAGTTCCTTCATAAGGTGCGTGACGAGCAACAGTTTTCTTCGCCAGAAGCCCTGAAGGAGCAGATAGAGAAGGACAAATTTCTAATTTCTAATTCCTAATTCCTAATTGTGAAAAAGTCTCTCCTATACATTATTATATTTATAGCACTCCAGCTGCTAATAACGGTTGGCATAAGTGTTGTGCTAAAATACTTCTATCCAGAAACAGACAGTCAGTCTGCTCAGGTTCTGACCATAACCTCCATCACGATAAATGTTATTGTGATTATCCTGTTCCTCAGTCTGAAATGGTATAGGGTAAGTCGAGAATATATCCAGACTCGTCCTTGGGTGGAGGTATTCTGGACCGTACTTCTTGGTATAGGAATCATCATTCCCCTCGCTTTCATCGAAGAAATGATACCAGAGGCTTGGCGCAAGGACAGCATCGGCGAGGTGTTGATTCAGATGCTCCAGACACCAGAAGGTTATTTCGCTGTGTGTATGCTCGCACCTCTTGCAGAGGAGATAGTTTTCCGTGGTGCCATAATTACTGCTCTTAGACGATGGATTCGAGATAAAGAATATTCAGCCTTTTCCAAAACTTGGGTGCCAATAATTATTTCTGCTTGTTTCTTCTCAGCCATCCATTTCAATCTTGCACAGATTCCCCATGCCTTTATTATGGGACTGCTCCTTGGTTGGCTCTTCACTCGTACAGGCAGTCTGTTGCTCTGTTTTCTCGTTCATTGGATAAACAATTCCTTTGCCTATGTCTTTGCGAAGCTTTTTCCCTCTCTGCCCGTTGATGCCCCATTGGTCGATTACTTCGGCAGTAATGCAGCAGTCTATCAGGCAGTCGTATGTTCTCTGATGATTGCTCTCCCTTCACTTTATCAACTTCAGCGTCTGCTTAATACGCCTTCAGACGTAGAGGCTAAGCAAGAGCATAAAATTTGCTAGTTAATTTAATATAGAGGCTATGCTGTTATGTGCAGATGCATGTTTAGTATAGATAGAGTATCGCCTCTGGTCCCTCGTTAAACAATAGGTCGAGGATGGAGAGGCCTGGGATAAAGCCGTGACGCTTCTGGAAGGTTTGGTAGTAATGAACGGGAACGTTAACGGGAACGTGAACAACTCTTCCCCCTTGTTGGGGAGTTGGAGGGAGGCTCGTTAGTTTTATTTCTTTCTTTACCCCGATTAAATCGAGCATTTTACGCATTATGGCGAGGTTGTAGTCAAAGAGCCTCTGCCAGTTGTTTGCCCTGAAGGTTTCCTTGTCAAAGAAAGGACGAATATCATCCTGATAATAGTCGAAGAAGGGTGACATACCGTAGGCACTCTTCAGAGCCTCCCAATGCTGGTGCCGCCAGTTGCCGTGCTCGCTCACCAATACCTCGCGGATGGAACAGCCTCTCCCCATCCCCCTCCTAAAGGAAGGGGGGATTGAAACAGGAACAGAAAGTGTCTGCTTGCCATTCGCCGTTGCTATCTCACAACGGTTTCTCGCCGTCTGCTTCACGTAGTTTTCGCAAGCGTCTATATATATGTCTCCCTCGGCACAGACCAGCTGCCTGTACCAATTAACACTTCCGAAATATGTGGTGTGGAGAATAATGGGGATGGAATGGTTCAAGGATTACTTTTTCTTCTTAGGTTTTCTGCGTGCCCATCCCTCTTCTTGTCCTAACATTTCGAAGAGGGCTTTGCGCTCGTCGAAGGCTCGCTGACGCTCGGCTGCCTTCCTGCCTTTCTTGGTAGAGTAGGCATTATCCTCTTCTTGTCCCCTTCCCTTTACAGAGGGGTTAGGAGTAGGCTTTTGGGTAGGAGCCCCACCCTTGTCCTCGCGACAGGTTACTTTCTTGTTGTGATAGAAAGCATGGCTGAGTGCCTTGATGACTTTCTTGGCATCCTTGCTGGGCACCTCGATAAGGCAGAAGTTTGGCATGATGTCGATATGTCCTACCTCCTGTTTGCCAGGCACATTGCGGTTGATAAACTGCATCAACTCGCCAGGGAAGAAACGGTCGTTTCTGCCAAGGTTGATGTAGAGTTTGGAGTAACCCTTCTGCACTCCCTCACGTGGTTTCTTCGTTTTCCAATCGGTACGGTCGCCCTTGTCTTTCTTCTCCTTTTTGCTCAGTACCACCTCTTCTATCTCAGGGGCATTGGCATAATACTGAAGGAAACGGCCAAACTCGCGACTCACCACCTTCTTGAGTATCTCCTCTTTGTCAACATACTCAAAGTGGCGACGAATCTCTGTCATGAAAGGCTCTATCTGTTCGTCGTCAACGTCAGTTTTCTCGATTTCATCGATGGCGCGGAACAGCTGCTTGGTACATATCTCCTCTGCCGTAGGTATTCTGCCAGCCACGAAGGTCTTGCCTATAATCTTCTCCACATCGCGCACCTTGTGGCGCTCTCTGCTGTGTATTATGGCGATGGATGTGCCCTTTTTGCCAGCTCTGCCTGTTCTGCCTGAGCGATGGGTGTATGACTCCGTATCATCAGGCATAGAGTAGTTGATTACATGGGTGAGGTCGTTCACGTCCAGTCCGCGAGCCGCTACGTCCGTTGCCACGAGCAATTGGGTGAGGTGCTGACGGAACTTCTGCATGGTAAGGTCTCGCTGCTGCTGCGACAGGTCGCCGTGCAGAGCCTCTGCATTATAGCCTTCCTTTATCAGTTTGTCGGCTATCTCCTGTGTCTCTATCTTTGTGCGACAGAAGATGATACCATAGATGCGAGGATAGTAGTCCACTATGCGCTTTAGGGCAAGATACTTGTCCTTGGCGTTCACCATATAATAGATGTGGTTGACGTTTTCAGCACCCTCATTGCGCGAACCCACTACTATCTCCTCATAGTTGTGCAGGTATTTCTTCGCCACTTTCTCCACCTCCTTGCTCATGGTGGCAGAGAAGAGGAGCGTCTGGTGCTGCTCTGGCAGAGCCTCGAAGATGGCGTTGATGCTATCAGAGAAACCCATGTTGAGCATCTCGTCAGCCTCGTCGAGCACTATGTGGCGCACCTCGTCCAGATGCACCTTGCCACGCTCCATCAGGTCTATCAGTCTGCCTGGTGTGGCAACGATTATCTGTACTCCATGCCTGAGCGAGCGTATTTGGTCGCTGATGCTCGTGCCACCATATACGGCAACAATGTTGATGCCTTTGAGGTATTTGGAGAAATCGCGCAGGTCGTCAGTTATCTGCAAACACAGTTCGCGGGTAGGGGAGAGCACTATCGCCTGAGAGGTACGGTTCTTTGCATCCACCATCTGTAGCAACGGCAGTCCGAATGCCGCCGTCTTGCCAGTTCCTGTCTGTGCTAAGGCAATGAGGTCTTTATTAACGGGAACGTTAACGGGAACGGGTTCCGAGCTCTCGCTTGGATTAGTCATTCTTAATTCTTCATTTTTAATTAAGAACGGTATCACCGCCTCCTGTATGGGCATAGGGTGTTCAAAGCCCAGTTCCTCTATGGCATTACGTATTTCGGGCATTATGCCCAGTTCTTCAAATGTCATTCTACTAAAGTAAAGTCAAGTTGTTTTTTCTCGAGATTAGCCTTCGATACCCTTATGCGCACTGGGTCGCCCAACTGGTATCTGTTATGGAAACGACGTCCGATAAGGCAGAAGTTTTTCTCGTCAAATTCGTAATAGTCATCCTTCAGGTCGCGTATCAGAATCATACCCTCGCAATGATTTTCGTCGATTTCAGCGTATATTCCGTAGCTCGTGATGCCTGAGATGTGTGCATCAAACTCCTCGCCGATGTGCTCGCCCATAAACTCCACCATCTTATATTTTATGGAGTCGCGCTCAGCACTTGCCGCTATCTGTTCCATCTGGCTTGAGTGCTCACACAGTTCCTCGTAATACTTCTGGTTGGCACTCTTGCCCCCTTCCTCGTAGCGGGTCAGCAGCCTGTGCACCATAGTATCAGGGTATCGGCGAATAGGCGATGTGAAGTGGGTGTAGTAGTCGAAGGCGAGTCCGAAGTGACCTATGTTGTGCGTGCTGTACTTAGCCTTCATCATAGCCTTCAGTGCCACCATCTGTATGGCATTGTTCTCTGCCTTGCCCTCACACTCGTCCATCAGGGTGTTTATGGCGCGAGCCGTTGCACCTCTGGTACTGGTTGATTTCATGCGATAGCCAAAGTGGGTGACAAACTGCTTCAGCTGTTCCATCCTGATAGGGTCTGGATCGTCATGCACACGATAGGGTAGTGTCTTCGCCTTCTTGCCCTTAGGCACCTTGCCCACGCTCTCTGCCACCGTCTTATTGGCTATGAGCATAAACTCCTCAATGAGTTTGTTGGCATCCTTCGAGCGCTTGAAATACACTCTCGTGGGCTTGCCCTTCTCGTCTATGTCGAAGCGCATCTCTTCACGGTCAAACTTCACAGAGCCGTTCTTGAATCTCTGCGCCCTCAGTTTCTTGGCAAGGGCATCGAGGGTTATCAGTTCCTGTGCATACTCGCCCTCATACTTCGCCTTCTTAGGTGCAGGCTCGCCAGTGCCGTCCACCACACCGTTCTTCTCCAGTATCTCCTGCACCTCTTCGTAGCAGAATCTACGGTTACTCCTTATCACGGTGTGCACTATGCGGTGGCTCCTTATCTGTGCATCCTCGTCCATCTCCAGTATCACAGAGTAGGCGAGTTTGTCCTCGTCAGGTCTCAGCGAACAGATGTAGTTACACAGTCTCTCAGGCAACATCGGTATGGTGCGGTCCACCAGATACACGCTCGTGGCACGCTTCTGTGCCTCCTTGTCTATTATCGAACCCTCAGTCACGTAGTGGCTCACGTCGGCTATGTGCACACCAACCTCCCACAGTCCGTCCTCCGTCTTGCGTATTGACAGTGCATCGTCAAAGTCCTTGGCGTCATGTGGGTCTATGGTGCAGGTAAACACCTCGCGGAAGTCCTCGCGCTTTGCTATTTCCTCAGGGCTTATCACGTCGCTGATTTTGTTGGCGGCTTCTTCCACCTCCTTCGGATATTTGTATGGCAGTCCGTACTGTGCCAAGATGGTGTTCATCTCCACATCGTTGTCGCCGCCCTTGCCTAAGATGTCCACCACCTCAGCCCTTATGCTGCGATGCTCGCTGTCAGGCCATGCTATCACCTTCACCACGGCTCTGTCGCCCGTCTTTCCGCCTTTCAGTTTCGATTTTGGTATGATGATGTTCATAGCCAGCGGCTCCTGGGTAATGAGGAAAGCGAGGTCGCTGTCCACCTCCAGTCTGCCCACAAACTGGTCCTTCTTGCGTTCTATGATTTCTATCACCTGCGCCTCTCTGATGTGGCTACGCTTACGAGCCATGATGCAGAATTTCACCCTGTCGCCCGTCAGAGCCGACATAGAGTTTCTCTCAGCCACGAATATAGGGTGCTCGCCACCGTCAGGTATTATGGTGTTGCGTCCGTTAGGCTTAGCTTGGAACACACCCTCCATCACCTGTGTCGTGTCGGCAAGTTTATACGATGAATCCGTCACTTTTACCAGAAAGTCATCCCATGCCATCTCCTCCATAACGTCTATGGCGAGCATCTTCATGGGGTGGGTGTCCAGTCTCAGTTGTCTGAACACTTCCTTAAATGGTATAGCCTCTCCTGGATGACTTCTGAAGAAAGCCTCCAGTTTCTGTTCCATCAGCGGTCTGGTAATTCTCTTTCCGCCTTTCTTTCCCTTACTCATATCTTTTCCTCCTTATTTAGGTTGTATTATTTCTTGGTATCTCTTCTTGTCCAGCAGCAGTTCCTTTGCCTTCCGCACCTGTGTATCCGTGCGTAGCATGTTAGCTACCCTGCCCTTCTGGTGGTAGTATGCCGTCACTATTTCCTGTTCCAGCAACTGACAGATTATGTCGCGGTTCTTGTCCAGTTCCCTCTCTAAGTTGTGCTCCAGTTTCTTCTCTAAAGCATCAAACTCCGCCTTCGCATCGTCGTAATATCCCTCGAATTTGGCGAATTCAACGAGTTTCTTGTATTCCTTGCTCGTCTCGCGGTCATACTTGAATCCGCTCTTTATCACTCTCTGCTTGAAGTCGGCAAACTCCTCGTCGCTCAACTTGTATTCCTCAGGCTTGGCTATACTCTCGTGGCTGTTTATGTAGTCCACCACGTAGTAGTGCACCACCTCGGTAGAGTCCAGCGAGCCCCTGAACAGATACATAGCAATGTTAGTCAGCGTGTCAGGCTTCGCCTCTATGTCGGGCTTTATGCCACCGCCGTCTCTCACTATCCTTCCGCCCTTGGTCTTGAATTCCTTTGTCAGCGAGTCGGGTATATGCTCCCTGTATCCTCCGCCTGTGTGCTTGTAGTTGATAGCCTGTATGCATCTTCCGCTCGGAATGTAGTATTTCGATACCGTCAGTTTCAGCGAACCGTCGTGAGGCAGGTCCACCGTCTGCTGCACCAGTCCCTTGCCATACGTCCTCGCACCCATTATCACCGCACGGTCCAGGTCTTGCAGCGAACCAGCCGTAATCTCGCTTGCCGATGCGCTACCCTCGTTCACCAGCACCACCACAGGCATGATGCTGTCCAGCGGTTCCTGCTCCGTCTTGTATGTGTGGTTGCTACGCTTCAGTTTGCCCTTGGTGGTCACTAACGTCACGTTCTTTGGCACAAACATATTCACTATCTTTATAGCCTCTTGCAGCGAACCGCCTCCGTTGCCTCTCAGGTCAAACACCAGTCCCTGCATCCCCTTGCCACGCATGTCCACCAAGGCACGACGGAAGTCCCTCGCACAGTTCTCTGTAAACTGTGTCAGCACCACATAGCCTATGCTGTCGCTCATCATGCCGTAATAAGGCACACTCGGCAACTGTATCGCCTTGCGAGTTATCTTCATGCTCAGCGTCTGGGTCTTGTCCTTGCCCTTCTTGTCCTTTGCCGTGCGTTCTATCTTTATCATGAAGGTAGTGCCAGGCTCGCCCCTCAGGTGGCTGCTAACGTATGACACATCCTTACCCACCATCGTCGAGTCGTCCACGGCAATGATGGCATCGCCCACCTTCAGTCCCGCTGTCTCAGCAGGCATACCCTCATACAGTTCGTCAATCATCACGCGTCCTGTCTTCAGGTTCTTCTTTATCAGTGCGCCTATGCCAGCATACTTACCTGTCAGCATCTGCTTCAGGTCTTTCATCTCGCTCGCAGGGTAATACTCCGTGTATGGGTCCAGCGAGCGTAGCATAGCGTTTATGCCGTTGGTCACCGTCACGTCAGCGTCCAGCGTATCTACATACATCAGGTCGAGGTTCTTGTAAATGTTTGAGAAAGTCTCCAGATTCCTTGCCACGGCAAAGTTGTGGTTGTCTCCCCATGAGTTTGCTGCCGTCAGTGCCAGCAAACCCGCAATCAGATATCGTTGTATAATATTCATAGCGTTACAATTCATAGATGTACAAAGTTACACAAATAATTCTGATTCCTCACATCTCCTTGCTCCTTTTTATCATTATTTCATACTTTTTTCACAGAAACATCATTTTTTTTCAAAAAAAGTTTGGCAGATTAAGAAAAACATTGTACCTTTGCACTCGCTTTTCAAAACAAGCATCTTGCTTCCTTAGCTCAGTTGGTTAGAGCATCTGACTGTTAATCAGGGGGTCCTTGGTTCAAGCCCAAGAGGGAGCGCACTGAAAATCAAGCACTTACGTAAAATCGTAGGTGCTTTTTTCTTTATTTTACGGACAAATTACGGACAAATAAAGGAAAAGCTATTATATATAATAAGGTGTATTGATACCCGTAGGGAGGGGGAGAGGAGAGGGAAAGAAGTTAGCCCTGTTCAGTGTCAGTACATCCTGTTCAGTGGTCTAATGTTCTTTCCCTTATGTTGAAAAGCCAAAATACATTTTGTCTTTTCAAAAAAGTACATACAACTTCGTAGTAGAATGTATAAGTACAGGTATAAATTTATACCTGTACTTAACTACTCAGATGTACTTTTTTGCGAGAATAATTCTTAGTAAACCCTACCCCCATACCCCCTCCCCACAGCAAAATTAAGTTGCCTTTTTAGGAAATGGTGGAAAAACGATTAAAGTAATGGTTCCATAACGATTTGTGTCTTGATTCACGCATCTCACTATATTCTTGACGACATTATACTGATTTATGTCTTATGGCATTAAATAGATAATATGTGCAATACAGAGAATAAACAAGCTAAACAATGATACTTTTCGAAAATATGCCCCCCCAAAAAGTACAATTGGAGGTTGAAGAAAGTAGAGGGAATACGTGGAGGGATTAAAAGGGAATACTGGGGAAAATTAAAGAGAATGTAGGAAAAATTTAATATTTTTTTCATTTTTCTTTGTTGTATTAAAAAATATTTGTAAATTTGTCGCAGGAAACCTTCCATAATCTATCTGTTTCGACAGATAAGCTTGGCTTTCAAAAGCCATCTGAAACATGAACTAATAACAACTTAAACCTAAAAGCGTATGAAATCACTTCGTTTCCTTAATATCGTTTTGGGCACGTTACTATTGTGTGCTCTCACCACTCAGGTGCAGGCAAAAGACAAGGAGAAACCCCTTGAGTATAGTATTCAGAGTGCAGGCTCGGCTAATCAGGGCTACTACCTTGTGGAGGTGTCGGCTATGGTGGACAAGGCAAAACAGGTGTCTGAAGACATCGTGCTGAAATGTGCTGTTCATGGTGTGCTCTTCAGAGGCTTTGCAGCTGCACAAGGAGGCACTGCCCAGCGTCCTCTCACTGGCAGCGCTATGCAGGAGATGCAGCATAAGGAGTTTTATGATGCATTCTTCCAGAATGGTAGCTACAAGAGCTACGCCACCTTTGTGAACGGTTCTATGAAGACCACTCGTGTGGGGAAACAATTCAAGGTAACTGGCATAGTGAGCGTGGCTAAAGAGCAACTCAGGCGCGACCTCGAGAAAGCAGGCATGATAAAAGGTCTGTCGTCAGGGTTCTAATAGTTCACAGTTCACAATTCACAGTTTACAGTTAGCTACGCTGACCCTCTCAGATGTTCATGGTTAGGAGAGGTAATCATTAATTTCCAATTCATAGTTATTATGGTAAGAAGAATAATCATAGCAGCAGTAGTCATAATTTTCAATTGTCATGTTTCAATTGTCAATAGGATAAACGCTCAGGGCATGATGGGTATCTACACCCAGTTTAGCACAGAATGTCTCGGAGTAGAGGAAGACGGCACTCAAACCCTGCGTGCCTGGGGCTCTGGCAAGAACAAGAACGACGCAGAGGACCAGGCAAGAAAGAATGCTGTAAGAGACGTGATTTTCAAGGGCATACGTGATGGCGTAGAGGGGTGCAACATGAAGCCTCTGGTGAACGAGCCTAATGCAAGAGAGAAGTATGAGGAGTACTTCAACAAGTTCTTCCGCGATGATGCCAAGTATGACGACTATGTATCAAACAAGGATACAAAGCGCAAGATGAAGAAGATAGAAAAGACAGACATGGGAGTGAGAGTTGCCGTAATAGTAAGGGTAAACCGACCTAAACTGAAAGAAAGGCTAAGGAAAGACGGAATCATTAAATAGTTCATAGTTCACAGTTCACAGTTCACAATTCACAGTTATTATGGTAAGAAGAATAATCATAGCAGCAGTAATCATAATTTTCAATTGTCAGTTTTCAATTGTCAATTCGGTAAGTGCTCAGGCCAAGAAACCACGATTGATGGTGGTGCCGAGCGACGTTTGGTGTACGCAGAATGGTTACACTATGACGTTCGACAACATGGGGACAGAAGAAGTGATACCAGACTACAAGCGTGCCCTGCAGAGCGACAGAGACCTCATGAACGTTATCTCGAAGCTCAATATCCTAATGGCAGACAGAGGGTTCCCCATGCAAGACCTCTCTCAGACCACCAAGTCGATACAGAACGTAACAGCCGAGAACAGCGTGCTTCGCACCAAGACCTCAGGGGCTTCCTTAGCTGAAAGCCCTGTGGACAAGCTACGCAGAGTGGCTAAGGCAGACATCATTCTCGAGGTGGACTGGGGTGTGAATACTATGGGGCCCAAACGCTCTGTCACCTACAACCTGCGTGGTCTTGACGCCTATAGCAACAAGCAGGTAGCAGGAGCTACTGGCACAGGTGCGCCCTCCTTCTCTGCCGAACTGCCCGTATTGCTCGAAGAGGCTGTGCAGAACAACATGGATAATTTCACTACCCAGTTGCAGGAACACTTCAACGATCTGCTCACCAACGGGCGTGAGGTGGTGATAGAACTGCAAGTACCAGATAATGGTTCTGGTATAGACTTTGAGGCAGAGTATGGTGGAGAAGAACTCTCTGAGGCCATAGACCGTTGGATGGAGCAAAACACAGTGGAGCACCGCTTCAACAAGAGTGACGCAACGGAAAACTTCATCTTTTACGACCAGGTGCGCATACCTGTATATAAGCCCAATGGAATGGCGATGGATGCAGAGGCTTTTGCACGTCAGTTGCGCAATTTCCTCAAAGAGCCTCCCTACAAGCTCACCACTAAGGTGGTCAACAGGGGCTTGGGACGCTGTCTGCTCATAGTTGGAGAAAAGTAATACAATTCACGGTTTATAAAGTTTATAGTTATGATAAGACGGATATTTGTAACCATAGCAATCATCATTCTCAATTGTCAATTCTCAATTGTCAATCTGGTAAGTGCACAGACGTGCGACCTGCCTATCAGCATAGCTTTCACCAATAGTGAGGCACAGCAGATACCAGAACAGACTCGCAGGCAGATAACCAACAAACTCAAGCAGATACTTACTGCCAACGGTGTGTCAGGCGACTACCGTTTCTCGCAGTTTGTCATGATACCCCATGTTGACCTCATAGACAAGCACATACAGCCTGGACCACCAGCCAAGACTGTGATGAATCTCACCATCAGTCTTGAAATAAAAGAACTGCATGAGGGCAACATCCTGTCAGCATACAGCACAGACGTGAGTGCAGTAGGCAATAATGAGAACAAAGCTTATGCACAAGGGGTGAAACAACTGGGTAATGCCAGCACAGAGATAAAGCAGTTTATAGAGACGGCTCGAGAGAAAATCATCAGCTATTATGACAAAAACAGTCAGGCTATCATCAACAAGGCATTGGCTCTCGCCTCTGTAAACAAGACTGACGAAGCCCTCTACCACCTCGCTCTCGTGCCAGAGTGTTGCACCAAGTACGAGGAGGTCATGGAGGTAGCCCTCACCATCTATCAGGCTCGGGTTGACAAAGAATCGCAACAGCTACTTTTTGCAGCACAGGCAGTATGGGCAGCTGGTAATGACGCAGAAGCAGCACAAAGAGCGGCAGAATATCTCATACAGATAGACCCAGGGGCTGCATGCTATCCACAAGCCTCAAGACTCCTTGCCGAGATAAAGACGAAATCATCTGCCAATGCCCCCTGGGACTTCGAAATGAAGAAATTTGATGCCCAGGTGGAACTGCAGAAGCTTAAGATAGAAGCAGCAAAGGAAGTTGGCATAGCATACGGAAACAACCAGCAACCAGAGACCACCAACCTCGTGTTTGCAAAGTAAAAGAAGATTACATATGAAAATCATCACCTTAACACTAACACTATTATACATGGTATCCAACTATGTAGCAGCTCAGGACTGGAAGGCCAGATACGATGAAGTAGGTCTTTTTGAGAATGGCTTAGCTTATGTTATGAAGGAAAATGAGTACGGCTATGTAGATAAAAATGGTAAGGAAGTAATACCATGCATATACAACGCAATTGGTTCTTTCAATCCGCAGGGCTTAGTATGGGTGAACAAAGGTGGGCACGTAAGTGAGCAGACCGACGTAACTGATGAAAGCCCAGAACTATTTTGAAGAAAAAAACAAAGAATATGAGAAAGATCTTGATTTTCATTATGTCACTACTATCAGTATGTCGTGTGGTGGCGGAAGAGAATATGAGTAACGAGATGTTTGCCGTGAGTAATTCACAAGAGTTTATGCGTTTGTTGTGGACAGAGACGGCGACTTTGGATGACTTCAGGAAGTATGAGAAAAAAATTCGTGATGTACTTGTGACGCATCCAGAGGATAAGGGAGTGGCAGACCTGACATTAGCGACACTCTTATATAGTAGTAAGAGTAAGGTAATAGTGGATAGTCCACGTGCCTTTGAGCTTTTCAAGCAAGCATATGCAGAGTTGCCAGAGGGAACTCTGTCATATGCTCTCGCATTGAACAACATAGGAAACTGTTATTATCAAAAACGAGACGGATTGACGCAGGATTTTGATTCGGCGTATGTGTATTTTTCCAAAGCAGCCGAGATAGACAAGAGATTTAAGGTAAGTGTTGCACGCATGAAAGAAATCGGCATTGGAACTGACAAGGACCTGAGATATGCCCTTGAATGTTATGTAGAAGCACTGAAAGCGGGAGGAGATGCATATTATGAAGCGTATGCACTGCGGTATGCGCTGGAAAATGAAGCCGATGGAGAACTTGTGAAAAGTAATCATGAAAAGACTGTTAAAGGGGTGTTTGAATCTGGCGTAAACAACGATTATACGAAAGCAAAAAAATACTTTGAGGAGGCAGCAGAGAAGGGATACTTTCCAGCTATTGTGTATCTAGGAAATTATTATTTCATAGATAATGATCCTATAAAGAAAGAAAAAGGTATTGAACTATACAAGAAGGCAGCTGACGAAGGATATATACCAGCCATGCACGCATACGCATTACAATATTGTTATTGGAAAAATTGGCAATCGGGCGGTCAGCGTACACTTTTCGAAATAAAGAAAGCATACTATGAATATGTCCTGTCTTATATAGAAAACGCAGCTCAACACGGATATGCTCTGGCACAACAGGAATTGGGAGAATGCTATCATTACGGTATAGGAGTTAAGAGAAATACAGAGAATGCTTATTTGTGGTATGGAGCTGCTGCGAGACAGGGATGTGAAATGAGAGATTTCTTGGGTAGTACAACAAAGCAACAATACGAAAAGATGGCAAAAAAGGTACATGCAAAAAAGAAGGCAGAGTTAGACAAGACTATAGATGAACTTATTGCAAACTGCAGCATATCTGCAAGTACATTGGACAAGGGAATTAAGGTTACGACAGTGGAAGTCAAGGTAGGAGAGAAAGCAGAAGAAAACCAACATAAACTAACAGATACTATAACGGAAGATTCATGGGGATATTAAGATTTTCTTACATGGAAAGGCGTTTCTTGATACTGACGCTTATATTGTGCCTTGCATGTAGTGTGCAAGGTCAGAGCGATACAACGAAATATCGTAGAGGTAGCATATATAGTATAATGATAAAACATGAGAATCAGCCTTTTGCAGATGATTTGGGGAAGATTTTTGTAGAGATGCCTGTTCCCGACAAATACAACAATCACGATCTCAATGTAAAGATAGTGTCAATAGGAGAAAGCAAGTTGGAAGATCAAGAAGCAATTCCTGAGTTCTTGAAAAGAAACTTTATAGCGAGCAGACTAGTAGGTAAATGGTTCAACCGAGACGCAAAGACAGGAGCATGCGACATGGAACTGATAAAAGAGCGGGGAGTATATAATGCCTCAGCCTCAGATGAGGAATTGGCGAAAAAATCAATCCGCGGAAGGGCGATGCTTGAGGATGCAGGAGAGGAATTAATAAACTGTACTTTTGTCCTTGTTAATGACATAAGCTATACTCTCACTTCTGCAAATCCGATGCTAACTCCATTGAAACGTGGACTGTCTAAACTAATTGCAAAACAAGACGATAATGATATTGAGAAGAAAGCAGTTGAAGGAACTATAGCAAAAATAGGTTCTGGAGGCTTTAAGGTGAGAGTGCATACATATCTTTATCGATTAGATTGGGATGAAAAAATGTCTGAACGGTTCTATAAAGAATGTTACGGAGAATCACCAGACGAAGCAAAGAAAAGAAATTTTGACAGTTTACGAGGCGACTTTACTCTGCTGTATGTGGGTGATCAAGAGAGCAGTGGTAGTAAAATAAAAGCATTCGCTATGGATTTTAATCCAACTATGATAGTCCGTATAGCTTGTCAACGTGCTTTGGATGAGAATGTTGCAAAACTTCAGAGAAACTTCGATGTATTCAAAGTCAAGGCTCCCCTATTGAATATAAGCCCTATAACTAGCCAGATTGGAATGAAGGAAGGTGTGACGGAAAAGAGCAGGTATGAGGTGCTTGAGGTTATTGAAGATGAGAGAGGGCATATAGAATACAAGCGCGTCGGAGTTATCAAACCTGTTGCTGACAAGATATGGGACAATCGCTTCATGGCTGTAGAGGAGGGAGCAGAGAATGCCACCCTTGGCTACACCACCTTCGAGAAGGTTAGTGGTGGTGACTTCTATTCAGGTATGCTGATAAGAGAGATAAAGTAATATAACATAAGAATAACCCTAATATTAACTAAAACAGCAAACATTATGAAAAAGAAATTATTATTTGTCCTGATGCTGGCAATATGCGGATTAGGAACAACTACGGCACAAACGGAGAACACCTTTGAGGGAGAAATAACTTCAAAAATTCATAGCGTGACAAAATTTAAGTCTCAAACACTTACGAAGAACATTCTTGCAAAGGTGATAATCAAGTCAGTAATGAAGAAATTTATTGACAATAGCCCTGTCAACTATACTGGAACCTATGATGCGACCTCGATTTCAAAGGGCAACAAGATAAAGGTTGTTTCTTCATACAATAATAGTATAACAATAACGGAGAAAGATGCAAACAAAATTAAGACAATCACTTATTACCCCTATGTGAAAAAAGGTTATACTATGGTTAGCGACTTAGAGACTGCTAAAAAGCAAAATGAAGCAATGCAAAAGGGTGATCCAGAAAAGACAGGAGAAACCATAGATGTAATAGGGCACACTTGCGATATCTATAAAATAAAATATGAACAAATTATAGATACGTTAGACACTAAATCTGTGACGAGTCTCCATAATGAGTTTGCTATGTGTGATGACCCTGGTTTGCCAGCTGCTGACATAGAGTATGTGAAGGGAGCGAAAGGTGTACCTTTGAAATTTACTAACAATACTGTTTCACAGATGAGCAATAAAATGGTGAACGTAGATTTCGTTATGTCTATTGCAAGCAAGATTACCTCAATTAAAGCTCGACCTGTAGATGATTCTGAATTTGACATTCCATCCGACATAAAACTATATGACAAAGAGAAGGATGCAAAAATGATTACCAAAATCATGGAAGAAAACAAGAAATACATGGAGAAGAAAGGACTCTGGAAGGAAGAAAACCCTGATGAGAGCAAAATTTATGACAACCTGAGCGAGGAATGGGATTACTAAACGCTATATGAAGTTTCTAACCTACTTATATGTAATATTATTCTCTGTTGTTTGCTCTGCGCAGACAGCAGAGAATGCCTTTGTGTATCGTAAGGGCTCTATTTACTCTATAATGATAGGGCATAGGAGTCAGGAATTTGAAAAAGAGATAGAAAAGGCTTTTGATGAAATGACTGTTCCTGATAGGTATTTCGATCACAGCTTAGGTAAGAAAGTGTTTTATACTACGGAGAAGAACCTCAAACCTAAGGATATAGATGACCATTTGGGCTTCGTGATAAATAATCATTCTGACGTTAAGGAGATGAATGAATATGATGCACTTCTGCAAAAGCAGTATGTAGCAAGCAGAATGATAGCAAAATGGTTTGAAAGGAAGAGAACCACAGGTTTAAGCAGCATGCAGCTTATTCAGGACAGAGGCTATAGTAATGCATCTGAGGTAGATAAAAGAATAGCATCCCTGAATGTGCGTAAGGAGGCATTGCTGCGTGATGCTGGAGAGGAGTTGATAGGGAGTACCTTTGTGCTTGTCAATGACATAAATTATATTGACCGCAGCAGAGGTTCGTCAGTTGTCGGTAGTATAGTCAGTGCAGCTTCACAAACAGCTTTGATAGTGGCTGGAGGAAAAACTACTGATTCTGATTTAGGAAAGCTCATATCCTCATATAAAGGATTTAATGTCAAGATAAAAACCTATCTGTATCAGTTGGTTTGGGACAAGGAGGCTTCTTCATTATACTATAACAGCATATACACGGAAGTGCCAGACGAAGCAAAGAAAACGGCTTTTGAAAACAATCGAGGTGAATTTTCCTTAATCTACCTTGGTATGCAGGAAAGCAGTGGAAGTACTACCTCTTTCATGGGAATTAAAGAGAGCGAACCAGAAAAGATGGTACGCAAGGCTTGCCAAAGAGCACTGGATGAAAATGTAGCCAACTTACAGAAGAACTTCGACGTTTTCAAGATCAAGGTACCCCTTTTGAATGTTTCACCCATTACATGCGAAATAGGTCTAAAAGAAGGGATTACAGCAAAAAGCAGGTATGAGGTGCTTGAGGTTATTGAAGATGAGAGAGGGCATATAGAATACAAGCGTGTCGGAGTTATCAAGCCTGTGGCAGGCAAGATATGGGACAATCGCTTCATGGCTGTAGAGGAGGGAGCTGAGAATGCCACCCTTGGCTACACCACATTCGAGAAGGTTAGTGGTGGTGACTTCTATTCAGGTATGCTGATAAGAGAGATAAAGTAATATAACATAAGAATAACCCTAATATTAACTAAAACAGCAAACATTATGAAAAAGATTATTTTAACACTGGTGGCTATGATAGCCTCAACCTTGATGCTTAATGCTCAGACCTATAAGATAGGTGACATCATGGAACTTGGTGGAAAGAAAGGTATCGTGGTAAAAGTAGATGAAAGCGGACAGCACGGCCTCATCATGTCGCTCGGTGTCATCTATGGAAGTTGGCGTGACAAGGGCCTTTTTAAAAAAACATCAAAACCAATAGGCGCAGAAGACCCTAACGATGGCGCAGCAAACACAAAGATTATCTTCAAATATATGGAAGAAAATCCCGATTCCGCAAAGAATTTTGGGATTTTTACTGCACTGAAGGAATACTATCCTGAAGGATGGTACATACCAGCATCCAACGAATTGTTAGATATAGCATCTGCTATCGGAGAAGGAAATCTTAATACAACAACCAAAATAATCGATGAATTTGATAAAAAGATAACTGATGCCGATGGAGTAAGTCTCTTCACCAAATTAGGAAATTTCAGGCAAATTTACTCATCTACAGAAGGTGTCAATAATGGTGTTTACAATCTATATCTAAAAAGGAAAATGTTTTCCAAAAAGTGTTCATTTGAAACCTATGAATGCTTCAAGGACTTGGGAGATAGACATGAACCCGAACCTTTAGGCAAGAAAGTGAGGAAGTTTGAAAAAATGTTTGGCTCACGTGCTGTTCATAAGTTCTAATCATTTATGAAACTCAAGCTGATAATTGCAACTTTTTTCTGTGCATTGGCGATACTCGTCGATGCACAGAATACACTTGATGAAACGAAAGCCTTTGAGGGGGATTTGATATTTCATGTAGTTGAAACATCCAATCGAGGCAAAGATGTGAAAGGTGACAGTTATGATTTGTGCTTCACTATAAAGGGCTCAAAGATATTAATGCGTCGCTCAAATTCCATCGTCAACTACGTATTAGACTTTTCAAGCAAGACGGTATCGGAATACAGCAAGGAAATTAAGCAATACATAAATGTCACCTTTAATGGATTTATTTATTCCTGGGAGGATTTCTCTATTTGCTATGGCTATACCCCCAAAAACAGAAATATCTGGAAGAACGGAATAAAGGATACAGGTGAGACAGAAGAAATTGATGGCAAGATATGCAAGATATATAAAGGCGTCGTAGTATCTGGTGGGGGAAATTATCAGGAAGACGACATTCTTTATTACGCAGATGAAGAGGGATTCCAATTGTCAGAACTGGCGATTCCCACCATCAATCTTCTCAACTTAAAAGGTCTCTTGGTAAAGTTCGTCAGCGAAAGAAGGGGTATGAGTTATAGAGCTACATTTGGCAAAGAGGTGGAAATCAACAGCAACTACACACGTACTCTCGCTAAGATGACAGCCCGAACTGTAAATGATAATGAATTCTCTGTTCCACAAGAGTGTATTGTTGCAGAAAAAGGCAAAATGTCAAATTTCCTTAAGAGTGTGAACCAATATTTGAAAGATCATCCTATAGAGAATGACAAGAACAATTTCATCACAGAGGGCGAATGGGATTTCTAACAAGATTTGTATTGTAAGAAGTCTTTCAACACTCCTTCTTGCAACCTTCATTTGCTTGAAGGCTTATCCCCAAGGAGAAGAGGAGGTACAATATGTACGCTCTTCTCTTTGCATGATGATGCTTGAACACCCAACGTTAGGCTTTAACAAAGAAATCAAACAGGTCTTCAACGCTATGGAGATACCTCAACGCTTCAACAAACATGACCTTGGCGTACGCTCTGTAACCATAGCTGCCTATGAAGAGGATATGAGCAACCAGATTGCCAACTATGTTCATCAAGTGCAGTTGGGCAAGAGAATGGTTGCAAAATGGTTTGACAGGAATAAGCATACAGGAACTTTTGATATGGAGACCATAAAGAAAAGAGGGCTTTATAATGCCTCTGTATCAGAAATAAACAGGTCGGCAAAGGATATTCGTGGTGTTGCCATTTTGGAAGATGCTGGTGAAAACCTCATTAAGAATACTTACCTTGTCATGAATGACTTCTACTATGTTGACAAGACTGGTGTCTGGCACATGGTCAAAGACTTTGGAACTGCCTTTGTGGCTGCTCTTTCTAAAGGCGTGCTGAGTAATACTATGGCAAATCTTAGTGAAGACATCAATGAGAAGTTGAAATCTTTCAGGGTTCGAGCCATCACCTATCTCTATCGTCTAAATTGGGACGATAATATGGCAAACCTTTTCTATGACAAATATTACGTAGATAGTCTAAATGTCGATGCAAAAAAAGTGGATGCTTTCAAAGATGACAAAACCACTTTCTCAATGTCATACATCGGTTTCGTAGAAAACACAAGTTCCACAACCACTATGACAAACAAAATGACAGCTGGTGATGTAATCACAAAAGTTTGCACACGTGCTCTTGACAAAAATATTGCCGACCTTCAGCACAAGTTTGGGGAGTTCCGCATCAAAGCACCTTTGATAAGCGTTACACCAATAAAAGCTTACGTTGGAATGAAAGAAGACATCACACAAGATTCCCGATATGAAGTTCTTGAACAAGTGATTAACGACAAGGGCATCACTTCGTACAAGCGCGTCGGAGTTATCAAACCTGTGGCAGGCAAGATATGGGACAATCGCTTCATGGCTGTAGAGGAGGGAGCAGAGAATGCCACCCTTGGCTACACCACCTTTGAAAAGGTTAGTGGTGGAGACTTCTATCCAGGCATGCTGATAAGGGAGATAAAGTAAGAAACATAACAGCGGAGTATTTTGATTTTAGAGCTTCCATTCACCTCTGTCTATTGTAACATATAGTATTCGTGGTCAATTTACCATATCAGGAAAATGACAACTTTCTCAGGAAATAAACTGACAACTATATCAGGAAAAGTAAAATAAACTGTCAACCTAAATCAACTTTTTTCCTAACCTCCAAATTTTGCTGAGGAATCTTGTTTCCCCTAATTACTAATCCTTAATTACCAATTAAATCATCGCCCCACTCATAGTGAGCAGGGCGAGGGATGTGGTATTATCCATTATCTTGTGAAATATAGCTTGTCAGGCAAGATTAGTGTCCATTGAATGGGTAAGCTCATAGATTTTTTCTTCCATAAATCGTTCAACAGAGTCCATAGATAGAGTATCACCATCAATAGCTTGCTGATGGCTCTTTTCTAATATTTTTATCAATGCATCGCTTACTTCCATATTCCTTATATTATATTACACCTGCAAAGTTACATATTTTCTTCCTAACCTCCAAATTTTGATTCAGTATTGTACTACCTCATAACACAACATCGCCCCACTCATAGTGAGTAGGGCGAAGGATGTGGTATTATATTTGCAGTCTATTGAGGTTTCTTTTCCTCAATCTTTAATCCTAAGTGGTAATAATCAGAGATACGTTTCAAGTCTGCTACTTTGTCAGCATTAGTCATATTAGAATATACATACCAACCGTCACATTCATGTTGCCATATACGTCCTGGTACTACTGGACGTTTTGCTTTGCCTACAAGGTTGTAGCCACTATGCATTATTCCGACCTGCGGTATTCGTTCCAATCCTATTTCCCTTAGTGTTTCAACAAACGTATCTATAGCAGCACGATGCCAAATCACATTACCATCAGGAAAGGTCACCTTCATGCCCTTTGTGGCATTCTCTATGTGTTTTGTTGGAACATGAGGAATTTGTTTATCTGCTTTTTGCTGGCTGCTCACTGGTCTGCTGTTTACCTCTGTCAAAGTCTTAGCATCTACTATCTCGCTAATCTTTGTCTTACGTGAGAGGGCTACGCTTATTGGTTCACCAGGATGATATTCCACTACGAGTACGAGGTCACGCTTAATGGGTTCAAGTCGTGGAGCAATATCATTACTCAAAGCAGGCAGTATCTCATCCTTAATAATCTTTTCCTCCAGTTCCTCTACTTGTTGCAAAACTCCCTTTGGCAGTTTCACTCCTACATCGCGAGAATTATCAATGATGCTGTAAAGTTTTTCAAGTTTTGTCATATATTTTCTGTTTAGGTTATATTTTCTCATGCAAAGTTACATTTTTTTGCTGACTTTTCTTTATTTTTCGCAGAAAAAATGATTTACGGTTATATTAGAGTAAGCAGCGACAAACAAACAGTAGAGAATCAACGCTTTGAAATTAACAAGTTCTGTGAGAAGAAGAACATCGTGATTAACGACTGGATAGAGGAGACCATCAGTGGCACGAAGAATTATACCAAACGGCAGTTAGGTAATCTCTTGAAGAAAGTCCATAAAGACGACATCATCATCTGTAGTGAATTGTCTCGTTTGGGTAGGAACCTTTTCATGATTATGGAGATACTGAATATCTGCATGACAAAAGAGTGCCGCGTGTGGACTATTAAAGATAATTATCGTTTGGGTGATGATATCCAGAGCAAAGTCCTTGCTTTTGCTTTCGGTCTGTCTGCTGAAATAGAACGTAATCTTATTAGCCAACGAACTAAGGAGGCACTGGCGAGGAAAAAGGCAGAAGGTGTGGTGCTTGGTCGCCCCAAGGGGAAAAAGAGCAACCCTGACAAATACAAACTGTCTGGCAAAGAAGTCCTCATCAAAGAACTTCTGAAGAACGGCTCTTCTAAAAGGAAAATAGCGAAGATATGCAAGTGTGACAGGAATACCCTTGATAGATTTATAACTCTGAAAAAATTGGTAGTGAACTAATGAGCGATTTCGTGCAGCAGCAGAATAGTATATGCGACTTCAATTCTTCTGATAGTTGGGTTATCCTTTCTCCTATAGAGCAAAGCATTAAAAAGAAGATAGAAGCAGTAGGTACACCGCTTAAAGATTGGGACATCAACATCTATCGTGGTGTGCTGACAGGGTGTAACGAAGCATTCATCATCGATTCCGAAAAACGTGATGAGATACTGTCAAACTGCCAAACAGAGGATGAACGTCAAAGAACGGCTGAATTAATACGACCGATTCTAAGAGGCCGCGACATAAAGAGGTATGGATATGACTGGGCAAATTTGTGGCTAATCTATATTCCTTGGCATTTTCCATACCAATTTGACGATAGTATTCAAGGCGCATCAGAAAAAGCGGAAAAGGCATTTAAGGAACAATACCCAGCCGTGTATTCACACATGTTACAATATAAGGAGCCTCTGTCAAAGAGGAACAAAGCGGAAACAGGAATACGTTACGAATGGTATGCTATGCAAAGATGGGGGGCCAAATATTGGGAGGATTTTTCACGGCCAAAAATAATATGGAAGAGAATCGGCTCAATCTTACGCTTCTCTTTTGACAATAAGGGGTGTCTTGGACTTGATAGCACCTGCTTTGCTACAGGCGAACATATAGAATATCTATGCTGTGTACTCAATTCGATGATGGGTCACTATTTGTTAAAAGATTCACCCAAAACAGGTACAGGAGATTTGTTGGTTAGCGTTCAAGCTATAGAGCCAGCCCGCATTCCATATATTGCTCAGTATGATAGACGGCTATCATCCCTTCTAAGCATACAAATAGTCAATCCATCAAATGCTACAGAAAAGGAGATAAACAATGTTATTTTCACGATGTACGGCTTATCTCCTAATGAACGAGATTACGTTACGCAATATGTCAAACTATCTCAACAAAGCCTATAACTTTTCTTTCTTCTGCGGTAAGAGCATATAGGTCAAATAGCATGGAGTCTATTCTTTGTGCTTTTTGTTTGTTATATTCATTTTGTATGTTTTCTACAGCATCCTGAAATTGTAGGTTTTGAGCATCAGAAACTTTATAAACAGGTATTTTGTCAAAGAAAATTTTGCTCAGCTCCCGCGTTCCTCCTTGCAATTCTGGGAATGAATCCCTAAAACAGTACTTGAAAAGAGAAGAATTGAAAAACGCCGTAAGATATGCTACATACTTCCCTGTAATAATGAAGCATTTCTGATTTGTAAGATACATTTTATCATCAAATACAAATGGCATGTATTTGGTCATGTTTGGATAGATGATTTTTGGCTTAAAGAAATCCTCCAAATAAGCGCAGTTACGAAGGTTATAAGGAGTGTCTCCTTTGTCAGCTCTTTTGGCAATTCTATCCCAATACTGGTCTAAATGAGCTTTTACAGCAGGGTAGTCTTCGATTTTAATTCGAGGAATGCGCCCACGAACTCCATTATGGGTGTTGATAAGATAAAGACCATTGTCCACATAGCCGTATCTCTTTATATCCCTGCCGCGCAAAATAGGTCGTATTAATTCAGCCGTTCTCTGGCGTTCTTCTTCTGTTTGGCAGTTGGCAAGGATTTCTTCTCTCTTCTCAGTAGAGATAATGAAAGCATCATTGTAACCTGTCTTGATACCATAGTTGATTTGTATGTCCCAATCTTTTAATGGTGTTCCAACGGCTTCAATCTTACGCTTAATACTCTGTTCTATTGGCGATAAAATTACCCAACTGTCAGAAGAATTGAAGTCGCAGATGCTATTCTGTTGCTGCACGAAATCGCTCAAATTATTAACACTATCTTTGTTCTGTTTGTTGGTGATAGCACAGATGGTTTCATGCTGATTGTTTGACTTGGAGAAAAGCAGGATGTTGGTGTCAACCGTAGCACTCTCAAAAATCTTCACTCCTGCAAAGTCTATCAGCAAAGTTGGATTCGTCTTTTTAGCAAAGAACGCTCTTGTTTTTTCTCCGTATCCTGCTCGCATCCATTTGTTAGAGGTTATATAACACAGATGAGCAGATTTTTTTAGGAGCTGCCATCCTCTCTCGTAGAACAAACAGTATATATCACCTGTTCTTGCAAAAGTCTCATATCCACACTCTTCATATAATTTAGCAAGTTCTCCTCCATTGTTTTGTAATTGAATATACGGCGGATTGCCAATGACAATATCGAAGCCATCAGCTACATCGAACATCCATTCTGGGTCGAAAAATGGACTTACTGCGTTCTGGTCGTAAGGATTCCATAGGGCCATCTGTTTTGCATCTTCAGGAGCAAAGATGTTATCCTTCTCAAGGAGTTCAAGAAGTTCTCCACGCAAACGCTCGTCTTTTTTTCTTAGACTGATTTTCTCGTTGGCTGTCTTTGCACGGAAGTGCTTCTTACGTACGTCATGCAACTCTTCCTTCTTTGCATTAACTGGATTAAATTGACTATCAGCAAAGATATCAAGCTGATCATGCTTCTTGTGTTTCTTAAGAGAAATCAGAGAATTGGCAGTGACAAACTTCGTCTCTAAGTTTGGCAAGGTCGGTATACCAAAATTAGGTTTCGAAGGGTCTTTCTCGCAATCGCATATCAGGGATATGAAGAAACGCAATTTGCTTATCTGTGTAGCAATATTCTGAATATCAGAACCATATATGCAATTCTCAATTATTGAAAGTTTTAACTCGTATGTGCTCCTATCCTGACTAATCTTTTGGAGAATATCAACCATACGATTGAGTAATCCCATAGGAAATGCTCCTGAGCCACATGCTGGGTCAATTATTTTTATATTGAGTAGGTGGGAGGCAATCTTGTCATAAGACTGCTTCTTTTTGGTATCATAAATGAACGTATCAGATAAAAGCTCTTCAACGTCAGTCTTTGATATTTCTGTCTTTTCACAGAGATATGCCTTAATGCTTTCATCAACCATATAGTTGACGATTTCACGTGGAGTATAGAAAGAGCCTGACTGATTACGTGCTGTCTCTTTTGTTTCAGGGTTGTAAGCTCCTAAGAGATTCTCGAAAACCTTACCTAAGAGTTCTGGGTCAAGAGCTACTTGTTGTTCAGTAGGAGTGTTTTCCTCGATGGTGAAGTTATATTGCTTGAGTATGCTCAACAAGCCTTTTTCCTCGTCGAAGAACAAAATATTTGGCACGAAGGCTCTTTGACGATACCTGCCATTTGGCCACTTGTTGTCGTTACGGGAGAAGCCATCATAATTATATGCTTTCTCTACTCCATCTTTCTTCTTGGTTTTGTCCAGGCATTCAAACAAACCACCATTGAGGAAAGGAATCTCTGCAAAAATGCTTATCACATCATCCTCTGATATTGTGAACATCTCTGCGTAGCGATAAAGTGTCTTTACATCACGCTGTCCCTTAAGATGAGCAAATCCACGCTTTCCCTCTTCGTCTTCAATAGCCCTATTGAGCGTGGCGAAAAACAGATTCTGTAAAATCGCATTATAATAGTTACCTTGCTCGCAGCTATATGGGTCAAAGTCTTTTATAATCCTGCTTAGAAAAGATACATCAAAAAGAGTATTGGGGACAAGTTCCTTTTGTTTAATAAACCATACAAACATTAGACGAGTGAGCAGACGAATAATCTTCTTGTCAATATCTTCAAAATCGTCATTAGCAGTGTTAGTATCATTAGGGAAATAGGTACCACTCTCTGGTGATACTGCCCACTGATACCACTCGAACAATTTATTATAGAATTCTTTTGTGAGAGCCTCTACAGAAAAAGCATCCTTTATGCTAACAAAACTAATCCCTTCATTTTGAAGTTTAATGAAACGTTCAACAGGAGTTTTGTAGTAATTTTCTTTTGAACCAAGAACGAAAGTAAAACGCTTTGGCGAAGTCTTCTCTTCCTTGATGTCACAGATAAATGATAGTCGCCAATTATCACCATCATCAAACACTACGATGGCTGCATCCACAAGATATCGAAGATATGGCTTGATGAGTTGTCTCAGACCAACTCGACGGTTTTTGACAGAGGATTTAAGTCTTATATAGAACAGACCTATTTCATAATTGTCAGATGTCTTTTGCTGACCGAGATAGTATCCCTCACCCTGGTTGGCATCAATTTCCAAAAGTTCTGGATTTTTACGGATGGTTTGTGCACCAAAGAAGTTGATAAGAAACTGAGTCCAATCTTGAAGATTAAACTTATTCTGAAATAATGAGCGCAGTTGTTCTGGTGTATAGATCATGACTATTCAAAAGTTTCTGATGTGATGATTTCTGGTTGTTTGTATTCCTCTTCCTTATTCTTTTGCTGTTGGTTTATGTTGTAGTGTTCGTACAACTTTTCCAAATTTAAAGAAAGCATTGGTTTTAGAGTCTCAATATGAGAGGTCTTTTTTTGTTTGTTCACCTCTCGGTTTAAACGATTCAACTTCAGAGTGAGAACAGAGAAGAGTCCTTCGTCCACAAACTTATCAAGAGTGAGTATTTTGTCATATATATCATCTTGAGCAAACAATCGTTTCATTTCACGCAAAAATGCTAAAGCAGAAACGGCATTATGGTCTTTCTTCTTTTCTGCAAGGGATATTTCCGTTGTTTCTACGACTGAGGTCTCTTTTGTGTAAACCTTAAAAGCCTTGTTGACATGAGCATAGTGGTTGTCTTTAACTGCTTCAAAATTGCCTACGGGTTCGTCAATCTTTGCTCGTAGGATATTTGCTGCATCAATAAATTCTATCGGTTTAGGCTCTTCATCCCCTGTTACGAGATAGAACTGAGAGCGCTTACCCGTAATAATGTACACTACAGTGGATTGTGGATTGATGTCTTTTGGTCTATTTGCGGATGAACGTGCTGTTCTGCTCTTACATGGAAGATTCTTAATATGATTATAGAGGTCTTTGTTGGTGGAATATAGTTCACGTACCTCTCTAAGCAACTCTAACTGCTTGTCTATATTGTCTCTTACACTATCATCAAACAACTGAAACTCGCGCAACATTTCCTCACGTGAGTATACCTGAGCATCTTCACCCAGTGCAGAGTGGAATCCCTGTAACTTGATAAGAGCATTAGCGTAAAGTTGTATCTGCTTGTCACCATCTTTTGACGGATAAAACATATAATTGTAGATATGGTCAGAAGTTGAACCAATACGATTCACACGGCCTATACGTTGCATTAACCTTGTGGCATTCCAAGGGGAATCATAATTGACTATCACATTAGACCGATGGAGGTTTACGCCCTCTGCCAATACATCAGATGAGAGTATTATATTATATCTGTTTAGTTTCTCACCTGAATAATTAGCATCAAAGTTTGCCTTGATGTCATCAAGCACAGACTTACGATTTGCAGCACTAACTATAAGTACATCTTCACGATGGAGTTCGTTCTTCAACTTTTCACCCAAATAATTGATAGTGTCAACTGACTCAGAGAATATTACCAACTTGCCTTCTTTGTTGAGTTCGACTTTCTTTCCATCGAGGTATCTGGTCTTATCCATCAGTTCGTTCTCCAGATATAGTTTGAATAAGTCAAATTTGGGGTCGCCCTCAACCCTATCCCATAGAGCTATGAGCTCTTCCAGTTTTTCTGCATCCTCGCGCAACATCTTAATATATTCATCGCTGAAATCATCTTGGGTAAACAGTATCTCGTCCTTGTCATATCCATGCGCAAGTGCTTTTTCTATGATGACATCCAATTCAACATCGTTAGCCATCATGCCCTTCACATTGATATCAGGTGCCATAATGATATTATTGTCTTCCCACATCTTTATCATGTCATTTGTAATGCGTAGGAAGGTTTTCAGCGATTTCTTAAATGCAAAAAAACTGCTTTCAAGTCGCTTAACCATATGGACACGGAAGATGCCTGAGAATACCTGCGCAAATTGCGATGCATTACGATACTTAGCAGCCTTGTCACCTATAACAAATTCTATTGCTCGATACCTTGCGAAATGCAGACCAACTCCATTGGGGTTGTCAGCTGTAGGAGTGTCGGTGAGTTTGGTTATAGTATCATAGAACAGCTTGCTCAGGTTCTTATCCAACTGATAAATACATTCGTTTGGTTGCTCAACATTAGGAAAATGAATACCCTGACTGATAAGGTCGGATCTGTACTCTTCGTTATTCCATAAGTTCTTACGAGTACGCCTGACAAGAATCTTATCAAGAATCTTGGTGCGCATATCCTCATAAATTGCATCAGTAGCTTTAGTGATCACCTCAGTGGCGGTCTTTCCGCGTTTGCGCATTAGCTCATTGTAACTTTTTATCCAGGGTTGAAAGAGCACATTGATGTTAGTTATACCATCAATGGAAGGGTTTCTTGCATTTTGGAATAAAAGTATAAGATTGCGGAAATCCTCAGGTCGATTATTCAAAGGAGTAGCTGAAAGCAACATTACTTTCTTTTGCGTTCCCTCTATAAGGCCTTCGTTTATTCGTGGTGTCTTGCATATACGTTGCAAGTCATCATATCTTCCAGAGCCATCGGAACGGAAATTGTGCGCCTCATCAACAATTATCAAGTCAAACATTTCAGCACCTGAATAATTGTCACTTCCATCAATAACTTTATTAAGGCTACCATTTGTTACGAACTGGGTATATTTTGTCAGACCAAAGTCCTTGAATGTGTCTCTCCAGTTTTCCTTGACAGCAGGTGGATAGATTACAAGTATTTTTGAGTTTCTTCCATTCTCCTCAACGAATCTTTTTGCTACCATTGATGCAACGATAGTTTTACCTGTACCAACCACATCAGCAAGGAAGAAACCATTATACTTTTTCAGCATTTGGAACCCCTGGATTACAGCATCATTTTGATACTTTAATTGCATGTAGCCTTTTGGCATCTCCAATGTAAAGTCATCTTCCACCTGATCCCCGAAAGCATCTATAAGAACTTTTATAAAAATCTCGTATGGTGTGGGGAGTTCTTCCAAATGTGTCTTTTTGCGTATCCTTTCTATATCTTCTGAAGTGATGGGAATACCCTCATTCCATAATATATCAAACTCATTCTTGCAATATGAAACATCATCATAATCCTTCATTGCAACGTTGAGTTCATAACGAGGAGGTTGAGTTATACCCAATCCAGAATCAGATATATTGGATGAGCCCATAATAACCCAACCATCAGTATTCTCACCATACTCTTTGGGTAAGCATAGATAGAATTTAGCATGAAGATTTTTGGATTTGTGTATTCGCATCTGCAACTTACCAGAAACGATGTCTTCACACAATTGCAAAATTCCCTCCTCTACTTCTGGTGAGTATTGGGCATCCTTTACATCTTGTATAAAGTCCTTAGAATATATTTCTCGTGCTTCATCATCACCTTCAAGCATTAGTAATGCCTGATTATGTTTTCTAAAAATGCTGTCAATATTTATGCCTACCAAAATCTTGATATCTTGCACGTTGGTTAATTCCTTTCTGAGTTTGAAGTAACCAGATGAACGAAAATAGCCAACTACGGCCAAGAACTGTTGGAAGTCGTGCATATTATGCGCTATACCCTTGAATTTATCAAAAAGAGTATTGCCATTATTGTTATTGAAGAACTTTGAGCTCATATGCGTATAGATTAAGGATACATAAAATATCTCTGTCATAGCAACGTAGTGTACTACGATCAGCCAATACTGATTGCAAAAGTAAGAAAAACTTTCGAAACAACAAAAAAAGTGGAGAAAAATGTTGCGCAACATTCGCAACATTTTCAGTTTGCTATAAAGAGTTTTGGGGGGTGTCATTAATAGTGATCCCCTTACATAAAGGATGTGGAAAGTCAGGCTTTCTTGGTATAATATCTGTTTCTGTTGCCACCATGGGCTTCTAAGTAGCCGAACTCTGTCAATTGACGAAGGTAGCGCTTGGCTGTGGTACTTGTAAAGTCAAAATGAGTTACTATGTCCTCTGTAGTAATCTTTTCTTTATCGGCTAAATAAACTAAAATATCTACCAGTTTGTCTGCCGAAGATGGTTTTATCGACCATTTATCGACCATTTTCTGCTGCAAATCACTTTTATCGACCATTTTCTCTGTGCATGACTGTATAAACTGGTCGATATCTGCCTTGAGATGCTGGATATGAAGACGGGTCATGCAATCAAGGAAGATATTGATGTCTTCTTGCTCTCTTGCATCGTTGAGTGCCTGAATATATTCTGCCTTATCTTCTTTGAGCACTTTAGTTGGCAACACTCCAAATTCCCATTGCAACAGGTTCATCAGCAAGCGACTGGTTCTCCCGTTGCCGTCAGCCCAGGGATGTATGGTTACCAGTTCGAAATGAGCCCAGAAACTCAGGTCATAAATGGATGCTGTGTCTGTTGTGTCAATGGCCTTACGACGTTTGTTCAACTGTTCGCAAAAGGATTCTAAACGAGCTGGTACTTTCTGATATGACATATATGATTTTCCTCCTGCTCCCGCTGTGACGTTCAGTTTACGCAGTTCTCCCTTTGCCGCAGAGAATGAGCCTCCTAATGAATTATACTCGCTACCTGTTCGAGCCATAACTTTTGCAGATAGACTTATCAACCACTCCGTCGTTATAGGCTGATGCTTCTGTATCCACTGACGTCCATAGTCGTATGCATATTTCAGGTCGAGATTCATCTGCTGTTCTATCATGGTTCGCTTGCTCGAAGTTATCCCTTCGTCAAACAGCAATTGGGCTTCCACCTCTGTCACTGTTGAACCCTCTATTGCCGTAGAGTGAGTGATGATGGAATATAGGTAGAATTTCTCAAAGTCTATCTGATTAGATATACCCAAATCATTGTGCTGTTTTATCAGATTCAGCAGTATGTTTCTGTTCTCTTGTGTCATATTGACGCAAAATTAAGAATTATTTTCGAAACAACAAAAAAAGTGGAGAAAAATCTCTTCCACTCTATATAAAATAAGGTGTTTTGAAAAATAACCTCCTAAGGTCACTAAAACGCTCGGAAGGCGCATGAATACTTGGCTGAGGATAGTGACCTATGTTTGGCGACAGGTCACTTAGAGGTCACTTGAGAGGTCACCTTAATTATTAATTAGAAATTAGGAATTAGGAATTAGAAATTAGGAATATTTTGAAAAAGATTTTGGACGAGATTTTTAAGGGATTTTTGAGGCGAAGCCGAAATGAAAAAGAGCCTTCTGAATATTTGTGGACACGATTTTGAAAAAAGATGTTAGACAGGATTTTAGGAAAATCTAAAAGAAAATCTGTTTGAAAATCTATATAATATAAACCTGTCTATGGGGCTTTAGTGAGGTTCAAGTGACCTCTAAGTGACCTTTAAGTGACCTTTTTTAAAGACACCTCACTTGCGTGAAGCCGCATAAACACTGGGCTGAGAGGGGTGTAAGTGAGGTGTCTCACGAAAAATAGTTTTTTTTTCGTGAAAGTAAAAATTAAGAAGTAAAAAGTACCTATTTTATCACGAAAAGGTAAAAGTAATGCTTTTAGATGCAGAAGTAATGCTTTTAGCTGCAGAAGTAATGCTTCTGCATGCAGAGGTAATGCTTCTGCATGCAGAGGTAATTTCTTCGAAACTTACGCAAAGGGGCTGGCGCATGGAGAGTTTAATAAAGACGACCTGAACAACAAGGTTTCGCAACGGGAACGAAGACCGAGGATGGCTCGGATAGACACAAAAAAGGGGACCCTTGAGGGCTCCCTTTTGTTGTTTGTATGTGGCTGACCGTTACTGGGCGGTTGCCTGACGGTATTCCAGCTGCTTGGTCTGGAAGTCGGCATAGGCATCGGTGTAGCGGTCGCGTGATGACTGGTACTTCTCCTGTGCTATGAGCAGGTCGGTCATCTTGGTCTGACCTACGCGATAATAATCGCGGTTTAATCGCAGATTTTCGTCAGCCTGATAGATGGCATCGTTGGCTATGAGGAGCTTCTTGTGACTGGTCTCTACCTCTGACCACGCATTGTTCATGCGGATGACGAGCTTCTGGCTGCTGTCCTGCAACTGCTCTTTGGCATCCTCATAGGCGAGCTTCTGCTTCTTGATGGCGTGTGAGCCTCCCCACCATGCGCTGAGGGGAACGTTGACACCTGCGAAGATGGCACCTGAGGTTTTGCTGCCATCGAAGAAGTCGATGTAGCTGTAGCTTACGCCAACGCCTACCTTTGGCAGGTTCTGACCTACCTTCATCTTATGCTGCAAGCGCTGGGTCTCCACATTCTTCTCGAGCATGCGATACTGGGTGGTGGCAGATACTGCTGTCTGGTGGTCCTTACGCAGTGCTACAGGCAGTGCTGGCACCTGTGCTGCAGGCAGTGTGGCGAGGTCGGCTGGCAGAATGACGTCGATAGCCTCGTCAGCCTTGCCCACATGCTGAGCCAGGAGCTGGCATACGGTGGTGAGTCCGTTTTTTACCTCTATCTGTGAGCATTCTATCTCGCCCTTGCGCAGTTGTACCTGCAAGAGGTCGTTACGGTTGACTACGCCCGCGCGTACCATGTTGTTAACATCTTTCTCCAGCTCAACGAGCATAGCGTGAACGCTGTTGAGGGTGTTGAGTTTCTCTTTGAGGGTGACAGCCTTCCAGTAATACTGCTCGGTGGCGAGCTCTACCTTATCGGCTGATGCCTCCATGCTGATTTCGCTTGCTTCCTTACCCACCTTGGCGAGTTTGTTGGCATTGATTATCAAGCCACCCATGAAGACTGGCTGAACAGCTGAGACAGAACCAAACAATCCTTTCTTAGCCATGCTCACGCTTCCTGGAAGCTGTCCTGCCAGGGGTGCAGGCAGGTCGAGGTCGAACTCGATGAGGGGCTTATTGAAGTTGGCTGCCATACCCATTGCAGAAACTGTGGGGAAATACTTTGTGAATGCCTCTTTCTGCATCTGCCCTGCCTGCTGTATGTTCTTCTTGGCAGAGTGCATGGTGTAGTTGTTCTCGTTAGCCAGCTGCTTCAGCTGGTCGAGGCTGTAAGCCTGCTGTGCTGTTGCGGTGAGGCCGCAACACACAGAACAGGCTAATATTGCAAATATCTTTTTCATGCTTAATTGTGAACTTTTAAAACGATACGCTGCGCTACGATACGTCACTTTGTGACTACGATAACTATCAATTTGGGGTAGTTTCAGCTTTCGCCTCGCTCTTTCCCATCACCTTCCAGTATGCTACAGGCATGACGGTGAGGATGAAGTACATGGTGATGAGTGTACCATAACAGATTACGGCACCCATAGGCACCCATAGGGCACTACCGCCGAGAATCATTGGTACAACACCCATAGAGGCTGCTGCTGATGTGAGGAAGATAGGACGCATACGACGCTCGGCTGCCACGTGAATGGCTTCCTTGAGCGGCAGTTGCTCCTGTTCCTGTACCTCAGCGGCATAGTCGAAGAGTATGACACCATTACGCACCAGAATACCCATGAGCGATACGAAGCCCAAGACACTGGTGACAGAGAATTCTACGCCCTGTATGAGTAGACCTATTGCCATACCGAATACGCAGAGGGCGAGGCATACCATGATGAGCACAGACTCGCTGACGCTCTTGAAGTGCCATAGCAGCACGAAGAATATGATCATGATAGACATGACGAGGGCAGACACAATGCGCGGTCCTGTCTCGTTGTCGTCCTCATACTGTCCGCCATATTCTATCTGCATGCCTTCAGGCAGTTTCAGGTCTTTGAACTGCTCCATGAGGTTACGTGTTTCGGTGCCCTCGTTATATCCGCGCGCCAGCTCAGCCATTATGGTTACGGTGCGCAGACCGTTGCGGTGGCATATCTGACCATACTGCCATGAGGGTACTATCTCGGCAAACTGTCGCAGGGGCACGCTTGGCAGGGTCTGTCTTGAGTTGATGAGGTCGATGGCTGCATCAGCGCTGGATGGTATGGCTGCTGCAACGCCGATAGGGATGAGCTCGTCCATGATATCCTGTTGGGTTGCCTGGTCGGCATCCTCGGTCTTCATCTTCACGTTGACGTCGTAGTCGCCCTCCCATGCTGTGCTGACGGTTATGCCGTCGCCATAGCGGAATGCCATCTGGAGCTCAACGCTCTGGTTGGTGATGGCAAGTCGGCTTGCCTTGTCGTCGTCAATCTTGATGCGTGTGGTAGATAGTGGTTCCAGCATATTGCTGCGTACGAGCAGCAACTGAGGCATCTGACGCATTACCTTGACGAGGCTGTCAGAGTATTGCACCAGTTGCTTGAGGTTGTCGCTCTTCAGTCGTACCTCAATAGGCACTGAGCATGAGCTGAAGTTCAGCTGCTTAATCTTCACGTATGCCTCGGGGAAGTATGTGGTGTATTTCTCGGTACACTCGTCTATCAGTTCCACGGTAGCATCATTACTGGTGGTATTGACTATGAACTGCGCATAGTTCTCGCCAGCAAACTGTGGTGCGTATGCCGTATGGAAACGCGGTGATGCGCAACCCTTGAATGCTGCTATGCCCACTATTCGCTTATCCTTCAGTAGCATGTGCTCCAGCGAGTCAGCTATTTCGGCTGTCTTCTCTACTCCAGTGCCTGTAGGCATGTATATCTCCACTGCAAACTGGTCGCGGTCGGCTATAGGCATCAGTTTCGTAGGTATGTGTGGGAATATCAGCACGCCGATTATGAATCCTGCCACGCCTATGCCGATGGTTGACCATGGGTGTCGGAAGCACCATGCTATGAGTTTCTTGTAGTATCGGTCCATCAGGTCGAGCAGGTTGAAGGGCTTCCTGCCGTCCTTAGTCTTACCTGTCTCTATAGGCTTGGTGATGAAGTAGTATTGCAGTATGGGCAGCAGTGTCTGTGCTATAATCATAGAAATGAAGAGCACTATGCTGATAGCCCATGGGAATGATATCAGGAAGTCGTGGAACTGTCCCACCATTGTAAAGAGGAATGGAAAGAAGGTGACTGATATACAGAGCGTAGCGGTGAAGATAGACTTCAGGAAGTGTACCGTAGAGTCGATAGACGCCTGCCAGCGTGGTTTGCCCTCGGCCATCATCTCCATGTATGAGTCGATGATCACGATGGAGTCGTCCACTATCATTCCCAGCGTCACTATCAGTGCGGCGAGGGTAACCGTGTTCAGTTCTATGCCGAGCATGTAGAATGCTCCCAGCGAGATGAAGATGGTGATAGGCATGGTGCCTGCTGCCACCATAGCCACTCGCATAGGCATGATGAGCACCACTACCAGAATAACGGTGGTGATGGCTATGAGCAACTCGTGTAGGAAGTTTTCGATAGACTCGTCAACCACCTTCTGTTGGTTGGTTATAGCCGTCAGTTTTACATCGTCGGGAATATCCTTCTGTATGCTCTCCAGCCTTTTGTTTATCTCGGCACCCATGTCCGATACGTCCTGTCCCTTCTTTATCTCCACACTCAATACCAGACACTTCGTGCCGTTGTTGGTGATGTATGAGGTCTTCTTGGGATATTCACGCTTCACGGTTGCCACATCCTTTAGACGCACCACGTTGCCCTTGTCGTCGGTATATATGACGGTATTCTCCACATCATATATCTTGTTAAGGGCATGGTCAACATAGATAGGTGACTTATAGCCATGATTGCTCAGCCTGCCAGCGGTGGTCACGAAACCTTTGTCGCTAAGCATCTTGCCTATCCATAGGTAGCTGATGCCGTAGTGTGAGAGTTTGTCTGAGTTCAGGTAGATGCTTATCTGGTCCTTTTGCATACCGAACACGCTCATCTTACCCACGCTTGGAATCATGCGCAGCGAGTCGATGAGCTGGTTCATGTAGTCGTTAAGTTCCCTATAGGTTTTGTCCTTAGACTCCATAGCGAGGAGTAGGGCAGAGGTGTCGCCGAAGTCGTCGTTCACCTGTATGGCGAGCACACCCTGAGGCAGCTGCTTCTTGAATTCCTGCACGCCGTGCTTGAACTTAGACCAAAACTCATCCTTGTTGGTCAGGTCGTCATTCAGTTCCACCTGTATTATGCAGACACCGTCTCGTGAATAAGATACGGTCTTCTCTTTCTTCACCTCACGATAGGTAAAGATGTATTTCTCCAACGGTTTGGTTACCTGTTCCTCCATCTCTTGTGATGTTACACCAGGATAGACGGCAACCACTATGCCCTGACGAATGGTGAAGTCTGGGAACTCGTTCTTATTGATATTAGCCAAACCGAATACGCCCAGAGCCACCAGACAGCTCACGAGCAGTATGATGATCTGCCGATAGTGCATGCACCACTCCTGCATACTCATCTTTTTCTTCTTCTTAGTATTCTCTTCCATAATTGTCAATTATCAGTTATCAATTGTCAATTGTCAATTATCAATTGTCAATTATTTAACGATTTCGACCTTCATGCCGTTGCTCACCTTCTGCTGACCAGCTATGATAATCTGGTCGCCAGCAGAAAGACCGCCGCTGATCTGAGCACCCTGTGCTGTCTCGCTGCTGATGATTATCTGGCGCTTTACGGCTCTTCCGTTATTAACCACCCAAACGAAGGTCTTGTTGTCGTCATCCAACTGTACGAGGTCAGCAGGAACGAACACGCCAGTGGTGCCCTGCATGTAGTTGGTGAATGCCTGACAAATCATGCCTGGCAGAAGCTGTCCGTCGCTGTTCATGATGGTAGCCTTCACCTCATAGGTACGAGAACGAGGGTCGGCACTCACGCCACGCTCGGTTACAAGGCCAGAGAAGGTGCGGTTTTTGAGCGCAGGAACTATAATCTTCATCGATGAGCCCTTCTTTATGCGCTGTATGTCGTCCTCAGGTACTGCTATCTTCACCTTCACGCTGCCTATGCTTACCAGTTTCACTACGGGCACTCCAGGCACGGCATTCTGTCCCGCCTCGGCAACCTTCGCAGCTATGTAGCCGCTGAAAGGTGCGTATAGTCTCGTGTCAGCCAAACTCTTTTGTGCCAGGGCTTCAGCAGCCTTAGCAGACTTGAGCTGGTTGTCCACCTGTATCCACTGCATCTCAGGTAACGACCCTGCCTCGTGCAGTTCCTTCATGCGGTTATATGTATCCTCAGCTTGTTCGCGACTCGTCTTAGCTATGGTGTAGGCATTCTGCATCTTGGTAGCATCCAGCTCAGCTATCAGCTGTCCCTGTCTTACGGTCTGACCAGCTGTAACGTAGATGTGCTTGATGGTACCAGTGCCGTCAAATGACAGCAGCGAACCTGTTGACTCCTCGATAGTGCCAGAGAAACCCTGCTCGCCATTGACTGGCTCGGTGTGAATCTGCTGCACCTTTACTCTCACCGTCTGTTCCTCGGCAGACTTGTTCTTGTTACCACAGCTATATAGTGCCAATAGCACCATCATAGCCATAACAGTTTTAATTGTCTTCATCGTTTTTATTTGTTGTTAACATTATATCGATAGTTCAAAGGTTCAAGACGCTTCGCTGGTTCAAGGAGTTCAAGACGCTTCGCTGGTTCAAGAGCGTGATTCTGTTCCCTTTCGCCTGCAAAAATAATAAAAAAAAAGAAACCACAAAAATAATACTGCACTTTTGTTCTAGACTTTGTATTCAGATGGGGTGACGCCGTAGCGTTGTTTGAAACAGCGGGAGAAGTAGCGGGGGTCGGTGTAGCCGCAGCTGTAGGCTATGTCGGCGATGTTGCGGCTGTCGCTCTCGCTGACGGAGCGCAGCATATTTCGGGCGCGCTGCATGCGGGCGTCGATGAGCAGTTGGGTGGCGGTGATACCCACGAGTGAGCGCAGCTTGCGGTTGAGGTTGCTTCGGCTGGTGGCTGCCTCGGCTGCCATATCGTCGATGTTGGCATCGCTGTTGGCTATATTGGCGTTGATATACTGCCTTACGCGGTCAAGGAACCACTTGTCGCTGTCGGAGAGCTCTGAGGGTAGCTGGGCATGCAGGACAGAGGTCTGGGGATCTGTGCACTCTTCGGTAGCAGGTGGGGGCGTCTCGCTGTCGGCCTGCGCTAGTACCGCCATATATTTCTGGAGCAGTTCGCGTCGCTGGCGATGTAACTCGCGTATATGGAATATGGTATACACGACGCCTGTGACTATGCCGATGATGAGCAGCCAGCCCAGGAGGGTGGCCCACGCGGTCTCATACCAATGGGGCAGGGCGATGATTACGAGGCGGCGGTTGTTGTCGGTCCAACGGCCGTAGCGGTCGGTAGACTGCACCTCGAGGGTGATGGTGCCTGGCCGTATGTTGTAGAAGGTGATGGAGCGCTCGCCCTGCATATTGTTCCATTCGCCACCGTCTATCCTATTGCGGTAGCTGATGCCCGAATTGTCGGTGAAATCGAGTGCTGCGAAGGATATGGAGAAGTTGCGCTCGTCGGTGGCGAGGGTGAGGGTGTCGGCATTGCACACGCCGAGCATGGGCTGGCGTCCCATGATGTGGAGCTGTGTGAACACGAGGGGTGGGGTATAGCCTCGGGTGTAGAGGTTATGCTGGGTGGCTATGTATGCTCCCTGCTCTTGTCCGAAGACCCATGCCTTGCTGAAGAGTTGGAGGGGCCGTTCTTCGGAGAAGTGGCACTGGTTGCTCCAGAACTGTCGTGAATATGTGACGGTGGCGTCGTTGTCGGGATTGAAGTCGAGCACTCTGTCGGTGCATACTATGAAGAAGTTGCCGTGCTCATTCTCAGTGATTGACAGGCAGGCGTCGCTGCTGAGGGAGGAGTTATGGCTGTTGTAATGGGTGAATGAGGCGTGGGGACTGAAGAGTGCCTGTTCGCTGATGGCGTCGATGCCGTTGTCTTCCAGTGCTATGAAGAGCCGTCCGTCCTTACGTTGTGCCACGTCCATTATGGAGTTTCCTGCGAGGCTCTCGGCGCGTTTGCCGTCGCGCAGTATGCGTCGGAAGGTGCTCTGGCTGATGTGTGACTGGTTGATGGTGCCAATGAAGAGTCCGTTGGTGGTGGCGCATACTATATTGCCGTTGCGCGTGATGAGAAGTCGTCGGGCACGGCTCTTGCCCCTGCTGAATGTGCCGTTGCCAATGAAGCTGATGCACTCAGGCTGTTGGGCTTCAGGGTTGGGTATGCACATGATGCCATCGCCGAAGGTGGCGAGCCAGAGGCGGCGGTTGGAGTCTTCTGCTATATGGTAGATTATGTCGCACGTGAGCTGAGGGTGGGTGATGCGCCTTATGAGGAACGACCCGTCGGGGCGTTCGCTCAGTCGGAGCAGTGCGCCAGGCTTACACCCTATCCACACGTCGCCGCTGGATGATGTCATAATGCAGTAGGCACGATAGCCGAAGGGGGTTGGCTGCTGATGCAGTCGGCCGTCAGCGCCCAGATAGCCTATGAGGCGGTTGTGGCTGTCGTAGAGGCGCAGGCTCTCATCCTCCTTGGTGGCTAGCCACCAGCGTTGCTTGCCATCGCGCATGAATGCCCTTGCCTGCACGTTCTCGGTGCCCTCAACCAGGCTGGCAGGATGATGGGGCATGGTGGTCTTGTCGATGCCGTAACGGCGTATGCTCCACGTGTTGCCCTCGGCATCGCGGAACTCGTGGGGTCTGGACTGCATGAGCAGGGGGTAGCGTCTGCCCTGTGCCACATCCTGCATGATGTAGGTCTTGAGATTGAAGCAGTAGTTGCCTGCCTCCGTGCGGCATATTATGTTGCCATCATCATCGAGCACTATGCGCCGAATCACGTCAGACTGTATGCTGGTGCCGTCGCCAGGCATAGCCTTTACCTGACGGAACTCGTAGCCGTCATAGCGGTTCAGGCCGTTCCATGTGGCAAACCACAGGAAGCCGAGGCGGTCTTGCAGCACGTCAGATACTATCCAGTGTGACAGCCCCGAGCGGTTGTCATAGGTCACGGTGGTCTGGGCTGTGGTATGCATGACTGCATTCATCATCATGCCCACCATGATGCTCCTGATTATGATGCTGATGCCCTTCATTTAGGTTTTATTTCGTTAAGTATGGTTGCAAAGTTAATAAAAAAATATCGTTTTGCGCCTTTTTTACAGGTATATTGCGCCTATTCTGCACAAAAATATCGTTGAGAAGGGCTAATTTTGCACTCGAAAAGTGGATTTACCAATAATTAAAATCAATTACAAACCCCCAAAACAACGATGAAAAAGACTACCAGACAATCGCTGACACTCATGCTGGCAATGATACTGCTGCTGGGCTGTCAGAATGTAGCCGCCAGCCAGACGACGGTGGCAAAGTGGTTCTTCTCTACTGGCTATGACGTGGAGAAGAGCGGCACGATCAACACCTACACGCCAAATACGTTAGGATGGTCGTCAATAGCTAATACGAAATGGTCGCAGACGCAACCAAAGTTTCTGCCTAACGAGTGTGCGCTGGTGCCAGAGCAGTGTTACGTAACGGTGCACACCAGCGACGGCAAGTGGCAGGTGACGACAAGCGGTTCGGTGCCCAATTACCTGTTGCGACTGAACACTGCCAGCATCACTAATTTTACAAAAAAAGCCGATTACACCGATGGTTCTAAGCATGATCAGTATTTCGAGATATCCATGCCGACCACCTCGCTGAGTAATCTGAAACTCAACTTCTCAATAGGCGACGGCTCCAGCTCAGCTACCAAGTTCGGAGTGGTCTATTCCACCGACGGCGGCAATACATGGACAGTGCTCGACGACTACACATCAGGCTCGCACTGGAACACATACGTGGACGCCAACTACGACCTCGATGCAGACAACAAGGAGAGCCTCATAGTGCGCCTGCTCATACAGTCGGCTACCAAGACGAGCAACTACAACCTGAAGTACGTGAACATCCTAGCCGAGGACACACAGGCACCAAAGCTGCTTCAGACAACCCCTGAAGACGGCGCCCTCAACGTGATTCCTACGGGCAAGTTTATAATGATGTTTAACGAGGGCGTGAAGATAGCCGACGGCATGAAGGCAACGCTCACTAACAAGGCTACAGGCGCCAGTCAGCAGATAGCCCCAGTGGTGAATGTCAACAAAGTGGCATTCCCCTATGCCGAGCTCGAACTCAGCACTCCCTACACCCTCGCTCTGCCTGCCAATGCGGTGGCTGACCTCGCTGGCAATGTGCTCACGACAGCCATCAGCAGCAGTTTCACCACATCAGACACCCGCCCTGTGCCACCACCAGTGCTCGACAGCAAGAACCGCCTGTGGTATCACCGCCCAGCAGCATACTGGGAGGAGGCCCTGCCATTAGGCAACGGCAGACTGGGCGCCATGGTCAGTGGCAGTGTTGCCATAGACACGCTGCAGCTCAATGAAGACACCTTCTGGGGACAGTCGCCTAACGAGAACTACAATACCAATGCCAAGAGCGTGATAGCTCAGGTGCAGCAATATATATTTAATAAGGACTACGTGGCAGCCCAGAAGCTCGCCATACCTAACTGGATGTCGCAGGGCTCTCATGGAGCACAGTATCAGGCAGCAGGCTGCGTGCTCGTAGGATTCCCAGGTCAGCGCTATGACGATGAGGAGGCAGGACAGACCGATGGCGCTACAGACGCCCAGGGCTACGTGCGCTCACTCGACCTCGCCACGGCTACTGCCACTACCACATATGTGGTTGATGGAGTGACATACACCAGGACGGTATTCACCTCGCTTGACGATAATGTGACCATCATGCGAATAGAGGCATCAGAGGCCGGCAAACTGAACTTCGACGTGTGTTATGCAGCACCAGTCAAGACGGGTATGGAGAAGCTTGGCGTGAACAAGATTACCGCCGACGGCATGATAGAGGCATCGCTCATACCCGCCAAGGCACAGACCGAGGGTGTGGACAATAAGCTCAACTGCTACACATTCATCAAGGTGATGAACGAAGGAGGCACACAGACCGCTACCGCTACGCGCAACGTGATGCAGGGCGGACTGGTGGCAGGCAATCCGAACGCTCCAGCCATCACCGTGAGCGATGCTACGGCCGCTACCATCATCATATCATCAGCCACCAACTTCGTAAACTACAATGACATCAGTGCTGATGCAGAGGCAAAGGCAAAGGCATTCATCACAGCCTATATGGATAAGAACTTGAGCTATGAGGAGACACTCGCCAACCATGTGGCAAAATATCAGGAGCAGTTTAGCCGCGTGAGCCTCGACCTCGGCACTAACCCAGAGCAGGAAGTGAAAGATACCGAGACTCGCATTAAGGAGTTCCGCTCTACAGCTTCAGACCCAGGACTCGTAGCCAACTATTTCCAGTTTGGCCGCTATCTGCTCATATCATCATCACAGCCAGGCACGCAGCCAGCTAACCTACAGGGACTGTGGAACCCTAACGCCCGTCAGTATCCTGCATGGGACTCAAAATACACCACCAATATCAACGTGGAGATGAATTACTGGCCTGCAGAGGTGACAAACCTCACGGAGTGTCATAATCCGTTTATCCAGATGGTAAAGGATGTGTCGGTGACAGGTGCAAAGACAGCTCAGCAGATGTACGGAGCACGCGGATGGGCACTGCATCATAATACCGACATATGGCGCACCACCGGAGCCGTAGACAACAATGCCGTCGGCGTATGGCCTACATGTAACGCATGGTTCTGCTCACACCTGTGGGAGAAGTACCTTTTCACGGGCGACAAGGAGTATCTTGCCGACATCTATCCTGTGCTTAAGGGATGTGCGCAGTTCTTCCAGGACTTCCTCGTGAAAGACCCTAACACGGGCTACATGGTGGTATGTCCGTCAAACTCTCCTGAGAACCACCCAGGCTTGTCATCATATACGGATGATGCTGGCAAGACGCAAAACTGCGCCCTCTTCGGTGGTGTGGCTATGGACAACCAGATGGTGTATGATGTGCTGCGTAACACGGCACTCGCTGCCCGTGCTCTCAACGTAGATGCCGACTTCGCTACCCAACTTGACGAACTGAAGGCTCAGCTCACGCCATACAAGATAGGTAAGTACGGACAGATACAGGAGTGGCAGGAAGACTGGGACAAGGAGAACAACTCTCACCGTCACCTCTCTCACCTCTGGGGCGCATATCCTGGCAACCAGGTGTCACCATATAATAATACTGACATATACCAGGCAGTACACAAATCACTCGTAGGAAGAGGCGACGCGGCTCGCGGATGGTCTATGGGCTGGAAGGTGTGTCAGTGGGCTCGTATGCTCGATGGCGACCATGCACTCTCCATAATAAAGAACCAATTGCGCCTGATGGACCCTAACGCTACGATGAACGATGCTGACGGTGGTACATACGCTAATATGTTTGATGCCCACGCACCATTCCAGATAGACGGCAACTTCGGTTGTTGTGCCGGCATAGCCGAGATGCTGCTCCAGTCACATGCAGGCTTTGTTCACCTGTTGCCAGCCCTGCCATCACAGTGGTCAGAGGGAGAGGTGAAGGGCCTGTGCTCACGCGGCGGTTTTGAGATTACCGACATGCAGTGGAAGTTGGGTGTAGTGACCTCTGTGAAGATACGCTCAGCCTTGGGTGGCAACCTGCGTCTGCGTAGCAATGCCCCACTGCGTAAGGCTGACGGCACAGCCCTCACCCTCGCCACCGATGCTAACAGCAATGAACTGATGCAGACCTACGACATGCCTGCACCAATCATAGTCAATGCTTCAAAGATTCCTGAAACCAACCTGCCTACCACATATCTCTATGATATCGCTACCACGGCTGGTGAGGTACTGGAACTGGTGGCTGCTGATGCGCCATCGGCAATCAGCGCAGTGAAGACAAGCGATGGAGGTAAGCTCTCAGAGGCTGCCTACACCCTCGATGGTGCTCGTGCCGACAATGGCTACAGGGGCGTAGTGGTGACTGAGAACGGAAAATTCATGCGTTGATAACAACGCAGGCAGGAGGCTTTTACTTCCCCTAAAAAAATGAAAAAAAGGCTGCAATCGGCTAGTGCTGGTTGCAGTCTTTCTTGTTTGTGTATATAGAGAGAATGTATCATTGTCTAATTATTCTTCTTTGCGTTCCCTCTCGGTGAGGTTCTCAGTGAAGCGCTGGGTAATCTTCTCGCTACGCTCGCGAGCATGAGGAGAGAAGAATATGGCGCACAGGATGATGACAACGGCGAAGATGCCATACCATCCGCTCTTAGGCAGTGCCATACCGATGATGATAGTGAGGAACAGGGCTCCGAGGGCAAGACGCAACAGTCCGAGGGCTGTGAGTTTGACGCGCTCGGCCGGTCCGCTCTCCCAGAGTTTGTTGACCTCCTCTGTCTCAGTGCCTGAGCGCAGCAGTGCCCACAGGAATGGTGCGCAGGCACCTATGGCGATGATGGCTGACACTACGCTGCTCCATAGGTCTGGCAGCAGTTCTATTATGATAGGATAGACGTAATAAGATACTATAGCTATGATGGCTATGCACAGTACGCTGTGGATGATGATGGTAAAGGCGCAGTGCTTGAGGTAAGAGCGCCAGCACTGGCGCAGTTCGTCGGTCTCCTGCTCCTGCTCCTCTGATGCGTTCCTCTCCATCTTCTCTATCCACTTCTTTGGCAGTATGCGAGCCACGATGTTGTAGGCTGGTTCAGCAAGACGAATCATGTAAGGGGTGGTGAAGGTGGTAAACACCGATACTGCCACCACTATGGGGTAGAGGAAGTCGCTCGTCACGTGCAGCGAGGTGCCCAGCGTGGCGAGGATGAATGCAAACTCGCCTATCTGGGTGAGTGAGAAGGAGCAGCGCATGGAGGTCTTGAGTGACTGTCCTGAGAGCAGGAATCCGCCTGTGCTGAGTATGGTCTGTCCAAGCATGATAGCTATGATGATGCACACGATAGGTACAATATACTCTATGATGAGGTTGACATCTACCATCATACCTACAGACACGAAGAAGATGGCACCGAAGAGGTTCTTGACAGGACTCACGAGGTGTTCTATCTTCTCCGCCTCTACGGTTTCAGAGAGTATGCTGCCCATGATGAAGGCACCGAATGCTGCTGAGAAACCTACTGAAGAGGCTGCCACCACCATGCCAAAACACATGGCGAGGGCGGTGATGAGCAGAGTCTCGTCGTTCATGAGAGGTTTCATCTTGCGCAGGAACATAGGTATGAGGTATATGCCCACCGTGAACCACAAGGTGAGGAAGAAGCCGAGCTGCAGTATGGAGGTGAGCATCTGGGTGCCCTCAAACTCCTTGCTCACGGCGAGGGTGGAGAGCATCACCATGAGCACTATGGCAAGGATATCCTCTATGATGAGCACGCTGAGCACCAGCCCCGCAAAGCGTTCCTTACGCAGTCCCATATCGTCGAATGCCTTGAAGATGATGGTGGTAGATGACATAGCGAGCATACCGCCCAGATAGATGCAGTCCATCTCCTTCCATCCGAAGAGCTCGCCTACGGATGCTCCCACGTACATCATACAGAAGATGATGACACAGGCGGCGATGATGGGTGCTGCGCCCATCTTGAGTATCTTCTTGAAGGAGAACTCCAGTCCGAGGGCGAAGAGCAGGAAGATTACACCTATCTCACTCCATACGTGCACGCTGTGTCCGTCGGTCACGCTTGGCATATAGGTCATGTTAGGTGAGGCAAGGAAGCCTGCAACGATGTAACCCAAGACGATAGGCTGCTTGAGTTTCTTGAATAACAAGGTCATGACACCTGCACATATCAGTATGAGTGCGAGGTCGGCGATGAGTGGTTCAAGGTTTGACATAGTGTTTTGTGGTTTGTAGTTAGAGATTTTTTTATAATAGTGATATTAGGAGATAGAGGTAGGCAGCATCGTCCATCGGTAGAGGTTGCAACCGACGAAGTTGCCGAGCACTTCTGAGAGATATACCACCAGCACCTCAGTCTGCAACAGCTGGTCGGTGGGTGATACGAGGAAGTAGAAGGCATCGGCAATGCTGTGGGCAAAGCCGCAGAGGATGAAGACGGGCACTCCGAACACGAGTGGCAGCATCTTACCCTTGCGGGCAAACTCTACGGCGGTGGTCATGATGAATCCGCAACCTATGGCAAGCAGGAAGCAAGCCCAGGGACCTTTAGCCAGTCTGCCTGCCAGAATGCTGGAGGCAGGCTCGATGCAGTCGGGCTGGGCATAGCCTATGAGCCATGCGCTGAGCAGACAGCCTATGATGTTGCCTATGAGCACGAGGGCAAGCATGGACCAGTCGCCCCTGCGGCGTATGAAGCCTGCCGTGCCCGTATAGAGTTTCATGCCGTAATAGACCACCGTGGTGAGTCCGAAGGCAAACAAAACAGCACCAGCCACGCCGCCAACCCTGAGGTTGACTACGCAGCCGATGGATATACAGATGCCTGCCAGAATAGCAGGAGGTATTATTTGTCTGAACAAATGCACATTAACCATAACTGATGGAGTGGGAGGTTAGCCGTGAAGTTCAAGGATGAAACGTGTACCCTTAGTGTAGGCAGGGTCGATGGTGAGGTCGCCCTTCATCTTGAGTGCCATCTGCTTACAGATAGGCAGTCCGAGCCCGTCGCCAGTGGTGAGGTCGTGAACGCCACGGAATGCCTTGAAGACCTCTTCTCGGTTATCAACACCCTCTTCGCCTCCAGGAATGGTGATGCCACAGCCAGAGTCAGTTACAATGAACTGGTGGGTGTGAGCGCCACGCTTCTTATAGTCGAGGGTTACACGACCGCCTTCTGGGGTATAGCGAATAGCATTGCTGAGCAGATGGGTGAGGATGTGGGTGACATACTCCCTATTGAAGTTTGCCGTCATCTTAGGAGCGTTGACGGTGAGTGTTACGCCAGTCTTCTCGGTGCCCTTCATCTGGTTCATGATGCCTTCGCAGAACTGTGCTATCTGGGTGTCCTCAGTCTCAACAGCCTCTTCCTTAGTTGACTCAATGAGTGAGAGGGTTTGTATGTGGTTGGAGAAATCCTTTAGCGCCTTGACTTCAGGGATACGGGCATCGAGTTTGTTGAGGGTTGGGTTGAGTTGTGCCGAGATGTTGCTGATGAATTTAGCCTTGAGAGCATTGTTGTCGCTCTCGAGCTTGATAATCTTCTTCTGTTTACGGGTGAGCAGGATAAAACGCATGAGAACGAGTGCTCCACCCACGAGTGCTACAGCAAGGGCTATGGCGAGAATGCTGAGGGCAATGATGGTTGCCATGCGAGCTGTGAGCGAACTGTCCTGAGAGTCGATGGTAGCCTTGGAGTCGGCTATCTGCTTCTTCAGTCCCTTAATCTCGTCAGCATGCTTGATGGCATCGGTAGAGTCCTTCCATGCCAGGTAGCTCTTGTATGACTGTGCCACGAGCGATGCGCTGTTGCTGCGCCTGCCGCTCTCGATGAGCTTCTGATAAACCTCGTCAACCTTGCCATACTCCTTCTGAGCAGTGAGTTTGGTAGCCATCTCCTTGAAGGTCTGGTTGCCTTTCTCTATCTGTCCGTGGGTGTAGTAGTAGAGGGTCTTGGTATAGAGCATGTCGTTCTTGATGCTGTCGCTGGAGGACAGACCTGCCATGAGCTCCAGGTTGCCCAGCTGCTCCTTGATGCGCTCGGGCTTGCCGAATCGGGTGTACATTCTGTAGCGCTCCTTGGTCACCTGATAGTGGTAGGTGGCGCGCTCGGAGGTAGCCTTGATGTGGGAGTCGATGGCGCTGTCGATGCGGCGCAGCATGTCAAATGATTCCTTGTAGAGGCTGTGGCTGGCGTAGTAGACTGCCGCCTTGGCACCCCACTCGTATGCCTGCTGCCACTTGCCCTGGGCAAGGCTTGACTCGAATGCCCCGATATACTGGCGCACCTCGCTCTTAGGCTTAGAAGCCTCTTCATCCTGTGCACTGAGCGTAGCGAAACTGAACACGCTCAGCATGATGATTAAAAATATATTCTTCTTCATAACTATGAACTATGAATTATGAACTATGAACTGAATTACAGCTTCTGTTCTACCTCTATTTCAGTGAATGTCTCGATGATATCGCCAGCAAGGATGTCGTTGAAGTTGACGAGTGAGATACCACACTCGAAACCAGTAGCTACCTCCTTCACGTCGTCCTTGTAACGCTTGAGGGCATTGATTTCGCCAGTGAAGATTACTATGCCGTCGCGTATGAGGCGTGCCTTATCCTTGGCATGAACCTTGCCCTCGGTGACCATTGCGCCTGCAACGGTGCCGACCTTGGAAATCTTGAAGACCTCCTTGACCTCCACCTGACCAGTAGCCACCTCTTTCTTTATCTTATCGAGCATACCCTCCATAGCTGCCTTGATATCGTCCATAGCATCGTAGATGACAGAGTAGGTGTTGATTTCCACGCCCTCCTGCTCGGCGAGTTTCTTGGCTGCCACCGACGGACGAACCTGGAAGCCTACTATCATACCATTCTCGGCAGTAGAGGCGAGGATAACGTCGTTTTCGGATATCTGACCTACGCCCTTGAGTATGACGTTGACCTGTACCTTCTCGGTTGACATCTTGATGAAAGAGTCGGAGAGAGCCTCCACAGAACCCTGTGTGTCAGCCTTGACCACAAGGTTGAGCTCATGGAACTCGCCCAGAGCCACACGGTGTGCAATCTCCTCGAGTGAGAGGGTCTTGGTGGTGCGCAGACTCTGTTCGCGCTGCAGCTGCATACGCTTGTTGGCGATGGTTTTAGCCTCCTGCTCTGTCTCCATGATGTGGAAAGAGTCACCAGCCTGTGGTGCACCATTGAGACCGAGTATTATCACTGGCTCTGCAGGACGTGCCTGCTCCACATTCTGGTTACGTTCGTTGAACATAGCCTTAACTCTGCCCCATGCCGTGCCTGCTATCACGATGTCGCCCACCTTGAGCGTACCGTTGCTAACAAGGACGGTAGAGACGTAGCCACGACCCTTGTCGAGTGAAGACTCGATAACCGAGCCTGTAGCGTTACGGTTAGGGTTAGCCTTGAGGTCGAGCATCTCAGCCTCGAGCAGTACCTTCTCCATCAGTTCCTTAACGCCAGTACCTTTCTTGGCACTTATTTCCTGACACTGGTACTTACCGCCCCATTCCTCAACGAGGAGGTTCATGGCAGCGAGGTCCTGACGAATCTTGTCAGGGTTAGCACCTGGCTTATCTATCTTATTTATAGCGAATACCATAGGTACATTGGCAGCCTGAGCATGGGCTATAGCCTCCTTGGTGGTAGGCATGATAGAGTCATCGGCTGCTATGATGATAATGGCGATATCGGTAACCTGAGTACCACGGGCACGCATAGCGGTGAACGCCTCGTGGCCAGGGGTATCGAGGAAGGTGATTCGACGTCCGTCAGGGAGTTTCACGTTGTAGGCACCTATGTGCTGGGTGATGCCGCCTGCCTCGCCTGCTATGACGTTGGTCTTGCGCACATAGTCGAGCAGTGACGTCTTACCATGGTCAACGTGGCCCATGACGGTTACGATAGGCGGACGCGCTATGAGGTCGTTCTCATCGTCGTCAGCCTCCTGAATAGCTTCCTGCACCTCGGCAGAGACATACTCGGTGGTGAAACCGAACTCGTCAGCCACGAGGTTGATGGTCTCAGCATCCAGACGCTGGTTGATACTTACCATGATGCCTACAGACATGAGGGTACCGATGAGTTTGGTAACAGGCACATCCATCATGGTGGCAAGTTCGCTGACGGTAACAAACTCGGTGAGCTTCAGTGTCTTGCTCTCCAGTTCGCCCATGAGCTGGTCCTCCTCACGCTGCTGGGCAGCAGCATCACGCTTCTCTTTACGATACTTGGCACCCTTCTTATTTATGGATGTCTTGCTGGTAAGGCGTGCGAGGGTTTCCTTTACCTGACGTGCTACATCTTCATCAGAAACCTCCTGAGGCTGGTTGCCTTTCTTCTTCTTGTTTTTCTTGCCATTGCCCTGCTGCTGCGGCTGCTGACCAGCCTTGCCAGCGGTGGTGCGAGCATTCTTGCCGTTCTTGCCGCCCTGCTGCTGGTTGGCAGCATCGTTTACATCAACGCGCTCCTTGCCAATGCGGTTACGCTTCTTGCGTTCGGCAGTCTTCTCTTCACGCTCCTTGCGCTTCTCCTCCTTCGACTTCTTCTTAGGACGAGTGCTCTGGTTGAGGGATGAGAGGTCAACGGTACCCAGTACGGTAGGACCTTCCACCTTCTTGTGGTCGCTTTTTAGGGTGAATATCTCAGGCTTGCTGTCCTCGGCAGGTGCCTCCACCTTCTCCTCCTTTACTGGAGCAGCAGGTTTTGCTTCTGCCTTGGGTGCCTCAGTAGCAGCCTTTGGTTCAGCCTTAGGAGCCTCTGCTGCTGGTTTGCCAGTGCCGAGGTCTATCTTGCCGAGGGGTTTTACCTCGGTTTTCTTTTGTATGAGGGCATCGCCAGCCGTCTTAGCCTGCTGAGGCTCTGGTGCAACGTGTTGTGGCTTCTCTTTCTTTGCAGGTTTTTCCTTCTTCTGGAATATCTTGTCAGCCTGTGTGCGTACTTCCTTGTCGCCCTTGAAAGCAACTACGAGAGCATCATACTGAGCATCGTTGAGTTTGAAGTTTAGGTCGTTCTTCACTTCGCCGAGCTCTGCCTTCTTCTCAAGGAAGTCAACAGCGGTCTGCAATCCGATGTTGAGTTCGCTGATAGCTTTATTTAGTCTTATGCTCATAAATAAATCTTTTTTGTCTGTATTTAAGTTTCGCGTGCGCTCAACTGTTAACTCCTTTCAACTTGCGCGCTTGCGAAAGTTGAACCTTTACTTCTCAAACTCTGCTCTCAGTACGCTGAGCAACTGGTCAACAGTCTCTTCCTCAAGGTCAGCCCTGGTGATAAGCATCTCGCGAGGAGCGTTGAGCACCTGCTTAGCGGTGTCGAGACCGATGTTCTTAATGGCGTCAATAACCCACTGGTCAACTTCGTCATTAAACTCGTCGAGGTAGATATCCTCCTCGTCAACATTCTGGTCGTCGAGTTCGCGGAATACGTCGATGGTGTATTCGGTGAGCATAGAAGCAAGTTTGATGTTCTGACCGCTGCGACCGATTGCGAGTGACACCTCTTCAGGACGCAGATAAACCTCTGCCTTGCGCTCTTCTTCGTTGAGCACGATAGAGTTGATCTGTGCAGGAGCGAGGGCACGCTGTATGAAGAGTTTGGTGTTCTGGGTGTAGTTGATTACATCGAGGTTCTCATTGCACAATTCACGTACGATGCCATGAACACGGCTACCCTTGACACCTACGCAAGCGCCTACTGGGTCGATGCGGTCGTCGAAACTCTCTACGGCAATCTTAGCACGCTCGCCTGGTATGCGGGCAATCTTACGCACTGCCACCAGTCCCTCTGCAATCTCAGGCACCTCAGCCTCGAGCAGACGCTGAAGGAATAGGTTAGAGCAACGTGAGAGGATAATCTTTGGGTTGTTGTTCTCGTTAGTAACACGCTCAATGATAGCCTTGATGCTCTCGTTTTTACGATAAACGTCATTAGGTATCTGACCAGCCTTTGGCAGGAGCAGTTCGTTGCCCTCATCGTCGATGATGAGCACCTCGCGCTTCCATATCTGGTACACCTCGCCTGTTACTATCTCGCCCACGCGATCCTTATATTTATTATAAAGGGTGTCGTGTTCTAATTCAAGAATCTTTGAAGCAAGAGTCTGGCGCAGGTTGAGGATGGCACGTCTGCCAAACTTAGTAAAGTCAACGCGCTCTGATACGTCCTCACCTACCTCGTAGTCGTCTTGTATCTTCTGTGCCTCAGAGAGTGATATCTCCTTGTTCTCGTCAGCCACCTCGCCGTCAGGCACAACGACGCGGTTGCGGTAAATCTCGAAGTCGCCCTTGTCAGGGTTTACGATAACATCGAAGTTGGCATCGCTGCCGAATATCTTAGCGATAACGTTGCGGAAACTCTCTTCGAGCACGCTTACGAGTGTGGTGCGATCGATGTTCTTGGTTTCCTTAAACTCACGGAACGTTTCGATCATGCTTGGTTGTTGTTCTGTAATCTTTGTTGCCATTTTTATTGTTATTTTGTTTTTAGTTTATTTTCACTTGAAGAAAGTAGTCAGGAGTTAAGGAGTTAAGACATTAGTATAAATTCTTGAGTGAGGCACTCGGTATTGTCTTAACTACTGAATACTTAACTACTTCAGAATGTCGAATTATTTAAAGTCGATAAGGTATTTGCAGTATTTCACTTCGTTGACAGAGAAGGTGCGCTCCACATCCACGAGCACAGGACGCTTCTTGCCCTCCTGCTTCTGCTTCTCCTGAGTGAGTATGGTGAAGTTGGGTTCCTCCACGCTGAGCAGTGTACCTTTATATTTTATGCCACTGGCATCGAGCACCTCAACGGTCTTGCCTATGCAGTTGATGTATTGCTGCAACACCTTGAAAGGCTGTCCCAGTCCGGCACTGCCCACCTCAAGTTCGTAGTCTTCCTCGTCGCGATTCAGATGATCCTCAATAAAGCGGCTCAGCTCTACGCAGTCCTCTATCCACACTCCGTCGTGGTGGTCTATCTCTACCACGATGCGGTCGTCTGGAGTCACGTCAACGTCAACAAGGAAATACTCCTTTCCCTCTAACCATTCTTCAACAATCTCTTTTACTTTGTTCTTGTCGATCATTTCTTCTTTTCTTTAGTGATAAAAGAAAGAATGAGAAGCTCTGTTGAGCTTCCCATTCCCCTGAATTGGGTGCAAAGTTACGAATAAAAGTTGAAAGTTGAAAGTTGAAAGTTGAAAGTTGTATCTGTGTTAAGTTTTTTTAACCTTTAACCCTTAACCTTTAACCCTTAACCTTTAACCTTTAACCCTTAACCCTTAACCGTTAACCCTTAACCGTTACGGTATCGCCATGAGTCCTTCCCATTCAACGTCCCAGTTTCCGTCTTTAGGAAAACCAGGATTGCTGACTGTACACCCGTCCCAGCCAGCACACATCATTGCAATTGCTGATAGCAGGGCACCATTGCCTGGCAGGTAAAGCCTCAGCCGTTTGTCCTGATAGTTATGTCCGTTGTTAAGGTATGTATTCTTCTGCTGAGACATTAGCAGAGCGTCAATGGCTTTCTCAGGTTGCATCAGTCGTGTAGCAGCCATTGCCGTCATAGGGAAATCCCATCCCCATGAGGTCTGCCATTGCCAGTTGTCCCAAATCCATTCGAGGGTGCGTTCCATCACCTTACCATTGATGAGTCGTGACATAGGGAAGAAGCCTAATGCTCCAAGTATAGCAGGATGGTCGGATGTCGCTCTGATATTTGTGTAGGTATCAGTTGCCGATTCAGCTGCCAGATACAGGGAATCTTTGTTATATGCGAGTGGTGACAGATGGTTGATAAGGTCATCCCATTCTGCTTTTCGTGGAAGCGCTAATCTCTCACGCCATTGTTGTGCCATCATCATGGTGGTGCGCCATTGCGAGAGTTCAAAAGGTGAGTTGAATGTCACATCAGCCCTCAATGATTCCTGTGCAGGTATGTAGCCTCGGAGTATATATCGGTTGTTGATGGTGTCGAGATTGGCAAAGGAATGCATAAACACTGCAGTCTCGTCTATGAGTGGATACATAGTGCCTGCAAACCTACGTGCATCTTCTGGTGAGGTCTTGCTAAGACTGCGGTATGCGAGTTCTGCGAGATATATTATATGTGGTTGTTGCCATATAAGGAATGAACCCACCTTTGATGGTGCTTCCTCACCTGAGGGGGCGGTCATCTTCATCCATCTGGCACCTTCAAATCCCTGTCGGCGTGCTATCTGCTGTGCTATGGGTTGTACGTGGAAGTACCAGTTTAGAGTCCGTTGCAGTTTGTCGGTGTGTCCCCATAAAGGTAACCATGCCTGGTGCCATAATATCATCTCAAGATGGAATTTGCCAAACCACGAGTTCATGGTGAGTCCCGTTTCCTGTGGTGGAAATGCGTTTTGTGGAGAACTGTCAGGTGCACCAGTACATTGTATGTCAAGCAGATACTGCGAGAGAATGATGCGACGTTCCAGTTCCTTAGCCCTGACATCCTTGCAACGTGAGAAATCCACTGCTGCGCCTTCTGTCCAGAAGGTCTGCCAGTATTCAGCTGCTTCCTTTTTCACTTCATCGAATGCAATGTCTTTCTCTCCGTCAGTAGCAGATGGTGGGGTAGGAGTCCATTCCACCGTAAACCGTATTGACGAAGCACGAGGTGTGAGAGCATAGCGGTGTTGTTTTGTTTTTGTAAAGCTTGCTTTGCCTTGCCATCTTACCTTTATATAATATGTTGTGGTGTCCAGCTTGTGTTTCACTACTGCATAGTCCTTGCCCTGCATGATGATGACAGACAGGTGCAGCGAGTCGGCTTGCCAGTTGCAGGCATCGTCGGTATGTTTGCCTGTAGGGTAGGGCAGAGAGAGCAGTATAGGTGCTATCGTCTTAGCCTCAATGCTGAATGCTATGAGGTCACGCTGAGGGTGGCAAGTGGTAGTGACATCGTATCTTGTGTCCTTGTATGAGAAACGAGAGTGTATGCTACCCTGCCACATATCCAGTTTTTGAGAGATGGATGTAATGTCTGCTGGGCTGTAGTTGTTCTCTTCAAAGCAGAATCCCACTGTACCCAAGTGCAAACGGTGAGGGTTTATGCGAAAATACTCTGATGCTTCATATTGTCGTCCAGGACCCTTAAACTGGCAGGCATATAGTTCGGCATCAGACTGATGGCCGAAGTTATATGGCTTCAGACATTCCTCAGGCTTATATCCCTCAGTGTTGGGGAAGGAGTGCCAGCCCCACTGCGACTGTGTACCTAAGCAGATGCCTCCTTTGTAATATTCAGGAAAACTCTGCATACCAGTGGCATCAACAGTATAGGCAAAACCTCCGTTGCCAACGGACAACGATGACAGTGTGTCCATCGCCGTCACCTCAGGATTGTTGCGCATCACGAGTGCCTTACGGTCTATCTTCGCATTGGCGACGAGACTGCAAAGGAGCAGAAGAACAAATAAATAACGATATTTCAGCATAACGGTATTTCGACATAACGACATTTCGGCATCTCGAAGATGTTACATCACTGGGAAATATTCCTCAAACCATCCCTTTACCTTCGTGTCGGCATTCTTGTTCTGCGCCTTGATGATAGGTTCAACGATGGAATTGAAATAAACCTCGGCATTGGTGTAGAAACCACGTTTGTCTATGGTGTAGGCATTGCCGTCAGCGGCATCGTTGGGGTTCAGCCCGTGAGCCTTCTCCCAGGCATCAGGCATACCGTCGCCGTCAGAGTCGGGTAGGGCAGTGCCCTTCGCCAGTTCTGGCCATCCGCCCACCTCGTCCTGTGAGTCTATCCAGCCAGTTATGGTCTCAGAATATTTCTTCTTGCCTATGGTCTTGCCATATTTCGCTGTGCCTGTGGCAACATCCTCCACCACCTGCTGGTCGTTGCTGTCGCGATGCAGCGAAGCACCAGCATAGGCAAGCACCTTGTCGTAAGCCTCTTCAGCCGTCTGTGTGGTTATATTGCCGTAAGGTATAGGCTCCTTAATTATTATGGTGTCCTTGGTCTGGGCTGTATAGGTGCCATCAACACTCTGCATGTTTACCTGATTTAGGAAACCCCATTTCAGGTTGTCCTTGGTCACCTGTGGGAAGAGCGGATTGACGTTGCCATTCACATAATACTTACCCCAAACGTGCCACATCAGGTCCCACTTGTTTGGTTCGGCAGTGCCGTGATGGGTGTATTCGCTGGTTCGTATGCCCACCGAAGCTATGCGCATCTGTATCTGTTTGCTACGAGTCAGTGTGCCAGGACCAGGCTTGTAGTAGTTGTTCACAATGTTCACCTTCTGTCCTTCGCCACCGTAACATCCGTTGCCACCCCAGTTGTACATCACGTTATTGCGCAGGTCAACCCTCTCGTCGGTCTGTGTGGATGTGCGAGGGCCAAGACGCGGACAGCGTGAGGTATGGTGCGCCAACAGGTTGTGGTGGTATGATGCACCAGAGCCGCCCCAGTTGCCTCCGTAGCCGTGAGCACCCTTCTTATGTCCGCTGTTTACCATACTCTGCGATGCTATGTTCCATTGCACGGAGAGGTTCTTTGAGCCATATACGGAGAGACACTCATCCACACTCCAGCTCACGGAGCAGTGGTCTATGATGATGTTCTCATTGTCCATACCACCCAGTCCGTCGCCCTCGTGGTGGGCTATCTCGCGGTTGCCTAAGCGGAAGCGCATAAAACGTATTATCACGTTGTCGCATGAGATGACGAATGGGTAGTCGGCTATGCAAATGCCGTCGCCAGGAGCTGTCTGTCCCAGTATTGACACGTTGCCATTCTTCATTTTCAGTTCGCTGGTCAGGAATATCGTTCCGTCCACATCAAACACGATGGTTCTTGCACCCTTCTGCAGGCAAGCCCAGCGGAAGGTGCCCTCCGAACCGTCGTCGGCAAGGCTGGTTACGTGCAACACTTTGCCCCCTCTGCCACCAGTGGTGGTAAGACGGGCAAATCCCTCTGCGCCAGGAAAGGCAGGCGCACTCTCAAACTGTGCGTTTGCTAAATTGACAATTGATAATTGACAATTGAGAATTAGGATTAGCAGAAGTATTTTTTTCATAAGGCAGTTAATGTGCGGGTTAGTTTTTAGGTTATAAAAGCCCCAGAGCAGTGTGCTCCAGGGCCTTTTATAGAATTATTCTTGGTTAGCGTTATCGTTTCCGTTTCCGTTCCCGTTATCGTTCCCGTTATCGTTAAAACGACGTGGACGATGGTCAGGGCGTGGACGACGCTCTGGACGTGGACGACGACCGCGCTGTGGCTCTTCATAGCCTTCAGGCTTCTCGATGAGCACCTTGTGAGAGAGCTTGTACTTGCCAGTCTTCTCGTCGATGTCCATGAGCTTCACCTGTATCTTGTCACCTTCCTTGATTCCTGCCTCTTCCACTGTCTCAAGGCGCTTCCAGTCTATCTCAGAGATGTGGAGCAGACCGTCCTTGCCAGGCAGAATCTCTACGAAGCAGCCGTAAGGCATTACTGAGCGTACTGTACCCTCATATACCTCACCTATTTCAGGCACTGCAACGATAGCCTTAATCTTCTGCAGGGCAGCAGCGATAGAGTCCTTGTTAGGAGCTGATACCTGAACCTTACCTACACCGTCAACCTCGTCGATTGTTATTACGGCATTGGTGTCCTCCTGTATCTGCTGAATAATCTTACCGCCAGGACCAATCACAGCACCGATGAACTCCTTAGGAATCTCAATCTGCTCTATGCGTGGAACCTGTGGCTTGAAATCAGCACGTGGCTCAGCGATAGTGTCGGTGATGCAACCCAGGATGTGCTCTCTGCCAGCCTTAGCCTGCATGAGTGCCTTCTCCAGAATCTCGTATGACAGACCGTCACACTTGATATCCATCTGTGTAGCTGTCAGTCCGTCCTTAGTACCAGTGGTCTTGAAATCCATATCGCCCAGGTGATCCTCATCGCCCAGAATATCAGAGAGCACTGCATACTTGTCCTCACCAGGGTTCTTGATAAGTCCCATAGCGATACCTGATACAGGCTTCTTCATTGGTACACCAGCATCCAGCAGAGCCAGAGTGCCAGCACATACAGTAGCCATAGAAGAAGAACCGTTAGACTCCAGTATCTGTGATACGATACGTACGCTGTAAGGGAAGTCTTCAGGTATCTGACCCTTCAGTCCGCGCCAAGCCAAGTGGCCGTGACCTATCTCACGTCTGCCTACGCTGCGCTGTGGGCGAGCCTCGCCAGTACAGAATGGAGGGAAGTTATAGTGAAGCAGGAACTTCTGGTATGAACGGTCGAGCACGTTGTCGATGAGCTTCTCATCAAGCTTGGTGCCGAGAGTACACGTGGTGAGCGACTGTGTCTCGCCACGAGTGAAGATTGATGAGCCGTGAGGCATAGGCAGCGGACTAACCTCGCACCATATTGGGCGGATGTCAGTGGTCTTTCTGCCATCGAGACGTATGCCCTCGTCAAGGATACAACGGCGCATAGCGTCGCGCTCCACGTCGTGGTAATACTTGTCGGCGAGAGCGTTCTTCTCTTCCAGCTCTTCCTCAGTGAGGTCGCTGTGAGCCTCAGCATACTTCTCCTTAAACTCAGTGATGATAGCCTCGAAAGCCTCAGCTCTGCCGTCCTTGTCGAGAGCCTGCTTAACAACAGCGTAAGCCTTGTCGTAGCAGTCCTTGCGTACCTGCTCCTTGAGGTCGTCGTCGTTCACCTCGTGGCAGTATTCGCGCTTCTTGTCGGTGCCGAGTTCCTTCATCAGTTCGTCCTGCAGGGCACACATAGGCTTGATAGCAGCGTGAGCAGCCTTGAGGGCGTTGAGCAGATCCACTTCCTGCACCTCTTTCATCTCACCCTCTACCATCATGATGTTCTCAGCTGTAGCACCAACCATCAGGTCCATGTCGGCATCAGCCATCTGCTCCTTGGTAGGGTTGATAACGTATTCACCATTGATGCGTGCAACCCTTACCTCAGAGATAGGGCACTCGAATGGTATGTCTGAACATGCCAACGCACATGAAGCAGCGAAACCGGCAAGGGCATCAGGCTGGTCAACGCCGTCGGCACTGAAGAGAATTACGTTTACGAAAACTTCTGCGTGATAGTCGCTTGGGAATAATGGGCGTAGAGCGCGGTCCACGAGACGGCATGTCAGAATCTCATCGTCGTTAGGCTTTCCCTCACGCTTGGTGAAACCACCTGGGAAACGTCCTGCAGCAGCATACTGCTCGCGATACTCTACCTGCAGTGGCATAAAGTCTGTGCCAGGCACTGCGTCTTTAGCGGCACAAACGGTGGCGAGCAGTACGGTATTACCCATCTTCAGGGTACATGAACCATCAGCCTGCTTAGCCAGCTTTCCAGTTTCAATGGTGATGGTACGTCCATCAGGCAGTGAAACGGTCTTTGTGATTACGTTCATTTAAAAATCTTTATTGTTTTAACTATTTACATCTGCGCCCCACGTTGAGGCTTTCTCCCCTCACCTTGAGGGTTCAATTTGCAAAGGTAGTGATAATAAGTGTATTACGCAAGTTTTTCGGCGTTTTTTTAAGTTTTTAGGGGCGTTGCCTTGCTATTTTTAGAACAAAAACATTAAAAACCCCTGACAAGGGCATAAGTCTTTTCAGACTTTCCAGCACTCCAAGTTATATGTTCTTTACGAGCAAGCTCCTAAGTCCATATACCTTGCAGTCCTGCACCTTCCTAACGTCAGGTTATGCCCTTGTCAGGCAAAAACAATAAAAACCATTACTCGCGGAGTGTGTGATCTTTGTTTTTCAGGCTTTGGAGAAAGCCGATGTTTTTGCTTTTTGAAAGTTATGACATCTATTAGATGAGACATGGTGTTGGAGAGAATATGATGTAAGTTCATCTTACAATCAGATTCTTGACGACATCAGGACAAGGCACGTAGTGCTAAACTTTCAAAAAGGGTTATTTTTGGTTTTTGTTAAATAATGTAGGGTAAAGAAAAACCCCTAAACCAACCTTCGATGAGGATGATTTAGGGGTCAACCTAGTCCTTTGTACCTTGTACTTGGTCCTTACTCAATCACGAACTTCTTGCCATTCACGATGTACATGCCTGGAGCAACGTTATTGAGCCATGAGCCGTCGCTAACCTCCTGCTCGGTGGCAACGCAGCGGCCTTGCAGGTCATAGACACGACCTTCGTTTATTCTCAGGCGCATAGTGCCGTCAGGCTGCAGGTCCATATCCTTCACACCTTGGTCGTCAAAGAGTACAGGTATGTATTCTGTATTCTCGAAGTCGATGTTGAGAGCATCGCCTGATATGCCACCAGCATAGTAGTACACCTTGTTAGCATAGACATACTTGTTGTTTCGTGACCACTCCGTTTTGGTAGGATTACTCTCGCGGTTGGTATTAGCATTCTTGTAGAAGCCTACACCCTTATCGAAGTCAAGTCCTTGAGGTGTCACAACACCACTACTAGGAACATAGCTGAACTCATCTGAGTGAGTATAGGAACGTCCGAAGACATATACCAAATTACCAGCATCCTGCGCCAACATTTGCTCCAGATAAGTACCAGTGAATACGCAAGATACAGATTTAGAAGGTGTAGCGGTAGGCATAACTACTGTTACGTGGTTAGTGGTATTTGTAGTACGTATTATCACAGGAGTGTTAGCAGGTATGAACTGGTCGTTACCTCTGTAACTCTCAGGACAACTATTTTCCGCAGTATTGAATTGACCAATCCTCTTAGGATGCATTACAGCTGTTGTACCTGTGATGGTAGGCCACTTTACTACAACGTAAGCAGTATCCTTTGCAGCATCTGTGAGCAGAACATCGAATGGAGCATAGAATGTAGCATAGCGATGTTTGTCACCATCACTGCGAGTAGCGATATCAAGCGCCATTTCACCATTACCAGCTGTTTTAGCCTTCTGCACTGGCTTCATGCACCATCTTGCACTCTCAACGGTAGCAGCAGTGTTATCAAACTTCAGGTCGTACTTCATTTCATTCTGTGCATATTTCAAGAATTTATCACCTCCCTGAAGTGCAATTATACCAGCACCGATGTCGATAATGTTGAATGATGTAGCTTCTCCCGCAGTTGCAGTCATCTTATTACCCTTAACATACAGTCCCTGAGTCTGCATAGTAGATGAAGGACTAGCCGCAGCTGCCCCGGTGAACTGGAATATGCTTGCAGGGTCGTAGGTTACGGTCACGAGAGGAATATTACCTCGTGTAGCAGGTGTAATGGTGAAGTCATCATCATCAGGCGTACTTTCGTCACTGAGGTCACCGAAGGTAGGATCATTCATATCATATTCTTCTACTTCATAGAAGTGAAGTGGAATAGCCACTGGAGTCTCAACTGTACCAGTTCCTGGAGTCAGCTCTGTCTTATGAGTATAACCACTCATATAGCGTGGAGTGGTGATACCACTTGAACCAGGCTGTGAGTGCAGACGATAGAAACCAGGTGTATAATGCACGATGTAGTTAGGATTAGTTTGATCATCCTCAGGGTTGTTATTATCGTGATTATATACCACATCCTGAAGATCCATCAGTCTCTGCAGTGGGTCATCCTCTGAAGCAGCTGTATCGTATGCCGCTTTACCAGCCACATTCAAACCACCTATGTAGCCAGCAGACTGATAGTAAGGCTTCATCACCTCCTCGCTCAGTCCAAAGGTCCACTCAGTAGGTGTAGTGCTCAGTTGTATAGTTCCACTGTTATCATACATATAGTACTGGTCTCCGTCCTTGTTTACCACAGGGTGAACATTGAAGTAACCAGGAGTTGTGGTACTGGTTGCAAGCAGTTCATATACTGAGTTAGCTGGTTCGTGTGGAACATACGGAGTATAAGCGTAGTCTGGCACCATTTCAATATGTGTGTCAGTTTCAAAGTCAGTGGTGCTCATCACCATCTTTTCTCCCAGATTCTTAGATAAGTATCGGTTGTACATCTTGAATCCGTATGGGTCGCCCACAGGAGTCCACAGGTAGTCATTGGTGTAGTGAGTTGCATAACCACTTACTGTTTGGAGTGTACCTGTGTATTGTGCCAGTTTTGTCGTGGCTTCATTAGCTTCATAAGTGTACCACTTGTTGTCTGCAACACTTCCTACGAAGTCACTACCAGCGTTGGTATCCAGACCACCCATGAATTTATATACTGCATTTATGAGTACTACCTGACCCAACAAGCCAGCATTGTCGCCCATGTGATCTACTTTAAGACCTTTATAGATGCCATCCATGGCAGTATTAGGTGCACCACTCGCATTGTAAACGCCTTCAACGTAGTATGTATATTCCACGTTAGGTCTTGACAATTGTTGTGGCATCTCTAATGCATCACCAAGACTTATAGGTCCTACATCATAGCAATACAGACTGTCTCTGTTGAAGATGTTATCATCACCGTCATGGTCGCCACCAATCAGTGCTCCGATGTCACTCAGTTTCTTACCGAGCTGATATGTTTCCGTTAAGTCACGTAGGGTAGTGCCCTCCTTTATTTTAGTATATTTGATTTTGTCGGGCCCTTCATTGGCTTTTCTAAATGGAATTATAACGCCCTCTGACCCTATATTCTTAATCATCAGGTGATAGATAACCTTATATGTGGCAAGAGCAAAGGGAATAAAATGGTTAGGTGCCTCATTGGTCAACACATTACCATATCCACTCAGCATCAATGGAGTCTGACTTGTGATGGCAGAGCCAGTCATTGTTAAAACTCCATAGTCGTAATCATCCTTATTAAGAAGCATGAAGGTGGTTGCTGTTTCGCTGGTGCCAGAAAGGTCGCATGAATTTGAAGAATCAGCCTTCTTTATGTAGCGATTAGCTCCTACGCTATGAATCTTAATAGCGTATGGGTCGTTACCTTCTAACTTCCACTCAAAGTCTGCGGTAGGCTGTAAATCTTTTTTACCACCGTCTTCAATAACCTTATCGTTACTCTTCATCATCTTGTCATTATACCAGATGAAGTTATAGAGCAGACTGCCTATAAGTCCAAGAGGAGTGTCGTTAGAACCATCACCACGTGCCACGGTAGTTTCACTCGTAGCATTTCTGACGTTAGGCACCAGATAACTACTCTTTTGTACGTTATATGGGGTATAGTGTGTATATACTATATCGTCATACAAGCCATAGAGCTGTGACAAAGACTTTTTTATGGTGTCTGGTGTAGTAACAGACAAGTTTTGCTCATAATAACGATACTGATCTATATTGAGCAGAGGAGTACGAGCAGCCTCTGGCAGTACTGGTTGCCAGTTATTGCCAAGAACTTCTTCCTGTGTCTGACTTGCATCAATAGCGTTCACACCACCGTTAGTATATACCTTATATGTAAATGTATGTGTAACATCGTTATAAAGTTTTACCTGAGAGTCTGTTTCTGAGTAAGTGCCAGAGGTTGGTGTGAAACCAGACTCTACAGCTATAGTTGCAGCGGTAGATTCATCCATACTACTTCCATTCAGGAAATTGTAAGTGTAGTTGTAGTCTTCTGCTGTGCCTAATCCAGCCTCAGCCAATGCATAGTAGCCTGGAGAGTGAGAGAGGAGAGCGAAGCGTTTTCCTCCAGCTTGTTTAGTTCCTGCTTGACTACGGTTAAAGATGTACAAAGCGTATGGGTCAGGAGCGCTCTGTGGAGATTCTGTGAACTTCCACTGCCAAGCCCTCTGAGAGTCACCAATTGTCTCAGGCTTTGTTCCCTGCTTAATGCCTCCGTCATATTTAGCATCTATTTTATTCAACTGCATAGTCAGCCAGTTACCCCTAAGGATCTTGAGGTAATCATCGGCTTCCTCGTCATACTCATAGCGTACATATACAGTATTATTTGCATCGAGAGTTGCAGCATCGAGTGCACCCTCTATTTCTTTCGTCTTATCGATGGTATATGTGTCACCGTCTTTGGTTGCATTTGAGTAATAGGTGAAGTTTGTAGCAAGCGGACTCTTGAAGTGGTCAGGGGTCTGTGGTGTGAGGTCGCCACCAGACTTGTAGCGCAGAGACTCATGACCGTCATTGTCTATAATAAGGTATTCATACACCACTGGACGATACAGTTTGGTGTAGGTCGTCGCTACCTGAGCATCTGTTGGCGCTATCAGCGTGCCAAACTCGCTCATGCGGGTAGCATGGTCGAAGCGTGGCATCAGTTGCATATTGCCAGCAGCATCCTGCACAGCCATAAAGGTGGCATTGGTAACAGACAAGTTTCTGCTGTCATACCATTTAGGAGATATCTTTGCATCATTCTCGTCTAAAGATATAGCAGGGGAATCTGTATAAACTCCAATCATGCTACCTTCTTCCAATGTTGCATTAGTGGCATTGGTATTCATGTATTTAGTAGATGCCTGCACAGACTGTATCTGAATGTTGTATGGGTCGAAACCGTTAGAGAATGCGAAATATCCCAGACTGTCAGTAAGCACCTTGTCGGAAATATAGCTGGCAACACGTTTATCCTTGAACTTATAGTGATCGTAAGCATTAGGATTCTTGTTTTTCCATTTCTTAGGATTTGTTGGATCAGGATCAGTCCAAGTATGTTGAACATCTCCATATCCCATCTCAGTGTCAATAGTAGCGTTAGGCTTAACATACCATTCATCTTGAGTGGCGAATGAAGCGTCAGTAATAAATTTCTTCATGCCACCTGCAGGGACATTGTTCTTTGCTATTGTTGTGCCATCAGATGTAAAAGCATATTTAGTTCCCTGCTCTATAAGGAAAGGCTTACCCGTTTTTGTACTTGGAGTGTATGTCTGTGCATATTCATCCTTTACTATATAGGTAACATATTGGTCGTTCTGATTGCCTTTCTTGTCCTTTACGTTCTTTGAGTCGTAAGGAGGTAGATTGGTAAGGTCGGTAGAGGTGAAATCGTCACCACCTATGCGATCACTCAATAGGTAATACTGATGAAGACCTGTTCGCTTCTTGGCTGTTGCCCAGAAGGCATATTCCTTCACCATAGGACTATTGTATGGACGTATGGCTTCATACTTCGCTGCTTTGGTTGGGTCATCAGGACTTGTAGGCAGTGGCTTACGCATAATCTCAAATCCATGCTGGTCAAGCAGAATGAGCACAGGGTTGACGCTGGTCTTGACAAAGTCGAAATAACCCTGACCCATGCTAACGGTCTGGTACCAGTGTTCAATCTTTTCCCAGCCTTTCTTCTTCTCGTGTGTACCCTCTTCGCTGCTATAGCCGTTGTTGTAGCCATTCCAACGCTTAGCGTAAGCCCACTTTTCGTATGAGTGCCAGCCTAAGGTGTTCTCGAGGTAATGCCTCAATGTTTCTTCCGTAGGACTAACATAAGGGTATTTTGTATCGTTAGGAATGGTAATAGGGTCATCATCATCTTCTTTTGCTTTACTATCGCCCCATACCTTCTTCCTGATTGTATCGAATGTCTTCCAATACTGTTCGAAAGAATCTACTACATAGCGTGAGCCACTTATCTCGTTAGTCGTTACCAACTGATACTGTCCCTCACTACCGAGAACCATGTATTCTGTAGCCGCCTCACTATTCATGCCAGGCCAACCTAATGTTGTTATAACCTCGCTGTAGTCAGTTGGCTTATACGTCATGAAGTAGGCATTATATTCAGAGCTATTAGTGATAGGATATGACTCTGTCTGGCGCGACTTAATCGTAACATGATAAGGGTCTCCCTTTGGTGCGCCTTCTACATTACTTTCTACATACCAAGCCCAGCGTGTACGGGTGCTTGAAGCACCTTCCTGTTGCAGGTTATACTGCTCCTGACCATACACGAAGAAGTTACCGTCACCATTTACGTATGGATATATTGCTTTCTGCGCTGTAGGATTAACTCCATCACTACCATCCTCTTGTTTGAAACTTTCTCCATCTCTGTATTGCAGAAGATACAGTGTGCCTGCCTTCAAATCAACAAGGTCATTCACATCGTAGGTAACGTAGATGTTGGTGTTCGTACTTATGTCGATAGTAGCGATATTGCTTACAGTTGGATAGCTTTTGGCATGCTCTTCTGTGGTGTGGTAGTAATATGTGGATACCAATGGGCTGCGATAATTAGGTGGGAACGATGGTGTATCTCCTTCTGACTGTCTCGCCTTAGCCTCCAACAGCCTTGTTTTAGACATATCGATGAGGCGGTAGGTAATATCAGTAGCCGTAGGAGCTTGAAGCTCGAAACGCAGTATCTTGTTAGGGCTCTGATAGCTGGCTTGGCTATATAACTTCACAGTGTTGGCTGTAGGGCGACCTATATTGTAATAGGTTGTTGAGGCATCAACTTCATCACCAGTTGCAGCCATCACCTCGTAGGTGTTATCATTGTCACCTTTCTTAGCTATGAAGCGAGAGGCGTTGCTCACATTTGTGTCCCACCCAAGAGTTTGGTCGTTTGCCCATGAAACGTTGACATAGTTTTCGCCATTCTTAATGGTCATGTTATAAGGGTCGCTATAGTTAAGTGCCCATTGGTATGCAGTGCTGCCTGCCTGCTCTGAAGTGATGTCGTTCTGACTGTTAATACTTGTTCCTGATGTGTAGATGTATTCTTCATTGAGTTTGACGTTGAAAGTGCCACCAGAAAGTGGAGAGGAATAATTATATGTCACATAGATGTTACTACCAGCTGTGTTGTATGGCGCTGCTGTTATGACGTTGTCGCTACCGTCTTTGTATGTGACAGTGGCATTGTAGGATGGTGCAAGGAATGGACTGCGAATGATATTTGGTATGTCCTCCCATGTTCTCAGCATAGTGCCGATATATTGTTCAACGGTCGCCTTAACTGCGACTTCCCCTAAGTGGTTTTTGACGTGGTAGGTATAGTTGACTTTACCAAGATCTTCCACCCTTATACGACTTGAGGTGGTGCTGTAGGTTACGGGATGATTGCCTGTAGAAGAGTCCCATCCAACGTATTTCGGATCGTCATAGGTATTGAACTGTCGTAGTATGAAATTATCCATATCGCTCTCCTCATGGACTATCTCCCAACGTGTGGTGTCCGTATCAAGATACATGTCGGTGCCGAGAGTAGCACCAGGAGAGGTGCTTGCGTGACAGCCTATATAGCGTGTGGCAGAGTTGTCCTCACTTGCTGCACGGCTGATGATTTTTAGTTCGTATGGGTCGCCTACGAATGCCACCTGTGCATTGGCTGCTCCCGTTGCTTCTCCTGCATGGATGTCGCTTTCGCTACCTATTGATTCGCTACCAGTGATTAGTTGGTTGGAAGAATTATAGGCTATGTTCTTCTGCTCCTCCTTACCATTCATACGCATTGTGTACCAGTGAGCATTCCTATAGTCATATGTACCACTTGTAGAAGCGAGTGTGTTGAAAGGCAATGAAGCAGTTACCTCGTATTTAAGCCATATCACACCACTTGTTGCTTGAGCAAATGTAGTAATCTCATTCTCAAGATTCTCATCAGAATAAGCCTTGTAGCTGACATATTTACGCTTCAGTGCATCAGGAATATGGTCTGTAACTTTCTCAGAAAGCATAGCATCACTCCACTCCATATCAGCGGTAAGCACAGTACCCGTGAGGGGTGTCTTGACCGTGTATGTATAGGTTTTGATTTCGTAAATGTTGGTGACATCCGCGTTTGCAGCAAACTTGCGCTGTATCTGTGGGTTGTTTCCTTTGTTTACGTTGCCAGTCAGATAGTAGTACTGGTTGTTGTTAGGTTGGTTAGGGCTCCCGTTGGTATTCATCTTACTTCCAACGAATACATAGCCAGAGCCAGATGTGTGGTTGAGGAGAACAAAAGCATCAAAGATAGGGTTCATCTCGTTGTTGTTGCCTCGGTAGAAACCTTGCATGGTGTCGGCTTCAGGTACGGAAGTGCCCTTCCAACGTTTGTTGGCGTCACTGGCAAGCCACATGTTGTTAAACATTTTTGAGAAGAGTGAACTGCCCTTGAATTGTTTCTTCACAACTACACTTTTGTTGTCATTGTTTGTCTCGTCAAAGACGGTCTCAAGGTCGTAGGCTGACATTATAGTGATGTTGTATGGGTCGCTGCCAGTAAATTTGAAGCGGAAGTGGAAAGAATGATATTTATCGTTAAAGTCGCATTTAGTATAGCTGAAGTCTTCGGCAGAGAGATTTTCGGCGGTGACGTTGCTGGACAAAATCGCACCAGGACGGTTGGCACGGTCTTTATTGAAGCAGAGGAAACGGTCGCCCAGTTTTACATTGTATTCCTTGCCGCCAGTCAAGTCAATGTTTAGAGTCGTAGCAGCACTTTCGTCATATTCATAGGTTACATAGATGTCAGTGGTGGTGGCACCAACAGCATCACCTGCTGACACCGTACTGCCTAAATCAGTATAGCAGTCATACTGAGTGTTAATACCCTTTACTTTTCCATCACCAGCGCCAGTTGTGTCGTAGATGGTTTGATAGGTAATGGTGGCAGTAGTATAGTATGTGTAGTTTTTAGCTAAGGGGCTCTTGAATTCATCAGGTAATCCCACGGTAGAAGCAGGACTTGTGCATCGCAGAGCCTCTAAGCGAATATTATTGCGAAGGACTGTGCCGTCGTATTTGTATGTTGTGATGGGTTTTGTTAAGATGTGATATGTCACGGTAGCCCACGCTCCGTTCGTCATGCCTCCCACAAGCAGTAGGAGAAGTGTAAATACTAATGTCTGTATGTGTCGTTTTGTTTTCATATATGTCAGTTTCTTTTTTTGCTCTTTATACATGGTATTTACATCTGCTCAGCCCACTTTTCTGTGTTGACAACAAGAATGTCAGGGGTGAACGTAAGTGTGAAGAGATATGAATAGCCAGCTTCCCATACCATCAAATCTTTACCAGCAGTATTCTGTTGATTGATAGTAGCAGTCTTGATGACATGCTCCACCTTGTTCCATTTTGTCCATGTGGCATCGACGGTGATGGTGAAAGTTGTTGCGTTATAGTTGTTCGGAATAACCAGGAAAGGAGTGTTGAGAGAAGCTACGATGCTTCCTTCACTACCAGTATGTGATGGCCATTCCCACTTGCCGTTTGTGTTGTTATAGGTGCATGTGCCACCAGTCTTGAAAACATTTTCAGGGGTTGATGGCGCAATGGTTATAGAGTTTATGGTTATACCATCGCTTGCAGGATTGGTAAGCTGAAACAAAAGTTTTGCGAAGGGGTGCTTGAACTGCATTCTTACACCTTCGCTGCTGTTAGCCTTTGTCTTATCGGTCGCCAATGCGCAAATGAACTCCTTGAGGGTCTTCTGGCCTTCAGCTGTGGTTGGCAGATCAGTGCACACAAACTGTGGCTGGCGTGCTGTGCTGTAGCTTATGCTTGTGATATAGTCAGGTTTTGTTGCTGGCATGTAGGCAAAGAAGTCGAGACCGCTTGCGCCTGGCCAGTAACGATTCTGAGCAAACTGCCACATGCTACCAGTCCACTCCACTTGGGTAGGCTCAATGAAAGCCGTGGTAGTGGTAGCATTGTAAGCTGTGCAAGTGAAACTTTCCAAATTAGAATTGTCATAAATTGTAGCCTTACTGATGAAGTTACTAACGTTTGTGTTGAAGGTAATGGTATTGCTGTTGTTCCCGTTAACGTTCCCGTTCTCGTTAAAGTCATCATCACCTGAGCAGCCTGCCAGCAAAGAGGTTGCAGCCAGGAGGGTGAACGCCATTTTGTATGTTGATACTTTTCTCATAATCCGTATGTGATTTCTAAACAAGTAGTAAAATTACGAAATTTGAAAAAATCTTCGCGTACATTATAATAATTATCAACTCCGCGTTAAGTTTTTTTAAGAAGCAGCGTGCTTGCAAACAGTTCGCTTAACATTTATTGTGTTTTTTTCGATGCGTTCTTTTTGCATTCTGCACACCATTTTTTTTTGGTCGAGCACCTCTTTTTGCAGAGGCATTACCTCTGCATGCAGAAGCATTACTTCTATCTCTAAAAGCATTACTTCTATCTCTAAAATCATTGCTTTTACCTTTTCATCAGAAAAATCATTGCTTTTTAATTATTACTTTTTAATTATTACTTTTTACTTTCACGAAAAAAGTTTTTTTCGTGAGTAACCTCACATACCTCACTTAATACCCTCTCAACCCAGTGTTTATGCGGTATCCCGATAGTGACCTCTTTTTGAGAAAGGTCACTTAAAGGTCACTATATAGGTCACTTTTTTTAGGAGTTATAGAGGTTAATGTGGCTGAAGCCACTTAGGAGTTAAAGAAGTTAGAGACATTAGCGTCTACTATCAAGAACCTGATGGTTGAGGTTTCAAGTGACCTCTAAGTGACCTATCGGCAAACATAGGTCACTATCCTCAGCCCAGTATCCATGCGCCTTCCGAGCCCATAAGTGAGTAAGTGAGGTAGAAATGAAAAATTCTTCTTTTTTTGCTTTACAAAAACCAAGAATAACCCTTTTTGTAGGATTGATACTCTTTCGAGTTTTGTTGCTATTATGAATAGCCCTACTTGTAAGTGCTCTTCCAGATAGGTCTCTTCATAATATCAACACCCCTACAGGGCTGTAATCCTACAAAAAGAAAAACCCCGCTCTCTGAGCGGAAAAACCACTGCTGAAGGCAATATGCGTTGTGTATTGCCGTTATCATAAAAAACGAGAAGCATGATAAACATAAGTAATAAAAGCGCAAGTGCAGAAGTGGCAACGGAGTGGAAAAAACATATCTACGAAATCCTCGGATGCTGCCAGACAGTTCATAGAGAAATGGGACCGTGGCTGAATGAATACATATATCAAGAGGCATTGAAAATAGCCTTGGAGGAGAGGGCTATACCTTTTCAAAAGGAGTATTATTTCAAGGTGATGTTTCATGGCAAGCCTTTAGAACATAAGCATTACATTGACTTTTTATGCTTGAATGACGTTGCTGTGGAATGTAAGGCTATTACATCCCTCGGAGTAGAGCAGCGTCAGCAGTTATGGAATTATATGCGATTGTCGAAGACTCCCTTTGGCATACTCTATAACTTTGCGCCAGTAAAGGATCAGTGTGAAAAGTATCACCTTGACATTGCCACCGACTCCATAACAGCCTTTTAAGGTTTTTCTGCCCTTGGGCAGGGTTTTTCTTTTTTGTATGTGGGGCGCAAATGGCGCTGAGGAATGGGTATGATGGATTCGGCTGTAAGCTTGCTTACAAGCAAAAGCATCATGCCATGACTCACACAGGCGAACAGCCTGACACATATAAAAAAGGGTTATTCTTGGTTTTTGTGAAATATAGAAGAAAAATAAAAGGAAGACGATCAGTTGTTGTCTGATGGTCTTCCCTTTATGCCGTAAAGATTGCAATGCATCTTTCGCGACTTTCCGTCGGCTTCGCAGCTCTCGGAGGTTGTTTTAATTTGTTAGATTGTTAGGATATTTTAAAGCATAGAAAATTATATCTCATTTAATTTGCCAGTTTGTCAAGCTGGATGATGGTGTCACCCTTTGCCACAGCGTTCTTGTCTTTCTGTATCTGCTGCAACTGCTCTAATGAGCGGGCGAGACTCTCCTGCTGTTCTGCCTCTGACTGGTAGTAAGGCATCTGGGCTGCCTGACCGATAGAGAGAACGATGGCGACGCAAGCGGCTGCCTTGTAGAGTGGGCGAAGCCTTCTGCTGAGCGATACCTTACGTGCCATAACGTGCTTCGTTTCCTTATACTCCTCTGCGCCGATGGCGTTGAGGATGCGCTGGTCGAAGTCAGCACCGAGGCTCTCGGCATTCTTGCCGAATGACTGGCTGTTGAACAGTTCGCGATAGCTCAACAGATGTACTGGCACGTTCTCCTGCGCAAAGAATGAGCGGAGAATCTGCTCCTCTTCGAGTGTGGTCTGACACTCGAAGTACTTGTCGAGCAACTGTTCTATGTATTGATAGTTCATCATTGTTTAACTGGAACGTTAACGGGAACGGGAACTTTCCCTCGTTCAAAATATTGACGGATGGGGAAGGGGAAAAGTTACAGAAGATGTTGTTAAAAGAAGTTAACGGTTCTGTTGTTTCAGAAAAAAAACCGAGAATAACCCTTTTTTATACGTGTCAGGCTATTCGCCTGTACGAGTCACGGCATGATGCCTTTGCTTGTAAGCAAGCTTCCAGCAAAGCTATCTGCCATTCCTCTGTGCCTTTGGCACTCACACGTATAAAAAAGAAAAACCCTGCCCGTGGGCAGAAAAACCAACACCTGCAAAGCGAGTACATTAACGGGAACGATAACGGGAACGATAACGGGAACTATTGTCACCTTGTACATAGAATGGTTTTTCCGCTTGAAGAGCGGGTTTTTTCTTTTTGTAGGGTTACAGCCCTGTAGGGGTGTTGGTATTATGTAGCGACCTATCTGGAAGTGTACTTACAGGTAGGGCTATACATAATAGCAACAATACTCCCTGTGGAGTATCAATCCTACAAAAAGGGTTGTTCTTGGTTTTTGTTAAATACAAAACACTGTTTTATGCCAGTGCAGATGTCTATAACTTCTTCAAGTTTTCTCAATGAGTTTGGATTTAACACTCTGCCTGGCGCGGAAGATGTTGACCTTTACCTGGTCTTCGGTTATTTCCATGATATTAGAGATTTCCTTGTAGGAAAGACCTTCGAAGTCGCGGAGCTGCATGGCGACACGTTGCTTCTCGGGCAACTGTTCCATAGCCTGACGGATGGTGCTGATGCGTTCCTCATGTTCTATGGTGCTCTCGACGGAGGAGGAGCTGAAAAAGTCCATTCCATCGATATTTTCGCTCTGGTTGACCTTCATACGCTGACGGTCGAGGGCGAGGTTACGAGCCATACGGAGAGCGTATGCTTCGAGGTTGTCGATAGCGTCGAGCTGCTCGCCCATTTTCCATAGTTTGATGATGGTATCTTGCACAACATCCTCCGCCTCCTGACTGTTGAGGGTAATCCTCAGTGCCAGGCGGTACATCACGTTTTTGAGGGACAGTATGTCGCGCTTGAGATCCATGTTAAGAACGGGAACGTTAACGGGAACGGGAACGATACGGCTTCGCCTACGATACGCAACCAGAGGTTGCTACGATACGCCCTAAAGGGCTACGATACGGCGCAAGCGCCTACGATAACGATTAAACTATCTGTGTGCCTTCGTCTTCTTTATTTATGTTTGTGGCGAGGGTGATAACGACTTTCTTGACACCAGCGTCAACGGCTTCGAGGGCATTCTCTACCTTAGGCATCATACCGCCTGAGATTATGCCGTCGGCAACATACTGACGGTAGGAGTCGTGGGTGATGACAGGTATCACGCTGTCGTCATCGTCAGGATTGCTGAGCACACCTTTCTTTTCGAAGGAGAAGATGAGGGTTACGTCGAAGTGCTTGGCGAGAGCCTTGGCAACGGTGCTTGCCATAGTGTCGGCATTGGTGTTGAGTATGTTGCCCTTGCCATCGTGAGTGAGGGGAGCAACGACAGGGGTGATACCACTGTTGAGCAACTGTGCCAGACGGTCGCCGTCAGCATAATCAACATCGCCCACATAGCCAAAATCGACCATTTGATCGGTGCCATCGTCCATCTTCACCTTCTTCAGCGGACGTTTGTGAGAACGAATAACGTCCATATCGGCGCCAGTCAGTCCGAGGGCGTTGACACCCTTAGCCTGCAACTGTGCCACGAGGTTTTTGTTTACCAGTCCGCCATACACCATAGTGACTACGGAGAGCATCTCGCCATCGGTGATTCGGCGTCCACCAACCATGTGGCTCTCTATGCCAAGATGTGCCGCTACCTTAGTAGCACGGCGTCCACCACCATGCACCAGTATCTTCTTGCCTGAGATAGAGGCGAAGTTATCGAGCAACTGAGCGAGCTGTTCAGGGTCTTCAACCACAGCGCCGCCAACCTTTACAACTGTTACTTTATCCATGTTTTATAATATAGTTTTTAGTTCATTCAATATTGCAGTCAACTCCTCCACTGTGTTTGCCCTAAGCATCTTTATGCGGGTGGGTTTGAAATCGGCTATTCCCTTGAAGATAGGGGTAGAAGCGATGTGGCGACGGGTATGGAGAATAGCCTTATGCTCATCACCTATATAGTCGATATTGAGTTGCAGAAGCTCTAACAAAATGTCGATTTTATCGGCATTATTTAGTGTCTCGGTAGCCTCGCGAGAGAATATCCAAGGCTGACCGAAAGTGGCTCTGCCAATCATCACGGCATCTACACCAAAGGTGTCGAAGGCATGGTCGGCATCGTCGAGCGACTTGATGTCGCCATTGCCTATTATAGGTATCTTGATGGCAGGATTATCTTTTACTGCCTTGATGAGGGTCCAGTCGGCCTCGCCCGTGTACATCTGTGCTCGCGTTCTGCCATGAATGGTGAGAGCCTGAATGCCACAGTCCTGTAAGTGAAGAGCCAAATCGCTCCCCTCCCAACCTCCCAGAGGGGAGGAGATTGTTGACAGTTTGTTGCCAAAGACATAGTTGTCGGAGTTCCACCCCAACCTTGTCTTTACGGTGACAGGGGTGTTGATAGCCTTTACCACAGCCTCAGTCATTTCGAGCATCAGGGGGATATTCTGCAACATACCAGCGCCAGCACCCTTACCAGCTACTTTCTTCACGGGACAACCGAAGTTGAGGTCTATCACATCAGGATGAGCCTCTGCCTCCACTATGTGAGCCGCCTCCACCACTGCATCGGTGGTGCGACCGTATATCTGTATGCCGACAGGACGCTCATCGTCGCTGATGGTGAGTTTTCTCACCGTAGCCTTGATGGAACGGACAAGAGCCTCAGCAGCCACAAATTCGGTATATACCATAGACGCTCCGTAACGCTTACAGAGCTTACGGAAACCAATGTCTGTCACGTCTTCCATAGGGGCAAGAAACAACGGACGATTGCCTAAATCTATGTTGCCAATCTTCATATTTGACTACAAAGATACAAAAAAATGAAGAATGAAGAGTGAAGAATGAAGAATTTTTCGTAATTTTGCATAGAATTTAGAGAATTAAGTTTTCTCAAGTCCAACTTGAGAGGAGTTAAAGGAGTTAAAAGGAGTTATCGCTCGTTGAACTCGCTAAGGAGTTAAAGGACAAAACCAGAATAAAACGATATAATTAATGAAAAAGATTTACAACTATCTGTTTGTGGGCATCGTAGCTATGCTCTCGATGACACTTTCTTCATGTAATAATGACGATTATGATGCAAGGCTTCTTGCTGGTTATTGGGAAGGAGAGATAACTTCTGTTGGATGGAGAAGTGGTACATTCAACTATGTTGACTTCTATTTTGAGAAAGACCCATCATACGGCAGAGGACATGGATGGGAATATGACTATGATGAGTGGGATCGTCTTGTTGCTAAGAGTGACTTTGACTACGAGGTTGTCAATGGAAGTATTAGGATGACGTATTATAGTCCTCGAGTTGTAGTATGGATTGATAATTGGACTATATCAAGTGATAATACCAGGCTTAGAGCAAAATTCAGATATAATGGCAGTACGGTGGAATGGTATCTTAGACGAATAGGAGGATGGAGAAGTACAGTATTATACCCATATTCTATGGATGCCAAGATTGATTCTGTAGCGAACGAGAGCGATGACGCAAAGAAATAATGGCTGAGAAGAATGAATTTGTGAGGAAGGTGGCGGAGCAGAAGTACGAGTACGGCTTCACCACTGACGTTCACACAGACATAATACCCGTAGGACTGACAGAAGATGTGGTAAGGCTCATCTCGGAAAAGAAAGGTGAGCCCGACTGGATGTTGGAGTTCCGTCTGAAGGCGTTCCGCCACTGGCAGACGATGACGCAGCCGACATGGGGACACGTCAACGTGCCACCGATAGACTATCAGGCGATATCATACTATGCCGACCCGATGGCAAAGAAAAAGAACCCTAACCTGACGGAAGACGGCAAGATAGACCCAGAGCTGGAGAAGACATTCGACAAACTGGGCATACCATTAGAGGAAAGACTGGCACTGAGCGGCGTTGCCGTAGATGCTATCATGGACTCGGTGAGCGTGAAGACCACCTATAAGGACAAACTGAAGGAGATGGGCATCATATTCATGTCGATAGGTGAGGCGATAAAGGAACATCCAGACCTGATAAAGGAATACCTGGGCAGCGTGGTGCCATACAGAGACAACTTCTTTGCGGCACTGAACTCAGCAGTATTCTCTGACGGTTCGTTCGTTTATATACCTAAGGGCGTGAGGTGTCCGATGGAACTGTCATCATATTTTCGCATCAACGCAGCAGGAACGGGGCAGTTTGAGCGAACGCTGATAATAGCCGATGACGACTCCTATGTTTCATATCTTGAGGGATGTACGGCACCAATGCGTGACGAGAACCAGCTACATGCAGCCATAGTAGAGATAGTGGTGAAGGACAGGGCAGAGGTGAAATACTCCACAGTTCAGAACTGGTATCCAGGTGACGAGCACGGCAAGGGAGGTGTGCTGAACCTTGTGACAAAGCGTGGCGACCTGCGCGGAGTGTCGAGCAAACTGTCGTGGACACAGGTAGAGACGGGTTCGGCGATAACATGGAAATACCCTTCATGTGTGCTTCGCGGCGATAACTCGGTAGCGGAGTTCTACAGTGTGGCTGTGACCAACAACTACCAGGAGGCAGATACGGGTACCAAGATGATACACATGGGCAAGAATACCAAATCGACCATCATATCAAAGGGTATCTCGGCAGGACACTCGCAGAACTCTTATCGCGGACTAGTAAGGGCGACATCGAAAGCGGACGGAGCAAGAAACTACTCATCGTGTGACTCGCTGCTGCTGGGTAGCCAATGCGGAGCGCACACCTTCCCGTATATGGACATACATAACAACACGGCAGTGGTGGAGCACGAGGCTACGACATCGAAGATAAGCGAAGAACAGCTGCTATACTGCAACCAACGAGGCATATCAACCGAAGAGGCAGTAGGGCTGATAGTCAACGGCTATGCCAAGGAGGTGCTGCAGAAACTGCCGATGGAGTTTGCTGTGGAGGCACAGAAGCTGCTCAGCGTGAGTCTGGAAGGAAGCGTAGGATAATTAATTAGGAATTAGGAATTAGAAATTAGGAATTAGGGTCACTATATTATGCTTGAAATAAGAAACCTGCATGCCAGGGTAGAAGAAAAGGAAATACTGAAGGGCGTAAACCTCACCATCAGAGATGGCGAGATACATGCGCTGATGGGTACTAACGGTGCCGGAAAGTCAACACTGAGCAACGTCATAGTGGGTAACCCACGCTATGAGGTGACAGAAGGCGAGATAATATTCGACGGCAAGAACCTGCTTGAGATGACAGCCGACGAGCGTGCCAACGCAGGCATATTCATGTCGTTCCAGATGCCAGTGGAGATACCAGGAGTATCAATGACCAACTTCATGAAGGCTGCCGTGAATGCCAGACGTAAGGCGAGGGGCGAGGAGCCTATGAAGGCTGGCGAATTCATCAAGATGATGAAAGAGAAGCGCGAACTGGTGGAGATAGACCAGAAACTGATAAAGCGTTCGGTGAACGAAGGATTCTCGGGTGGTGAAAAGAAGCGTAACGAGATATTCCAGATGGCTATGCTGGAACCAACCTTCTGCATACTCGACGAGACAGACTCAGGTCTGGACGTTGATGCCCTGCGCATAGTGGCTACAGGCTTTAACAAACTGCGCACTGAGAAGACCTCGGCAATGGTGATTACCCACTACCAGCGTCTGCTGGACTACATAAAGCCTGATGTGGTGCACGTGCTCATAGACGGCAAGATAGTGAAGACTGGTGGTCCAGAACTGGCAGTGAAGATAGAGAACGAGGGATTTGACTTTGTAATGCAGAATGCATAATTAATGAATCAATACGTAGAATTATATAACGAGATAAAGGGCCAGTTGGACAGGCAGTCGTGCAGTGCGCTCAACGCACAGCGCGAGGAGGCAATGAAGCAGTTTGAGGCTATGGGCTTCCCCACGAGGAAGGTGGAGAGATACCGCTATACCGATGTGGAGGCAGCCTTCGCTCCCAACTACGGACTGAGTCTCGCTCCATACACCATAAAGGATGTGCAGTATGTGTATGCTGCAAAGGAAGCGCCGATAGACATCGCACCATATTATAATAAGGTGGCCGACAGCAAAGGCGATGCCCTGACAGCCCTGAATACGGCATTAGCGCATGATGCACTCGTGATATATGTGCCAAAGGGCAAGAGGGCTGAGACCCCGATACGCATCGAGAACATACTCAACGGCGAACAGGACACTATGGTGGTACGCCGAGTGCTGATAGTGATGGAAGAGCTGAGTGAGGCGACGATATTCTTTGTGGACCACGTGAAGAGCGACAAGGCTTTCCTCACATCGCAGGTGATAGAGGTGGTATGCAAAGAGGGTTCACACCTGGACCTCTATGAGATGGAGGAGACCAGCAGCAAATGTAACCGTTTCAGCAACCTCTATATAAAGACTGAACGCGATGCAGGGGTGAGACATAACAACCTGACGATATCAAACGGTGTGACTCGCAACGGCATCGATGTGTATATGCAGGGCAAGGGTTCGGAGGTGACTCTGAACGGTGCTGTGATAGCCGACAGAGAGCAGCATGTAGATAACAACACCGTGATAGAGCACCAGGTGGAGCAGTGTCAGAGCAACGAGCTGTATAAATACGTGCTCGATGACAAGGCGGTGTGCGCCTTTGCAGGCAAGATACTGGTGAAGGAGGAGGCACAGCAGACCTATTCGCAGGAGACGAACAACAACATGGTGGCAAGTAACGACGCGAGGATGTACACTCAGCCGATGCTTGAGATATATGCCGACGACGTGAAGTGTGCGCACGGCTCTACCGTCGGTGTGATGGACGAGGCGGCACTGTTCTATATGATGCAGCGAGGCATATCAAAGGATGAGGCTAAGACACTGCTGAAGAATGCCTTTATCTCGCAGGTGATAGACGAGATGAAGTGGCAGGCTTTCCGCGACCGTCTGCACATACTCATAGACAAGCGCCTGAGTAAGGAAGAGCGTTGTGGCACATGTAAGATTTGTAACTAACTGTGAACTATGAACTGTGAACTGATCCGTAAGGATTTCCCGATATTACAACGTAAGATATACGACAAGTACCCACTGGTGTATTTGGACAACGGAGCGACGACGCAAAAGCCGCTCTGTGTGCTCGACGGTATGCGTGAGGAGTACCTCAACGTGAATGCTAACGTGCATCGCGGTGTGCACTATCTGTCGCAACAGGCTACCGACCTGCATGAAGGGGCAAGAGAGAAGGTAAGGCAGTTTATCAATGCCGAGAAGACCTCAGAGATAGTCTTTACCCGAGGCACTACAGAGGCTGTGAACCTTGTGGCATCAAGTTTTGTGGAGGCTTACATGAAGGCTGGCGACGAGGTCATCATATCCACCATGGAGCACCATTCCAACATAGTGCCTTGGCAGTTGCAGGCAGAGAAGAAGGGCATAGTGGTGAGGGTGATACCGATGAGCGACGACGGCATACTCGATCTGGAGGCATATAAGACGCTCTTCAGCGAGAAGACCAAGTTGGTTAGCGTGACCCACGTTAGTAATGTGCTGGGTACGGTGAACCCCGTGAAGGAAATAATAAAGATAGCCCATGAGCATGAGGTGCCTTGCATGATAGACGGTGCGCAGTCGGCACCCCACATGGCAATCGATGTGCAGGATATGGACTGCGACTTCTACGCCTTCTCAGGACATAAGATGTATGGACCTACTGGCATAGGAGTGCTCTATGGCAAAGAGAAATATCTGGAACAGATGCCGCCATATCAGGGAGGTGGCGACATGATAGGTACGGTGACATTCGAAAAGACCACCTATGCCGCCCTGCCGTATAAGTTTGAGGCCGGCACGCCAGACTATATAGCCACTCACGGACTGGCAATAGCCATAGACTATATGCTCAATATAGGCATGGACAAGATAGAGGCGCACGAGAGAGAACTGACCCGCTATGCCTTAGAACAGATGCAGACCATAGAGGGGATGCGCATATTCGGTCCGCTCGACGCCACAAAGCGCGATGCGGTGATAAGTTTCCTCGTGGGCGATATTCACCACCTCGATATGGGAACACTGCTCGATCGCTTAGGCATAGCTGTGAGAACGGGTCACCACTGTGCTGAACCCCTGATGCGCCGTTTAGGTATCAATGGTACAGTGCGTGCTTCCTTCGGGCTGTATAACACCAAGGAGGAGATTGATGTCTTGGTCAGCGGCATAAAGAGAGTAAGCACTATGTTTTGACCCCCAAATTGTCAATTATCAATTGTCAATTATCAATTATCAATTGAAAAAGACTTCTATCATAGAGATGAACCGCCTCAGTGTGGAGGAATTTCACGAGGCAGAGAAGATGCCACTCATCGTGGTGCTCGACGATGTACGTTCCCTATATAATGTGGGGAGCGTGTTTCGTACGTCGGATGCCTTCAGGGTTGAGGCTATAGACCTCTGTGGCATTACGGCAACGCCAGACGAGGTGCGTGATGAGGATGGCACTCTGGTGCGCGACTGCACTCTAAAGGCTTCGCAAGAGATACACAAGACGGCATTAGGGGCAGAGGAGAGTGTGGCGTGGCGATACTATAAGACCGCCGCTGAGGCTGTGGCTGCATTGAAGGCTGATGGCTATACGGTACTTGCCGTAGAACAGTGTCACGGTTCTACGATGCTTAATGACTTCAAACCTGCATTTGGGGATAAAAAGAAGTACGCCGTAGTCCTCGGCAATGAGGTCAAAGGCGTACATCAAGAGGTGGTTGATATGTGTGACGGATGTTTGGAAATACCTCAGTATGGTACCAAACATTCACTCAACGTTTCTGTTACGGCAGGAATAGTTATCTGGCATTTTGCCAGCTCTAACCTCTAAACCCTCAACTCTCAACTTATTCCAAATAAGTATATCCGTAGAGTCCTGAGCGGTAGTTGGAAAGGAATTCCTTTCCCTCCTCAAGACTGATTTTTCCCTGTTTTACTGATTTCGTTACCCAGATTTCGAGCTGGCGCACCAGTTTCTTGGGGTTGTACTGCACGTAGTCGAGCACTTCTTCTACGGTTTCACCGTCAAAAACCTGGTCTATGTGGTATGTGCCATCCTTCATTGAGATGTGCACAGCATTGGTGTCGCCGAAGAGGTTATGCATATCGCCAAGTATCTCCTGATAAGCACCCACGAGGAAGATACCGAGGTAGTAAGGTTCCTTAGACTTGCGCAGGTCGTGAACGGGCAGTGTGGATGAAAGGTGCGAACCCGTTACGAAGTGGGTCATCTTGCCATCGCTGTCGCAGGTGATATCCTGCAAGGTAGCCTGACGGGTTGGACGCTCGTCAAGTCGCTGCAGGGGTACCACAGGGAAGAGCTGGTCGATAGCCCACGCGTCAGGGAGTGACTGAAACAGGGAGAAGTTGCAGAAATACTTGTCGGCAAGCAGTTTGTCGATGCCACGCAGTTCCTCGGGCACGTGCTTAAGCTGCTTGGTGAGCGAAAGCACCTCACGGCATACGCTCCAGTACATAGACTCTATCTCGGCACGGGTCTTCAGATCTACCATACCCATAGAGAAAAGGCTGAGAGCCTCGTCACGTATCTGTTCGGCATCATGCCAGTCTTCGAGCATAGAACGTGTGTCGATGTTACACCATATATCATATAGCTCCTTCACCAACTGGTGGTCGGTCTCCTTTGCCTCAAACTCCTCAGGCATCTCAGGCAGTGATGCAGTTTCAAGCACGTCGATGACCAGCACCGAGTGGTGGGCACTGAGCGAGCGCCCCGACTCTGTTATGAGGTTAGGGTGGGGGATGCCGTTCTTGTTGGCAGCATCTATAAAGGTGTACATCACATCGTTGACATACTCCTGAATGCTGTAGTTGACGCTCGACTCGGAGTTGCTGCTGCGCGTTCCGTCATAATCTACGCCCAGTCCGCCGCCGCAGTCCACATATTCCACGTTGTAGCCAGCCTTACGCAGATTTACGTAGAATTGTGCAGCCTCTCTCACGGCAGTCTGTATGCGGCGTATCTTTGTTATCTGCGAACCTATGTGGAAGTGTATGAGCTTCATGCAGTCGTGCATGCCATACTCGTCAAGACGTTTCAGAGCTTGCAAGAGTTCTGAGGCTGTAAGACCGAACTTGGATGCGTCGCCACCGCTCTCTTCCCACTTGCCAGAACCCGAAGCGGCGAGTTTGATGCGCACGCCGAGGTTAGGCATAACACCAAGTTTCTTGGCAGCCTTGGCTATGGTGTCTATCTCGTTGAGTTTCTCTACTACGATAAAGATGCGCTTGCCCATCTTCTGTGCCAAGAGGGCGAGTTCGATGTATGCCTGATCCTTGTATCCGTTACAGATAATGAGCGCGTCGCTCTGACACTGTACGGCAATCACAGCATGGAGTTCGGGTTTGGAACCAGCCTCCAGTCCGAGGTTGAACTTACGTCCGTGAGAGATAATCTCCTCTACCACGGGCTGCATCTGGTTTACCTTGATGGGGTACATCACGAAGCTCTCACCTTTGTAACCGTATTCCTCTGCTGCCTTCTTAAAACAAGAGGCAGTCTTCTCGATACGGTTATCGAGGATGTCGGGAAAACGTAGCAGCACGGGGGTAGAGATGTCACGCAACTGCAGTTCGTCGATTATCTCACGAAGGTCTGCCTGTGCACCGTCCTTCAGTGGAGAGACATAGATATGTCCCTTCTCGTTGATGCCGAAGTAGGATGTTCCCCAGCCGTTTATGTTATACAACTCCTTAGAGTCTTCTATAGTCCATCTTTTCATATAACGATAACCTATCAATTATCAATTATCAATTCTTGCGCTCCGTAGGTGCTCAGGCGAGCAAAGCTCGGAGTTCAATTATCAACCCCCAACTCTTTCTTAACCTTAGCGATGGTTTCGGATATTTTGTCCTCGTCCTCCATGCAGGGGATATTTACTATATGTGTAGCTTTCATGTAGAATTCCTCGCGTTTGGCAAGCTGTTCCCTGATGAAGGCGAGCAGTTCGTCGTCACTCTTTCCTAACAGAAGCGGTCTGACACCCTTGCCCATCTTCAGGTGACGAAACAGTATCTCAGGTGTTCCACGCAGATAGACCACATCGCCTTGCGCATTGAGGTAGTCCATATTGTCATAGAAGCAAGGTGTACCTCCTCCGCATGATATCACGACGTTTTCAAATTCAGCCACTTCGTGCAGCATATTGCGCTCTATTTTGCGGAAACCCTCTTCGCCTCTCTCATCAAAAATCTGCTTGACCTTCTTGCGCATTCGGGTCTCTATGTACCAGTCAAGATCATAAAAGGGCACGCCAAGACTTTTGGCGAGATCTTTTCCCACCGTGGTCTTGCCCGCGCCCATATATCCTATCAGTATGATGCGAATCATCAGTCCTTGCTTTTGTTGATGATTGCCATACATTCTTCGTATGTCATAGCATCAACCTTATCGTGCATCGACTTAGGCAGACGGTAGTTCTTGCCGTCGTATGCCAGATAAGGACCATAGCGTCCGTTCATCACCTCGAGTTTTGCATCCTCGGCAAATGTCTTCAGGTGGCGTTGCTTCTCAGCCTTCTTCTCAGCCTCTATCAGTGCAACAGCCTGTTCGAGGGTTATCTCAAGAGGGTCAACATCCTTAGGTATAGATACATACTTCTTTTTGTGAAGCACGTAAGGACCGAAACGGCCTGTGCCTATAGTTACGTTGCTACCCTCAAACTTACCTATGGTGCGAGGCAGACGGAACAGTTCCAGTGCCTCTTCCAGTGTGATAGACTCAAGTGATTTGTCCTTTGGCAACTGAGCAAACAGAGGTTTCTCTTTGTCGTCAGCACTGCCTATCTGCACCAACGGACCGTATCTGCCTATCTTCACCATCACAGGTTTGTGAGTCTTAGGGTCTTCACCCAGCACTCTCTCGCCAGCCTTGTGTTCGCTGCGCGCTTTCATGGTGTTTTCAACCGTAGGCTCAAAGTCCTTGTAGAAAGACTTCAGCATCTTGTGCCAGTCCATCTTGCCGTCGGCTATGGAGTCAAACTCCTCCTCCACGTTAGCTGTGAAGTTATAGTCCATGATAGTAGGGAAATACTCCATGAGGAAATCGTTAACCACCATACCAATGTCGGTAGGCATCAGCTTACCCTTCTCATTGCCAGCTATTTCCTTCTTATTCTGTGATGCTATAGTGCCGTTGCTCAGGGTGTCGATGGCATATTGACGCTCTTCACCCTTCTTGTCGCCTTTCACCACATATTCACGCTGCTGTATAGTAGATATTGTAGGCGCATACGTAGAAGGACGGCCTATGCCGAGTTCCTCCAGTTTGTGAACGAGTGAAGCCTCGGTGTATCTCAGCGGACTCTGTGAGAACTTCTGTGTAGAAACCACTTCCATAGCCTCTACAGCCATGCCCTTCTTCATTACAGCAGGCATTGCGCTAATGTTGTCGTCGTTCTCCACCTCGTCATCGCCCAGACTCTCACGATAAACCTTTAGGAAACCGTCGAAGGTGACTTTTTCACCAGTTGCTATGAATTGTTCTTTGGCGTTGCTAAGCGAGATGTTTACTGTGGTCTTCTCTATCTCGGCGTCAGCCATCTGTGTAGCTATGGTGCGCTTCCATATCAGTTCATACAGACGTTTCTCCTGTGATGTGCCCTGAATGGTTGAGTGCTCCATATATGACGGACGGATAGCCTCGTGAGCCTCCTGAGCACCCTTAGAGTGAGTAGTGTAGTTGCGTGACTTGCTGTAATTCTCGCCATACAGTTCGGTCACGGCACTCTTGGCTGTTCCTATGCACAGACTGGAGAGGTTTACAGAGTCGGTACGCATATATGTAATGTGTCCGTTTTCATACAGCCTCTGTGCCACCATCATGGTCTGACTAACGGTGAAACCGAGCTTTCTTGCTGCTTCCTGTTGCAATGTAGAGGTGGTGAAAGGTGGTGCTGGGGTGCGCTTCAGCGGTTTCTTCTGTATAGAAGAGATGGTAAACTGTGCATCCTTACACTTCTCAAGGAAGGCGAGTGCCTCTTCATGTTTGCTGAAGCGCTGGTCCAGTTCAGCCTTAACCTCCTGACCGTCTATCATGAAGACAGCGGTGAGGCGGTAATATGTTTCAGGCTTAAACTCCTGTATCTCGCGCTCACGTTCCACTATCAGTCTTACAGCCACGCTCTGCACTCTGCCTGCTGACAGCTGTGGCTTAACCTTGCGCCACAACACAGGCGAGAGGCTGAAGCCCACCAGACGGTCGAGCATACGACGAGCCTGCTGTGCATTGGCAAGATTCATGTCCAGATGACGTGGATGCTCTATTGCCTCCAGTATAGCATTCTTCGTAATTTCGTGGAACACTATACGATTGGTGTTCTTCTCGTCCAGTCCCAATACCTCGCAAAGGTGCCATGATATAGCCTCTCCCTCGCGGTCTTCATCGGATGCCAACCAAACCTTCTTGGCTTTCTTGGCATTGCTCTTGAGTTCTGAAACGATTCTGCGCTTTTCCTCAGGAATCTCGTATTCAGGTTCGAGATTCTTCAGGTCAATACTGATTTCCTTTTTCTTCAAGTCGCGGATGTGTCCGTAGCTTGACATTACCTTGAAGTCCTTACCTAAGAACTTCTCGATGGTCTTTGCCTTTGCAGGACTCTCCACTATTACTAAGTTCTCTTGCATTTATATTGCTTTGTTTTTGTTTGCGTCTTGTTTTCGGTTTCGTTTTTTGTACGAAGTTTAATTCGGGGTGCAAAGGTATATAAAAAATCCCTATACACATTATTATATAGAGATATTTTTCGTTTTCTTAACAATTGTCGCCCTGCGAGGTCACTTTGCAAACAGTTCCTCCAAGAGCAGATAGAACCTTGGATCTTCACCCACGAAACTCTTTATAATCTTGCCCTCAGGGTCTATTAATACCTTTGTGGGGTAACCCTTTATGCGATAATCCTGTTGTATGTACAGTTTCCTGCCCATTATCACGTGTCGCCAGGGCATTTCGTCTTTTAGCGAGTCCACCCAATGCTTCCATTTCACGGTCTTATCGCCACAGTCCACACCTATTATCTCAAAGCGTCCAGGGTATCTTGATTGTGCATCCTTCAGTTTTGGCATTCCCTTGAGACATATCTTGCACCATGTGCCCCAGAAGTCAAGCACCACATACTTACCCCTCAGACTTGAGAGGGTGAAGTCATTACCAGCTGTATCGGGTAGGGTAAAATCGGGCGCATATTCAGGCGCATCATCCTGAATTTTTGCCTTCATCCAAGTGCCGCTAAGGCATAAGACAAGAAAAAATGGTATTATAAGTAGTGCTTTTTTCATCTTTTTTCGTTGTTTGTCACGATTTTTCGGTGCAAAGATAGCAATTTTTTGAAATTAAAGTCGTATTTTTGCAGAAAAATATCGAAATAACATTTAGACCGAAGAATAACTAAACTGAGTGAAACGCTGTTCTCTCATATTATTTTTGTCGTTTGTCGTAGCGCTTCTGCAAGCACAAATATCATTTACCACGAGCATCTCGCGCGTGAGTGATAACGAGCTCTCGCTAAAGTTTTATGCTACGGTGGAGGAAGGCTATAGTCTTACCACCGAGCTTGTGATGGAGTCTGCCGAGGGCGTTTCTCTCAAGGGTGGTCTTGTGCAGTTGAGCCCCAATGTGTATGAGCAGCGTATCTGTCAAACCTCTACAAAGTACTCCTTCAGTGGTTATCTTGAGTATTATGGTTGCAACGAACTGCAGTGCATAGCCCCTTCGTCGGTAGAGTTTGCCTATGATGGAGCTTTTACTGCTCAGGATGCAAAAGGCAACACTGTCCCTGTTCGTGATACGGTGAGCAAAACCATCGCTTCGGTCGATACCACGAAGTCTATGCTCGACTACACCAGTAGTGATATGACGGCATTTGACCTCGTTCAGCGTGCTGCCTCTCCGTTGTGGACTCCTATCATCAACGAGCTCAAGGCACTCAGCACCAGTCCTCTCCTCGCTCAGCGTAGCCTCTTTGAGGTATTTCTTATCTGTTTTCTTGGTGGTTTGCTGACTATCCTCACCCCTTGCGTGTGGCCTATCATCCCACTTACCGTCTCGTTCTTTATAAAAAGGAGCGAAAGCGGTTCAAAGGTTCCCGTTAACGTTCCCGTTGGTACTTCCTTCTACTCCGCCTTCGCAGAAGAGGAGGATAACTCTCCGTTCATCCAACGTGCATGGAAGATGGCATGTCGCTGTGCCCGTCTGCCAGGTGTGCGTGATGCTGCCTATTATGGCATCAGCATAATAGTGCTATTTATGCTCCTTGGTATTATCATGACATTGGTGTTTGGTGTCAACGCCATGAATGCCCTCTCTACCAATGCGGTGTTCAATGTGCTTTGTTTCCTGCTCTTGATAGCTTTTGGCCTGTCATTTTTGGGTTTCTTTGAGATAAGACTGCCTAATTCCTGGGCTAACATACTCAATATACAGACTGACTCCCACGGGGGACTGCTCGGTATGATATTCATGGCTCTCACCCTTGTGGTGGTGAGTTTCTCATGCACGGCGCCTATCCTGGGTTATCTTCTTGTTGAGATAGCCGTTCAGGGTGATCTACTTGCCCCTGCTGTGGGTATGTTGGCATTCTCCATCGCCATAGCCCTGCCTTTCACCCTGTTTGCTATCTTCCCTGCGGTACTGAAGAAACTGCCTCACTCTGGTTCATGGATGGACCATGTAAAGGTTACTCTCGGTTTCTTGGAGCTTGCCTTCTCGCTGAAGTTCCTTAGCGTGGCTGATATGGCTTACGGCTGGGGCATACTGCCTCGTTGGCTGTTCCTCTCTCTTTGGATTATCATTTTCCTCCTTCTGGGTTTGTATCACACCCAGTGGCTACATGTGCGCAAGGCTGGCTGGCTACGTCTTAGTGTGGCTACCTTGTCGTTGATGCTCGTGGTTTATCTCATACCAGGCTTGTGGGGTGCTCCATGCCACCTCGTTTCAGCCTTCGCTCCACCAGCTAAAGATGCTTCGCCTGTGGTGTCATCGTCTCTTGCTTCGGCAGGCGGAACGCTTCCTGCCCATTACACCAGTTATGAGGAGGGAATGGCTGCTGCGGCTATGTCAGGCAAACCCGTCTTGATAGACTTTACGGGCTATGGCTGTGTTAACTGCCGTAAGATGGAGTCGGCTGTGTGGGGCACCCCTCGCGTGCGCGACGTAATAAATAAGGAGTTTCTTGTCATAATGCTCCATGTTGACGATCGCACACCACTGTCTAATCCACAACGCGTTAGGGTAAACGGTCGTGAACGCGTATTGCGTAGCGTGGGCGATATGTGGAGCTATCTTGAGAGTTATAAATTTGGCAGCATCTCTCAGCCTTTCTTTGTCATACTTACTCCTGACGGCAAACCTCTCACCTGTTCTTACGGCTACGACGAAGACATAGAGAAATACGAACGTTATCTCAAGACGGGCTTGACAAACTTCGAGAGACTATAGCATGAATCGTTTATATCCACACATATTGCTTCTTATGTTATGCTGTGCCACCACGGTGTCAGCACAGGAAATGCGCGATTCTGTCGAACTTTTGATAAAGGAACTTATTACCAGCCATAAGAGGTATGACTACCACGAACTCGACTTCTATCACTTCACCAAATATGAGCGTCGTGACATTGACCTCAACGATATCGACCCACTCAATGTGAATAGTGACTTCATGAAGCGTCACAAGTGGTTCCGCAATATGGTAGATGGCCTCGACCTCGACAATAAGTTCTCTCTGCCCCTAATGGTTAATGAGCGTGTGGAGGAAAATTACTGGCGTAAGGACCCTTCGCGTGAAGTGGCTGTGGTCACTGGCATTAAGCGCGAGGGACTTAACAAAATGTTCGATTCCAGCGATATTCTTCAGGTTCTAATAGGCGAGAAATACAGTGACATCAATATATTCGATGATAAGTTTAAGTTGGATTACCGTACTATTATCTCTCCTGTGGGTGCTGAGGCTCTTGACAACTACAATTACACACTTATCAATACGATTAAGTACAATGAGGAGGTGACAGTTTATCATGTGGCTTATTCCAAAAACGAGAAGAGAAAGTACGGACTGGTGGGCGACATGATGATATGGTATGACAGCATCCCTCATCTTAAGTATATTCGCTTGATGCTCCCCCATGATGTGCACATGCGTTCTATTGACAAGATATACATTACTCAGGAGTTTAATGTTACGCAATACGGCAACTGGGCATTGAGCAAAAACGACGTGATGACTGAACTGCGTCCTTGGGGCAACTGGGGTAAGTTGAGCTACGTAAAAGAACAACGTTTCTTCGACTTTTCTACCGATTCTATCGATAAAAAAGTGCTTAAGGGACATAGTCCCATAAGGTATGACGCTAAGGCTGAATACCAGCCAGATACCTTCTGGGTGAAGTATAATTCCGCAACTAAGATAGATACCACTTATATGGGTATGAACAAGACACTGATACCTACGGACCCATATAATCCAAGTGGCACACGACTGAAAGTTAATCAAATACTCGATTATGCTTCTGAGGCGCGAGGTATGCGCATACCTATATGGATAGTGCGTGCCTATGTCAACAACTATATCAAGACAGGCTCGCCCAGCAAATTCGTTATTGCACCTACCAAGGCACTCATATCCTTTAATGACATCGACGGTCTGCGTCTGCGCTTTGGCGGTACCACCACAGGCTACTTCAATCGTCACTTCTTTCTCGACGGCTATGCAGCCTACGGCTTTAAGTCTAAGAGAACGTATTATCGTGCCAACGCCACATATTCCTTTGTTGAGAAGAAGTATCAGGCTAATGAATTTCCTCGTCGTAATATCAGCTTCGAGATGCGCTACGATATGTGTGACATAGGTGAACGCTACAATAAAGGCGACAACGACAACCTGTTCCGTTCGCTGCGATGGCGCACCAACACCAACCGTATGTTCTACCGTATGCAGAAACTGTCGTTCCAGCGTGACGAGAAGTACGGAATGTCTTACAAATTTAGTATTGCCCATGAGAAGGACGAGGCAGCAGGCAATATGACCTTTGGCTCTATCCGAACCTCCGAACTGCGAGCAGAGGTGGAGTATAACCCCACCAAGGGCTATTACTACATAAACAACACCCAGTTGCCTGTCAATGCGCAAGCTCCGTGCATAGGCATCGCCCACACTTGGGGCATTAAGGGTCTCCTTGGAGGCGAGTATAGTTTTCATCTCACCGAACTGAAGGTCTTTAAGCGTTGGTTCCTCAACGACTGGGGATTTGCCAAGGCGTCGCTTAAGGCAGGAGCAGTGTGGAGTAAGGTGCCATATCCTTTGCTCCTCTCTCCGAATGCCAATATGTCTTATGTCAATGATGATGAGTCCTTCAGCCTTATCTCCCATGTTGATCTCATCAACGATCGCTATACCCAGATATTGCTGTCATGGGAGACCAATGGCAATATCCTGCGTTCTATACCTCTGCTAAGGCGCGTGCGACTCAAGGAATACTTCGGTTTCCGCATACTTTTTGGCGAAATCACCGATAAAAACAACCCCAACCTGCCAGAGAACAAGGGGGATGACATCCTCTCACCCTTCCCTAAGGACTTCCATACCATCGAGAATGGCAGACCCTATATCGAGGGCGTGGTAGGCATACATAACATCTTCCAGATATTAAACATAGACTATGTTCACCGCTTCACCTATCGTGACCGTCACAATGCCCGCAACAACGGTATCCGCTTCTCAGTAGTGCTGTATCTATAGCTTATATAAACCAATAAATTCACTAACGACAATGAAAACAAGATTTTTTGCTTTTGTGGCAGCCACGCTGCTCTCTGCTTCCTTTGCTTCAAAGGCGATGGCAGAAGACACCACTGTGGTGCCCTCTGACTGGAAGGCAGTGAAGTATAATGATGGTGTGCGTTATTCGCAGTGGGTTATCGACTCACGCATCAGTGATTTCCGTGCTAATGCCAAGCCACGCGGCTTCTGTGCCTTCGACGTGAATGGCAAACAGATTAAGAACAGTTTGGGAGCCAGTGCTTTCGACTATGTGCCTGGTCTGGTGGCAAAGGCTATCATCGAGGCAGCAGCCTATTACGACAAGCAGTCGTGGGCTCGTCCTTGGTTCTATTCAGTTGAGAACTATGCCAACAGCTGCTATGATGCAGCTCCGTTTGTGGGCAAGAGTCAGGACGACATGAATGCTGCCAAGATGTATTTCCCTCTCCGTGCCCTTGCTGAAGGCTCTTACGGCAAGTATGCCAACAGCCAGACCATTTCTAATGCCGAATGGGCTATCAGCAACATCGGCCGTGCCTTCAAGGACCTCAACAAGACCTATGTCATCAGTGATACCACCCTCGTGGGCGCTGCTGGCGGCTGGTGGCACAAGCGTGAGTATGTTGATCAGATGTGGTGTGACGGACTCTATATGGGTGCCGCTCTTCTTGCCCAGATGATTAACTACCAGAAGGCAGGTTATGTGACAGGCTCTGCCGAGAAGGACTGGGATCTGATAGCTCGTCAGTTTGATGTCTCTTGGAAGTTCCTCTGGGATAAGGACAAGAAGCTCCTCTGGCATGCTTTCAGTGCCGACCCCTCCAACAAGGCTTCTCAGGCTTGGGCTGGCATAGGTCAGCAGACGCTCCCTGACGGCACTCAGACCATCATCTTCCACTCAGCAGCTTACTGGGGCAGGGCATGTGGATGGTATTTCCTTGCTCTCGACGATATTCTTGAGCAGATGCAGATAGCTGGTTTGCAGAATACCCAGAACTACAGCACCCTTCGCTACTACCTCAACGAGCTCGCCGCAGGACTTGCAGCCCGTCAGGATGCCAAGAGCGGTTGCTGGTACCAATTGCTCGATGAAACCGACTCTTTTGTAGCTACACAGTATAAGGGCAAGACCTATCCTGCCACTCGTAACTACCTCGAGTCTTCATGCACCTCAATCTTCACTGCAGCTTATATAAAAGGTATCCGTCTCGGACTCCTCGACAAGGCAAAATATGAGTCAGTGGCAAAGAAGGCTTATCAGGGTGCAGTAAATGAGTTTATGATGCAGCAGCAGGATGGCACAGTACAGCTTATCCACAACTGTGCTTCTGCAGGACTGGGTGCTAAGGACGAGCGTGACGGTTCAAAGGAGTACTACCTTCTGGGTCCTGACGTTCCTCAGCGCAACACCTATACTGAGGGCAAGGTGCTTGGAGGCTTCATCCTTGCAGCCACGGAGTATGAGCGCATGTATCAGCAGGATAAGGCTATCATGCTCTCACGTGACCTCCTTCCATGTTATAAGGTGGGTGATAAACTCTCTATCAACGCTATGGGCAATGATGGCGTTCAGCCTCACTTCCAGTGGTACTATGCCAAGAACCAGAAGGCAGCCGTTAAGGGTAAGTTCAAACTCCTTCGCGATGCCGTTGGCGCAACCCTCACAGCAGAGAAGCCTGGCTACTACTACTGTGTAGCATCTGCTGGTAACACTGCCCTTACCACCGCCACGGCGGAAGTGAAGTAGGTATTGCCACTTCGATATCTCGTTATATCGAAATATCGTGCCATAATATCACTTTGTAAGCAAATCATTCGCTTTTGCTTGCAAAGTGATTTTTCGTAATGCCACTTCCTTGCCTTCTTTACGTACAACCAGTCAGATGTCCTCAAATTCGCGATTCTCAGCGATTTTGTAACTGTCTGGTAGTCAGGCAGTAAGAAATAAACGATAAAAATTGGTGCTCAAAACCGAAAAATTGACCCTATAGAAGCATTACTTTTAGCGATAGAAGTAATGCTTCTGTCTCGAAAAGTAATGCTTTTAGGGGGTAAAAGTTAAGCTATTTTCAAGAAAAAACAGGTATTTCTTCCAAAAGGGTAGATTTGTGCACCTATTTCGTAGGAGGCGATTTTTCCTAAGTTTTCCAGATTTGATTTTTAAGTTCACTTTTTTGAAGTGACACTTTGTAAGGAGATAACCAGACATGCCTTACAAAGTGTAAATTATCATATCTTTTTTCAGATGCTTCAAGAGTGTGAAATTACGTTAAAACAGGGAGGGGTGATTGTTAAATTCCTTGCGTACATATATTATTTTATGTACTTTTGCATTGCGAAATGGAAAAATAGGCGTTAGTCCGTTAACGAAAAATAATAAGCACAGATTACAGACCCTTCTACTAATCAGTTAAAAAACGACGGATTTATCGAGTTAAAAGCATTCGTTATAATTACGAAACCCGCCCTCGACATTCTAACATATCCCCTAAGCCTGAAAACACATCTGGATGGGGACTTCTGTGCCGCATAGAGGCACAACAGACAACGTGAGAAACAAAAACAAGATAAAAGCTATGACCAAGCTTATGAAGAATTTGTACAATTTAGGTTCAAAAACTATCAGACAGTCAATCATCAGCATCAGGCATCATGCGGAAAACGGCATGATGCATAACTCACTGTGCCGCCTCGTGGCAGTTTTGCTCATGTCCGCAGGTGCTTTTTCATACGCGCAGGCACAAACGAGCGTGTGGGATGGTACAAATGCTAACAGCCTTGCAACTGCAGACTTCACTGGTTCAGGAACCGAGAGCGATCCGTATATCATCGACAATGCCTATAAGTTTGCTACGCTTGCCTATGTTACGATACCAAACAATGGTAATGCTACGTTAAACAAGCACTTCAAGCTGACGGTGGATATTGACCTGAACAACATCGAGTGGACATTTGGCGAGTCCAACAATGGTAATTTCCGTGGTAACCTCAATGGTGCTGGTCACACCATTAGCAATCTGAATATTCAGGCGAGAAGTACAGACGGCTATAATGGCAGGTATGGTCTGTTCTCAACGATGTGGGGAGCCAACTCTACCAACCAGCGTGCCATCGTGAGAAACCTTGTTCTCAGCAACTGTAGCCTCACCGTCAATGGTATCCCTTCAAACAAGGATGGTAATTTCGGCATCGTAACGGGTCATGTATCCTGGGGTATCATCAAGGATGTCAAGGTGATAGACCCTGTCATCACCTTGAAGGCAAATGTCTCATCACATTGGTATGTAGGTGCCGTAGCGGGATACACCACCCAGCATGGACAGAATGAGCTGAGGAACATCTATGTAGAGAATCCCGTTATAAAGTCAGAAGCAACAGGCACTCTTGCAATAAACAGTAATAAGAGGTTTCTCGTCGGTGGCGTGTTGGGTTGCTTGGAGTGGGCTTATAACAACGCCACACAGATTAATAAGGCATCCAACTGTGTTGTCAAGGGAGCTAATATTGACCTTCACCACTATGAGCCACCTACGGTGACGGGTGAAGGAGCATCACGCAAGTACAACATGAACTGCAACCTGTTCCACGTTGGTGGTGTGATAGGCTGTCATCAGACTCCCCACAAGAAACCAGACAACCTCTATTTCGACGGTAAGATTTATGCGCCTTTCGGCACAGTGTTCCCTTGTGTAGGTACGCACCAATATGGCAACAACGGGGATTACTTCGCAAAGAGACAGTCTGAGGAAGCAGAGGGTAACACTGATGAGGTAGAGCGTAGTATTACTTCTACATGGTATTACGGCGACTACAAGATAGGTCTTTCTCCTGATTTCACCGATGCTGTCATAGAAAACGGCTATATAGGAGGCTCAGAGGGAGCACTGGGAACCAAGTACCTTAATTTCAATTCTGATGCTCATATAACCACAGATGGAGGAGTGAAATACCTTAGTGTTGACGACGAAGTGCTCCGTCGTAACAACCGACAGTGTGCCACCCCAGTGCGTAGCAGCACATTGTTATGGTGGAGTGAATATAATGGTGGTGCCGATATGATTTCTGTCAGCGATTATGACAGCGATCATCCTGCTCACCGCAGTTGGCGCGATGGCGAGCAGCGCATATACCCACAGTATAATACTAATTCTACCACATACCCTCCATTCTTCATGTATTACGGTCAGGGTATAGACCAAAGTGTAAAGCATCTTGCATCCGCCACGGCAACAGCCTTCGTCAATGGTGTAGTGAAGAATATTGACAATGCTATGGCGGCTACACCAGTTGATATTACACTGACCATCACAGACACTAACGAGCGTCAGCGTGGCTTCGAGCCACACCATTTCGTTGTCGAGGCATCTGGCGCCGCCTCTGGCAGCGTGTCTTCTTATAAGTGGTACGCGAATGGCGAGTATATGGGCACTGGAACGTCTGTTGACGTAGAGCCAAGCGCACTTTTCTGGCCAGCCCCCCATTCCAAGGGCTATCAGGTGGGCAAAGGCATTTTCGTGCAGGCATTTGACAGCAGTCACAATCTGCTGGCACAGGCAGGCACCTACCTGTCTATCCCAAAACTGCACTTCGAGGGTGAGGAAACGGCTGAAACCAAGACCGACGGCTTACATACATATTTATATGATGTAGGTACGAAGGAGCATCCATTCCTTATTACGTGTGAGAAAGACCTGCGACTGTTCTCTGAGAAGATGATGCAGTCAAAAGATGTGAAGCAGGAACACACATACCTTACAGGCATCAACAGCGGCAAAAGGACAACTTTCTATTCTGGTGTGCAGGAAAAGGACAACACCACCCCACGCTATGCACAGTCATATTACAAGCTGACCAGCAATATCGACTTCTCTGAAGATGGTGATGATTCCGATTTCTGGCCTATTGGCGGTAATGGCTATCCTTATAGCACTAACGGCAATGATGGACAGATGAGCACCAACTTCGTCTTCGTAGGCAACTTTGACGGTCAGGGCTATACCATTAAGAACCTTCGTGAGCACTGGTTCTCTGGCAATCTTGAGACGAATGCTACCGATCAGGGTATGTACTGGGGACTGTTCAGCTGTGTCGGAGCCAATGCTATGTATATAAAGACTGGTGACTCTTCATCATCCGTGGCTGCCGTGCGCAACCTTATCATTGATGGAGCACTTTTCACCCATAAGACCAGCAACAAATCATTCTACTTCAAGAATCAGAATTCCAATGCTGATCCTGAAAACAATAGTAAAGAGAACCATCCGTTCACCTATAAGGGCGTGACTCGCAACAATTATTCTCAAGCCTGCATCATAGGTCCGCTTACCGCTATTGCGGGTAACTATTCCGTTATAGAGAACATTTCAGTCACTAATTCCAAGATTACTGATGAAGGCTCATCCAATTACGAGATGGGACGTGGCTATTTCAACGTGGGCGGTGTGATAGGTGCATCGCGTGCTTCAATTAGCTTTACTAATGCTTTGATGGACAGCAAACTGCGCTATCTGTCATCAAATACAGAGATAGACCTTCGGCATGTCTTGTTCTCGTTGAAAGATCAGCCATGGTGGCAGATACACTTCACAGTGGGCGGCATAGTCGGCACGTTGTGGAACAATAGCGGTACGGTTGAGACGGTGCCTTACCCTCTGCCAGCCTTCTATAGTGGCAAGATTAATGCGCCAAAGGCTTTTGCAGGTCCTATATTCGGCTTCTCATGGTTCAGCGGCAATACGGACACAAACTGGAATAGCTTTATCAAGCACTTCATGGGCAAGACCTCTGCTACGGCAGAGGGTGGCTTCGATGCCTCTGCCATGTTCTATCACAACTTCCGTATAAACAATGGTTCGGAAGACCGTCTGATAACCGATGATTATCCTTCTGTCACCAGCGACTGGGGAGACCGCAACATAAAAGGCGTGTCAACTCATCCGCAGTCCAATAGTCAGACTGCCAGCACCAACTTCAGCGTTGACCATGACCTCTATGAGTTCCAGGGCGTAAACTACGGTAATTATGAGCCCACCTATGGCAGTGCATCTGTTACTGGCTATTTCAATGACCTCTCCACACTCTCTGAGTCGGAACAGAAGCTGATAGAGGATTTCCAGTGGAAGTGGGCAAGGGATGCCAGCGACGAGCCAGTCCTTACTCTCGGTGCAGTGGGCAGTGTGCAGATAAGTGCCAAAGATACCTACGACGGCAAGGAGGTTACAGACCACGACCTCGTGGCTACCATCACCTCTGCTGCCGACCCCGACGGCACTCACAGCCATTACACGTGGTATGAGAAGAAGGCAGTAGCAGGTGTCGATGTTACACCAGATCAGCCTTTAGACGGAGACGAAGCAACGTCACCCACCTATCGTGCCGGGCAGACAATCCACAACCGTTACATATACGTAAAGGGTTCAGTGGATGGTGTAGATGGCGAAGTGGAATCTGCTGTAATTATGGTTCCGCGTAATGAGGATATTAAGGCAAGCATAGGCAAGACAGGCTCTGCAGGCAACTGGACTCTGAGCGTGTCGCTCACCTCTACCAATGGTACCTACGCGGATGCGGCAGCACTTGCGGATGAAGGCTTCAATATCTCCTACCAGTGGTATAAGGGTCAGTTGGGCGCAGGAGAGTTGATTGTTGGTGCGACGGGCAGTTCGCTAAATGTAACCGATGACGAGACAACCCTTCGCTACTGTCAGGTAAGCATTACCGATGGCAATATACATTCCGTCTATAGGGATGCTAATGTCAATAAATACATCTTCACGCTCTCAAAACTGCCGGCAAATACCATGGTGGTATATCTTAACCCATCTGGTGTGGCATCAGTAAACGGTGGCGAAGCTGGTAATGACTCCAACGACGGACTTTCACCTGCAACAGCCGTCAAGTCCTGGCACAAGGCATATTATCTCCTTTTAGATGGAGTGACTTGGGACGATAACGTAATCGTGCTGATGAGCAACAGTACTCAGGAACGCACCAAGGAGGGCTTCTTCTGTAATAAGAATGCCGAAACCGCATGGAGTACATGGTATGCCAAGTATCATGGTAATACAGCCACTACATTAGATGATAATAATGGTCGCCAGATAAATTGTGCTAACGAATATAAGCCTGATTATGTCGGCTGGTATAATGGTGACATGTGGAAGAATGTGACCATTACAGGTAAATATGGAGAGAATGACTACACGAGCACAGCCCAGATAACAATGTGCGGTGGTAGTGAAAACAATATGTGTATCTATGGTGATACACGCTTTGAGCACCTTACCTTCTACGGAAGTGGAAACGGGAGCAGTGGTGGTAACTACGACATACTCCATTGTTTCTACAACAGCCTTGAGATGGGCGACGGCTTGATAATGAAGAATTTCCGCCGTGCCAGTGACGCATTCGGTAGGATAGGTGACAACGCTGATAACTGCGACTTCCAGATTTTCGGCGGTCCGTTTAACGATGCTCGCTTCAAGAGTAGTACTGTAGGTTTCGACAACGATTTGATGGAGAAAAACTTGCCACATCAAGGCAAAGGCTTCGAGATAAACATCAAGTCGGGCTTCTTCTCCGTTATCTGTTCTACATACAGACAGAACAATTTTAATGGTGCAGGCATCATAGGCACTCCGAACATGCCTGTCAAGTGTACCATGAATATAGATATAGACCAGGCATGGAACAAGGCACATTCTAATTGTTACTCTGTTGATGGCACTTCTGGTAATCCTATGACCTACGATGTAGGTATGCTCCTTGCCGGCAACCATGAGGGTGCCATGTATGGCGATGTTGACATTAATGTCTATAGTGGCAGGGTAGGACGTCTGTCCAGCGGTAACCTCGGTGCTCTCCGTGACTTCAATAGTTCTAATCGCAATTCAAACATTCCGCTGAATGCGTTCATGGGACGTGCCGGTATCCTGATAGACCCGGCAAAGTCTCGCTTCGAGAGTGAAGAGCATTACTATAATAATGAAGACAACTTATATAAGGGAAATGACCGTATAACCATTACAGAGGTCTATGGTGGCGGCTTAGGTCGTGCACATGCTTTTTCAGGTATGGTAAACATTCCCTTCTATGGCAAGAACCGCATTACTGTCAATGGCGGTAAGTTCGAGGTGCTCTACAGGGAAGGCACCAGCTATCCGTCTATAGATAAGGTGACGGCTGGTGTGTTCGCAACAGGTGCTGGTGGCGTAAATGGTATGTACCACGTAGCAGAAGACCCGACAAACAGTGCATCACAGCGTCTGCCTTACTGGACAAATACAGATGCAGACAAGACGGTAGCGGCAAATAATGTGGTCCTTTATGGCGACTGGAACGAATACAATTCTCACAGAGACAAAGACAAGGTATATGTCAAGTGCTTAGACGGCTATGATTCAGCAACTGACAGTTACCAATATACTTCTGTTGACCCCGAGGATACAGAGACAATACTGACCATCAACGGAGGACAGTTCGGCACGGAGACTCATCCTATCTATGGTGTCTATGGTGGAGGTAGCGGTTTTGTGTCCACCGATATTCTGGGCAACGGTTCGACATACCCTAACCCTCGTGCCGGAAATATGTATGCCAAGAAGGATGCAGAGCATCCAGTTGCTACGCTGAATATTAATGGTGGTGAGTTCTATTGTACTGATGGTATATTTGCAGGCGGACGTGGTACAGACTATTACTATAAGACGAATCGTGATGGAGACCATGAGTCTGACTACATAGCACTTGGTCAGGTATATGGTGATGTGGAGATGAACATAATGGGCGGCGTGTTCCATTGCAATGTCTATGGTGGCGGTCTCGGATTTGGTGATGTGAAGTTGGCTGGTAGCGGCAATCCAGGCACTATTACCACTCTGAAGGATATGGCTCGTATCTATGGTACTACTACGGTGAATATTACTGGCGGTACATTCAAGCGCAACGTCTATGGTGGTGGTGCCATTGCCAATGTGGGCTATGGCAGCTCTGATAACGCAATGATGACACAAGAGATTACGTATTATGGCTCTGCCAGCAAGAATGTGGTAAACCTGAATATCTCTAATGCCTTAATCGAAGGCAAGGTGTTCGGCTCCGCGCAGGGTAAGGATAATACCGAGGTGACAGTGTCACCAGATGCCATAGGTAATGTCTATGGCAATGTAGCCCTGAATATCGACAACTCCACGGTAGGCAGCGACATATATGGCGGTGCCGAGAAGGGTGACGTATATGGTAGTGTGACTACAAACATCATCAACTCCGAATTGGGAGGCGACATCTATGGCGGCGGTATGGGTATAGTCAGCGGTGAGCCTGCTATGGTTAAGGCAAGTGCCGATGTTACTGGCAATACCAGTGTGACACTGGGTGCAGGCAATACGTATGTAAAGTTATCTGAAGACAGCTATGTTGCCGATTACATTACACACCATTATATATATGGTGGTGGCAACCTCGCTTCTGTCATTGGTAAATATAAGAACAGTTCTGATGTTGAGACAACCGACATCGCTGCTGTTGCATCGGTAGAGAGTGGTGGTAACACCACGGTGAACGTCAACAACGGTATGGGCACCAGCCAGCTCACCGTCTATGGTGCAGGCTTGGGTGCGAACACCGCTTGTAACATGACCAACGTAAACATCAATAACTTCAACACCGAGAAGAATGGTGAGCCTATCATCGGCTTGAAGGATGTCTTCGGTGGTGGTAACGAGGGTGTGGTATTTACCAATACCAGCGTGGTTATGCGAGGCGGACAGGTGTTTGGCGAAGTCTTCGGTGGTGGTAACCTTGCCGAAGTCGGTACTCTGGCTCCTGCTTCCTATGTGATAGCAGGGGATGCAGGCTATAGCAACTTCGGAACTACCGTTGCCCTCAACAACAACAGTGCTACGGTGTGGGGTAACATCTACGGTGGTGGTAACCAGGCTGCCGTTGGTGGCTTGGCTCAGGTAAACCTCACTCTCGGACGCTTCGCAGGCGAGGTGTTCGGTGGTGGTAAGGGCACTATTAACGTGGATGGCAGTGGCAAACAGACCGTAGGTGCTCGTGCCGACATCAACGGTCAGACTAAGGTGTTTATCAATGGTGCCAAGACTATATGGAACAAACTGTGGGATGGGTCAGGCATCGTGGAGTGGAGCGGCGCGCTGACTGGTGCCAATGTGGAGAGATTCATAGAGAATGACGGCACATATCCTAAGTTCAAGAAAAGCCATAACATCTACGGTGGCGGCTATCTGGCTTGTACGGTTACGGACAGCACGAGGGTAGAGGTTACCAATGGTGCCGTGCCTGCCGACCTCATCAAGCTCGACGTTTGGAAGAAGTCATTCCGTGATGATGCCAATCCTCACTTCTATGTCTTCGGTGGTGGCTATGGTGCCTTCACCCAGGTGGCAAACACCGACGTTACAGTCGGTGTGGAGGGCTACTTCAGCGACGATGAGGATGAGAGTACCAACGAGCAGTGGTCACTCGACGTTTCCTTTGACGAGGCTAACAATACAACCGACGATGCCCACACCCACGACGGAAGCATGGGCATCTACGGCAATGGCTACGGTATCGGCGGCTACACCGTGCTCGGCGTTATCGGTGGCGGCTATGCAGGCCTGGTGAAGGATAATACCAACGTGAAACTGGGTGGTACCACCTTCGTTCACCGTGTCTATGGCGGTGGTTACGGTCAGAAGGCTGCATACGACGCACTCGATGGTGGAACAGATATCACTTCGGAAATAGCAGGCTATGAGTCAAGAACCCGTGAGAACCTCGGCGAGGTAGGCGGCAACACCCGTGTGACCATATCACTCTCAGAGCCTGATGCCAAGGGCAGGACAGGCGGCGTGTATGGCGACGTGTTCGGCGGTGGTGCCGGTGTTGACCCGTCACCTGCTGGCAGTGGCGACTTTACCGACTACGTTGACATGGGTAAGGTGCGCGGCGTGACTCGCGTGGATATAGTAGAGAACGCGCGCGTACATGGTAATGTATATGGTGGCGGTGATGTGGCAAGTGTTGCTAACGTGGCAAGTAAGGACTCTGTCACTTTAGTAAAGGTGCGCGGCGGCGATGTATTCGGCAGCGTATTTGCTGGCGGCAAGGGTCGTATCGCAGCAAAGGCAAACGACTATACTACTCTCGGCAACGTCACGGGTAACTCTTACGTTATAGTACGTGACTCCGTAGCCAAGGAGACGATAGACGAAGAGGAGATAAAAAGAACTATCTCTCCTAACGTATATGGTAACATATATGGTGGCGGCGAGGTAGGCGATGTCACTGGCAACTCCAACGTGGTGGTTGAGGGTGGCAATATCGGCGGCAACGTATTCGGTGCTGGCTATGGTGATATAGACAAAGACAACAAGAGTTCTGCTGACATAATGGGCAGCTCCAATGTGACGATTAACGGCGGTACCTTCATGTGGAACAAGACGGCAGGGCTTGACGGCAACGTGAAGTCGCTCGTCGATGCCGACATAGACCGCGAGACGGCTCTGGCAATAGTGGAGGCACGACAGAAGGGAGAGGCATCTCCTGAACTGGCGGCTCTGCAGACCAACTATGCCGACGTGTTCGACCTTGAGAGCAACCACTTCAAGAACGACCATAACATCTATGGTGGCGGCAACACCGTCTCTATCGTGGGTGGCTATATAGATTTAGGTGGAGCAGAGCATAAAACGGATGGCGACCATTCGGCTACTATCACCGTAAATCACGGTATGGTGACCGACGAGGAGTCTTACTACGACGACAGGACTTGGAAGCTCAATTCAATACTCAAGCAGCTCTGTACTGGCAACAACTCTCACCCGCAGTTCTCTGTGCTCGGTGGCGGCTACGGTATAAATACCAAAATCATGGGTAACACCGACGTGAATGTGCAGATAGGCAAGGATAGTGACAGCAACCCTGCAACGGTTGACTATCCTAAGCAGGCTGAGGACCTTGCCACATGGAGTGCCTTGTATTCTAAGTTTGCAACCGACTATGCGCAACTTTCCAAGGATGACAAGGATGAATACTACGGTGGTGAGGGTGCCAACGGCTTAGCCCGCTATGAGACCTCTCGCCTTGCCAACATCTTCCGCATTCCTCACCACACCTTCATGAACATCGTGGGTGGCGGTATGGCTGGTTATGTAACAGGTAATACCACGGTGACGCTCACCAACCAGTCTCTGTGTCAGAATGTCTTTGGTGGCGGTATCGGCATCATGCCAGAGTCGCCTACGGGTACTGAAAATTACGGACAGGTGGCAGGCACCACCACCGTCAATATCCTTGGCGGTATAATAAAGGGCAACGTATATGGCGGCGGTGCTGGTATGGAGTCTTACAAGAAAGATGATGGCTCGTTCATCGACTTCCCTGACATGGGTGCCGTGCTCAAGAACACTACGGTCACCATCGACGGTACGCCTTCAGGCACCATCGTATTCGGTAAGGTGTTCGGTGGTGGCGACATCGGCGATGTGACGAACTCGGCAAATGCTGAATATACTACCGACGTAACCATAAAGGGCGGCTGCGTATATCAGCAGGTATTCGCAGGTGCCTCTGGCGTGCTTCGCTCTGAGGCAAAAGACTACACCGAACTGGGTAAGGTAACGGGTAATACCCGCGTAACCATCAAGGACGACACTAACTCTCCTTGGCTCTGGAACCGTGTATATGGTGGCGGCTCTTATGGCTCTGTGACGGGTAACACCACAGTAGAGATACAGGGTGGTCACCTCGGCCACAACATCTTCGGTGCAGGTCTGGGCGACGTGCGCACTCTCGCTAATGGCACAGAGAGCATTACCACCTCTTATGTGGGAACAGAAGCAACTAAGACGACCGAGACGATTTCTACCATCAACGTCACTGGTGGCGAATGGTGTCTCTCTCAGATGTGGGATATTGAGAACCGCCACTGGATGCCTAAGAAGAACAATACACTCTCTGCCCAGTTTGACGAGAAGAACAAGAAGTTCCTCATCAACCATAACATGTATGGCGGCGGTAATGCGGCTTCCAAGGTATGGGGCAGCACCCTTATCAACATGGACAAGAGCCTGCTCAAGGGCAATACCAACTTAGGTCATGATGATGATGGCAGAGATAAAACCTCCCTCTTCGCCTCTACCGAGTGGAAAGAGGTATATAATAAGGTGGGCTCATTCCACTTCTGCCTCATCGGCGGCGGCTATGGTGAGCACACCGAAGTTACGGGTAACACTACTGTCGATGTGAATATTCCTGCCGCAAATCCAGGCGATGCAATCTCTGCTGCCTTCATTGAGTCAGAGACCGACAAGCTGAAGGATAATATGTACACGCTGTTCAAGTCAGAGCAGGCTGTCATGGACGTTATCGGCGGTGGATACAACGGTAAGGTGGGTGGCAACACTCTGGTTAATATCAGTGGCGACCCATTCATCCGCCGTGTATTCGGTGGCTCGTTCTATGCCGACATAGCAGGCAACACCAACGTAACCATAACTTCTGCCTGCGTTGACGACATCTTTGCAGGCGGCACGATGGGTGACGTGAAGGGTACGGCAACCCTCAATATCGGTGCTGACGATGAGGATACCAACAGCAAGATACTCATCTGCCACGACGTATATGGCGGTAACGACGTGTCTGGTCAGATTAACGGACGGATTACCGTGAATATCAAGGGTGGTAAGATTTACCACAACGTATATGGTGCCGGTAACGGTAACTACCTCTACGCCCTCAACGAGGAGCGCCAGAAGGTGACTGCCGTAGAGGGCTACTTGGCTCAGGGTTCTGTCTATGACCTCGTCTATGAGGTGCCACGTCGTGCGGAGCTGATGCCTGCTTCTGCCGAGAGCTCAAGTGAGGCGGCACGTCTGGTAAACATCAACTCCTACCGTCCGTTGGCACAGTACATCAATCTCAACATAGCGGGTGTTGAAAGTTCTCCTTGTGTGCCAGGCGATGCTACTGCACGTGTAAAAGTGCTCGGCAAGGTATTCGGCGGTGGTAACACGGCTACCGTCACCAAGCTTGACGGCACGAGCAATCCAACCGTTACGGTCAACATCGGCAACTACGTAAATGCCAACGAGGTATTCATGGGTGCCGACGGTGAGGCTATGTTTGACGAATCGACATCAGGCTTCCTCAATGCCTTCAAGCGCATCAACAATATAGTGCTCTCTAATGGAATTAACTGGTCAACAGACCCTTACAACACGGCTATCCCGGAGACCTATCTGCCTCTGAACAAGGATGACCGCCAGAAGACATTCCCTCACATCATCGACCTCTACTTCCAGCCAGTGCAGATGTCTGTTCAGCCAGAGCTGAAGTGGAACGGTACGAAGGCTACTCACGATAGTAACCCGACAATTACCGGCACTACTATTGGCAGCTTCTTCTGCGGCGGCAACCGTGGCAACATGGACGTTAAGCCAGCCACTGGCGGTAACGTGGTTGACTACCTCTTCCCGGCTGGACTGAGAATTACCAACAAGATTGTGGGCGGATGTAATAACGCCAACTTCACCCGTACCGACCTCGGCGTGGTGCATGAGGGTGGCTATCTGCTCGGTTCACGCAAGACTGCCAATCCGATGATACGCCTTACCGTGAAGGCTGACATGACACCTACACTCTCAGGCGACACCTACACTGGCGGCAACGTGTATGGCGGCTGCTATAAGTCTGGCTCTATACACGGCGACGTGCAGGTTGACGTGCTCTCTAACATGATTGACGGGCTTGACGTTGACAAGCTTGCTGCCACCAAGGCGGCTGGCACTACTGTAGCGAGCGTATATGGTGCAGGCTATGGTACCGACTCCTTCGTATATGGCGACATCAACGTAACGCTCGGCGATGGCTCTGTAAGTAATACTCAGGACACAAGTGATGGAGGTTCTTCCCTTGATGTTTCCCTCGATGGCGCTGGTGGCGGCAAGGTTACCGATGCCTCACCAGTAACTTACGAAGATACAGGCTCATCTGTCAACAACCTCTACGGCGGTGGTGAGCTGGGTAACGTGATTGGTAATACCACCGTCAAGGTGCTCAACGGTCATGTCGTAACCGATGTGGTCGGCGGCTCTTACTCTGGTAACGTCTATGGCTCTACCCACGTGCTCGTGGGCTATCCACAGTATTACACTGCTAACAAGTCTGGTATCTACAACTTGCAGCGTGCCGACAAGTCTGATGATAACCTTGACAAAACTAATGCTGACGGCTCTTATGCCATCAAGCGTGAGATAAAACTTATCAAGGGTGATATCATCTCGCCTGTAGTATATGACGCTATCAGTGGTTACAGCACTACTCAGGCAAGCGACTTCACCGTTAATAGTGAAAATCCTGCTCCTGCTGACTGGAACAACGTCAACATCACCATCGGCGAGGGTGTCTATGGCGGTGGCTATGCCCTGTCTTCTGGTTACACAGGCACTGGCGGTGCTGGTACCTACACCGTGAAGAAATACACGGCAGACTACAACGTCAACAACAGTATGCCAACGACCGATTACCTCTATAATAAATCTACTGAGTCTTATGGCGGCAACACCACCGTCCTTGTATGGGATAAGCCAGATGATACACGTGAGCATATCACCATCTCCAGCGAGTCTGCCGACGGCGGCTTCTACGGCGACGGTCACCTCTCATACGCCGAGGGCTTCCGCTCTGGCGAACTGAAGGGCTATGGATATGCGCAGCATAAGGTGCTGAGCTATGATGACACTGACCCAGGGAATACTGTAGAGGTTAACGAGGCAAAGGTGATGAACACCATCCAGCGTCTCGACCTCCTGCGCCTGACAGATAACTGTCTTATCCTCAACGGCGCGCGTGACTATACCATCAACGAGGTTTCTACCACACCTTATTCTATAGCACGCGTAGGCGAGCTCCAGATGGTATCAAGCATTGACGAGACGGCTGCTCTGCCAACAGATCCGACTGTTGCTAGGTACCGTAACTACCTTGGCTTGACCAACAACATCCACTATGTAGGTGCAATAAAGTCTAATGCTCTCTTTGATGATGCTTATCATGGTGCTGACGGTACAATCGAAAATGCTGAAACATCGTATAAGAAAAAGAAGACGGATATTATATCCACTTGGTATAGTGCGTTGGCTGCTGTTAATGGTGACTTAGATAAGATAACGACAGCTCAGGAAACCGCATGGTGGAAGCGTAACAGCGCAACGGCAAAGAACCTTATAGGTATATCTTCGGGCTTTGCTTTCAAGGTGCAGAATACTCGCACTATTAATGCAGCAGGCACAGAGGAACTGTTCTACGGTCCTATCGACGGCGTTGTGGAGATGAAGCTCATCCTGCCTATTTCTGATGAAGGTGGTGGTTACGTATATGCCGACAACGTGCACGATGACCCAAATAACTTCCTTGAGACCACAGGTAACTTCGTGTTCCCAATAGCCACAGAGGGTGCTGCTGCACACTATGTTGTGGATGACTGTCTGCAAACCAACTTTGACGACCTTATTGCTGACAGTAAGAATGCTACGGATTCCGAGATCCACTATTGGTTCCTTATCGGTAGCCACTATGTATATAACCTTCATATTACGGGTTATACGTACAACAGTGCTGGTACTGGAAAGGAAATAACTTTCCATGCAGACACCTCTGACGGTCTTACCGTGCTTGAGGGAGCAACTAATGATATTAAGATAACCGAGGTAACTTGGAATCATTATGGCAAGAAGTTTGCTGAAGATCAGAGCTCAACTTTGTATGATGATGATATCCTCAACAATACTGCAGATAAAACCTACACGCTCAAACTGAGTGTATCTTACAGTACTGACCCTGTAACAGGTAAAGTAAAAACATTGTATAACGAGGATGATTTCTATGGAGTAATTACTCGTGGTGCTAACACAACCATTGATCAGATGCTGTCATACGATGTAGAGAAGCCAAAGCCAGAGTTTGCAGCTCTGAAGTCTCCAAAGCTTGCCATAGCTCTTGATGATAATGTGGATAATAGTGCACGTAGTTATTACGATGCTCACCTTGCTCGTCCTGATACAGTAAAGATAGTGCTTAAGTCTGGTTCTGGCTACGATAAGATATACGATGTCAACCTTATCATCAAGTACGTTAAGGGACCAAGCTATGATAATAACATTCTTGTCAAAAACTGTGCTCTGCCAGGTGAGTTCATCAAGATTGACAAGTCATCCTTGGTAATCGACTCCGACGAGTCGTTCGCTCAGAACGGCGAGTTCCTGCGCATTGGTAAACTCAATGACAGCGGAACGGCATTGGCTGGTGATTACTTGACTTACGACACGTCAGGCAAGACTACGAGTGCCCTGTTGAAGGATAAGGTATATAGTGACCCTGCTGGTCAGTATATCATGATACCAGCTTACTACTTCATGAATGGCTATGGTGTGCAGTATGTCTTCACTTGTAACAACATGGAGAATGCAGATTTCCCTGTTCCCCTTGCTTCAACCAACAAGCTGGTGGTACACAACTACCACCAGATGTTGCCACGCGGCACTCACCCTGTTGACTTGCATCTGGCTGAGGCTGTCACTCGTGCGAAGGATGAGCCAACCACCTTCGCCCAGCCACGCATATACATTAAGGATTATGAGGACCTTCAGACTATGCAGGCATGGGTTGACACCGTTGGAGTAAATGATAAATATAATAAGGTGTACTACGACGGCACAGAGCACATCGTGCCTACGGCTGGTCAGTACGCTCAGTTCTTCTTGCAGAATGACATCACCGTGCAGCAACATACACCGTTGGCTGACAAATACTATAAGTCAATAGCTAACTTTGGAGGTATGTTCCACGGCGACGGTCACTCTATCACTGGTATCGATACCAACCTGTTCGACAACATCACCTCTACGGGTAATGTGTATAACCTTGGACTTGAGAGCGGTTCTATTGCAGGTGCAGTGGAGACAGGTGGTGCTGTGCACAACTCTTACGAGTATGACAACCGCAACCACAGGGTATACAACATAGACGGAACTACCACCGATTACACTGAGGAGGAGTTCAATAACGGTACCGTGGCTTACAACCTCAACCAGTTCTATCTCAAGGCTCGTAAGTACCTGATTGAAAACAGTATCACGCCTAACGAACTGACCGCTGCTCAGTCTTCAACTCTTGCCGAACTGTCAGCTGTAGAGTACCTCATGAACTACTATGCCAACGGCGACTACCAGTATGCCCGTCAGCATAGTGAGGGCGATGAGTATCTGCGTACCGATGCACATCCTCATTACACGGTTGATGTACAGACAGACTTTGATCACTACGAGACGTTCCATGACAAGAGTCACCCGATAGATGCGGCGCGTAAGGTGGATGTCAGCATTCCTAACAGCCTGTGGGCAGGACTCTCTGAGGCTGAGAGCAATAATGATCAGATGTCTCTCGACACCTCATTGGGTGATAAGGCTGCCACGGATGTTGCTACTGCTACGCCGAAGTATAAGCCACTCTTCAATGCAGCGAAGAATGATGACGACGCCGACGCTACCATAACTGTGGTTAAGAATGACTACATCTTCTTCGGTCAGGACTTGCAGGCTACGCCGGAGGCTCATCCTGCTACCATCGTAACCCACGATGTGGCTGACATGACCAACCGCGTATATCGTGCTTCAGGCTTCTATCAGTCTAAGGTGGATAAGGGCTTCCACTTCAACGCCTCTGGCGATGACCCGAGAATAATAACCTACGTCCACGACCCGAAAACTACGGCTATTGACTTCACAGGTAAGCGTGACGAGGGAAAAACTCCTTCTGACGGTTTGCTCGAAGAGGATAACCGGAAGATATACTACGCTCCTGCCCTCGATCTGCCACCTGCATTCTACGCTATGCGCATGGATGCTGGCGTGACGCAGAACCTCCTCGTATATACCGACAACCAGACTGGCGTTGCCAATACGATAGCCAAGGTTGCAGCTACCACGCTGAACTACAACGACGACACCGAAGAGTATAACATCAAGGGTCATCACGTAGTAGGCACGGGCACGCCAATAGATACCTACACGGCAGCCAAGATGCACCTCGTAGATATGGAGGACTTCAACGCTCCTATCCAGTTCACCGCTACCAAGGCATGGTACGTGCGCGACCCAAGTACTGAGACGGACTACGTCAACGAGGCTGGCAAGGCATGGTCATCCGTCAGCCTGCCATTCACCGTTGAGACGGCAACTCTCTCCGAGGGCATAGAGCGTCACAGAGATAACTTCAACAACGGCAGTATAGGTACGCAGACCGACATCACCTACTTCTATGGTGATGCAGCCAAGGTAACGGCAAGTCCGTCAACCACCATCCTCAACCACGAGTTCTGGCTCCGTGGTTTGACGGCGGTGAATACTGATGCAGGCGTTACCAAGGCGACCTTCGTTCGTCCTAACCGTGCTCTTGATACTGATGATGACAGCTCAGAACTTACCAGTGGTTTTGCAGCTTACAAGCCATTCATCGTCAGCTTCCCAGGCAGCAAGTTCTATGAGTTCAACATGGAGGGGCAGACTATCACCTTCGGCGCTACCGACGCTGTGGTGAAGGTTACTGACGAGGCAGTAGTTGACAGCGCTACCACAGTAAGCAGCTACAAGCACTTTGGCGCATACCTCAACAACAGCGGCAAGACAGGTGCCTACGCTATCAAAGTCGGTGACGAGGGCGACAAGTTCGTCAACGGAGAGGCTATCTATCCGTTCCGTTCTTACATCACCACCTCAGATACACCGCTCGCAGGCAACTCGCTTGATGCCGACTTCAATGTTCAATCTTCAATCTACAATGGAGACTACATCCTCATCGGCGATGACTCAAGCCAGAAGCTCGAGGACATCCTCGACGGCGACATAGACCGTGACCCTGACGGTGGCGTGACCACCCAGAGCGGACTCCACGTCTATGGAGTAGGGCAGCGCCTCGTCGTTGTCAGCGACTTCGCTACTACCCTGCCGGTATATACCGCGACTGGTGCTCTCGTCCGCGTCCTCGACGTTCGTCCAGGCACCGCCACCTACACCGGCTTCAAGCAAGGCGTATATGTAGTGGATAGGAAGAAGATAAGACTGAGATAAGCTATAATGCGGTAAGATAAAATAAAAAAAATAGAATTAAGGATATAGAGCGAGAAAAGGTAATGTCTTTAACTCCTGAGCGAACGGAGTGAGCGATAACTCCTTTAACTCCTCTAACTCCTCAAAAAAATAAAATGATGACAGATCTAAACAAAGTTGTTAAGGTGGCACTCATCGCCCTCACCATGCTGGTGGGAGCACAGGGTGCAAGTGCTGACGACGTGGCAACAGTAGTGGAGAACACGAAGGCTCCATTCGGCTTTGCTACACGCAGCTCACGTACTGACTCAAAGTCAACGTACAACATCACTGGCGGTGGTGTCTATACCGTCGATGCTATCAAGACGCTGATAGACGGAAAGACGAAGAACAAGACGTTCACTGCCGACGGCAAGAATGTTATCGTCCTAACCTCCGACGGCACGACGTCTATGGATGCCACTATCCTCAGTGCCATCACGGCTAATGACATCATCGTCTTCGATGGTAGCGACCATACCGACTTCCTCGTCGATGTGCAGATTACGCTCTCCGACCTGTCTAACAAGACTATCATCGGTCTCAACGGCGCGCGCCTCTGTACCACATGGCATATCACCGACATCATAAAGAACTGGCTTAACTCTGTTGAGACCAGCTCTGGCTCTGGCGTCTCTAATGCCTCTACGGCATCGGGTACTGGCGGTTCTTTCGTCCTCAAAAAGGTTGACGGCACCGACTCCCTCACCATCAACGTAGATGAAGAAGGTGAGTACCTCACCCGTAAGACACTTGCAGAGCGTGGTGCTGCTGCCAACCCATCAACGAGTGACCTCGCGTGGGAGCAGTTCTACTTCCTGCGTAACGAGCGCTACCGTAAGTCAGGTATCTTCTACATACAGCGTTGCGAAAATGTCATCATTCGTAACCTCTCCTTCCAAGGTCCTGGTTCAGTCGATGTAGGCGGTGTCGATCTTGTTTCTGTCATCAACAGTTCGCACCACATCTGGGTTGACCACTGTGAGTTCATTGACGGTCAGGATGGTAACTTCGATATTACCAACGAGTCCGACTATATCACTGCCTCTTGGTGTCACTTCCACTATACCGACCGTTCTTATGTCCACCAGAACACCAACCTTGTGGGCTCTGGCGACAGCAAGGTGGCAGACCGTGGCAAGCTGAACATCACCTTCGCTTACAACGAGTGGGGCAAGAACTGCCGCTCTCGTATGCCTATGGGACGTTTCGGTAAGATTCACCTTTTGAACAACTGGTACAACTGCTCTGGCAACACTGAGAATGCTGTCAACCCGCGTCTTGAGTCAGAATATCTCATCGAGGGCAACTACTTCGACAAGGGTATTATCAAGACTTTCAAGAATAACGGCTCTACAGGTGTCAGCATCAGCGACAACACCGTTGCCGACCCGGCAGGAGGCTCTATCTCAGCCAGCGGCTCTGCTGTCACCGTACCTTATACATATAATAAGGTGCCATCCACCAGTGTGCCCGAGATGATAGAGCTCCTCGTAGGTCCGTTGCTCGACAAGAAACCTACATTCACGATAAATCCTGATGACACCCCCAAAACACCATCTGGACAGTATACTCTTAATGTGTCAACAGATCGTGCCACACAAGGATTGACCTTCTCTGTATGGGCAGACTATGCCATGAGTTATCAGTGGTACAGGGCAGAAAAATCTGATTTGTCTGATGCTGTGGCAATAGAAGGAGCAATTCAGAATGGATATACATATTCAAGTGCAGACGAAGAAGAATTCTATTTGTTCTGCGAAGCTGTTGGTTTGGCTGGCACTGCACGTTCAAATAAGATAAAACTAACGATACAAGGTGTCGGTGCTCCTGTATTCTTCAAGAATATTACTGGTTATGAAGCTTCTTCATATTCTGCTATCGTGGGAACATCGTTTAATGGACTCTCCGTAAACGCTGGTAATAATGTGAAGTATCAGTGGTATAAAAGCACTACGGCAGTGGCAGATACTACGGCAGTGGGTGTAACGAATATAGCTGGTGCATACTCAGCTACATATAGCTTTACTCCAACAGCAAGTGACAAGGAACGTGGCTCAGATTACTATTTCTGCGTTGTACGTCGTCCAGCAGACGAATCTTTGTACGCATACTCTAAGATAGCTCGCGTGAAATATGTAGCAGGTGACTATCTTATCAAGTTTATTGCTGATAAAGACACACCAAAGTCAACTGATGCAGACCAAAAGGGTATAACATTAACAGGCTCAGCAGCCTACGAACCACAAAAGAGTTTGGGTGTCATTTCACTCAACAATGGACCTACTTCTACAAACGAAAATGCCATTAGGTTATCTGTTGCAGGTGGCTTTATGGCGGGTGACAAGATAACATTTGCGGGTTTCTATTCTCATGCTTCCAATGTGGCACATGCCGCTTTGTATAGTCTAAGTTCTGATGGCGCAACAAAGAAAGAGGTATATGACCCAAATGTTAATTTCGTAAATAAGAATTCGGATTCATCAGTTACCCCTGTTGATTATACATACACTTTGACAGCAGCCGATCTCGCTGACACAGATGGATACCTGTATCTCGGTCGAGTTGGTGGCACAAGATGTTGTATTACAAAGATTCTTGTGTCACGTGGAGACCTTGCAGAGCCTACAAAGCCATACATTAAGACAGATGTAGAGGCTTCATACGATGCAGTGGAGGGTAGTCCTGTTGATATTGTGATTGAAGCAGAAGATGCTACTAACTATAAGTGGTACTATAATGATACAGAGTCATACGATGGTGCCGAGGAGCTAAAGGGAAAGAATGATGCTAAGCTCAGTTATACTCCAAGCGAAGCAGGAACTACGTATGTCTTCTGCGAAGCAATCAACGATCCAACAGGAACAGGTACTCCGGTTAAGAGTACGAGGTCAAGTATAGCTACTGTCGTTGCAGCAGAGGCTCCAGCAGAGGAGTATGACACACTTATTAACTTTGTTGCTGATGAGGAAACTCCTACGGATGCAGATAAGAAGGGAATAACATTATGTGGCTCTTCGTTAGTGAAAGGCGTGAAATATAAGACAAATACTACCGAACTTCAGGTTCTTCAGCTTGCAGGTAGTCCGACAGACCAGACTGTAGATGCAACTAACTCTATAAAACTTACAACAGCGGGAGGTTTTAAGAAGGGGGATAAAATCACAATTGCTGGATACTTCAACAATTCCGATAATACAAAGCAATCAAAAGTAGATTTGGTGAAGCTTGATGGCAGTAATAAGATGACAATATTGTTTACTACTGCGCAATTTATCAATGGCAGAACATCAGACGAAGATCCTGTTGCCGAAACATTTACTCTTACAGAAGATGTGAAAACATTGTATCTCACGAGAAATGGCAACACAGGTACCAATCTCTCTCAGATAACAGTAAACCGTAAGGTAGTGTATGTGGAAAAAGCCATATATACAACTAACTTCCAGGATTGGGCGGCTTACACAGCGTATGATGATAATAATGATAAATATACAGAAAGTCAAACTACCTCTCATGCTGCCCAAACAACCAAGAAGGACAGTTTCACATTTACGATGTATAATACATCGGTATTGCCAACTGATGCTACCCTGAATAAGGCTGATGCATCAAGAGGTGCATTGAAAGGACAAAAAGCTACAAAGGATGAAGCTAATTCAGCAACTATTACTACTACAGCAATCGCGACTCAGATTACTAAAGTAGAATTTGTTAATGGTGCAACAGGAAGCACAGACAGAGGCTGGGGACTTAAAGTAAAAGGTACACAAGAAGATGGCACTGTAGATGCAGGTTGGGTGGTTATATCAGACTCCCCAGCCGCTACTGCAAAAGGAACGCGTATAACAACGGTGGCTATTAATAGAACGAACTGCCAGCTAATGTTCTATAACCTAAGTAGAAAGAATTATGCTCTTATATCTGATTTGATTATTTATGGTAAAGTAAAGGATACATCATGTGATGCACCAACGTATGATACTCCAGCACCAGTATGGCAGGAGGCAACCGAGAAGTGGCGCTATACCCTTGCAACAGAAACCGAAACAGGATATATAAAGTACAAGATAGGTACTGCTGATGCTGTAACGTATGAAGGAAATTCAACAACAATAGATGTAACTCCAGGCACAAAAGTTACTGTTTGGACGATAGATAGTGAAGGTGCTTTGGATGATTCTCCAGAGGTACAGTTTACAGCTGCGGCAATGCCAAAGGCAAAAACTCCAACTATAACAATCGGAGCACTGACAATGCCTGCTTGCACATATACGATAACTTTGGCAGCAGGCGAAGGCGAGACCATTCACTACACAACTGATGGCACAGCACCAACAGAGGCATCAGCATCATATTCTGCTCCGTTCACTGTTGCACCTTCAACTAAGGTGCAAGCTATGTCAGTTAAGAGCCACTACGCAAATTCTGTAGTGTCAACAGCAACTACTCTTGCTTTCACTCATCCTACTGGTGAAGAGAAGATAGTTATTGGTAACAACCCGAAGAATGTTGATGGAACTATAAATTATAGTGGAAATCAGATAAACGAAGGTACTGCATATAAGGTAGAAGCTGATTTTAATGGTGGTAGCTATTCGTCAAACGAGACAACAGGTCTAAAGTTCCAAACTAAGAAGAATATTGCTAATAGCAAGAAGGGCTTCCGTATAACTGTTAAAGACGGATTTATAATAACAGGTATAAAGGTTACCGACCTCTTATCAAATAAGTCGCCAAAAGAAACATTAACAGGAATCTTTGTGGATGGCTCCACAACGGATGTACGTGGAGGAGAACCAGCAGCAATAATTACTGAAGATAGAAGTGTAGATGGAGCGAAAGGTTCTTCTATAACAGAACTTACTACGGGCCTGAATGCACATAACTACATTGACTTTGAATGTGAACAAACTGGTTCTGGTCAGATGTGTGGTACTTTCACGATATATTATGAAGTAGATGATACTCCATCTTCGTTCGTAGTTAATGGAGACTCAGACCATCCTATTGCAGTGGGAAGTTTTGATGCTGAAAACCATACTTATACGATTGACCCAGCGGTTACGACGTATGTAAATAATCCAACCATTGTAATGACAACCTCTAAAGGTTTCCAATATCCGCTTAGCTATATTGGTGCCGAAAGGACTGGTAATAAGCTGAGTAACTTTGCCTATACTATTGCTGGAACCCAGTTCATAATTAAAGCGAGAGTGACGGGTGTGGAAGCTCCACTGATTTCTATTGATGAGGCAAGTGGCATACAATTCTATAAAAAAGAAGGTGTAGCGAAGGGTGGATATAAAGTTACTTTGACAGATATAAAGGATGAAGAAGGTGTCGTACCTTATATCATTATAGACCCAGCAGATCCAGAGAACCCTAATTATTCAGATGGCATATTATATAATCCAGAGCAGGAGTACTATGCACTGAAGAATGTTGCAACATATTGTGAGTATCAAAATGCAGGAACACAGAGGACTTCAATTAGAAGTTTGGCATGTCCTGTCAACCCATATTCTGCAAGCAAGCCGTTTGCTGCCTTCATCTACCAGGAAGGCTTCGCTGATGGCGGAGCAGGACAGGGTAAGGCAGAGTCTGCCGCTACCTACGACCCAACGAAGGACCAGGTTCACCTCGGTTTGGCTGACAAGTTCAACGTGATAGACTACCACTTCTCTTCTGCCGACGGCAATGCTTACACCGTGATGGAGAAGTTCCCTGGCATACAGAACGCTAAGCTCGTGGTACTCTCTGAGATGATAGGTGGCTCTGGCAGCTATGTTGATGCTGAGGGCACCAACACCAACTCTACTAAGATGGTAATGTCGTTCCGCGACGAGCTCGTAGGTCATACCAACGTGCTGAACATGAAGATGTTCTTCTACTCTCAGTCACAGAACAACTACCAGCGTTGGTCATGGGCTCAGCCTGCAGCACTCAATAACACCGTGCTCAGCATCAAGCCAACCAACACTCTCTACAAGGTGTTTGAGAACGTATCGCTGTCTATGGACGGCTCAATAGCTCTCTTCAAGCCTATCGACGACGAGAATACGCTGAACCACTTCCAGATGGTTCATAACTTCAACGAGGAGAACGAGGCTCTGCCTAACTTCGTGCGTCTGGCTACGGCAGTAAATACTGACGGCGAGGAGTATGAGGCCCTGCACTACTTCGAGAAGAACGGCTACACTTACGTAGGTACGGGTATCTCTATCAACGACTACCTGAACTACGACGAGAACCTGCGCGAACTGGTGAGCACCATCGGACAGATGATTATCGACGGCACAAGCCTTGGCACCGTGATGGACTACGTGCCTGCTCCACGCATACGTGACAACGGTAACGGTTCGGCTACCATCAGTAACAACAACCCGACTGCCGTTACCTACTATCGCACCAGTGCATCGGCTAACGAGACATGGACGGCAGAGCAGATCAAGACTGGCGGCGTTACTACAAAGGACGGATTGACCACCAAGAGCAGCAACGCCGTATGGGTATATGCTATCTCTGACGTAAGCGGCAGCCTCTCGCAAATCGCCAAGGCAGAGGTTAAAGGCAATCGTTACCGCTTCGTTCACCGTACTACCGATGATGCTGAGGCTCAGGGTAAGACGGCAAGCGTGAGGTTCCTTGCTGCAACGGGTGAGGTGACGATACCTTACAACCAGTCGTTCTACAAGCCTGGCTATACCGTAACCTCTTGGAAGGACAAGTATTCAGAGACGGTCTATACTCCTGGTCAGGTAGTGGAAACCACACAGGACATATACCTCGTGGCTGTGTGGACTAAGAACACCAAGAAGATTACCGACACCAACACCAGCCAGACGGAGGCTCAGCGCACCGTGACATGGAACTTCCTGCAGGGCGACGGTGCACCAGCCATGAAGCTGGAGAACGGCTCTACCACCGTAGGACAGCAGGGCATCATGGTAGGACAGATGATATTCAGCGACACTCCTGGCGACTTCATCGACGTGCCTATGACTATCAATGCTGATGGCACGGCATCGCTGCCTGACACCGGCGAGACCTACACGGGTAAGTTCGACAACACCAGCACGTCATTCTCTGACGTGAACAACGACAAGTATCTCTCTGACTTCGCTCAGGTGCGCACTGGTACCACCTTCACCTTCCCTGCCGTATATGGTATGCAGGTAAGGTATAAGCAGGCTACCTTCGAGAAGTTCGATGACAAGACGAACAACGTGAGGGAGAAGTCGCAGTCATACGTTTCACAGTCAGAATTGAAGGGCGGCACGTTGACCAACCCAGGTCTTGACCTCAACGGCGAGACCGGTGCAGTGGCTCTGACAAATGGTGTTTCTACCATCAATGCCACTTACGGAGCTGGCAACCTTGCCAACGGTGGTGTGTTCGACTACACATCAGCTACCGACACCATTGCTACGCTCACCTCTAAGGAGAGCGCACGCTACATGGCTCCTGACGCTCC
>Ga0310691_10000115_pt1 | contig 158327 bp, 136 predicted proteins | sample 176DNAGHGlowgp2_FD_203887 | JGI IMG/M metagenome (GOLD analysis project Ga0310691, IMG submission 203887) | Sheep rumen microbial communities from Palmerston North, Manawatu-Wanganui, New Zealand - 1766 DNA GHGlow gp2 (v2) (version 2) | ecosystem: Host-associated > Mammals > Digestive system...
AATCGTAGCTATACGTTCCCATCGCGGCGCGCTTGATCATCGTGCCGTCCGTCGTCGTCACTTTGCCGTCCAGGTTAGCGTCGCCCTTGAGTGCAATGACGATCTCCGCGTCTTCGTCCAGATCCGCGGTGAAATGATGGACGCCGTCCTCGTCGGTCGTGCACGGGATAACCGTGTACTCGTCGCCGTTTTTCACCGCGACCAGTACAGGCCTGTTGCCCTCGCTGCTGACCGTGAAGACCGTCTCGCCGCTGCCCAGCGTTTCGACATAGCTCACGCTCGCCGTGCCCTTCGTGTAGTCTTCGGTGATCTCATTCAGGTCCGGCTCCGGCGTATACGGTTCCCAGGTGATCGTGCCGCCGTAGTTCTGGCGAACGTCTTCGGTCCAGCTCGGATCGTTTTCGGGATAATATGCCGTTGCGGTGATAGCGGAGAAGGAATAAGAGCCGAATTTCGGTGCGGGACCCTCAAAGTAAATCGTTTTCAGACCGCTGCACTGAGTGAAAGCTCCGCTTTCAACGTTCGTCACGGAGGCGGGGACGGTGACTCTCGTCAGCTTGGTACACCAGGAAAAACCGTCTATGCTCTCCACGCCGTCCGGGATCGTGTACGCTCCGGATCTCCCGCCGGGGAAGACGAGAAGATGCGTGCCGTCTTTGTCGAAGAGCACGCCGTCGATGCTCTGATAGCAGGGGTTATCCTCAGCGACGAAGATGTCGATCAGGCTGCTGTTGATGCCGAAGGCATAGTCGCCGATGCTTGTCACGCTGCCCGGGATCGTCACGCTCGTCAGGCGGCCGCACGCGCGAAAGACGCCATTGCCGAGGCTAGTCACGCCCTCCGGGATCGTGATGCTCGTCAACGAGCTGCAATCGGAGAAGGCATAGACGCCGATACTCGTCACGCCATCCGGGATCGTGATGCTCGTCATCACGGTGCACATGTTGAAGGCATAGGCGCCGATGCTCGTCGCGCCCTCTTCGATGACAACGGTCACGATGCTGTCGCGGTAGCTATACCAGTCTGCCTTGTTGCCCGAACTATAGTTCCACATATCCCCCGTGCCGGTGATGGTCAGCGTGCCCTGGTCGTCCATCGTCCAGAACAGGTTGTCGCCGCACTGGCCGCTGGAAATGATCGTCGGCTCCGGCATATACGGCACCCAGGTGATCGTGCCGCCGTAGTTCTGCATCACGTCCTCGGTCCAGCTCGGGTCGTTTTCGGAATAATACGCCGTGGCGGTAAGGTAATAAAACACATACTCGCCAAACGACGGCGCAGGGCCTTCGAAGCGGATCTCCGTCAGGCCGCAGCATGCGAAAGCCAATGTCCCAATGCTGGTCACACTTGCCGGGATCGTGAGTGAAGGCAGCCCCCAGGCAAACCCGAAGGCATTCGGCCCGATCTCCGTCAGGCTGTCGGGCAGGATCACCTCGTCCAGCAAAACGCCGCCAAAGGCCTTGCGCCCGAGGCTCGTCACGCCCTCCGGCGCCGTGTAGCTGCCGGTCCGCCCAGTCGGGAACATGACCAGCTCGCGCTGATCCTTGCTGAACACGACGCCGTCCACGGAGCAGAAAGCCGGATTGTCCTCCGCCACGTAGATGTTCTCGATCGGCGTGCTTGCAAAAACCGCGTCCCCTGAACCGCCCCAGAGCTCCTGCAGGCTGGCCGGGAAAGTGATCTCATGCAGATTCATGCCGGCAAAAGAATCGGATTCAATGCTGAGCAGACCCTCCGGGAGCGTGATCTCGGAGATCCCGCTGCAGCCGTAAAACGCCCCCCAGTTGATGTGGCGCAGGCTGTCGGGCAGGGTGACCGCCGTCAGGCCTTGGCAGTTGCCGAACGCCCAATCGTCGATCGTCACCACGCCGTCGGGTACCACATAGTCTCCCGTTTTCCGGGCGGGGCAGCAGATCAACGTTGCGCCGTCTTTGGTCAGCAGCACGCCGTCCAGACTCTGATAATACTGGTTGCCCTCAGCGACAACGATCTCTTCCAGACTGCTGCAGAACAGAAAGGGGCTGTCTTCGATGTTCGTCACGCTGGCGGGGATCGTCACTCGCGTCAGGGCTGTGCAGGACTCGAAAGCACGCCAACCGATGCTGATCATGCTTTCCGGGATCGTCACGCCTTCCAGATATTGGCACTCGGAGAAGGCCCAGGCGCCGATACTCGTCACGCCTTCTTCGATGACGGCGGTCATGATGCTGCTGCGGTACTCATACCACGGCGCGTAGTTATCCCAGTTGTAGTCCCACATTTCTCCCGTGCCGGAGATGGTGAGCGTGCCCTGCTCGTCCAGCGTCCAGGTCAGATCGTCTCCGCATTTGCCGGAGGCGGTGGCATAGGCGAACCAGATGATCCTGCCCCCGTAGTTCTGGCGGACGTCCTCCGTCCAGGTCGTATCGTCTTTGGGGTAGTAAGCCGTGGCAGTGACACCGTAGAAGCAGTAATTTCCAATCGACGGTGCGTTCCCGCGGAAACGGATCGACTGCAGGCCGGAACAGTTATAAAGCGCGTTTCCAATACTCGTCACACTTTCGGGGAAAGTGATGCTTGTCAGAGCGGTGCAGCCGTTGAACGCGTAATAGCCGATACTCGTCACGCCCTCCGGGATCGTCACGCTTGCCAGAGCGCTGCAGTCCTCAAACGCATTCCTGCCGATACTCGTCACGCCGGATTCCATATTGACTGCGCGCAGAGCGGACTTGTAATCCTGCCAGGGCAGGTCATTGTCCCACATTGGGCCGCTGCCCTTGATCGAAAGGGTGCCGGAAGCTTCGTCAAGCTGGAAGAACAGATTGTCGCCGCAGAGTCCCCAGCCCTCTTCCAGCGTTTTGCCGTAGTGCCAGGTCGCGTTGAAAAAGGCGTTGTTGTAACCGTACCAGCCGTGCCCTTTATAGTGCGCGGCGGTCTCTTCATATCCGTCGAAATACACGTCTCGCAGACTGTCGCAGCCTTCGAACGTAAAGTTTTCAATGTAACCAACGCTGTCGCTGAACGAGAAACGCTGCAGGCTGCGGCAGCCGGAGAAGCTGCCGTCGAGAGCTCCCACTCTGTCCGGGACCGTCACGCTGATCAGATTCCGGCAGCCGGAAAAAGCCTGGGATTCAATGCTGGTCACTCTGTCCGGGATCACATATTCCGCGGCGGGATACGCGCTCGGATAACAGATCAGCTTGGAACCGTCTGCAGAAAAGAGGATCCCGTCCTCACTCTTGAACGACGGATTCCCCGCCGCGACGCGGATCTCCTCCAGGTTGCTGCAATCGGCAAAAGCGCCCTGCTCGATTTGCGTCAGAGCGGCCGGAAGCGTCATGCTCGTCAGGCCACTGCAGCCGCGGAACGCGCTCATACCGATATTTGTCACGCTGTCCGGGATCAAAATGCTTTCCAGTTGGCTGCAGCCGTAAAAGGCGTAGAAACCGATCTCCGTTATACCGTCCGGGATCACATAGACGTTCCCGGCTTTTGCTGCCGGATAAAAGACAAGGCCTGATCCGTCCCTGGTGAAAAGGATGCCGTCCACACTTTGATACTTCTGGTTCTCCTCCGAAACGATAAACTCTTCCAGACTCGCGCAGCCTATAAAGACATCGAAGAAGATGCTGGTCACGCCGCTGCCGATCCGCACGCTCACAAGACTGCTGCAGGCGACGAAAGTACTTATGCCGATACTCGTCACTCCGTCCGGGATCGTCACGCTTGTCAGGGCGCTGCAGCCTTCGAAGGAACTCCATCCGAGCTCCGTCACACCGTCCGGGATCACATAAGCCCCGGACTTCCCGCCCGGGCAGCTGAGCAGCCGCGTGCCGTCTTTGCTGAGCAGCACGCCGTCCAGGCTTTGATAATTCTGATTGCTTTCGGCGACGACGATTTCCTTCAGATTGGAGCAGTATGGGAAGGGGTTTCCATCAATATTCGTCACACCGTCGGGGATCATAATGCTTGTCAGGGCGCTGCAGTTTTTGAAGGCAGAGCCGTCGATGCTCGTCACGCTGTCCGGGATCGTTACGCTTGTCAGGGCGCTGCAGTAGGCAAAGGCCCAGCATCCGATATGAGTCACGCCGTATTCGATGACGAGAGTCTTTATGCTTTCAGCGTAAGCAAACCACGGAGCCGGATGATACCCAATGGGGCCGTAATACGACCACATATCCCCCGTGCCGGAGATGGTCAGCGTGCCCTGTTCGTCCAGCGTCCAGGTCAGATTCTCGCCGCACTGGCCGGAGGCGACGACATCGCCTTCCGTAAGCGGGACGTCGGGGATGTCAAGCGGGCCGGTGGGGTCGTCGGCCTCTACAGGCTCGTCGATCACGATCTCGTCAAGCGGGCCGCCGGGGGCGTCGGCCCCTACAGGGTCGATCACGATCTCGTCAAGCGGGCCGCCGAGGGCGTCGGCCCCTGCGGGTTCCTCGACGATCTCGATGTCCACCGCGAAGCCTGCGGGGATCATGCTCAGCAGCATGGCGAGGGTCAGCAGAATGCTCAGCAGTTTCTTTCCCATGTCAGATCCTCCCTCATCCGGCCGTTTGCAAGGCCGTATAGATTTATTATTTTCCATTTTTTATCATATCACAAGTTTGCTTCGATGCGCAAGGGAAAGAGGGTCCCTGTCCCGAAGAAACTGCTTCATCCGGCGGATCAGACATAAAGCAGGCGGAGGATCGATGATCCTCCGCCTGATTTTTTGTTTGTATATGCTGTATTACGGATTTGACCACGGGAGCGTGTAGGTCTTCATCGCCGCACGGCTGACCATGGTGCCTTCCGTCGTCCTGACGGTCCCGTCTCCGTTCACGTCGCTGACCAGGGTCTTGAGCGGTGTGTCGAAGGTGTAGGTCTTCATCGCCGCGCGCTTGATCATCGTGCCGTCCGTCGTCGTCACCTTGCCGTTCAGGTCCGCGTCGCCCTTGAAGGCCAGAACGATCTCGGTGTCCCCGGTCACGTTCACGGTGAAGCTGTGCGTGTCGCCGTTCGTTTTGCACTCGATCGGCGTGTAGCTGTCGCCGTCTTTCACCGCGACCACCACGGCGCTGGCGGCTGCGACCGTGAAGGTCACGCTGCCGCTGTAGACGCCGCCGTTGTCAACGCCGGTGACCGTTGCGCCGCCCTTCGTGTAGTCCGTCAGGGTGACGGTGTAGCCGTCGGGTTTCTCCCCGATATGCACTTCGAAGTCGACCTCGACCGGCGTGCCGTAGCGGTCGGTCACGATGCAACGGTACTTCTCATACTCGGTGCCGACAAGCAGGCTGCTGCCGTCCGCGCCGTCGATCCTCATGTATTCATAATAACCCATGCCCATTCCGATATAGGTCCAGCGGTACCAGGCATAGCTCAGGCCGGTCAGATCGTCGCCATGGACGTTCAGCTTCAGCTCGACCCTGTCGTTGAGCCCGATATAGTTCTCCGGGTTGACCGCCTCGGCACCGAAGTGGTTCTGGACGTACACGTAGATTACAACCATTACGCTGTTGCCATAGCCGTCATAAACCATGCAGCCCAGCTTATGATAGCCCCTGACGTCAGCCAGCGGGTACTCGGCTCCGGTTGCGCCGTCCAGGTACACCCATTCCTCGTGAAGTTCGCCGTATCTTTCGACCTGACGGGCTTCGTGCCACTGGTAGCTGATCTTTTCCGGTTCGTCGGCGCTGGCGATGACGCGGGCCGTCACGGAATCGCCCGCATTGACATAGATCGTCTCCTGTTCCGCTTTCGCGGTAAGGTTCGTCTGCGGGAAGACGTTGAAATAGATGATGGCGTTATTTCCGAAACCGTCGTCAATGACGCAGATATATCCGATCGCTTTGGTGACAGGATCGGTGGTCAGCGAAGCTTCCGTGGCGCCCTCTATAATGTTTTCATCCATGGGCCAGAAATTGCCCATGTAGGAATACAGTTCGCTGCGGTACCACTGGATCTTGAGCTTGTCGGGATAGTTGGTGACGATGGGGACCTCGAGCTGCGCAGTCTGTTCATAGGGAACATAGACGGTCTGGATGTTCTCTTCCAGCTGGACCTGGAATCCGCTGTCAACAATGATCTCGAATTCGACCCAGACGGGAAGATTGTAGCCGTCGGAAACGAGGCAGTAATAGAGCGTCCTTTCATTGATCGCGTCGGTGGTCAGGGTCGGCCCGGTCACTTCCTCGAGCAGCGTGTCGTTCTCCCAGGACCAAGACGTAGGACTTTGCTGCACCCACGTGGATTTATGCCATTCAAAGCTGAGCTTCGAAGGATCGTCGGCCCCGGCCACGACCTCCAGAGAAGCTTTTTCACCCGGAGCGACCAGGATCGGGTTCTGCTTGGCATGGGCGTAGAAGCCGGTGTCGATCCTGATGACGATGGACACGTAAACGTCAGCGTAGCCATCCGACACCTGGCAGCTGTACATGGTCTCCTGCGTTATGGGGCCGACGGAGATCGTGGGACCGTTCTCGCTGCCGCTGAGGCCAGGGCCTTCCCACACGTAAGTGATCTTTTCCGGCACGTCAGAGCTCGCGATCACCTGCAGCGTGGCCGTGCCGTTCAGCGGCACCGTGATCCAGCGCTCCTTGGCATAGGCGCTGAGATGCGTTTCGACCAGGATGTGGTACGACAGCCTGGTCTCGGTGCCGTAGCCGTCGGAAGCGCGGCATTCCAGCCGACGTTCGGCCGTGATCGCGCCGGCATCGAAGGTGCTCTCCGTCTCGCCCTTGAGCGGGACCCAGGTATCATCGACATACTCATACCACTGGTACGTGATCTGCTCCGGAGCGTTGGACGTCGCAAAGGCCTCCAGCGTGAGCTCCGTCTCGGGAGCGACGCGGTATTCGGTCCGGTCGTTCCAGGCCTTGAAGCCCGTGTCGATCTTGACATAGAACCAAACGTGATTTTCATTGCCGAAGCCGTCTTCGACAACGCATAGGAACGCCTGATACGCATTGATCTCCGGCGTGGTCAGGGTGCTTGACGTCTCGCCGCTGATGACATTGTCGCCGCCCCAGCTCCAACCCCAGTCGGTGTCTGAGTAGTAGTGTTTTTCCGCTTTGTACCAGGTGTAGGTGATCTGATCGGGGAAGTCGGAGTTCGCGATGACCTCCAGCTCCGCAGTGCTTCCCAGGGAAACAGACAGATTGCTCTGCTTGGCTCGGGCGGTAAAATGCGTTTCAACGCCGACCTCAAACCACACCGTGGTACGTCCGCCGTAACCGTCTTCTACGAGGCATTGATACTGGCTGTTCTCGGTGACGGCCGGCGTCGTATAGCTGCATTCCGTTGCGCCCTCAATCTCGACCCATTCTTCACTCACCCAGGTGCTGCCGTCCCATTCGGTATGGGTTACCCGCTCGAGCCTGGACCATTGATAGGTGATCATGCTGGTATCCCGGGCCTCAGCGACCACGGCGAGCTCAGCCGTTTCACCGTTGGGCACACGGACGTTGTTGTTGTAATTTGCCGCATGGGCGCGCAGATCGTTGCTGAGGCGCAGGATGATGGGGATCGTGCCGCTGCTGCGATCGTCAAATCTGACGGCGTAGTAATAGGTCTGCCCGGCGGTCAAACGGTGTTCCAGATAGAAGTTACTTCCTTCACCGCCGTAGTTGCTGCTGTTGATCTCCTGCAGTTGGGCATTGTACAGTTTGGCGTAGGTGCTGCGGTTGCTGAAAGCGGTCAGGATGTAGTAATCGGACTCCTCCGGAACGAAATAATAGAACGCGTACTCGCAGTCACCCTCAATCACAGCGTCGGTCGGCGTGTTCAGAGTGAGCGGCAGAGCCAGATCCGGGATCTGATCGGTGTAATCGACGGTGACCTGGCAGTCAACACCTCTGCTGGAACCATAGCCGTCATAGGCCCTGCAGCCGTAGCGCTGGAACGTGGTGATGGGACCCGTGGTATAACTGCTGCCGGTCTCCCCTTCGATCTCTTGCCAATTCCAGTTTTTATCTATGGTGTACCACTGATAGCTGATTTTTTCCGGATCGTCGGACGTCGCGTTCACCGTCAGCGTAACCGTATCGCCGGAAGGAACCGTGTATTCGTACCTCTCCATCTGCACGGAGAGGTGAGTCTCGATATACACGTTGAACCAGATCTCTCTCGTATAGCCGTAGCCGTCGGAAACATTGCAGCGGTATTCCGTGCGCTCCGTGATGGGAGCCGTAGTCAGGGTGCTGCCGGTCGCGCCCTCCACCGCGATCCAATCCGTCCAATAGTCGCCGTTGGGATAATAATGCTTTTCCCCGGCATACCACTGATAAGTGATCTTTTCCGGCGTGTCGGACGTTGCGATGACTTCCAGATCGGCCGTGCTGTTCATCGCGACGCGCAATTCGCTCTGCGCAGCATACGCGACAAAATGCGAGTCGATATGCACATAGAATTCAACGTTTGTCGTGTAGCCGTAACCGTCGGAAACCGCGCAGGAATACCGGCTGTACTCCGTGATCTCGTCGGTGATCAGGCTGCTGCCGGTCGCGCCTTCGATCATCGTGCTTCTCCAATAGTAATCGTTGACGTCGTCAGAGTTATAGACCTTCTCCTGGCGGTACCACTGGTAGGTGATCCGCTCGGGGGCATCGGACGTGGCGTTGACCTCCAGCGCGGCCGTCTCGTTGGGCGCAACATAAACATTCTGATTCACAGGCTCTGCGCTGAAGTGAGCATCGATGTAAATATAGAACCAAACATTTATGATAGCGCCATATCCGTCCTCCACGCAGCAGTAGAAGCGGGTAGCTTCCGTAACCGGGTCGGTGGTGAAGCTGCTCCCGGTCGCGCCGGAGATCTCCGTGCTTTCCCAATGGTATTCATTGACGTTGTCAGAGTGATAGACCTTCTCCTCGCGATACCACTGGTAGGTGATCTTGTCCGGATCGTCGGAGGAGGCAATGACCTGCAGCACAGCCGAATCGTTGAGCAGTACCCAGACGTTGTCATCTTCCGCAGCTCTGGCCGTGAAGTGGGTCTGAATGTAAACGTAGAACCAGACACTCTCTGTGTAGCCGTAACCGTCGCTGACCGCGCAGTAGTAGTCGGTGCGTTTCGTGATCGGAGACGTGGTAAAGCTGCTGCCGGTCGCGCCGTCAACAGGCTTCCACTGCTCCTGCGTCCAGGTGCCCGTTTCCTCGTCGCCATAGGTGACTTCGACAAGTTCGTACCACTGATAGGTAATCTTGTCCGGATCGTCGGAGGAGGCACTCACTTCCAGCGTGGCCGTCTCGTTCGGTGAAACATAGACCTGATCCTTCACAGCATAAGCGCTGAAGTTCGTCTGGACGCGGACGCTGAACCAGACTTGCTGCGAATTGCCGTAGCCGTCCCTGACCCGGCAGTAAAAATCGGAATATTCCGTGATCGGAGCGGTGGTAAAGCTGCTGCTGGTCGCACCTTCGATCTGAACCCATTGAGTCCAGGACTCGCCGTTTTCCCCGGAGCGCTTTTCCAACGCGTACCACTGATAGTCGATCTTGTCCGGGTCGTCGGAGCTGGCGCTTACCTCCAGCACAGCCGTATCATTGGGAGCGACCTGAAGCACTCTCTGCGCGGCCCTGGCACTGAGATGGGTCTCCACGAAAATGTTGAAGTAGACGTCCATGGATCCGCCAACGCCGTCGGTTACGTAACAGTAGCATTGGGTGTTTTGCGTGATCGGAGCGGTGGTATAGCTGCTGTCGGTCGCGCCTTCGATCTCGATCCACCGGGACCAATAGCCTTCCCCGTCTTCATAGTAATGCCGTTCCTGCGCATACCACTGATAGGTGATTCCATCCGGAAGGTCGGACGTCGCGTTCACTTCGAGCGTGACCGTCTCGTTGGGAGCGACGCGGAAATCGCTCTGCACCGCCTCGGCGCTGAAGTTGGTCTCCACGGAGATCGTGAACCAGATCTCATCCGACCTGCCATAGCCGTCACTGACATAGCAAACGTATTCGCTGGCCCTGGTGATCGGCGCAGTGGTATAGCTGCTGCCGGTCGCGCCTTCGATCGCATACCTGTTCCCGTTTTCATCATAGGTATACCACTGATAGGTGATCTTGTCCGGAAGAACAGAGCTGGCGTTCACTTCGAGCGTGACCGTCTCGTTGGGAGCGACGCGGAAATCGCTCTGCACCGCCTCGGCGCTGAAGTTGGTCTCCAGATAAATGTCAAAGAAAACGTTTTCTTCTGTGCCGTAGCCGTCACTGACCGCGCAGTAATACTGGGTGCGATTGGTGACCTGCGCGATGGTATAGAGCTTGTCGGTCGCGCCTTCGATCTGCGTCCACCCGGACCAGTAACCGCTGTCGCTGTTGAGTTCCTGCATATACCAGCGATAGCTGATCTTGTCCGGCTCGTCAGAAGAGGCGTTCACTTCGAGCGTGGCCGTCTCGTTGGGCGCGACGCGGAGCTCGCTCTGCACGGCCTCGGCACTGAAGTTGGTGTCAACGTAGACGTTGAACCAGACCGAATTCGAATTGCCGTAGCCATCATAGACATAGCAGTAATATTTCGTGCGCTCCGTGACAGGCGGTGTGACAAAGCTGCTTTCCGTGGCGCCGTCGATCACGACCCAGTTAGTCCAGTAGCTGCCGTCCTCATTGTAGTTCTTTTGAAGAGCGCGCCACTCATAAGTGATCTGATCCGGATCGTCGGACGTGGCGATCACTTCCAGCGTGGCCGTCCCGTTGAGAGCGACATAGATCTCGCTTTGCACCGCACGGGCAGAGAAATGCGTATCAATGTAAACATAAAACCAGACCCTCTGGGTTTCTCCGTAGCCGTCATTTACGATGCAGTAGTACGTCTTGTTCACAGTGATCGGAGCGGTGGTCAATGTGGCGGCCGTCTCTCCTTCTATGGCTGCATCGTCCACGTACCACTGATAGCTGATCTTGTCGGGATCATCGGACGTGGCGATCACTTCCAGCGCAGCCGTTTCGTTAGGCGAAACATAGAAGTCAGTCTGCACCGCAGAAGCGCTGAAATGGTTATTGTAATAGGTTGAAAGCTTCACAGGAAAAGAGCCCGTGTATTCAGAGCTGTAATAACGGGCGCCGAAATAGTAGGTCACACCGGCGGTCAGTTCCTGGCGAACGCGGAAGTTGTTGCCTTCGCCGCTGTCGTCGTCATGCGTGATCTCATTCCAGTTGGCGTCGTAAAGATAGCCGTATGTGTCAATATCCGCCATCGAGGTGAACTCATAGTCGTCCGTCGTCTCCGGCGTGAAGGAGAAATAGGCGTAGCCGCCCGCCTCGGTGATTTCCGCCGTGGCCTCCACGTCCAGCGTAAGCGGCGTGATCACGCGCTCTTCACCGCTTTCTGACGCCTGCAGTTCGACCGGCGGCTCTTTCACCGGCACCGGCTCCTCAGACGATTCGTCGATCATGATGACGTCTTCGTCGAGCGATTCGTCGACCATCACGACGTCTTCGTCAGCGAGCGGTTCGTCGACGATCTCGACGTCCGCCGCATAGCCCGCGGGGATCATGCTCAGCAGCATGGCGAGGGTCAGCAGAATGCTCAGCATCCTTTTGAACATGGCGATTCCTCCCGGTTTCACTCGGCCGCGAAACAGGCCGGCAGTTTAGTTTTTTTCCATTTTTATCATATCACACGCCCCCGGGATGTTCAAGAAAAACCGCATGGATCCTATCAAATCCGGGCGCAGCCACAAAAAAGCGGGCGGAGGATCGGTGATCCTCCGCCCGGGTTTTGTTCGTATATGCTGTTTTGGGGTTCATATCCACGGGATCGTATAAGTCCCCATCGCCGCGCGGCTGACCATGGTGCCTTCCGTCGTCTTGACGGTCCCGTCTCCGTTCAGGTCGCTGACCAGGGTCTTGAGCGGCGAGTCAAAGGTATAGGTTCCCATCGCAGCACGTTTGACCATCGTGCCGTCCGTCGTCGCCACCTTGCCGTTCAGATCCGCGTCGCCCTTGAAGGCGAAGACAAGCTCCGTGTCCTCGGTCACGTTCAGGGAGAACCAATTCTCATACCGCGAGGTGCTGCATCTGAGGAGCTTATACTCGTCGCCGTCCTTCACCGCGACCGTCACCGCGCTGTCGGCGGAGACCGTAAACGAGAGCCATCCGATGTATTTGGCCGTGAAGTCAATGCTCGTCTGCGCCGCGCCCTTGGTGTAATCCGTCAGAGTAATGGTAAAGGTTTCGATGCCCAGCTTCGTCGTCGGGTCGACATGGACAAAATAGCCGGAATCGGCGGTATAGCTGTCATAGTTCGGCTTCTGCTCATACGTTCCGTTCGTCACGACGTCCACCAGCGTCGGACAGGGCGTGAGATCCAGCTCGGCAATGCTGTTGCCGTAGCACTCGAGCATCACGAGCCCGGGGTTGCCGGACAGGTCGAGAGCCGTCAGCCGGTTCGTCGAGCAGTCCAGCACCTGCAGCGCGGGACTCCCGTACAGGCGCAGCATGAAGATCTCATTGCCATAGCAGAACAGGCCTTCGAGCAGCGGGTTGGCGCTCGTATCCAGATCGCTGATCGCGTTCTCGCTGCAGTCGATGCTGGTCAGGGCGGGATTGTGCGTCACGTCCAGCGAGGTCAGGCTGTTGAAGGAGCAGTCGAGCATCTCGAGCTTGGGATTGTGCGACAGGTCAAGCTTCGTCAGCTCGTTGTCGAGGCAGAGGAGAACGGTCAGCTCCGGGAAGAACTCGATGCCATGCAGCGACGAAATCCCCAGCATGCTGACGTCGATCTCGGTGATGGCCGCGATCTCCTCGTCGTTGAGCAAGCCGCTGTTGTCCCAGTCGAAGTTCTCCGCCACGTAGCCGCGGAAGGCCTCGTCCGGGAAGTGCTCCTCGTCGACGGGCAGGCCGTCGCCGGTTTCCGCCACCCAGGTGATCGTACCGCCGTAATCCTGGCGGACATCCTCCGTCCAGCTCAGGTCAAAGGCCGGATAATAAGCCGTGGCGGTGACGTTTTCAAAGCAGCGGTCGCCGAAAGTCGGCACTTTGCCCTCAAAGCGGATCTCGGTCAGACTCCCACAGTTTTCAAAGGCAAAGTTCCCGATCTCCGTCACGCTCTCCGGGATAGCCAGGCCCGTCAGAGCGGCACAGTTTTCAAAGGCGCCCGCTTTGACGACGGCCGTCCCGTCCGGGACCCGGTATTCCCCCGCTCTGCCGTTGGGGCAGCAGACCAGTTCTTTTCCGTCCTTCGTGAAGATCACATTGTCGACGCTGCAGTAGTAGGGGTTGTCTTCGGAGACCGTAAGCTCCGTCAGCTTATTGCAGAAGAAAAAGTCTCCGGCAGAGAACGAGCGCAGGCCGGCGCCGATCGAAACGCTGCGCAGGCTGCCGCAGGAGCTGAACACGCCTACGCTGAGGCCAGTCACGCTGTCGGGAAGCCTGACGCTCTCCAGGGACGAGCAGCCCGAGAAGCTCTCATAGCCGATGCCGACGAGCCCCTCGCCGAGAGACAGATTCTCCAGCGCGCTGCAGTTCAAAAAGGCCTGGTTGTCAATGGTCAGCAGGCTGTCCGGGATGACGACGCTTGTGATTTGGTCGCAGTTTTTAAAAGCCTCCGCACCGATGCTGGTCGCGCCTTCCTCGATGATCACCGTGCGGATCTGCGCCCCGTATGCCGACCACGCGCCGCCGTAGCCCTGCGAGCCGACGGAGTCCCACATATCCCCCGTGCCGGTGATGGTCAGCGTGCCCTGATCATCCAGCGTCCAGAACAGGTTCTCCCCGCACTGGCCGCCGACCGATGCCGGTGCGGATTCCAGCACGGTCACGTAGATCGTGGCCTTGGCGAGGGTGCCGCCGTCCTCATCCTTCAGCATCACGTTGACAACGCCGCCGCCCGCCTTCAGCGGCGTGATGGTGACAGAGTAGGAGTTGCCGGTGATGGAGAACAATCCGCCGCCCGTATAGCTGAAGCTGACATAGGAATAATCATAGGTTGGGTCAATCATAAAGCGGACCGTGGCAGGATCGCCGCCCAGATAGAGCGTCAGCTCTTCCTTTTCCAGCGTGATCGGATTGTCGCCCTCGCTGTAATCGGTCGGGCTCATCGGATATTCGGTCAAGAAGGGCTCCTCGGAATAGGGCGCTTCGCGCACGTGGTCGTCGCCGGTGAAGTGATCCATGCACTTGAGGAACCAGGAATAATTGCCGTTGTTGCCAGCATCCCAGGTCGAATCGACGTTATAATACAAATCGCCGATCTTGACGATGTTCCAGGCGTGGGTCTCGCTGGTGACGATGCGTGTGTCCACGCCGACGCTCAGCAGCATGCGGTACAGCAGATTGGCATAGCCCTGGCAGACAGAGGTCTTGTTGATCATGGCCGCATAGGCCGTGTACTGCAGCTTGTAGGAGTTGTTGCCGAGATGCTCATGGTCATAGACCGTGTTCGCGGTGATGAAATCATAGATCGCGCGAATCTTCTGATATTCGGTCTTGCCGCCGAGGGCCAGCTCGTTCAGCTTCGCGTTCACGGACGCGTCCAGTTCGGCCTCCTGCTCGGCCGTGGTGTAATAGGTAAGCTGGTAGCGGTACTCGGTTGAGCTGTAGCGGATGCTCCAGCCGCCGTACTGAAAGCGCAGATAGTCGCCCTCGGTGGGATTGCCGGTGTGCGCCATCGCCAAATCCAATACAGCCCGGTAGTCGAAACTCTCGCTGCCGGTGTAGCGGATGGTCACATCGGTCTCCCGCGCCTTCATGCCCTCCCGGAGGGCCGCGGCGGCCTCCTCGATACTGCCGCAGCTATAGGTGACGGCGTCCGTCCCCGCCGCTTCGCGCAGCGAGGCTGCGATCTCCTCCGCGGAGATCTGATCCCGGTACAAGGGGTTGACGTGGATCTCGGCGCCGTCGATCATCAGCGCGTCGTCAGCGGAGATCACGATATCCGGCTCGTCCACGATCTCGATGTCCGCCGCATGGCCCGCGGGGATCAGGCTCAGCAGCATGGCGAGGGTCAGTAAAATGCTCAGCAGTTTCTTGCGCATGTCCGATTCCTCCTGATTTATGATCTATATAAACCGTTGTTTATTCTCTTCCAATATTTATCATAGCACAAGGCGGGCGCAGGCACAACAAAAAACTCCCGTACCGGATCGGTACGGGAGTTTCGTTCGCAATGATCAATCGAGCACGTAGGGCAGGAGAGCGATCTGACGGGAGCGCTTGATCGCCTCGGTCAGCTCACGCTGGTGCATGGCGCACACGCCGGTGGTGCGGCGGGGCAGGATCTTGCCGCGCTCGGACAGATAACGGCGCAGCTTCGCGGTGTCCTTGTAGTCGATGAACGTGGCCTTGTCCACGCAGAACTGGCAAACTTTGCGGCGTTTGCGGTTCTTGGGGTTGTTCTTATCGAAAGCCAAAGCGGTATCCTCCTTTTATAGTATCAGAACGGCAGCTCGCCGTCGTCATCGTTCAGCTCGGTGAAGGGAGAGGGCGCGGGATTGACCGTGCGGGGAGCCTCATAGCTGCTGCTCCGGCCGCCGTCGTATCCGCCGCTCCGATTCGAGTCGTAAGCGTTGGCGCGGGGTGCCTCATAGTTTCCGTCGCTGCTGTCGCGGCGGCTTTCGCCGAAGTAAACGTTGTCGACGTTGATCTCCCAGCTGGTGCGGTTGTTGCCGTCGCGGTCCTGCCATTTGCGGGACTGCAGGCGGCCGGACACCACGACCATGCTGCCTTTGCGGAAATACTTGTTGACGAATTCGGCAGTGGAACGCCAGGCGGAGCAGTCGATGAAATCGGTCTGCCGCTCGCCGCCGTCGCGGCCGCCGAAATCGCGGTCAACGGCCACGGTGAACGATGCCACCGGCGTCTGGCTCTGGGTGTATCTGAGCTCCGGGTCACGGGTCAGACGGCCCATAATGACAATGTGGTTCAGCATGCTCGCCGCTCCTTACTCTGCACGCAGGGTGATCAGGCGACGCAGGATGCCGTCGGTGATACCGAGGATACGGTCCAGCTCGGCGGGGAACTCGGGGCCGCTCGTGAACTTCATCAGCACGTAGGTACCCTCGGAAATGTAGTTGATCTCGTAAGCGAGCTTGCGCTTACCCATCTCCTCCAGTTCCTCGAGCGTACCATTCGCTTCCACAAGTGCCTTGAACTTCTCAACGATCGCGGCGGTCTCTTCCTCGCTCAGGTTGGGATTGATGATGTACATCACTTCGTACTTTTCGCTTGCTTTTGCCATGGTTGCACCTCCTTTTGGTCTTTTGGCCCCCGGTCGCTGCCGGGAGCAAGGATAGCTCTGCCCATACGGACAGGCCATATTATTATATCGGGTTTTTGCGGATTGTCAAGAACATCTTACAACTTTTTCAGGCTTTCCGGGTCTTTTTCCTTCACAAAATAGTGCCGCGCGATCCATCGCGAGAGGCCGTCCAGACCCGGGTACACCAGGCGCTCGCTCATGTTGAGCTGGTCGAGCATGTCGCGCACGCGCCAGCGGAGCCGGCGGTCGATGACGTATTTGACGGTGTTGTGGGTATAGCGGTCGAGGAAGCCCTCCACGTCCTCCATGTCCATCGGAATGACGGAGAAGAAGGAATACTGGTTGACGATGCGCGAGTCGATGCTGGGCGGCTCGATGACGACCATGGCGCGGTCGCCCATGTCGCGGTCGTAGGCGGCGATATCCGCCGCGGCCCGGCCAAGCATCTCGACGGAGAAGACCTCCGCCTTGTTGGCCTCCATGATCTCCTGATACCGCGGCGGCAGCAGGGCATGCAGCTCCTTGATGTCCGTGCGCCAGACCATGCAGTCGTGATCCTCCATGCGCTCCATGTTCTCCTCGCTGACGGCGAAGTGCAGCGCCACCAGCGCCGACTGCGTCCAGTCCAGCAGACGCGTGGGCAGGCCGTGGTGCTGGCCGAGGAACATCTGCAGCCAGACAGACTGCGCGATGGACGGGTCCTCCATCACGGCGTATTTGGCAAAATTCTTCAGGATCGCCGGCTCCAGCGTCCGCTGCAGCTCCTTGCAGTTGCGCCGAAGGCTGGTGACCATGGTGAAGTCCGCGTTGGCCATGCCGCGGTAGACATAGAGGCTGCGGTTGCGCCCCAGGTCGGGCCGGTAGGGCTGGTCCGAGAGCAGCGGGATCAGATCCTCGACGCGCTCGATCCGGATTTCCTTGATCATACTCATCACGCTTTCTTATTTATATATGAAACAGTATATCACGGCCCGTCAAGAGGCGGAAAAAGTGCCTGCGATTTCTCGCAGGCACTTTCGATTAAGATGGGATCAGGCTCTGTTCTTCCTCTTCTTCTGCTCGATCACGAGCACGGCCATCGCCGCAGAGGAGGCCGCCATCAGCGCGATCCAGAGGCCAAGGTTGGACTCGTCGCCGGTCTTCGGGTTCTTTCCGCCGCCGCCGCTGCTGCTGCCGGTCCAGACCAGGAGCAGCGGGGAGGTGCCCTTCACGGTGAAGCTCAGGGTGCTGCCGCTCTTGGTGATGGTGGGCATCTCGCCCTCGCCGGCCTTGTGGCCGTTGCAGTCCTCGCCGAAGAGGTGCAGGACCACGAAGCGGTCGGTCTCGGCGGAGCCGCTCGGGATCGCCAGGCTGACCTTCACGCCCTTGGTCGGGAACAGGTCTGCGTCCAGAGGCAGCCACTCACTGCCATTGAAGTATTCGACCTTCAGCTCATAGAGCTTGTTGCCCTTGACCGTTGTGGTGCCCAGGCGGCGCTTGACGGTGTTGAGCATGGCGGTCTTCATCGCGTCGACGCTCGCGTACTTGGTCTTGAGCGCTTCGGGGACCACGGCGTTGTCCGTGACCGTCACGCGCAGCTCGAACCAGTGCGCATAGAGCGTGGTGCTCTCAGTGAGGACGTCGCCCTCAAAGACCTGCTCGCCGCCGTCCTTCTCGTCATACCAGCCGCCGAAGATGTAGCCGTCGCGCTCCTGCGGGGTGGGCAGGGCGGGCACGCTGCCGTCGGCGTTGGCATTCAGGCGCGTTCTGGAGACCTTGCCGCCGTTGGCGTCCAGAGTGATGACGATCCCTTCCTGCGGCGGCAGCGGTTCGTCGTCACCGCTCCAGGTCAGAAGCAGCGGGGACATGCCCTTGATCGTAAAGCTCAGCGTGCTGCCGTTCTTGGTCACGTCGGGCATTTCCGCATTGCCGGCCTTATGGCCGTTGCAGTCCTCGCCGAACATGTGCAGCGCGAAGAAGTCGGCATCCTGCGAGGCGCCCGTCGGGATCGGCATCGTGCAGAGCACGCCTTCCTTCGGGAAGTTCGCCGCCGTCACCGGCTTCCAGCCGCTGCCGTCGTCGACCTCGACTGTAAGCTCATAGAGCTTGTCGCCATGGAAGCTGTCAATACCTGTCGCCTTCTTCAGGGTGGCCATCATCGCGGACTTCATCGCATCGACGCTGGCATATCTGGTCTTGAGCGCCTCGGGAACCACGGCGTCATCGCTGACGATCACGCGGTACTGCGGCTCAACAGGCTTGACGGTGTAGCTGAAGGTGGCGATCTCGCTGTCCACACCGTCCTTGACCGCCTTGACCTGAATGGTCACGTCCTCGGTCACGGTGAAGCTGTCGCCCTCGACCCAGGTCTCGCCGCCGTCGGTGCTGTACATGATCTCAGCGCCTTCGGTCTCGGTGCTGAACTTGAGCTCGGTGCCCTTCTCGACCTCGCCGGCCGCCGGTTCGACGGTCGGGGTCGCAGGCTTTTCGGGCGCGGGGATGGTGCAGATCACGTCCGCGCGGTCGCGGATACGCAGGCGAGAAAACTCGCCGACGCCTTCCCAGCTGTCGTCGTAGGAGGCCAGGCCGGTGGCCTCGACCTCGGCGCCGACTTCGCAGTTTTCCACTTCCTTGGATTTGCTGATGTAGCCGTCGATGAACACGCGGGCCAGGTTGCCCTCGGCGTCCTTGACCATGATGGTCTCGATCTTGCCATTATTCTCTTCCACGCTCTCGACCGTACCCTTGACGGTGACGAGCTTGCCCTCGGCGGAGCGGTCGTTGAGCTCGGAGGCCTTGATCCCGGTGGGCTCGACAGAGCCCTCGCCGATGACCTCGATGGATTCGACCTGCAGCTCAGGCTCGCCTTTATAGAAGTCGGTGTAGCCGACGATGCGGACCTTGTCGCCGATCTTGTACTCGCCGGAGACCGGGAAGCAGCAGATGCCGGCCGTGTCGTCCTGCACGTAGATGCAGTCGAAGAACGCGGTGTCCTCATCGTAGCCGGAGGCGTTGGAGGTCACGACGCCCTCGATGACGAAGCGGTAGCCGGTGTCGTCCGGCTTGGAGGCCGCGCGCACGTCCTCAATCAAAGTAATTCTGTCCGCCGTCTCCTTGTCCAGGATATCCAGCTCAACGTTGGCCGTCTTCTCGTATTCCTTGCCGTCGACCTCAAAGATCGCCGTCACGGTGACGGTGGTGAGCTTGGCGGTGGTGAAGGTATGTTTGAAGCTGACGGGCAGCTCGCCGCCGGCGGGTACGCTGTAGCCGGTGCTGTCGGTGCCGATCACTTCGCTGCCGTTGATCGTATAGGTCAGGGACTTGACGGTAACAGCCTGCTCCTCGTTGTTGAAGAGCGTGGTCACCAGCGTGGCTTCCTCGTCCTTGTAGACGGGTTCGCTCTCGGCCTTGATCTCGGTGACGCCGACCTTGACCGGCTTGCCCGCCCAGACGGGCGCGGTCACAGCCAGGTCGCCGTCTTTCTGCGTCACCTTGACATAGTAGTAGCTGTACTGAGGTTCGAGCTCCGCGGTCAGTTCGCCGGAGGCGAGCTCCTCGGCGTTATCCCAGGTATAGGCGGTCTTGCCGCCGTCCACAATGAGCTCCACCTTGCTGAAGCTGTCATCGGGATCATAGAGGTTGACTGTGACTTTCAGCTTCTCCGGGGCGTTCTCCTCGCTGAAGATCGTGCCCATGGGCTGATCGTTGATCGTGTAGAAGATCTCCAGGTTCTTGTCTTCGGTGGCATACACGCGCAGTGCGCGGATCGCGTTGTAGATGCCCTGCTCGGTGAAGTCGTCGGTCAGGACGACGTCGCGGGCGTCGTTGGCGTTGCCCCAGCGGCCCTTGTGGTTGTCCTGGTTGTTGGTGGGCGCCACATGCCAGCCTTTGTCCAGCGCCATGGTGTACTGCTCATAGCTGGGGTAGTAGCCGCCGGCACCGATCTGGCCCTCGCCGTTGCCGACCTCGACCAGGAACATGTGCGCGTCCGTCGCTTCGTCCCAATAAGCGAAATCGGTGAAGTTGCCGAAGGTCGTGCCCGGGTGGTTGAACTGGTTCAGGCTGTCGCCCTTGTTGATGGTCTCGTAGTAGAGCTTCATGCCGGCGTCGCCGCTCTTGTTGTTCAGCAGGGCGTTGTTGCGGGACACCAGACCGTCGCTGTTGAAGGTGTTGATGTGGCCGGGGCCGCCGGACCAGGTCATCTCAAAGCCCGCGAGGGCGAGGAGATCCGGATGGCTCTCATTGAAGGCCGCAGCCTTGCCCTTGTACTCCTCCCAGAGCGCACGGCTGCTCTCGTTCATGAGGCTCTTGTCGTTGAGCGCGTCGGCGGGGTTCGAGGCACTGGTGGTGTCAAAGTAGTTGGAGTGGTCGGTGAAGGCCACGAACTGGACGTTCGCGCTCTCCGGAAGAGAGGCGATGTAATCCAGCGCGGTGTCCAGCGAGCCGGAGCCGTCGGAATAGGTGGTGTGGGAGTGCAGCTGGCCGAAATACAGCTGGTACTCGGACTTGCCCACGGTAAAGTTCCAGCTCTTTTCCGCCTCGACGCCGTCCGTGCGCTTGACCGTGATATGCACCGCCGCGCGGCCCTTCGTCAGATCCTCGGCCGGCGTATAGCTCAGCACACCGTTTTCAAACACGGCCTCGACGGTCTCGCCGTTGACGGTCATCGTGAACACGGGATCCTCGCCCACATTGCCGATCTTCGCGGAAATCACGGGCTTCAGATTGTCACCGGTCTGCGCGTTGGGCGCCGGCGTCAGCTCCGTAAAGAAGGGCTTGTCGATGATCTCGACCGTCTTCTCTCCGCTGTACTCGATGCCGTAGCTGTTTTTCACATCGACCCGGATGACAAGCTCGCTTGCTCCGTCGCCGTCGATGTCAGCGGCGGGAAGCTTGAATGTGACGACCTTGCCGTCGGCGGACTGGGTAAAGTCTGTCACGGTTCCGCTCTTGGCACCGGCCGTATAGGTAATGGTCAGGGTCTCGATCTCATCGGCCAGATCGTCCAGCGAGAAGGAGCAGTCGTAATCCTGTTCCACAAAGCGGGAGTCCTCGCAGTCAAAGATCACGCGGGGATCCTGCACGATGTTGTTGTAGATTCTGGTATCCTCGGTCGGCTCGTAGAAGTTGAAGAGGTAGATGCCGAGCTCGTTCTTCGTGCTGAAGGTCCAGCCGGAGAAGACGCTGGAGTAATACTCCACACAGACGGGCGTGCCGTTGTAGGTGACTTCCTTATTATAAATGATGTAGCCGCCTTCTTTGGGCGTCAGATACCATTTGGCCTCCTCGGGGGCGCTGCCGTCCTCGTTGGCATCGACGAAGAGCAGCTCCTCGCTGGCGTTGGTGGCGAAGTACTGGTCACCCACCTTGAAGGTGTAGTAGCGGCCCATCGAGTCGACGGTGAAGGCATAGGCGCCGTTGCCGGCCTTGGCCTTGTCGCCCACGATCTCGGTCGGGATCGCCCTCATGGAGTAGTTGGCCTCGGCAAACAGGCCGATGGAGGACGCCGCCGTGGCGTTGTAGGCCAGGTACTGCTTGCCCTTTTCGAGCACGCCGTCCCATTCGCCGTCGTCAATGACCTCGACCGCATCTGCGGGATCGACCAGATAGAACTGCAGGGCAAATTCATTCTCTTTGAAATTGTTGTTGCCGGGCTGCGTGAAGTAGCCGGAGAAGACCTCCGTCTCGTTGCGGACATAGGCTTCGACGTAGGCCGGACCTCTGTCGCCGGAGACCGTGGGGCTGTTCATGTAGAAGCAGTCCTCCGTCTTGGCCGGGGTCAGCGTCCAGGTGTTGTCGGGGTAGGTCGCCACGTTCAGGCTCAGCTCGGCGTAGGTGCCGCTGGGCCAGACGGTGATGCTGCGGCTCTCGTCGCCGTAGGCATAGAAGCTGTAGGTGCCGTCGGCGTTCTTCTTCGCGGTCCAGACAAAGTCCTCGGTAAAGTTCTGCACCTTGTTGTTTTCCACGGTGCAGGTATTGGCCTTCAGATACCAGTCGCCGTTGGGCTTGGAGCTGATGGCGGTCATGTGGCCGGGGCTGTAGATCGCGACGGTCTTGCCGTCCAGCTCGTTCAGGTCGGTGACCAGATCGCCCTTGTCCTGCGGCTCGGGCGGTACGTCTTCGGTCTTGACCAGGTAGAACTGCATGCCGTAGGCGGCCTCGGTCAGCTTTTCCTCGGACGTGGTGTATCCGCAGAAGACCAGCTGCGTTGCGCCGTTGACCTTTTTGTTGAAGACCTCAATGTAAGCGCTGCCATAGTTGTTGGCCAGCGTGCTGCTCTTGATATAATAAGTATTGGTCTCGGTATTGCAGGTGTTGATATTCCAGTTGGAGTCGCCGCCCGAAACGCTCTTGTTGGATGTCAGCTCAACATAGTTTCCGCTCAGCCAGCCGGTCACGGCCTTGTCGCTCTGCTCAAAGCGATAGCTGCCGTCTTCATTGACGCGCACCGTCCAGACCAGGTTCGCCGCGGGATTGACCGCTTGATTGTCCTCGATCGTCACATCGGCAACAGCCAGATACCAGTCGCTGCCCAACACATCGGAACTCATGGCCTTGGCGCTGTCCGGGTTGTAAATAACGACCGTCGCGCCGTCGGTCAGCTGAGCCAGGTCGGTGACAAGGCCCTCGTCCGCCGCCGGTTCTTCCGCTTTCACGGTGTAGGCAAAGCTCGCGATCGCGCTTTCGATTTCGCCCAGGACAGCCTTGACCTGCACGGTCACGTCCTCGTTGACGGTGAAGGTATTGCCCTCGGTCCAGGTCTCGCCGTTATCGGTGCTGATGAAGAGCACCGCGCCCTCGGTCGCGCAGGAGAAGGTCACCACGGTGCCCTTCTCGACCTCGCCCGCGGCCACGTCCGCCGTCGGCGTTTCCACCGCGGCCGGCTCGTCGCCCTTGACCGTGATCTCGCTGTCGAGGGTGTTGCGCAGCTGCAGCGTCTTATTGTTGATGCCGACAGCCAGGGTCACGTCGACTTTGTCGCCGACCTTGACGCGCCAGACGCCCTCGGCCTTTTCGATCACAGCCTTGTAGATCTGGATCGTGTTCCCCTCGGCGTCCTTCAGGCTAATGTTCGGATTGGAATATGCGCCGTTATTGTCAAAGACCTCGGTCACTTCGAGGCCGCTCAGCTTCACATAGGTGCAGACGTCCGCCGTCGTCAGCGCACCGATCGTCGTCTCCTTTGCCTCGAGCGTCATGCCCGAGGATTTCTGATAAGTGGCTTTGCTCAGTTCGGGCAGGCCTCTGTAAGTGGCACGCGTACCGCCGCCGATCAGCGTATCGCCCAGGCTGATGTCGGCCGGAGCCGTATCAAAATACAGATCAATGCCGCCGGTCTCATCCTGGATATAAATGTTCCTGCCGTCGACCAGGGTAACGACGCCCTTGACCGTGAACGCGGCGCCGGTCTCGCCGGCCAGAGCCTCGGCGATCGTGACGGTCTCCGGCTCAGGGATCTTCACGGTGTAGGCAAAGCTTGCGATCTCGCTCTCGATCTCGCCGAGGACGGCCTTGACGAGCACGGTCACGTCCTCATTGACGGTGAAGGTGCTGCCCTCGGTCCAGGTATCGCCGTCGGTGCTGGTGTAGATCACAGCGCCCTCGGTCGTGCAGGAGAAGGTCACCACGGTACCCTGTTCGACTTCGCCCGCGGCCACGTCCGCCGTCGGCGTTGCAACGGTCACAGGCACATCGGGGGTCTCTTCCTTGAAGAAGCGGAAAGTGTAGATGTCGGGATCCTTGCCCATCCCGTAGACGGTGAAATAGCCGCCGTAGTATTCGAGATACTGCGGTTTGCCGTTATACTGCGCATTTGCGCACTTGATGAACTTGCCCGTGAAGTTGGCGCTGGTCGTATCCTCCAGCACAAAGAGCGTATTCTCGTTGGCGGCGTCAACAAACTTTACGTCCGTGCCGTCGGCGAGCAGGAACTTGCCTTCCTCGTTGACGAAGCTGAACTGCCCGTCTTCATTCACAGACACGGTCAAGATCGCCGCGCCCTCGGGAACGTTCAGCTTGCCGTCCGCGGTGAGCGTCGCGTCGACCGCGACCTGCTCGTACTTTTTATTGTTGTAATAAAACTCTTCCGTACCAAGGACCTTGCTGTCCTTCGGATAGTAGATGACGACCTTGTCTCCCTCAGCCAGCGTATCGGCCGGGATGAAGGGAACAGTAACCGGTGCCGGCTCCTCGGCCTTCACGGTATATGTGAACACCGCGATCTCGCTTTCCGCTTCGCCCAGGACGGCTTTGACCTGGATGCTCACAGCCTCGTTGACGGTGAAGGTATTGCTCTCGGTCCAGACCCCGTCGTTATCGAGGCTGTAAGAGATCACCGCGCCCTCGGTCGCGCAGGAGAAGGTCACCACGGTGCCCGCCTTGACCTCGCCGCTCGGAACGTCCGCCGTCGGCATTGCCACGGTCACGACAGGCTCCTCGGTCACGACGGGCTCTTCTGTCACGACGGGTTCATCCTCGCTCAGCTTCCAGAACGCGAGCGTCTGCCCGGCGATGTTGCTGTTGATGCTGGTATAGCAGCGCCAGTCGGGGTTGGTCATATAGACGCCGAGATATCGTACGGCATCCTTGGAATCCGTTGCCGTCAGGTAGCCGTCCGTCAGAGTGAACAGCGCGCCCTTCGCATCCGTAGGCGTGCCGACACGGACGCCGTTGTTGGCGGCGGTGATGTAAAGCAGGCCGCCGTCCGCGTTGGCGAACTGATAGGCTCCGTCAACGTTGGTAACCGTCCAGCCATAGGCTGCGGCAGTCCCGGGCGTTGTGAGCTTGCCTTCCGCCTCTGTCGAGACCCCGCCGGCGGGTGCGCCCGAAGTGTTCGCCGAAGGCAGCGCCCAGGTCGTGCCGTCCTTCGACATCGTGATCGCCACGGTGTCGTCGGGCGTAATGCTCTCCAGGGTGACCGGCTCCCAGCTCGCGCTGTCGTCCGCCGCAAAGGCGGCCGCCGGCACCAGCGAAAGCAGCATGCCGAGCAGCAGCATCACAGACAGAAGCTTGCTCATTTTCTTTATCATCATAGGAGTACCTCCTCGTAACGGAGTCACATTTCGGCGTTCCCGTTTACATAAGTATACATCGTTTATTATAGCAGAATCTTTGATTTTTGCCAGTGGCAAAGCGCAAAAAATTCGTGGAAGAACATAGAAAAATTATCACTTTTTTTATGAAAAGCGCCAAATTTTCAAAATGCCGGAAAATTAAGATTTTAAGCGGGTTTTTTGGACTTTTTGTTGTCATTTTTGTGTTTCTTTTTTGTAACTTTTCAGAGCAAAACGCAGGCTCTCTCTTGACAGGGCAAGTCGGACTTGATATGCTGTTTTCAAGCATGAAAAACGGAGATCGGACAGCATGAAAAACAAAAAAAAGCCGGGCCTCGCGGCCTGGCTCTCCACCGAAAAATGGGGCCTGCTCCTGCTGCTGGCGGCGGCCCTGCTGTTCATCGGCGCGCGGCTCTGGCTCGGCGCAGGCGAGGAGGAAACGCCGCCGGCCGGCGACTATGCCGAGTATGAAAAGGGCGTCGTCGTCGAGATCCTGAGCGACAGCAGCGTGCGGGACGAGGCCTCGGACGGCGGCTGGCGCGGCGAGCAGCGCTTGACGGTCGAGCTGCAGACCGGGCAGTACGCCGGAAAAACGCTGCTGGTCAGCAACTTCATCGGCCCGCTGTACGGTGTGCCCCTGCGCGCGGGCGACAGCGCCGCGCTGATCGTCAATACCTACGCGAGCGGCGAAATCCGCGCGACGGTCTATGAATATAACCGCATCCCCGCGCTGCTCGGCGTGCTGCTGCTCTTTGCGCTGGCGACGGTGCTGGTCGGCGGCAAAACGGGCCTCAAATCCCTCGTCGGGCTGGCCGTCACGGTAATCTGTCTCTTCTGGGTGCTGATCCCGCTGCTGCTGCGCGGCGCGCCGACGCTGCCGACGGTCTTTTTCTGCTGTGTTTTTATCACCGTTGTGGCCTTCACGATCCTCGGCGGCCTGCACCGCAAAACCGTCTGCGCGATGCTCGGCACGGTGGCGGGCGTGGCGCTGGCGATGCTTTTCGGTCTGACGGCGCAGCACTTTGCCCGCATCGACGGCCTTCGCATGAGCGAGGTGGAGCCGCTGCTGCAGCTGCGGCAGACCGGCGTGCCGATCGGGCTGCGCTATCTGCTGGTGGGCGGCATCGTGATCAGTGCGCTCGGCGCGGTGATGGACGTGGCGATGAGCATCTCCTCCGCGCTGGAGGAAGTACACGCCGCCAATCCCGGCTACGGCGCGAAGGAGCTCTTCCGCTCCGGCATGAACATCGGGCGCGACATGGTCGGCACGATGACCAACACCCTGATCCTCGCCTTTCTCGGCAGCGGCTTCACGCTGATCATTTACCTCTATTCCCTGGGCCTGGCCCGCTATCAGCTGCTGCCCTCGGCCTATATGGCCATTGAGCTCATCAGCGGTCTGTCAAGCAGCATCGGCATGATCCTCGCCATCCCGCTGACGGCGCTCATCAGTGCGGGAATGATCGGACGAAAATGATTCTTAGACAAAAAACTCCCGGGAGGAACAGCCTCCCGGGAGTTTTTTGTCAGAGCGTTGCTGGCTCGAGCAGCGTCAGGCGCTTTTCGTCGCAGTCGATCTCATAGCGCAGGCCGAGCGGAAACAGGCCGATCGGGTAGCTGTGGCCGACGTTGACGTTATAGAGGATCGGCAGCTCCGGGCGTCCGGCCTCAAAGCCGACAACCTGCCGCAGCACTTCCTTGTAGCTTTCGAATTTGTCCTCCGCGGCGGGCTTGCCGAAGACGATGCCGCTCACGCGCGACAAGATCCCCTGCGCCTGCAGGCCGCGCAGATTCCAGCGCAGCAGATCGTCCGGCATGTCCTCCTCGCTGGTCTCCAGCAGCAGGAGCTTCCCTTCCCATTCTTCGGGTTTTGGCCAGATCTCGGTGCCCATCAGCTCGACAAACACGTCCAGGCAGCCGCCGAGCAGCTCGCCCTCGACCTTTCCGCTGCCCTGCAGGATCTCATAGCCGGTATTGTCCCGGCGCGGCCGCGGGATATTCACGTTTTCCTCCGCCCACAGCACCTTTTCCTTTTCAAAGGCGCAGAAGGCGCTGCAGGGGATGTCGAGCCGCGGCTGCGGATGAAAGAGCGTGCGCTCCATCATGTCGCGCGAATACTCGTTGATCGACACGTATTCGGCCAGATCGCACATCACGGACAGGCCGTAGTAGGACACGAGACCCGCTTTGTGCATCATGAAGTGGTTGCTTGTGGTGTCGGAAAAGCCGGTGAAGATCTTGGGATTGTCCCGCAGCACGTCAAAAACGATGTACGGCAGCAGGCGGATCGTATCGTCGCCGCCGATGGCGCAGAACACCGCGCGGATCGAAGGATCGCGGAAGGCGTCCATCAGGTCCCGGGCGCGGGCCTCCGGATGGCGGTAGAGGTAATCCGCGCCGCGCAGCGCGTTCGGCATCGCCTCGACGCGCAGACCGTAATCCCGCTCCAGGCGCTCTTTGGCGATGTGATACTTGTGGATGAAGGGCGGCTCTCCCAGGATGCCGCTCGAGAGCGACACCACGGCGACCTTATCGCCGGGAGAAAGATGAGTCGGTTTGAGCATGGAATGTACCTCCCTCCGTGATTCTGAAAACGCCGCAGGGGCGATTCGTGAATCGCCCCTACATTGCTTCTAAAAACTAAAAACCAAGAACTGAAAACTTATTTTTTGTTGCCGAAGAGGCCGCGGATGATGCCCGTCGCGCCCGCGCGCATGACGCTGCGCAGGGCATTGGTGGCGGCGCGTTTGGCGATGGTGCCGGCCGAGGCAGTCTTGCCGCCGGTCACGGCGTTGACCACGTTGGTGGTGACGCTGCTCGCGACGGAGCTGGCGGCGTTCTGGGCGGCCTGCTGGAAGACCTTTTTCTTCTTGGCGGCCTCCTTCGCGGCGGCCTTCTCGGCGGCGGCAGCCTCCTTCGCGGCGGCCTTCGCGGCAGCGGCAGCTTCCCGCTCGGCGGCCTTCTGCGCAGCGGCGGCTTCCTTTGCGGCGGCCTTCTCGGCAGCGGCGGCCTCCTTCGCGGCCTCTTTCGCGGCAGCGGCGGCCTCCGCCTCCTCCTGCTTCAGGCGCTCGAGCTCGATGTTGGCGCGCACGAGCACCTCGTAAGCGCTCTCGCGGTCGACGCTCTGGCGGTACTTCAGCTCGAACTCATCGGCGGCGATGATGCCCTTGACGACACTCTCCTCGGCAGCGCCCATCAGGCTCTGCGGCGGCAGGATCTTCGCGCGCTCGACGATGCTGGGCACGCCGTACTCGTCGAGGAAGCTGACGAGCGCCTCGCCGACGCCGAGCTCCATCAGCACGGTCTCGGAGTCGAAGGCCTCGTTGACGCGGAAGGCCTTGGCGGCCGCGCGGACGGCCTTCATCTCAGCGGGGGTATAGGCGCGCAGGGCGTGCTGGACGCGGTTCGAGAGCTGCGCGAGCACGGCGTCGGGGATGTCCGAAGGGCTCTGGCTGATGAAGTAGACGCCGACGCCCTTGGAGCGGATGAGCTTGATGACCTGCTCGAGCTTCATGACGAGGGCGCGGTTGGCGTCCTTGAACAGGAGGTGCGCCTCATCAAAGAAGAAGACCATGCGGGGCTTGTCGAGGTCGCCGACCTCGGGGAGCTTCTCATAAAGCTCGGTGAGCATCCAGAGCAGGAAGGTGGAGTAGACCAGCGGGCTCTGGATCAGGCGGGTGCTGGTGAGGATGTTGATGTAGCCGCGGCCGTCGAAGTCGGTGCGCATCCAGTCGCGGATATCAAGGCCGGGCTCGCCGAAGAAGAGCTCGCCGCCCTCGCTCTCAAAGGCCAGCAGCGCGCGCTGGATGGCGCCGACGCTGGCGGCGGAGACGTTGCCGTAGAGGGTGGTGTACTCGGCGCGGTTTTCGCCGACGTACTGGAGCATGGCGCGCAGATCCTTGAGGTCGAGCAGGAGCAGGCCGTTGTCGTCAGCGACGCGGAAGACGATGTTGAGGACGCCGGTCTGGATCTCGGTCAGGCCGAGCAGGCGCCCGAGCAGGGTCGGGCCCATCTCGGAAACGGTGACGCGCACGGGATGGCCGACTTCCCCGAAGATGTCCCAGAAGCGGGTGGGATAGGCCTTATACTGGAAGCCCTCCAGGCCGAAGCGCTCAATGCGGCGCTGCATGTCCTCGGTATCGCGGCCCGGGCGGCACATGCCGGACAGGTCGCCCTTGACATCGGCCAGGAACACGGGCACGCCCATGTCGGAGAAGGACTCCGCCATCACCTTCATGGTGATAGTCTTGCCGGTGCCGGTTGCGCCGGCGATCAGGCCGTGGCGGTTCGCCATCTGCGGCAGCAGGAACAGGTTTTTATCAGACTGTGCAAGCCAGATCTTTTGTTCGGAAACCATAGAGAACCCTCCAGTTTTATAGTATAAAATCATCATAACACAGTTTTTTTCGCGGTACAATATGAAAGGGCAAAAAAACAGCGCATCCCTTCATTGGGATACGCTGTTTTTTTTGACGCCTTACTGCAGCTTCTCGAGGAATTCCACGATCCTCTGCACGGTGAACAGATTGGCAGCTTCCTCGTCGGAAATGCTGACGCCGAACTCGTCCTCGATGTTCATGATCAGCTCCACCACGTCCAGGGAGTCGGCGCCGAGATCGTCGATGAGGTTGGTCTCCATCGTGATCTTGTCGGGGTCGAGCTCAAACTGGGCGGCCAGCGCGTCTCTCACTTTTTCAAAATACATAAATCATACCTCCGATGTGCCTGTGCGGCGCATAAAGTTTTGACAGATTCAGAAGGAAACAACGATTCGGCCGGCAAGAGCGATTTCCGAAAGATTTTGTGTTCTGATGATGGCTCTTTTTCGCAGGAATACGTTTGTATTTCAAGAAAAAGCGACGAAATCAGAGCGCAAAAGATCCGGAAAGCGCCGCCGGCGGCCGGATCGGCGTTTCCTCAGGCCCACTCGCGGCTCTGGGGCTTGTTGCTGGGCTGCTCGGGCTTGACATAGCTCACCACGACGCGGCGGTTGGGCTCGACGCCGGTGGAGGAGGTGGTCACGCCCTCGTAGTTCTGCAGCGCGGTGTGGATGACGTGGCGCTCATAGGAATTCATCGGTTCGAGAGCCATGCTGCGCTTGTACTTGATGGCCTTTTCCGCCATCTTTTCCGCCAGCTTCGTCAGGCTCTCCTCGCGCTTGCTGCGGTAGCTCTCCGCATCCACGCTGATATGCATATGCTTGTCGCTGCCGCGATTGACCACATAGTTGGTCAGGTGCTGGATGGCGTCCAGGGTCTCGCCGCGGCGGCCGATGATGGCGCCCATGCCGCCGCCGGTGAGGTTGACGTTCACGCCGCCGTTGTCGCGGGGGCTGATTTCAATGCCGGCCTTGACGTTCATGCGCTCCAGCAGCCCGCTGAGGAAGCTGCGGATCGCCGCATACTCGGGGTTCTCGTCCGCGGGCACTTCCGGCTCCGCGGCCTTCGGCTCTTCGGCGGCGGGTGCGGGCTCTGCGGCCTTCTGTACCGCCTCGGTCTTCTCGGCCTTCGGCTCCACTGCGGGACGGGCGGGCTTCACCGGCTCCGGAACGGCTTCGGGCTCCGGATCGGGCGCCTCATAGCTGACGCGGATCACTGCGGGAGCCGCGCCGATGCCCAAAAAGCCGGACTTGGGCAGTTCCAGGATCTCATACTCATAGGCCATCGAGTCCCGGTCGATCCCAAGCTCCGCCAGGGCCGCGGCGAGAGCCTCGTCCACGGTCTTGCCGCGCTTTTCCAAAGTTTTTGTCATAATATCCTTACACTCCTGTGTTTGCTCATTCTTCGGCCGTGGCGTCCGCGCTCTCGTCGATGGCGGGAGCATCCTCGGAAGCCTGGGCTGCCAGAGCGGTGGCCTCCTCGGCCGCCTCCGGATTGGTAAAACGATCCTCTACGTAGGCGCGGCCGCGGGCATAGCGGCGGTTGCCGACCTGGGAGGCGGGTTTCTCCGTCTCCTGGATGCCGAGCCGTTCGCGGCGCGCAGCACGGTCGGCCCGGTCAAGGGCGGCCTTGCGCTCGTCGCTCTTCTGCTTCTCGCTGGCCTGGATCTTCTTCTTGCTGGTGTTGACGTTCTGCTCGGTCTTGCCCTCGGCGCGCAGACGCTCGGTCTCCAGGCGCTTGGCCTCCAGCTCGCGCTCACGCGCGCTGCGGTTGGCCTCGCGGATCACGTCCTCTTCGTCGATCTTCTTCTTGAGGACCAGGGTCAGGAGCACGTCGCGGATCATGCCGAAGAGGCTGTTCGCGATCCAGTACACGCCCATGGAGGCAGGCATGATATAGCAGAACCAGACGCTCATCAGAGGCATCATCAGGTTCATGCCCTTCATCATGCCCTGCGACTGGTCGTTGCCGGAGGTCGCGGGCTGGGGGTTCATCTTGGTGGAGATCTGCATGCTCAGCCAGGAGGCGAGCGCAGAGACGATCGGGATCAGGAACAGGCCGATGGCCGCCCAGGTATAGGGGCCCTGCCAGAGGGTCCGGAAATTCGGCGTGGCGCCGAGGTCGATCCCGAGGGCGCTCAGGTCCATATCGACCAGCTTGCTGAGATCGAGCGCGTTGCCGGCGGAGTCGGTCATCGTGCGCAGCGCAGCCAGGGCCTCGTCCTTGAACTGATGGAAGAGGTTGGTCAGCTCGATCTGGACATAGAAGGAGGAGCGGCCGCTGCTGGCCAGCTCCAGCCCCTTCTGGTTGGTGAAGAAATCCTTCAGCGCCTCCACGACGGCCTCGCCGGCGCGCGGGCTGGAAGCATACATCATGCGGCTGATGGGCATGATGACGATGCGGTAGATCGGGATGATCAGGAACATCGGCAGCAGCGACCACAGGCAGCCGGACATCGGATTGATGCCCTCCTCCTGATAGAGCTTCTGCATCTCGGCGTTGAGCTGCTGCTGATTGCCCGCGTGACGCTTCTGCAGTTCCTGGATGCGCGGCTGCAGGCGGGCGGTGCGCATGGTGCTCTTCTTGCTTTTGGCCATGAACGGGGCAAGGACCAGGTTGATGACGAGAGAGAAGAGGACCAGCGCCAGGCCGTAGTTGCCGGTCAGGTTATAGAACCAGACCATCAGTTTGGCGAACGGCCAGGAAAGGTATTCCCAAAAAGACATAGCTAGCTCCTAAAAGTTATTTCGATTGCGTAACTGCGTTTCGCAATCGAGGGCTCGCTCTGCTCGCCTCAGGGTGTTTTTGCCGGGGCAAAGCTCCGCCAAAAACGATCGGAATCACCTTTGGGGCGATCATCGAAGCCTGTTTGTTTATATGGGTCTTTTGCTGGTTCCCGGCTCGGGGACGGGGTCGTAGATGCCGCGCTTCCCGTGATAGAAGGGATGGCAGCAGCAGATGCGCTTTGTCGCCATCCAGCCGCCCCGGAGGGCGCCGTAGCGTTCGATGGCGGTCAGCGCGTAGTTCGAGCAGGTGGGCATGAAGCGGCAGCAGGGCGGGCGCGCCGGAGAGAGATAACGCTGGTAAAAGCGGATCAGCCAGATGAGTACCCGTTTCACGCGTTTTCCTCCTTCAGCAGTCCGAGCTTGCCGCAGGCGTCGAGGAACGAGGCTTCGAGCTTCCGGTAGGGCGCGCTGACGCTGCGTCCGCGGGCGACGAGCACCATGTCGTAGCCCTGTTTGAGCGCCGGCTCATGAAGCCGGACGATCTCCCGCAGGCGGCGGCGGACGCGGTTGCGCACCACGGCGTGGCCGAGCTTGACGGACACGGTGTAGCCCAGGCGGTTCTCCGCGCGCCGGTTCGGGCGGCAGTAGAGGACCATGTAGGGCGTGGCCGCGCTCTTTCCCCTGGCGTAAAGGCGCCGGAAATCACTGTTCTTTTTCAGCGTACGCCGGACGTTCAAAGACTTGCACCTCGTTTTGCTGCACAAACACCGATAGGGCGGATCACTCCGCCCTGAAAAAACCATGTGTGTTTGACCTGCTCATGAGTGGGATCAGTAGCTGAGCTTGGCTCTGCCCTTCGCTCTGCGGCGGGCCAGGACCTTGCGGCCGTTCGCAGTCTTCATTCTCTTGCGGAAGCCGTGCTCTTTCTTGCGCTGGAGCTTCTTGGGCTGGTAGGTACGAAGCATTTTTCTCTGCACTCCTTTCAGGCGTAATACTCAACATCGAAGAGGAAGCTCTCCGAAGTAGTTGACAAAAAAATCACCCGGCGGCCAATACCGCCGGGTGGCTATTATAAATAAAAAATGTCAATCTGTCAACAAAAACTTGTCTGCCTCAGCGATTCTTCGCGGCGGCCTCGGCCAGCTTCCGCGCACGGCGGGTGAGCACCTCCTGGCTGCGGGGCTGGATGTCCCCGGCCTTCGTCAGCGCCCACTTGGTCAGCAGCGGGCCGACCAGCTCGTAGATCAGCACGGCGAAAAGCACGATGTTGCGGATCATCGGACCGTCGCCGGGGAGCTTGGCGGCCGTGACGCACATGCCCAGGGCCACGCCAGCCTGCGGCAGCAGCGTGATGCCCAGGTAGCGGATCACGTTGTCGCTGCAGTGCATCACCCGCGCCGACTCGCGCGCGCCGAAGTACTTGCCGGCCGAGCGGGAGAGAATGTAGATCAGGCCGATCAGAACGGCGCTGCCCTTGGCGAACACGCCGAGCTCCAGCTCCGCGCCGGAAATGACGAAGAACAGCACCATCAGCGGTGCAGACCACTTGTCCGCACGGCTCATGATCTCCTCCGACAGCGGGCAGAGATTGCAGAAGACGCTGCCCATCATCATGCACACCAGCAGCGACGAGAAGCTGATCATCACCGGACCCGCCGGGATGCGCAGCATGGACAGGGCCACCGTGACGAACACGAAGCCGATGGTCATGGCCAGGCGGTTGGTGTTGGAGTGGAAGAGCTTTTCCAGCTCCGTCAGCGCGATGCCGGCAAGCGTGCCGAGCAGCAGCGAGCCGAGGATCTCGATCAGCGGATCGACCACGATGGAGATCAGATCCACCGCGCCCGCACTCAGCGCCTTGGCAATGCCGAAGGATACGGCGAAGAGCACGAGACCTACCGCGTCGTCCAGAGCGACGATCGGCAGCAGCAGATCGGTCACCGGGCCCTTGGCCTTGTACTGGCGCACGACCATCAGGGTCGCTGCCGGCGCCGTGGCGGCGGCGATGGCGCCGAGCGTGATGGCCGCGGGGACGGAGAGCGCCTGCGGCGCGACGAGGCACACCAGCAGCAGCGCCGCATCCACCAGCAGCGTTGCGGTCACAGCCTGCAGCACGCCGATCACCAGCGCCTGCTTGCCGGTCTCACGCAGCTGCGAGAGGCGAAATTCATTGCCGATCGAAAAAGCGATAAAGCCCAGGGCCACCAGGGAGATGAGGTTCAGGCCCTCCAGCTCCTCGGCGCTGCCGAAGCCGAGGCCCGGGATATGCAGCGCGCCGATGCAGCAGGGGCCGATCAGCACGCCGGCGATCAGATACGAGGTCACGTCGGGCAGCTTGAGCTTGCCCAGCAGACGGGTCATCATCAGGCCCGCAAACATCGCGACAGATAAAGACAGCAGTTCAGACATGGTTCAACCTTCTTTCAAGCCGCGTCATTATAGACCCCCTTCCCGCATTTTGCAAGAGGGCCGGGGATTTTTTTCTGCCGCACGCCGGTGCGGCGGCGCTCATAGGATGGAGCAAGTTTTCGATCCGAGGAGGAAAGTCGATGCTGATCATCCAGAAATTCGGCGGCAGCTCGCTGGCAGGTCCCGAACGCCTGCGCCGCGCCGCTTCGATCATATCCACCGCCCGCCGCCAGGGGCACGCGGTCATCGCCGTCGTGTCCGCGATGGGAGATACCACCGACGACCTGCTGGCGCTGGCCCATACCTTGACCCCCGATCCGCCGCCCCGGGAGCTGGACGCACTGCTCGGCACCGGCGAACAGCAGTCCGCGGCGCTGCTCGCCATTACGCTCGACAGCATCGGCGAGGCCGCCCGCTCCCTTTCCGGCGCCCAGGCCGGGATCTTTGCCGCCGGTGTGCACGGGGACGGGCGCATTGCGCTGATGCTGCCGCGCAGACTGCTGGAGACGCTGGATGAGGAGCGCGTGGCCGTGGTCTGCGGCTTTCAGGGCCTGGACGCCGAGGGCGATCTCATCACGCTCGGGCGCGGCGGCTCCGACACCAGCGCCGTGGCCATCGCGGCGGCGCTGCGCGCCGACCGCTGCGAGATCTACACCGACGTGGACGGCATCTATACCGCCGATCCGCGCGTTTTGCCGGAGGCGCGCTATCTGCCGGCCATCGACTATGAGGATATGCTGTGTCTGGCTGAGGCGGGCTCGCAGGTGCTGCACGACCGCTCGGTGCGCCTGGCGATGGAGCAGGGCGTGACGATCACGCTGCGCTCTTCCTTCACCGGGGAGGGCGGCTCCGTGGTGCGCCGCCTGGATGAATCCGAGCGCCCGCCGTACGCGGGGCTGACGCGCAACCCGGAGGCCGGCACCCTGACCCTGGTCGGCCGGGACGCTGGGGCCGAGGGACTGTCCCGCCTGGTGCTGGCGCTGGCTGAAGAGGGCCTGCCCGTGCTTGGCGGCACGCTGGGCGAGGGCTTTTTGCGCGTGCAGCTGCCGAACGACCGACTGGAGGAGGGCATGCGCCTCTGCCACCGCCTGTTCCTGGCTTAATGCTTAAGATCTTGCCGCCCGGTTTGCAATATGCCGCCGAATGTGATATGCTGAAGTATATCATTTGAATTAACAGGAGCGCCTATGAAACGAAGGATCCTTGCGCTGCTGCTCTCGGCCGCTCTGCTGCTGGGCGGCTGCGGAGGCGGCGAAGCGCCCAGCGCGGAAACGCCCGCCCCGGCCACCCCGCCGCCGACGGCGCGCGTGACCCCGGCGCCGACGCCCGAACCGACGCCCTCGCCGGATCCGGACGAGAGCTTCCCCTATGACTACGCGGAGACGCTGGCCGACACGGAGGATTTTTCCCTCGCCGTGACGGCGCTGGGCGTCGACCGTGAGGATAACTGGGTCGTCCATCTGCGCCTGGAGAACAAGTCTGGCGAAATCATGACCTTCCGGCTCCTCTACCAGAGCATCAACGGCCTGGCGATCGAAGACGAGCTGGAGTACCGCGTAGCCGTCGGCGGCGTGCTGGAGCCGAGTTTCCGCATCCTGCGCGAAGAGATGGAGGCCTGGGGCTTTGACGAGCCCGTGCAGTGGAGCTTTACGCTGAAGCTCACGTCCGCGGAGTCCGACCGCGAGCCCTATTTCTTTGAGGAGCTCTCGGCCTCTCCGCTCGGCGAGAAAAATGCCGTGCGCTATGAGTTCGTCCCCGGTCCGATGGACTACGTCGTGATGGACAATGAATACGCGGCCGTCTATATCACCGGCTGGGAGCCGGAGGACGGGGGCCTGAGCATCGAATACGTGGCCGTGAGCCGCTGCGACCGTCCGCTGCTGCTGGTGATCCCGGGTGAGTACGTCGTGCTGGACGGCGCCGCGTACCGGGCGGAGCTGAAGGACGGCTTCGGCGCCTACGCCACGCTGATGGGCTATATTCCGGTGGAAAACTGGGGGCGGGACAAAGACCCGCAGTTCATCTCGCTGCAGCTGGCGCTGGCAGACCCCACCGAATGGGAAGATCCGATCCTTGAAGGCACCGAAGTCAATTTTATCCAGCAAAACGAAACGGGACTGTGAATTTTTCACAGTCCCGTTTTTTGCGGGTTTTCTCAGGCAGCGCGCTTTTTTGCGGAGAGCCAGAGCCAGATGCAGAGCGCAAGCTCGACGATGATGGCCGGCAGCGCGCCCTCCACGCCGAAGGCCGCATCATAGAGCAGGCTTCCCCGGGCGGCCTCCAGATGCAGGAACGAGCCCTCCGACACGATACCGGAATTCGGCAGACCGAAGAGGATGCTCTGCGTAAAGTTCCACATCGTGTGGATCGCGATCGCCATCCACAGGCTCTCACGCCAGACCATTACCAGGCTCAGCCCCACACCGATCAGCACGATGCTCAGGATCGAAATCACGGTGACTCCCGGGTTGGCCAGGTGCAGCACGCCGAACAGCAGGGCGTTGGCCGCCACGGCCACCCAGACCGGGTAACGCTCACGCAGTGCGCCGTAGATGTAACCGCGGGTGATCATTTCCTCCGCGCCGGACTGGATCGTCACGCACAGGAAGGTGACGATCAGATAAACCGGGTAAAAACGCCCAACGGAAAAATGCAGGTCGCCGTGCAGCCAGGCGACGAGGATGCAGGCGCCGTTCATCACGAAGCCGATCAGAACGCCCAGCCCGAAATTCCGCAGCGTATTGCCCCGGATCCCGCCGCGGCGCGCGGAGCGGAAGATCGGCTTGAGCTCCTTGTCCGCGAGCGCGACATAGATCAGCACCAGCAGCACGATGCCGATAAACGACAGATACATCAGCGAGAAGGCCCATCTTCCCGGCATATCGGGAAAGAGGCGATTGAACGGGGCGCACATCAGCTCGCCCAAAAGCTGCCCGAGCAGCATCAGGGCAAAGGCGATCAGCAGCACCCAGACGATAAAATGGCGCTTTTTCTTCTTTTTTCCGGGATTTTCTTCCACTTTTACTTCTTCGTTCATGTGTTTCTCCTTTTCTCTCTTCTCAGATCGCTCGTTCCGCAGCCTCGACCAGATGCGCCATCAGCACCGACGGGGTGACCGCGCCGACGCCGCCGGGCACCGGGCTCACCGCCGCTGCGGTTTCCTCCGCTTCCTCGGTGCGCACGTCGCCGCAGAGCTTGCCCTCCACGCTGTTGACGCCGACGTCCAGGATCACCTGGCCGGGGCGCGTGTGTTCGGCGCCGATCATTCCCGCGCGGCCGACCGCGACGATCAGGATGTCCGCCTCGCGGCAGACGGCGGGCAGTTCGGGCGTGCGGCTGTGGCAGAGGGTGACGGTGGCGTCGGCGTGCAGCAGAAGCTGCCCCACCGGGCGGCCGATGACGAGACTGCGGCCCACGACGGCGGCGCGCTTGCCCGCGGGGTCGATCCCGTAGTATTTCAGCATCTCCAGGCAGGCCTGCGCCGTGCAGGGCGCAAAGGCGTCCTCCCGCCCGGCAAAGAGCGCGCCGAGCGCCCGGCAGCCCATGCCGTCCAGATCCTTTTCCGGCGCCAGCGCATCGCAGACTTTGGCGCTGTCCATATGCTTCGGCAGCGGGCGCAGCAGCAGGCAGCCGTGGATCGCAGGATCGGCGTTCACCTGTTCAATTCTGTCGATCAGCGCCGCCTGGCTGATGTCCGGCGGCAGCGCCATGCTCTGCGCCGCGCAGCCGAGCTTTTCGCAGTTTCGCAGGATGCTGCGCTCATAGGCCATGTCGCCGGGATCCTCACCCAGGCGGATCACCGCGAGCCGCGGCGTCACGCACTTTTCCGCCAGCGCCGCGACGCGCCGCGCCAGATCCTCCTTGATGGCGTCCGCCACGGGGCGGCCGAGCAGCCGTTGTGCCATGATGCATCCTCCTCCGGCCCGCGGGCCGTTTTTGTTTTCCCCACTTTACCACGGCACCGCGTGAAAAGCAAGGCGGCTTTCACTTTAATTAAATATTTACAAGGATTTGCGGATTTGCTATAATTATCATGGTTTAATAGCATAGTCAATCCCAACAAACCTGGAAATACGGAAAGGAGATCAAACCATGGGTCTTATTCATGCAGCGCTGGGTGCGGCAAGCGGCGTTCTGGCCGACCAGTGGAAAGAGTATTTTTATTGTGAAGCCATCCCGGCCGACGTGCTGGTCACCAAGGGCATCAAGCGCAGCGGCGGCCGCTCCTCCAATACCCGGGGCAGCGACAACATCATCTCCAACGGCTCCGTCATCGCCGTGGCCGACGGCCAGTGCATGATCATCGTGGAGCAGGGCAAGGTGGTCGATCTCTGCGCGGAGCCCGGCGAATACACCTATGACAGCTCCAGCGAGCCCTCCCTCTTCACCGGAAGCCTGGGCCAGAGCATCAAGGAAGTCTTCAAAAACATCGGCAAGCGCTTCACCTTCGGCGGCGAGCCGGCGATGGATCAGCGCGTGTACTACTTCAATACCCGTGAGCTTGTCGGCAACAAGTACGGCACGCCCTCCCCGGTGCCCTTCCGCGTGGTCGACAAGAACATCGGCCTGGACGTGGACATCGCCATCCGCTGCTTCGGCGAATACAGCTACCGCGTTTCCAACCCGATCCTCTTCTACACCAATATCTGCGGCAACGTAAAGACCGCCTATACCCGCGACCAGATCGACAGCCAGCTCAAGACCGAGCTGCTGACCGCCCTGCAGCCCGCCTTCGCCCGCATCTCCGACATGGGCATCCGCTACAGCGCCCTGCCCGGCCACACCCAGGAGCTGGCTGACACGCTCAACGACGTGCTGAGCGCCAAGTGGCGCGACCTGCGCGGCATCGAGATCGTCTCCTTCGGCGTGTCCTCCGTCAAGGCCAGCGAGGAAGACGAGGCCATGATCAAGGAGCTGCAGCGCAACGCCGCCTTCCGCAATCCCAACATGGCGGCGGCGCACCTGGTCGGCGCGCAGGCATCGGCCATGCAGGCGGCGGCCTCCAACGAAGGCGCCGGCGCCCCGATGGCCTTCATGGGCATGAACATGGCCGGCCAGGCCGGCGGCATCAACGCCCAGAGCCTGTATCAGATGGGCCAGCAGCAGCCCGCCGCCCCGGCGGCAGACAGCTGGACCTGCCCCACCTGCGGCAAGGCTGTCAGCGGCAACTTCTGCCCGGACTGCGGCACGAAGAAGCCCTCCGCCGATTTCTGGACCTGCACGAGCTGCGGCACCAAGAACAAGGGCAAGTTCTGCACCGAGTGCGGCGCCAAAAAACCCGCCGGCGTTCCCCAGTACAAGTGCGACAAGTGCGGCTGGGAGCCCGCCGATCCGACGAATCCGCCCAAGTTCTGCCCCGAGTGCGGCGATCCCTTCGATACCGGCGACATCGTCTGAAAAGCCTCCCTGTTCCAATTTGAGATCCGCATCATTCCAACGGACAACGAGAGGATCTCTGCTCAAAAAGCTTCCTGCAGGGCATATCTGTTTTTGCTGCGGCTTTGCCGCAGCAAAAACACCCTGAGGCGAGCTTTGCGAGCCCTCGCGCCGACCAAATGCGGCTTGTCCACGCAAGGCGCATGCGATAAGCGCGAGTCCTCAATTGTAAAACGGCGTTTTACAATTGATTTATGAAAGGAGGCCGGTTAATTGCCCAGCCAAATCACCAACTACCAGTGCCCGGCCTGTACCGGCCCGCTGCACTTTGTCGGCTCCTCCGGCAGGCTCGAATGCGAATACTGCGGCAGCAGCTATTCCGTGCAGGAGATCGAGGCGCTTTACGCCGACAAGGAGGAGGCCGCCGAACAGGCCGGCGTCCAGGCGCAGTCTGCCGAAGCGGCGCAGGCCGCCGAGGAATACAGCTTTCAGCAGGGTGCGGATGGCCTGAAGGTCTACAGCTGCCCGAGCTGCGGCGCGGAGCTTTTCTGCGACGAGACCACCGCCGCCACCAGCTGCCCCTACTGCGGCAACCCGACGGTCGTCCCCAGCCAGTTTCACGGTCAGCGGAAGCCGGACTTCGTCCTCCCCTTCAAGCTGGACAAGGCGGCCGCCGTCGCCGCGTTGAAAAACTACTACAAGGGCAAAAAGCTGCTGCCCCGCGCCTTCACCGACCAGAACCACATTGAGGAGATCCGCGGCGTCTATGTCCCCTTCTGGCTTTTTGACGGCCGCGTTTCGGCGGACATCCGCTATGCCGCCACCCGGGTGCGCAGCTTCACCAGCGGCAAATACCGCATCACCGAGACCGACCACTTTGACGTCCGCCGCGCGGGCACGCTGGATTTCCGGCGCATCCCGGCCGACGGCTCCAAAAAGATGCCCGACCCGATGATGGACTCGCTCGAGCCCTTTGACTACGGCGAGCTCAAGCCCTTTTCCACGGCCTATCTGCCGGGCTTTCTGGCGGATATCTACGACGTGAGCGCCGACGAAGCCGCCGAGCGCGCGGTGCGCCGGGCCTGCAGCACCTCCATCGCCGAGATGAACGCCACCACCGGCGGCTATGCCAGCTGCACGCCGGTCAGCCAGCGGGTGGAGATGCCGCGCTTTACCGCGCATTACGCTCTGCTGCCGGTCTGGATGCTCGCCACGCGCTGGAACGACAAGACCTATCTCTTCGCCATGAACGGCCAGACCGGCAAGCTCATCGGCGATCTGCCCGTATCCATGGGGCGCTGGTGGGCCTGGTTCTTCGGCATCGCAGGGCCGCTGGCCGCCGTGCTGGCCGCGATCCTGTTTCTGATGTGAGGAGGGCGGCTATGAAGAAAAGACTGTTTTCTCTGTTCCTTGTCCTCCTGCTGCTGATGCTCTGCTTCCCCGCCGCGATGGCCGAAGCGCCCGCGGAAGAAACGGCGCCGGTCGAAGAGACCGCTGCCGTTGAGGAAACCGCGCAGCCGGAAGAGACGGCCGCGCCGGCCTTTCCCTACGTGCTCGACCAGGCGGGTCTGCTGACTGACAGCCAGCGCGAGACGCTGGAGCAGAAGGCCGCCGCGCTGAGCGAGCAGCACCAGTGCAGCCTCTACGTCGTCACCGTCGAGGATCACACGAGCCTCAATTACGATGTCTATGAGGCGGCCAAGGGCATTTTCCAGCACTATGACCTCGGCTGGGGCGCGGAGAAAAACGGTGTGATCCTGCTGCTGAGCATGGACGCGCGCGACTATGCCTTCGCCGGTCACGGCGGCCGCGGAGAGACGATCTGCAGCCGGGAGAGCAGCTGGCTGATCGAAGACGAATTTCTGGATAACTTCCGGAACAATGACTGGGCCGGCGGCTTCGGCGATTTCCTGGACGCCTGCGATACACAGCTGACGAAGCTGGAAAAGGGCGAGGATGTCAACGCCGGCGCCGACATCATCACCGGGCCCGACGGGCTGGATTACCACGATTACAACAATCCTTACGAAACGCGCGAACCCAGCATCCTGCCCCGCGTGCTGGCCGTCATCTTCATCCCCGTCGCCGTGGCGCTGGGCGTTTGCTCGGTGTTTAAGGCGCAGATGAAGACCGCGAAGGAGGCCACCCGCGCCGACGAGTATCTGGTGCCGCACAGCATGAGGCTCCGCACCAAGGAGGACCGCTTCACCCACCGCACGGAGAGCCGCACCGTGATCGAAACCGATTCCGGTCACCGCGCCGGCGGAGGCGGCGGAAGCAGCTTCCATTCCGGCGGCGGTTTTTCCGGCCGCAGCGGCAAGTTTTAAAGCAAAAAAGACGTCTCCTTTTCGGAGACGTCTTTTTTCATTGTTTGCACGGACAGCTCGGCACGACCGTAGCGCTGCCTTCGATCGTATCCGGATCAAAGGACACGCCGTCAAGCCGCACGACGCCTTCGCGCAGCGCGAGAAAACCCTCCACCGGGCCGATCACGTCATAGCCGAAGCCCGCGCCGCGGTAATGCATCGGCACCGTCAGGCGCGCGCCGACGGCCTGCGCTACGCGGTGGGCCGTTTGCGCGTCGATCGTGTAGTGCCCGCCCACGGGGATCAGCAGCAGGTCGATCTTCCCGAGCGCCGCGAGCTGCTTTTCCTTCAGCTCATGCCCCAGGTCGCCCAGATGCGCGATGCGCTTTCCCTCCGCCTCCACGACGTAGATCGTATTTTTCCCGCGCAGCAGGCCGCGCTTGTTGTCGTGGAAGCTGTCGATCGCCGTCACGCGGAAGGCGGGCTGCTTCCCGCTCAGGCGCACCGCCTCGGCAAAGCCGTGGTCGCGGTGGCCGTGACTGCACAGCACCGCGTCCGCCGCCAGCTCCGGCAGCGCCAGCCCCGGCACGGAGCCGGGCGCATAGGGATCAAAGACGACGGAGCCCTCCGCCGTCTCCAGCAGAAAACAGGAATGTCCGTACCAGGTCAGTTTCATCATGCACGCCCCCTTTTTCTTTCAGTATAGCAAAGCGCCTGCGCCGCTGCAAGATTTTTCAGTTGACCTGGCATTTTCCGGATGGTATGATAGAAAAAGAAATAGAATCAGGAGGCACTCCATGAGTGTGAAACGCTTTTTCCGGGTACTGCTCGGCCTGGCGCTGCTGGCCGTGTTCGTGTACTGTCTGTACTGCAATTATCAGGTTGCGCCGAAGCTCCTTGAGCCGGAAAACTGGCTGCCGACGGTGGAAGTCCCCGCGCCGGTCGAAGAAACGCCCGCGCCCGTTATCCCGGACTTCATCCCCGTGGAATCGGAGAGCAGCGAAGCGGAGCCGACCGCGGAGCCGACGCCGGAGGTGACGCCGGAGCCCGCCATCGATCCCGACAGCCCCGAGGGCCGCGCCGCCGCGATGGGTCTGCCCGCGCCGCCGGAGATCGACATTGAAAGCTGGGAGTTCATCCTCGCCAACGACTATAACTCCATCGGCGAATACGCGCCGCAGGGCCCGGAGATGCTGGAGGGCCAGCCGCTCGACTCGCGCATCATCGAGCCGATGAAGGCCATGGTGGCCGACACCCGCGACCAGGGGCTGAGCGTCTATCTCTCCTCCGGTTACCGCAGCTACGCCGACCAGCGCTACCTCTACAACCGCAAGGTGGCGCAGTATCCGCCCGACGGCAAGGATTCCAACGGCCGCTGGATCGTCCTGCCCCCCGGCACGAGCGAGCACCAGACAGGTCTGGCCTGCGATATCACGGACGTCTACCATGAGTTCAAGGACCGCAGCCTGGAAGAGACGCCCATGTACCAGTACATGAGCCAGCACTGCCAGGACTTCGGCTTCATCGTCCGCTATCCGGCCGACAAGGAGGACGTGACCGGCGTCATGTATGAGCCCTGGCACTTCCGCTATGTCGGCGTCGAGGCCGCGACCTATATCATGGAAAACGGCATCTGCCTGGAGGAGTTTGTCAGCCTCTACCGCGATATCTACTCCGCGGACAATCCCGCGCCGGAGGAATAATAGTTTTTCATAACAAAAACCCGGGAGGGCATCGCCCTCCCGGGTTTATTCTTTCAAGATCTCAATTCAGATGCAGCTCGCGGCAGCTGCCAGCGCCGAAGACGGCCTCCATGCCGGTCTTATAGCTGTCGAAGTAATCGGCGGGCATCAGCGCCTGCACGCAGCCGGCAAAGCCGCCGCCGTGGACGCGCCAGGCGCCCTTGCCCGCGAGGAGCTTGGCGCTCAGCTCCAGGCCCTGCTGCAGCTTGGTGTCGCCGGTGGCGCTGGTGACGATATTGTTCAGCAGCTCCTCCGAGGAGCGGCCGGACTCGTTCATCAGGCGCATATAGGCCTCGCCGTCGCCCCGCTTGAGAGCATCGCGCATCTTGGGCACGCGCTCGTTTTCGGCAAAGAAGTGCATCGCGCGGCGGATCGGCCGGTCGGCGGCGGAGTAGCCGCGGGCCTTGAACTCCTCGGGATCGACGTCGCCGAGCACACCCTTGTCAAAGAGGTTGGCCACATAGACCATGTCGGCCGGGATGCGGGCGTAGGAGGTGTCCAGTCCCGCGTGGCTGCCGCCGGTATCGGTCAGGCACAGGCGCAGGCCCATGCTGCCGAAATCGGCCTCGATCGGCTCGATCTCGTTGGTCTTGAAGTCGACGTATACGGTGTGGCCGAGGGAGCAGGCGAGCTGATCCATCAATCCGCAGGGCTTGCCGAAGAATTTGTTCTCGGCGCTCTGGGCAACGCGGGCGATGACCACGGGATCGACCTTGCCGTCGTTGTAAAGCGTATTGAGGATGCGGCCGATCATCACGGAGAAGGCCGCAGAGGAGCTGAGGCCGGAGCCCGCGGGCAGGGTGCTGCGGAGCTCTGCGTCAAAGCCGCCGACCGTCAGGCCGAGATCGGCAAAGGAGGCGGCCACGCCGCGCACCAGCGATTTGGAGGAGCCGAACTCCGTCGGGCGGACTTCCATCTGGCTGAGATTGACCTCAAAGGGCTCAAAGCCCTCGGAATGGATGCGGATCACACGCTCGTCGTTCTTTTCGCAGCGGGCGTAGAGGCCCAGGTCGACGCCGGAGGCCAGGATGCGGCCCAGCTGATGGTCGGTATGGTTGCCGGCCAGCTCGGTGCGGCCGGGAGTGAAGATTTCGGTTTTCATAGAGTGATATTCCCTTTCCTTTATCTGTATAACTCGCCATCCAGCATATAACAAACGGGAGGCAAAGTCAATTCGAAATGCCGGGAAACACAAAGAAAAGCGGGAAGAGAGGACCTCTCTTCCCGCTTTTCAGGATGCTCACATCACGTCGGTGGAGCTGCCGTCGTCCTTGATGATCTCGAACTTGCAGTCGAAGCCGTAGGCCGCTGCGGCCGCCGCCAGGACGCCCCACCAGGGCGCTGCGGCCAGACCCACCAGACCGCCGACGATGCCCAGGTTGACCGGTACGGTCAGCAGCACCTGATCGCCGCGCTTGACGCGGATCTTGTTGACGTTGCCCTCCTTGACCAGGGCCTTGATCTTCTCGATGATCTCATCGGTCTTGACGCCGGATTTCTTCTCGAGGAGGACGATCGCGTCTACCACGCTGCCCCCGCTCTTTTCCAGCGCTTCCTTCGCCTCGCTGTAGCTTGCGCCGGTGCGCTCACGGACGGCGTCGATCATTTCCAGGGTGATTTCCATTCTCATATCCTCCTTTGAATTTGTCGTGTGGTGTTAAGATACCACATTTTCGGCGGAATAATTCAACAGACTGTGAATCAAATGTGAAAAAAGTGGAAATGCGGCATGCATTTCCACTTTTATTCTTTTGTTCGGCTCAGTACGCGACGCCCCAGTAGATCATCGTCTGTGCGGGCTTTCCGCAGCAGGCGCAGGTGTCGGCCAGATGCTCCTGCTTGAAGGGGATGCAGCGGGAGGACATGCCGGCCTGCTCCTTCATCGCCTGCTCGCAGGCGAGATCGCCGCACCACATGGTCTTGATGAAGCCGCCCTTTTCGGTCTGGAGCTGCTTGGCTTCTTCGATGGAATAAGCAGCGTAGGTGTGCTCTTCCATGTTGATCCGGGCCTTCTCGAACAGGCCGTCGTGCACGGCCTGCAGCTGCTCCTGCGCCTTCGTCTCCAGCTCGTCGAGCGAAACGGGCGTCTTCTCGCCGTTGTCGCGGCGGACCATGACGCACTGGCCGTTTTCGATATCCCGGGGTCCGAGCTCCACGCGAAGGGGAACGCCCTTCATCTCGTACTGGGCGCACTTCCAGCCCATGGAGTTGTCGCTGTCGTCCATCTTCACACGAAGGCCCGCGGCCTGCAGGCGATCGCGCAGCGCAGCGGCGGCCTCGAGCACGCCCGGCTTATGCTGGGCGACGGGCAGGACGATGACCTGGATGGGTGCGATCTGCGGAGGCAGGACCAGGCCGTTGTTGTCGCCGTGAGCCATAATGACCGCGCCGATCATGCGGGTCGTCGCGCCCCAGGAGGTCTGGAAGGGATACTGCAGCTTGTTGTCGCGGCCGGTGAAGGTCACGTTGTAGGCGCGGGAGAACTTGTCCCCGAAGTAATGCGAGGTGCCGCCCTGCAGCGTCTTGTGGTCCTTCATCATGCACTCGACGGTGTAGGTGGCCTCAGCGCCGGCGAATTTCTCCTTTTCGGTCTTGCGGCCGCGCACCACGGGGATCGCCAGGACCTTCTCATAGAAATCGGCATAGCAGTTGAGCTGCTGCTCGGTCTCCGCCATGGCCTCCTCAGCGGTCTCGTGGAGGGTGTGGCCCTCCTGCCACCAGAACTCGCGGGAGCGCAGGAAGGGGCGGGTGGTCTTTTCCCAGCGGATGACGGAGCACCACTGGTTATAGAGCATCGGAAGCTCGCGGTAGGAGTGCAGCACGCGGGACCAGTGGTCGCAGAACATGGTCTCGGAAGTCGGGCGGAAGGCCAGGCGCTCTTCCAGCTCCTCGCTGCCGCCCATCGTGACCCAGGCCACCTCCGGCGCAAAACCGTTGACGAGCTCGCCCTCTTTTTTCAGCAGGCTCTCCGGGATCAGCACGGGCATCGCCACGTTCTCGTGCCCGGTCTTCTTGAACTCGCCGTCCAAGATGCGCTGCATGTTTTCCCAGATCGCGTAGCCGTAGGGCCGCAGGATCGTGAAGCCCTTGACGGACGCATACTCCACCAGCTCCGCCTTGCGGCAGATGTCGGTATACCACTGGGCGAAATCGACCTCCATATCGGTGATCTGTTCCACTTTCTTATCTTTTGCCATCGTGCGTATTAACTCCTTTTATCGGCAGGGGCCTTCCCCCGCTCTTCGTTATCTGCGGTATTTTATGCCCCCGCCGCGTGCTTGTCAAGGCTCAGGCGCGGGGCGAAACGGAATAGTTGGCCGGATCCTTCAGCTGCTCCACCCAGACGGAGGCGGAGTCGATGCGCAGGTGCGCAAAGCCGTCGCGGCAGTGCTCAAAGGGCAGCTGTCCCCTGGCGTCCTTGAAGTGCTCGCCGATCTCCACAAAGGTGCAGTCGTTCTCCGCGGCAAAGTCCTTCAGGCGCGCGTTATAGTCGTCGACCATCTGGTTGGTCAGTCTGGGCGTATCGCCGGCCAGCGGCGTGCAGGACTGGATGAAAATGCGGATCTCGGGATTCTTCTCGCGGATATTATCCACCAGTTTTGCCCAGTTATCCATGGTTTTGTCGATGCCGAAGTTGGCGATGTCGCCCATGGCGCCCAGCATGATGAACACCTTGTTCACGCCGGCAGCCGCCAGCGCGCCCTCCGGCTTATAGTCCCTGCCGTGATAGCGCACGAGCATGGAACCGTCCACCGCGGCCTGCACGGAGTAGTCGACCGTGACCAGGAAGGTCGGCTTGCCGAGGCCGTCGTGATTGAGGCCGTAATACTCCAGCACGCCGGAGATCGAATCACCCAGGAAAGCGGCGTCGTCAAAGTAAGACGGCTCCAGCATCGGCTCGGCCGTGACCTCGGGCGTCGGCTCCGGGGTGGGCTCCGGGGTGGGCTCCGGCTCCACCGGTTCCTCGGTCGGTTCCGGTGCGGGCTCGGCCGTGGGTTCGGGCGCAGGCTCCGGCGTCGGCTCCGGGGCGGGCGTCACCACCGGGATCGGACCGGGCGTCGCCGGGACCGTATCGGGCGCCTTATCCCACGGATCGTCGTACGGGTACGGCGAAGCAAAGGACGAGAGCGCATAGCCGCCTGCAAGAATCAGCAAAGCAAGAACAACAGCAAGAATTTTGGTCGCAGTATTCATAGGATCAATCCTCCGCGTTCCGTGATTCGGTTTATGGCATACTTCTATAATTATACATAATAATTTTTTTATGTTAATTTGTCAATGCTTGTCGTTTGTAACTATTTGTAACCACTTTTTTCACAAAATTACATTTTTCCCCTTGACATTTCGAAAGGCAGCAGATATGATGAACTCAATCACGGTTCAATGCGGGCGTTTCCGATGGAAACGCCGTCTGTTCTGTGTGGGAGGTGTCAACAATCAACAAGCAAAAATTTTTGGCCGAGCTGGCGAAACTGCTGACCTTCATGTACGAAGATGACCGGCAGAAGGCCCTCGGAGCCTATAATGAGATGTTCGACGAGGCTGAGGACGAGCAGATGCTGCTGCAGGCGCTGGTCTCTCCGCTGCGCCAGGCCGTAGAGGTCGCCCGCGCCTACAACGCCGGCAAGCAGAGCCTGAGCACCGCGGCCAAGCCCCGGGAGGACGAAGAGGCGAACGACGCCTTTATGGATACCATCCATCGCATCCGCGCCGAAGCGCTGAAGAAGCAGCCGGCCGTCCAGGTCGTCAACGAAAATCAGATTTCCCTTTTTGATGCTCCGGAAGAGACGGGGCCGGCAGAGACTCCCGCGCAGCCCGAAGCGGCCGCCGAAGTGCCTGCGGAAGAAGCTGCCGCGCCTGCCGAATCGGAGGACGGCGCCGAAGCGCCTGCGGAAGAAGCCGGCGCGCCCGAAGAAGCCGAAACCGAAAACGGACCCGAAGCCGAAGAGGATACGCAGGCCGACGAAGAGGACGAGGACGCTCCTCTGCCGGAGTCCAAGCCCGCCCCCGCGCTGCAGACCGCCGAACTGGACCGCAGCCAGCCGGCGCAGAAGACGGTCCGCAAGGCCCGCGTTCCGCTGCTGATCCTGTATATCCTGCTCGCGATCCCCCTGGGCCTGATCGGCCTGGCCATTCTGCTGATCCCGGCCCTGGTCAGCCTGGCGGCCGCGATCGTCTGCATCACCGTTGCCGTGCTCGCCGTTACCTCCGCCCTCGGCTCCTTCCCGAAGATCGCCAATCTTCTGGTTGCGCTCGGCGCGGCGCTGATCCTGCTGGCCGTCGGCCTGGTGTTTTTGATGCTGTTCGTCTGGTTCCTGGCCGGCGCCATCGGCGGCATGATCAACGGTCTCATCACTCTGGGCGGCAAATGGTGCTATAAGGAGGTGCCTGCGGAATGAAAAAAGCATGGAACGTTGTTCTGGTGATCGTTTTTGTCATTATTCTGCTCGGCGCCACGGCCATCGGCGTGGGCTATCTCACCGGCGCAGACCTCGAGCAGGTCTATATGACGCTGGAAAAAAGCCCTGTGGCCACCTTTATCCTGCGTCTGATCTCCTACTGGGAGAAAGGCTTCGCCTACGCCCAGCAGCTGGTCGCGGCTCTTCCCCAGTTTTTTGCCGGTCTGTTCTGATTTTATACCATACGAAAACTCCCTGTTCTGTCGAACAGGGAGTTTTTTCATTTACAGGCCTCGTCGGCTCTGCCGCAGCCGGACCGCTGCCGCCGTCAAGACCAGCAGGACCCCCGTATACAGCAGCAGGCCTGTCAGCGCCGCGCCGTTCCAGACCGCCCGCAGCAGCCAGGTCGGCGGCAGCAGCAGGCGCAGCGGCCGCAGCAGCTTCAGGTCCAGGAATACCGGGCAGAGCACCAGCATCGCCACGGTCAGCACGGGGATCAGCGCGCCGTAATGCTCCTGGCGCGGGCAGAGGCAGCGCAGCAGCTCGCAGAAGAGGGCCGCGGCCGGGAGATACAGCAGCATCAGCCCCAGCTCGCGCCACAGACCGACCGTGACGCCGGCCAGCTTCATGGCGAGCAGCGCCGCCAGCGCGGCCGGGAGGATCGCGGTCAGGTGGCTGAGCAGCGGCAGCCAGCGCCGCGCGCGCTCCGACAGCCAGGTATAGCTCCCGTTTTGCTCCTCCTGGTAGCAGTATAGCCCGGAGGCCATGCCGCAGAGCACCAGCAGCAGCGCCATCACGCCGCGCAGCGGCGCGGTCAGATAGCTGTCGGCGGTGTCGACCGGCTCGCCCTCCAGCGTCTCAAAGCGCAGGATCTCCTCCGCCATGGTGCCGCTGGCATAATAGCGCCGCAGGTCGGCGCGGTCAAGCTCCTCCGCGCCGAGCTCCGCAGTCAGATAGTCCGCAAAGAGCGCGAAAGAGGTCTCCGGATAGATCGCCGCGAACAGCTTCTCCCGCGACAGGCGCAGGAAGACGTTGTCCTCCCGCTCCAGGACGGTGACAGCCGCGGCGTGTCCGCGCTGCGCGAAGCGATCGAGCTTTTTCTCCAGATCCGCGCGGAAGATCCAGGCCGCATCGGCCTTGCCGCGGCGCACGGCCTCCCGCGCCCTTTCCTCATCCTCACACGGCAGGAAGCGCAGCACGCTTTCCTCCGCCGTCAGCCGCTCAACGGCGGCGCGGGCCGCAGAATCGTCCGGGTCCTCCAGCGCCAGCGCGATGGTCAGCACCCCGCTCTCCTGCCGGGAAAACAGCGTGATCGCCAGGGCAAAGAGCGGCACCAGCAGCAGCACAGCCAGATAGGCCGGGCGGCGCAGCAGCCGCTTGAGCAGCAGGCCGGACCAGAGGAAAAACCGGCGAAGTTTTTTCATTTCTCCGCCTCCCTTCAGCTCCGGTTCTGCCGGCGGCGCAGCAGCACCGCGGCCGATAAAAGCAGCGCCAGCCAGAGCCATACAGCGCCGATCCCGGCGCTCCCGCGCAGCAGCAGCGCCTGCAGCCGCGCCATCCCCGCCCCGGCGGGCAGCGCCGCGCCGAAGCGCCGCAGTCCCTCCGGGAACACATTGGTCGGATAAAAGCAGCCGGCCAGGTAGCCCTGCAGCACCGCGCTCAGAAACTGCAGCAGTACGCCGCCGACGGTGCCGCCGGCCAGCTCAAACAGCAGAAACTGCAGCGCGCAGATCATCAGTGCCGTCGGCAGCGCGCCGAGGGCAAAGCGCGGCAGGCCGCCGTCCTCCAGCTCCGGCACGCGCAGGCCGAAGCGGCCGAGCAGCAGCCCGGCCAGAAGTCCCGCGGCCAGCAGGCCGCAGAGCATCAGCAGCACATAGCTCAGATATTCCGCCAGCACCTGCCCGGCGGAGCCCAGGCCGTCCGCCTGCAGCAGCCGCCCGAGTTCCCGGGACCGCCCGGCAAACAGCGGCACGCAGCTGATGGCCCAGAGCATCAGAAGCAGAAGCGACAGGCCGCACAGATAATAGGCCGGCAGGCTCAGCGCGCCGTCAGGATCGACAGTCTGCCGATCATAGAGCCGCTCGCGGTCCATGAGGCGAAGCGCATAGCGGAACACCAAGCTGTCGCCCGCCCGGTAGGGATCGACGCCGGGCAGCCTGTCGGCGACAAAATCCTGCGCGCCGTACACGGCGTTTTCGGTCTCCAGCACCAGCCAGGAGATCGTCTCGGCAAGCTCGCGCATCATCTGCGCGCCGATGTCCGCGCTTCCGGAGGCGGACACATAGGTGATCGGACGGTGCTCGCCGCGCATCATCGCCTCGGCAAAGCCCGCGGGGATCAGCGCATAGCCGTCGATCCGACCGCGCCGCAGCGCGCTCGCCGCCTCCGCCTCGTCCATGGGCTCGAAGCGGATCGAAAAGCGGGAGGAATCCATGCTTTCGAGCATCTGCAGCCCCTCGGCGAGCATATTCTCTTCCAGATCGCCCACAAGGCCGATGCGGACGGGCTCCGCGGCGGCCTCATCTCCGGCGTGCAGCCCGGAAATCAGCAGCGCCGCCAGCGCCGTCAGCACCGCCAGCAGCAGCGTGACCGCGAGCATCCGCGGCAGCAGCCGCGCGGCGCGGCGCAGCTGCAGGCGGAAATACGTCAAAAAGCGTTTCATGGCCGTTCCAGATCGCGGATCAGGCGGCTGCGCTCGCCCGTATAGGCATAGGGCTCCAGCAGCCCGCCGCGCAGCAGCCGCCACTCATCGCACAGCTCCAGCTCCCAGGGATCGTGGGAGGCCATCACCAGCAGGCCGCCGCTCTGCCGGAAGTTTTCAAAGCAGCGCAGGATCCGCTCCTTGGCCACCAGGTCCAGCGCCGCCGTCGGCTCGTCCAGCAGCAGGATCACGGGATCGTTGGCCAGGGCGCAGCCGATGCTCAGGCGCTTGCGCATGCCTCCCGACAGCTGATTGGCCGGCGTATGCAGGAATTCGTCCAGGCCGAGCTGCCGCAGCACGCCCCCGTCCAAAGAGCGCGCAAGCGCCTCCGGTTCGTACCAGAGGCGCAGATTGTCCCTTGCGCTCAGCTCCTCGATCAGCGGCGTGCCCTGGGGCACATAGGCGACCTGGGAGGCGCGCAGGCGCGGATTGCGCAGCAGGTCCTCGCCCTGCCACAGAAAGCGCCCCGCGTTCGGGCGCAATACGCCGGCGAGGATCTTCAGCAGCGTGGACTTGCCGCTGCCGTTGGCGCCCAGGATGCCCAGGCAGCTGCCTGCCGCAACACGAAAGGAGGTCCCGCGAAGGACCTCTTTTCTTCCGTATCGCTTTTGAATGTCAAGGATTTCCGCTTCCATGGATCAGATGTAGTTGCCGATATCGCCGAGCACGGAGGCGGGCAGCCCGGCGTCCATCAGATCCTGAAGGATGCCCTGCAGCTTACTGAAGTCCAGGCCGGAGGCCCAGGTCTCGGGATCCACGGCATCCGCCGGACGGCTGATGTCGAATTGTTCAACGCGGTAGGCGTCCATGCTCATGCCGGCCAGTTCCTTTTTGCCGGCCTTCAGCGTCATCGTCACGCTGCTGCTGTCCTTCTTGACCTCGCCGCTGCAGACGCCACTCAGGCTGCGCAGCAGATCCTCCACGCCGTCAGGCATGGTTCCGATCTTTTCGACGAGGCGGTTGAGCATGTCCTTGTGGGGCGTCGCGCTGATCTTGTAGGTGAATCCGTTATTCGCGGCGGCAGCCTCCAGATTGATTTTGAACAGCCTCATGTCGTTCTTCGTCTCGTCGTCCTCGCTGCCGTAATACGTCTTGTAGTGCATATCGAAGCTGCCGGTGATCTCCTTGTTCAGGCTGAGCTTGCCGCCGCCGTCGAACACCACCGTCTTTTCGTTTTTGTAACCTTCCCAGCCCTGGTCCGCGAACACTTCTGCATGGACGCCATAGTTGAGGCCCTTGAGCACCGCAGCATAGCGGACCTCATAGAGCACTTCCTTGTCCTCGCGGAGCTTGATGTCACGGCCGATGATGCGTCCCTGTCCGTCGACGTAGACGGTCATCAGAACATTCCGGGTGATCTCCTTCGGATCCATTTCCTCGAGCTCGGCGCGTTTGCTCTCCATTTCATTGAGGATGCTGTCGTACTGCTGCTCGATCTCCGTCTCGCTCATGCCCTGGCTCTTCAGCACGGCGAAGATCACCGTTTTGACCTCGGCGTCGTTCTGGGCCTTTTTCAGCACGTCCTTGGCGATCTTCAGCATCACCTTGCCGTCGATCTTGACCTCCAGCGCGGTGTACCGGCCGCTCAGATCGCCGGCGCTGAGCTCCTGCGTGCCCTTTTCCACCTTGGTCAGATCACCGATGACGATCTCGGAATAGCGGTCGATCAGCGTGGTGATCAGCTTCTCGTCCATCAGCGTTTCGGCCAGCTCCTGCGCCGCGGTCTGCGCTTCTTCGTCGATGCCGGCGGCGTAGGACAGCTCTTCCGGGTCGATCCGGACCGACTGGCCGGACAGTCTGGGCACGGCGAAGAACATTTCACCGGAGGCGGTGTCAAGCGTAAAATCGGCGTCGATGATGTCCTTGTCGTTCAGGAAGGCCGTCAGGCTGCCGCCGAGCAGCTCGTCCTGCGAGCCCATGGAGAGATAGAAGCCGAGATTATTCAGCCAGCTGAGGTCCATGCCGAGTTCGTCCTCGATCAGATCGGCGACCTCGTCGCTGAGGGCGCTCTCGTCAAAGCTGAGCTGGAGCTTTTCTTCCGCGAAGAAATCCTTGGTCCCGGCCCCGGCCTTCGCCGCCTCCTGATAGAGCGCGAAGATGCCCTCGCCCTCTTCCGCGGCGTCCAGCCCGCGCCGGACGTTGTTCTTCTCCACGCGCTGATAGTACTCCTCCGGGGAGGAGAAGGTCTTTGCGGCGAAGTTTGCCGCAAAAGCACTGACCGCGTTCCAGCGGAAGATTGCCAGCGCGGCCGCAGCTGCGACGATCACAAGCAAAATGCCGAGGATCCAGCCCTTGGCCTTGCCTTTGGGCCTGTCCTTTTTCACTTTCTTCGGCTTTTCCGGCTCCACGGGCGGCTCTGCAGGCGGCGTGGGCGGCTCCGTAAAGGAGGGCGTCTGCTCCGGAGCGCGTTCGGGCTCCGGTCTGGCTTCCTCCGGGGTAAAGATCTCGACAGGGGCGCCGCAGTTGCCGCAGAAGCGCTGGCCCTCCGCCATCTGTGCGCCGCATTTTGTACAGAACATATGGATTCTCCTCTCGTTTTCAGGCTTTTCCTTGCCTGTGTCCTGAGATGTTTCGATAAAAAAAGTATAGCACAGTCCGCCCCCTTGCACAAGGAAGAATCTGTCCCGAGGCCGCGATTTTCACGGCCTTTTCCACAGGCGCAGCAGGCCACGGTCGTTCAGCTGACGGAGCGTAACCAGCAGCAGCGGGAACAGCAGCAGCCCCGGCACGCCGCAGAGCTTCCATCCGACATAGACCGCCAGCAGAGAGGACAGCGGGTCCAGGCCGATCTGATCGCCCAGGAGCTTGGCCTGAAGGAGCTCGCGCATCAGGCTGATGCCTGCGAAGGAGATCGCCAGGCCGATCCCCAGGCGCATCTCGCCGCGCAGCAGCGCCACCGCCGCCCAGGGCAGCAGCACCACGCCCACGCCGAACACCGGCAGCGCATCCACGATCGCCGTCAGCGCGGCGATCAGCATGGCGCCGCGCACGCGCAGGATCAGCAGCGCCGCCAGGAGCTGGGCAAAGGTGATGAGCATCAGCAGCAGCTGCGCCCGCAGCCAGCCGCCGAAGCTCTGCTTCAGGTCCTGGGAAACCAGCTCGAAATGCCGGAGCCATTCGGTCGGCAGCTGGGCCAGCAGGAAGGCCTTGACTTTGGGAAAGGACGCCGAAAGGAAGAAGCTGCCCAGGCCGGCGGTAATCAGGAAAAGCAGCGCGTCCGGGCTGCGCTGCGCCGCGGCGGCAGCCGCGTCCAGCAATCTGCGGGAAAGGCCGGCGGGGACGGCGGTGAGCGCCCGGCCCACCGCGTCCAGGGCAAGCTCCAGGTAATCCGCGCCGCCCGGGATCTCCGCCGCCAGGCCCAACAGCCACTGCTCCAGTGCGGAAAGACGCTGTTCCCAGGCAGACAGCAGGCCGGGCAGCTCCGCCGCGAGCGCATTGAGTGCGGCAAAACCCCGTGTCAGCAGCCGCGCCATCAGAAACAGCAGCAGCGCGAGCAGCCCCAGCGTGACGACGGCGGACGCCGCCGCTCGTGAAATATGCAGGCGCCGCAGCAGCCGCACAAGCGGCTCCATCAGCGCCGCGAACAGATAGGCCAGCAGAAAGGGCGCCAGCCCCGGCAGCACGAAGCGCAGCGCCAGCCATGCGCCGCCCACCAGCGCGCCCGCACAGACCAGCCATTCCAGACAGCGCAGCGCCCGGTTTCGCATCAGCCCGCCCCCTTTTCCGATCAAAAACTGAGATATGGAAAAGTCTGCCCAGCGGCGGGCAAAAATATCAATATAAAAAAAGATGGCGGACTGATCAACAGTCCGCCCAAGGGAATTGTGGGATAAAGATATGAGCCGCGTCCTTCCGCTCGGATTTGAAGGACCCATTGGATAAGCTGTGCCTATACGATAGCGCATTTTTTTCATCTTGTAAAGAGCGAAGGAGCACCTGTTTTGTCGAATGAATATTTTTTAAAAATCCGGCCACAATAGTTCCGAATCCATATGAGAGGAGTCTGGAACATGATCATGGATCGTATCGCACTTGTCCTTGCCATCATCGGCGGCATCAACTGGGGCAGCATCGGGCTGTTCCGCTTCGACCTCGTCGCATGGCTCTTCGGCGGCCAGACCGCGACCGTCAGCCGTGTGATCTACACGCTGGTGGGTCTGGCGGCCCTGTGGTGCATCTCTCTGTTGTTTCGCAGCGATGCCATCACCGACGACGAGATTTAAAAAATAAGGAGAAGGCTTTGTGCCTTCTCCTTATTTTTTATGCTTTTACCTCATCCAGCTTCAGCAGCGGCTTCACCCGGGCCGACAGCAGCAGCGCCAGCGCCAGCTTGAGCCCGTCCGGCAGCAGGAAGGGCAGCACGCACCAGGACAGCGCCGTCATCACCGACAGCGGGCCGTTGGCGCGGCTGTAGACCTCGATGAACCACAGCGTCCCGAAGGCATAGCAGAGGGCCAGTCCCAGCAGCAGCGCGGCCACGCGCAGCCAGAGCGAGCGGCCCAGGTGCTCAAACAGCCAGTAGACCAGCCCCGTCAGCAGAAAACCCAGCAGATAGCCGCCGGTCGAGCCGAGCAGGATGCCGAGGCCGCCGGTAAAGCCGGCGAACACCGGCACGCCCACCGCGCCGAGCAGCAGGTAGACCGCAACGGCGATCGTGCCGCGCGCGCCGCCCAGCAGCTCCAGCGCGCAGAAGACCGCGAAGGTCTGCAGCGTAAAGGGAACGACGGTCTGGATGGAGATCCAGGAGCAGACGGCGATCAGCACCGCCATCAGAGCCATATAGCAAAGGTCTTTGGTGCGATAATTCAAGCGTTTTGTCCTTCTTTCCTCTCGCCGGTGAGGCTGGCGCAGAGCGGATACCACTCGCAGTCGCCGCAGATCTCAGCCAGGCGATGTTTTTCCAATATCTCAGTGCGCACGCGCTCTTCCAGCGCGGCCGCCCGGTAGCTTTTCCCCGGCTCCAGGCCGAGCAGCCGCCTCACGGCGGCGTCATAGCGCGAGACCTTGTCCCGCGAGACGCAGCTTTCGCCCCGGCGGTGCGGGCAGGCCGCGCAGATGTCGTCCGCGCCTTCGGTCAGCGTGAAGCCGCCCTCTGCGGCAAGCTGCCGTTTCCGGGCGGCCATGTTGGCCGTAAAGGCGTCGCTGTAGCCCTCGCCGATGAAGTTCGGCAGGCAGAGCAGATGATGGGCACGCAGCTTCATATGCCGCCTCCTCTCCCAAAGAGCCAGAAGCACAGCGCCAGCTGCAGCAGCGCGAGGATCGGGAAGCCCCAGGCAAAGGTCCAGTGCTTGGTCTTGTGCCGGAACGTGCGCATGCCGAGCACGCCGCCGAGCGCGCCGCCCAGCAGAGCCAGCAGAAACAGCGTTTTCTCCGGCACACGCCAGGCGCCCATCTTCGCGCGGCGCTTGTCCGCGCCCATCACGGCGAAAAGCACCAGACTCATCAGCGTCAGCCACAGCGGCAGCAGCCGCCGCGGATCGCTGACAAACACATCGATGATCCCGCTCATAGCAGTTCTCCGTAATACCAGCCGGACGTGCCCTTGTGCTTGACAAACCAGCCGCGGCTCGTCTCCTCCACCACGCTCACCGCGTCGCCCGGCTCCAGCGGCAGCACATAGTCCGTGCAGTCGTTGCAGTCGGTGAATTCTTCGCCGGTGAAGAGGTATTTGGTCAGGACGTCCATTTCATAGCCGGTGCGGACATGGCGGCAGCGGGAGAATTCCTCGCCGCGCCGCAGCACCTTCACCCTGCTGTCGCCCCAGCGGATGTAATACGAGCGCTCCCCCGCCGCCTGCGCGGATTTCACCGTGCGCACCGGGAAGGGATCATAGGCGACGAGGCCGAAGTCCTCGCTGCCTTCGTACGGGATGACGAGGGCGTTGAGCTGCCCGTCGTCCTTGAGCACGCAGCCGCCGTCGATGGAGACGATGCGGCTGTCGCGGTCGATGATCGGATTGGCGCAGACGATATCGCTGCCGTAGAGCACCACCGGCCAGTGGCCCACGATCACCCATTTGTCAAAGCGCCAGCCTTGATTCATAAACGCATCGCAGCGCGTCAGCTCGTCGGCCGTATGCGCGCGCAGGGGCTTTCCGGGACGGACGGCGGCGTGCGCAAAGATATAGTGATCGGTCTCGATGGCGTGCGGCAGGCTCTCCAGAAAGGCCCATTCGGCCGCGAAGCGCCGCCGCAGCAGCTGCTTGACCGCGCCGAAATCCTCCAGATCAAAGGGATCGACGCCGGCGGCGTTGCACATCTCCCACAGCAGCCCGACCTTTTTGTACAGGATGTAATGGACGATATGCTCGTCGGCCTCCTCGGGATAGAGGAAAATGTCATTCCAGCTGTCGCAGTTTCCCAGCAGAAGATGACAGTTGCCGCGCCGCGTCAGATCCATCAAAAAATGCAGGGTATTCAGGCTCTCCGGGCCTTTTTCAAGAAAATCCCCGTCGACGATCAGTTCGTCGTCGGCGCCGAAGGCCGCCTTTTCCAGCACTCCGCGCAGATAGGGCAGATTCCCGTGGATGTCCGAGACGACCAGGATGCGCCGCCCGGCCGGAATGCGCAGGCGCTGCACGCGGGCCGGATAATCATACATAGCCCGCACCCCCGATCTTCTTCTCGAGCATCCAGACCCGGCCGAAGCGCCCCTGCTCCGAGCCGATCTTTTCAAAGCCCCAGTGGCGGTAAAAGGCCATGGCCGCGCGGTTGTCCTCCGCCGCGTACAGGCGCAGCGAGCGCCGCCCGAGGCCGCGGTAGTGCATGATGACCCGCCCCAGCAGCTGGATGCCCATGCCCTGGCGCCGGAATTCCGGCCGCAGATAGATGAGGCTCAGCCAGCCGTAGCCCTCCTTTTCGCCGCGCTTGGTGTCCATGTCCACAAGGCCCACCGGCTCGTCCTCCGCCAGGATGCGCAGCACCGCGCGGGGATCGGTTCGGTGGTGCTCGGCGGCCGCGAGCAGATAGCTCTCCGGCGAAAAGCCGCGGGTCGTGCCGTGCGCCGCGCGCCAGGCGTCCTCATAGCAGGCGGTATAAAAGGCCGCCTCCCGCATCGGGTCGATGGCCTCCGCCCGGAGATCGGGCGTCTGCTCCCAGACCGGGATATTCAGCACCGCGAGATGCTCGCAGTCGCCGATGTATTCCGGAGTGAACACACCGTTTTCAAACTGAAGGCAGGAGATCGCCGTATTGCCGCCGAGCGGCAGGCTGTCCGGGTCGCCGGGGCGGACGCCCAGCATTTTGGCCAGCAGGCAGCGGATCGTGACCCCGTGGCTGACCACGGCGACGGATTTTCCCTCGTTGTCGCGCAGGATCTCCTCGATCGCGGGCCAGGCGCGCGCCGTCACCTCGGCGTAGCCCTCCGCGCCCTCCTCTTTCCAGCCGTCCTCCCGCTGCAGGAAGCGCTTGATCTCGCCCGGCGCGTCGTGCTTCAGATCGCCGAAAAAGCGGCCCTCCCAGGGGCCCATGTTGATCTCCCGCAGGCGCGCATCGATGCGCAGCGGCAGCGGATGATATGTCTGCAGCGCCTCGGCGGTGTGGATCGCGCGGCTGAGGTCGCTGACGTAGATCGCGTCGAGCGGCGTGTCCTTCATCCGCTCGCCCAGCAGTTTCGCCTGGCGCAGGCCGAGCGCGGTGGCCTCGCCGTCCCAGTGGCCCTGCATCATACGATATAGATTGCCCTCCGCCTGCACGTGGCGGATCAAATAAATTTTCGTCATTGTGACACCCGAATCTTGACCGAAAGGCCGGGATGAAGTATAATTGGCTATTATAAAAGGGAAAACCGCTCTCTGTCGGGTCGATGACCCTATTATAGCGTGCCTGGCCGTTTTGTACAAGTCCAAAAAGAGGGGTGTATGCCATGCCGCAGGATGCGGGAAACAGGAGAAAGGTGCGGGCCGCGGCGCTTGTCGCGGGCGACGGCGCCATGCTCCAGGCCATCCTGGACTCCATGTATTTCAAAGAGCTGCCGAATTTCGAGCTGGTGGCTGTGATCTCGCCGGAAAAGGGCGTGTACGCGATGCAGCGCGCGCTCAATGCGGGCGTGCCGGCCTATGTGGTCGATCCGGAGCTCTTCCCCACCATGACCAGCCACAGCATGGCCGTGGCCAACAAGCTGCGCGACATGGACATCGAGCTCGTGATCCTCGCCGGTTACGACCTGCCCCTCGGCGTGATCCCCTATCAGTTCAAAAACGCCATCATCGGCACCTATCCCGCCCTTTACCCCGCCTTTGAGGACGAGGAGGGCGACATCCAGCGCGCCGTGCTCGAGCGCGGCGTCAAGGTCACCGGCGCCACCGCCTATTTCTGCGACCAGGACGGCCGCGTGGGCGGCATCATCCTGCAGAAGGCCGTGGACGTGCTGCCGGGCGACGATCCGGAGTCGCTGCGCCGCCGCGTGACCGAGGAGGCCGAATGGAAGATCCTCAGTCAGGCCGTCGCGCTCTACTGCGCCGGCAAGCTGAAGATCCACGGCAAGCGCGTCGTGATCGACAACTGATCATAAAAAGGCAAACGCCCTTCGTCGATGGACGAAGGGCGTTTTTTGCGCCTGTTTATCCGTTCTTCCGCCAGGTGGACGGCAGAAACAGAATCAAAATCGCGTAGATCTCCAGACGGCCGCAGAGCATCGTGAGGCTCATGACGATCTTGGAGAAATCAGAGAAGATCCCGAAGCTGCCGGCCGGGCCGATCAGCGACAGGCCGGGCCCGATGTTCGACATGCAGGAGAGCGCCGCCGTGAAATTGGTGGCGAAATCATAGCCGTCGAAGGAGATCAGAAACGCGCAGCCGAGCAGCAGCAGCATGTAAAGCGCAAAATAAGTATACACCGCGCTGGTGGTCTCGCGGCTGACGCGCTGGCCGTCCATGGAAACGCGGCTGACGCTGCGCGGCCGCACCATCTTCCGCACGTCCGCTGCCGCGGTCTTCACCAGCAGCAGCACGCGCGAGAGCTTCAATCCGCCGCCGGTGCTGCCGGCGCAGCCGCCGATAAACATCAGCACGACCAGCAGCGTCTGCACATAGCCCGGCCAGCGGGTGAAGTCCTCGGTGCCGAAGCCCGCGGTGCTGATGATGGAGCTGACGTTGAAAAAGGCGTGGCGGAACGAGGTCGAAAGGCTGCCGTAGATCGGCCGGATGCCGACGGTGATCGCCGCCATGCTGAAGGCCAGGATGCCCCAGTACCAGTGCAGCTCCTCGCTCTTGAGCGCATCCTTCGCCCGGCCGATCAGGATCAGGTAATAGAGGTTGAAGTTCGTGCCGAACAGGAGCAGGAACACGCCGATCACGCCCTCGATATAGGCGCTGTCGAAAGCGCCGACGCTGGCAGCTCTCGTCGAAAAGCCGCCGGTGCCGGCCGAGGCGAAGGCGTGCAGCAGCGCCTCATAGAAGCTCATGCCGCCGAAGAGCAGCAGCACCGTCTCCGTAAGCGTCAGCCCGAGGTAGATCAGATACAGGATCATCGCGGTCTTTCTCGCGCGCGGCACCAGCTTGCCGACCGTCGGACCTGGCACCTCGGCGCGCATGATGTGCATGGAGCGGTCGCCGCCGAGCGGCATGACCGCCATCACGAACACCAGCACGCCCATGCCGCCCAGCCAGTGGGTGAAGATGCGCCAGAACTGGCCGGAGCGCGAGAGCGCCTCCACATTGGGCACGACCGAGGCGCCGGTCGTCGTAAAGCCGGAGGACACCTCGAACACCGCATCGACGTAGCTCGGAATATCACCGCTGAGCACCAGCGGCAGTGCGCCGACGAGGCTCAGCACGATCCACACGAGGCCGACCGCCGCGAAGCCCTCGCGGGCGTAGATGGAGCTGCTTTCCGGCTTCAGGCAGAGCAGCAGAACGAGTCCCAGCGCGGCCGACAGAGCGATTGTCAGGCCGAAGCCAAGCACATTTTCCCCGTAGATCAGCCCCACAATCAGCGGCAGCAGCAGAAAGGCAGCCAGAAGCAGCAGCACCGTGCCGAGGATCCTTGCGATCATGCGGCCGTTCATTTCTCGCCCTCCAGGATCTGGTCAAGACCGGTCAGCCGCCCGGCCGCCGTGACGATCACAGCGTGATCGCCGGGCTGCAGTACAGTCAGGCCATTGGGGATCACGTTCTTGCCGCCGCGGATCACCGCGCCGATCAGCACGTTTTTCTTCAGCTTCAGATCCTTGAGCTGCACGCCGGCGAGCTTCGAGTCCTCGCCGACCCGGAACTCCAGCGCCTCCGCCTTTCCGTCGGCCAGGCGGTGCAGGGTCTCCATACCGCCGCCGCGGCTGTTGTCCAGTGCGCGGACGTAGCGCGTCAGCTGCTGGGCGACCAGTTCCTTCGGCGTGACGACGCTGTCGAGCCCCGCGTTTTCCAGGATCTCGGAAAAATGCTCGCGGTTGACCTTGGTGACGATCTTGGGCACCTGGCAGCGCCGGGCGTACATGGAGATAATGATGTTGTCGCCGTCTTCGCCCGTCAGCGCGGCAAAGGCGTCGGCCCGGGCAATGCCCTCCTCGGCCAGCACGTCGCTGCGCGTGGCGTCGCCGCAGATGACGGAAGCGTGCGGGATCAGATCGCAGAGCTTTTCGCAGCGCTCCTCGTCCCGCTCGACCACGGTGACGGCAATGCCGCTGTCCTCCATCATGCGCGTCAGATACACGGCGATGCGCCCGCCGCCCATGATCATCAGGTTCTTCACCGGGCGGCGGTACTGCCCGATGGCCTCGAAGAACTTCCGCAGCTCATGGCCGGAGCCGCTGAGGGAGAGCACGTCCCCGCTCTGCAGGACAAAGTCGCCGTTCGGGATCAGTGCCTCGCCGCCGCGCTCGACCACGACGACGAGCACTCTGGCGCCGAAAGCGCGCGGCAGTTCCTTCAGGCTCATGCCGTGCAGGCCGCTGCCCTCCGGCACGCGGTATTCGACGATCTCGACGCTGCCCTTGGAAAAGGTGTCCACGCGCGAGGCGCTCGGAAAGCGCAGGATGCGGGAGATCTCGCGCGCACACTCGTATTCGGGGTTGATGATCAGCGACAGACCCAGCGCCTCCTGCAGAAAGGCCGTCTGGTGCAGATATTCCGGGTCGCGGACGCGGGCCGCCACATGGCGGGTGCCGAGCTTGCGGGCGGTGATGCCGCAGACCATGTTCACCTCGTCCTGCTCGGTCGCGGCCAGCAGGAGATCCGCCTGCGCCGCGCCCGCCTCTTGCAGCGTCTCGTGGTTGGTGGCGGCGCCCAGCACGCAGATCACGTCCAGCGTGTTGGAGACATGCTCGATGACCTCCGGATCCCGGTCGATCACGGTGATGTCATGGCCCTCGGCAGAGAGCGTCTCCGCCACGGAGTAGCCCACCTTGCCGCCGCCGGCGATTAATATTTTCATATACAAAACCCCTTTCGGGTTGAAATGCTTGAACGGTTTATTTTATCACATGATCAGCCGTTTGTATAGAACAGGGACGGGAAAAAAGCATTTTCCCATCCCTGTTTTTTGTTCGGTCCCTATTACAGCGCGTCGATCAGCGCCTGCAGGCGCTCGGCGAAGCGGCCGATGTGCACTCCGTCGATGAAGCGGTGGTTGACCTCGACCGAATAGCCGAGCTCGCGCCGCCCGTCCCGCAGGACGTATTTGCCCCAGGCCAGGCGCGGGATCGCGTCGTCCGGGTCGAAATCGCGCTCGTTCGTGAGCGCGGTGAGATCCAGCCAGGGCAGGCAGGAGAGGAAGATCAGGTCGTCGCCCTCCTGGCTCATGTCGATAAAGGCCGTCTGCGCCGCGCTTTTCTCGCGGGCGGCGCGGCAGAAGTCCTCCATCGTTCCGTCCGCGGCCATCGTGACGATATGAAACTGCTCCGCGCCCTTTTTCAGATCCGTAAAGCTCGGCCGCCGCTCCGCAAGGCGCACGATCTCGCCGCCGCGCAGGGCGTAGGAAAAGGCCGGGGTTTCGTTGATCGCCTTTGCAGACAGGTAAACCAGCGCATAGTAAAACGACAGGCCGCGCGCCTTGCAGACATCGTACAGCCGCGTCACGTCCAGGCGGAAGCTGACGCTGTAGAAGGGATCGGACACGCCGGAGAAGAAGTCGAACAGCTCCTTCCGCTCCCAGCGCCCGTAGGCTTCGCCCTTCATCCCTGCTGCTCCCGGATCTTCTTTTTCCAGCACTTGTGGCACATGGCCACATAGCTGTCGTTGCCGCCGAGCAGCACCTGCGCGCCCTCGGTGACGATACGGCCGCTGCCGTCGATGCGGGCGTTGACCGTGGCCTTGCGTCCGCAGGCGCAGACGGTCTTGATCTCGGTCAGTGAATCCGCCAGCTCCATCAGGCGCTGCGCGCCGGGGAAGAAATGGGTCAGAAAATCGGTGCGCAGGCCGAAGCACAGCACCGGCAGATCCTCGTCGTCCACCAGCTCGCGCAGCTGGTCGATCTGCTCCGGGGTAAAGAACTGCGCCTCGTCGGCGATGATCACGTCGTGCCTGCCGGCGGCGTGATAGGCGTCGATGATGTTCTGCTCCGGCGTGATGATCTCGGCGTGGCGCGCAAGGCCGATGCGGCTGCGGATGATATCCGCGCCGTCGCGGGTATCGGTGCTGGGCTTGATGAGCCAGACCGTCATGCCGAGCTCCTCATAGTTGAACTGCGTGATCAGCGCCTGGGCGGATTTGGACGAGCCCATCGCGCCGTATTTGAAGTACAATTTCGCCATATCAATACTCCTTCCCCGCCGAGTTCAGATGGGCGCGCACGCGCTCCATCACCATCTCCAGCGCGACACGGTTGTGCCCGCCCTCGGGGATGATGATGTCGGCCCGGCGCTTGCTGGGCTCGACAAACTGCTCGTGCATGGGCTTGACCGTGCTCAGATACTGGTTGATGACGCTCTCGAGGCTGCGGCCGCGGTCGCGCACGTCGCGCACGATGCGGCGCAGGATGCGCACATCCGCGTCGGTGTCGACGTAGAGCTTGATGTCCATCTGGTCGCAGAGCTCGCGGTTTTCGTAGATCAGGATGCCCTCGACCACGATGACCCGCGTGGGCCGGATGGTGACGGTCTTGTCCGTGCGGTCGTGGATCGCGTAGTCATAGACCGGGCAGGTGACGGTCTTGCCCTGCTTGAGGTCCTTGAGCGCCTGCACCAGCAGGTCGGTGTCGAAGGCGTTGGGGTGGTCGTAGTTGAGCTTGGCGCGCTCCTCATAGGGCATGTTGTGGTGCGCCTTGTAGTAGTTGTCGTGGTGGATGACGGATACCTCGCTGCCGAAACTCTGGATCAGCCGCCGGGTGATGGTGGTCTTGCCGCTGCCGGTGCCGCCGGCAATGCCGATGATCATGATATCGCTGTCGCTCATCTCTGTCTCCTCCCGCTTTTCTTTGTTTCGCTCCTATTCTACCACAGCCGGCGCGCCGTTTCAATTTGACTTTTGCTTTTCTCCTCTATATAATGTGGACAATAGATCCGAATACTTATCCAAGGAGGAATCCCCATGCCGACCCCACACAACACCGCCAAGATCGAAGACATCGCCAAGACCGTGCTGATGCCCGGCGACCCGCTGCGCGCGAAATTCATTGCCGAGACCTTCCTGACCGAGCCGCGCCTCGTCAACAACGTCCGCGGCGTGCAGGGCTATACCGGCACCTGGAAGGGCGTTCCCGTGACCGTGATGGCCTCCGGCATGGGCATCCCCTCCATCGGCATCTACAGCTGGGAGCTCTTCAACTTCTACAAGGTGGAAAACATCATCCGCATCGGCTCCGCCGGCGCGCTGCAGGACGATCTGAAGCTGCGCGACCTCGTGGCCGGGCAGGCCGCCTGCACCAACTCCAACTATGTGAAGAACTTCGGCCTGGGCGAGGCCGCCACCTACGCCCCGATCGCGGACTTCACCCTGCTGTCCAAGGCCGTGGAAGCCGGCCGTGAGCACGGCGTCGAGATCCGCGTGGGCAATCTCCTCGCCTCGGACACCTTCTACTCCCCCGAGGGCTGCGGGAAGAACGACGAATGGAAGCGCATGGGCGTGCTGGCCGTCGAGATGGAGTCCGTCGCGCTTTACACCAACGCCGCCTACGCCGGCAAACGCGCGCTGTGCCTGTGCACGATCTCCGACCACATCTACCGGCCCGAGGAAAACCTCCCCGCCGAAGACCGCCAGACCTCCTTCACCCAGATGATGGAGATTGCCTTGGATACGGCAGTAAAGATGGACAAGCTGTGATCTCTCACAAAAACAAAGCGCAGGCTTTGTTTTTGAAAGGAAAAACAAGGCCGCCGGTCGACGGCGCGAGCAAACCGCGAGCGCTGTGACCTTGCGGTCTTGTTTTGACGCGATGGAGATTGCGCTGGATACGGCAGTAAAGATGGAAAACCTCTGATCACCGCCGCTGTTCATTCTGCCAAAAAATAAAGACCCCGTTTCCCGCGGTTTTTGCAAGATTATCCTTGATTTGCGGATAAAGTGCATGGTATAATGTCATGCGCGTAAAAATAACACGCCTTTGAAAAAATTTTATGGAGGAAAAAACATGAAAAAGATTCTCGCACTCATCCTCGCGCTGTGCATGGTCTTTGCTCTGGCCGCCTGCGGTCAGCAGGCCGCTCCGGCCGCTGAGAAGCCCGCTGAGGCTCCCGCCGAGCAGCCCGCCGAGGCTCCTGCCGAGCAGCCTGCCGAAGCTCCTGCCGAGCAGCCCGCTGAGGCTCCTGCCGAGCAGCCTGCCGAAGCTCCCGCCGCTGTCTCCGCCGACGAGATCGCCGACGAGATGACCTCCGAAGACGGCAAGTATGAGATCGCTTTCGTCACCGACGTTGGCCAGCTGAAGGACAAGTCCTTCAACCAGGGCACCTTCGACGGCGTGAAGCTCTATGCTGCCGCCAACGGCCTGAGCTACAAGTACTACCAGCCCGCCAACGGCGACCAGGCCACCGACGACGACCGCTACGACGCCATGAAGGCCGCTGCCGACAACGGCGCGAAGGTCATTGTCTGCGCCGGCTTCATGCAGGGCAACGCCCTGGCCAAGGCTGCCGCTGAGTTCACCGACGTCAAGTTCGTCTTTGTCGACGGCTGGGCCTTCGACGGTCTGAACAACATTGCCGGTATCGCCTTCAAGGAAGAGCAGTGCGGCTACCTTGCCGGTTACGCGACCGTCAAGGAAGGCTTCACCAAGCTCGGCTTCTGCGGCGGCGGCGGCGGCACCAACCCGGCCTGCTGCCGTTACGGCTACGGCTTTGCTCAGGGCGCTGCGGCTGCGGCTGCCGAGCTGGGCATCACCGTTGACATGAACTACTCCTGGCTCTACGGCGCTTCCTTCTCCGCTTCTCCCGAGCTCCAGACTCTGGCCAACGGCTGGTATGAAGCCGGCACCGAGGCGATCTTCGCCTGCGGCGGCTCCATGTTCGCCTCCGTCGCCGCTGCCGCTTCCGCCAACGACGGCGCGGTCATCGGCGTTGACGTCGACCAGTCCTTCGAGTCTGAGACCGTCATCACCTCCGCCATGAAGGGTCTGTCCTCCTCTGTTGTCTGGGCTCTGACCAAGGCCTACGACGGCACCTGGGAAGAGATCGGCGGCGTTGCCACCAGCCTGGGCGCTGCGGAAGATGCAGTCGGCCTGCCTGTTGACACCTGGTCCCTCACCGGCTGGACCGTCGAGGAGTATCAGGCGATGCTCGCCGACATCATTGCCGGCAAGATCACCATCGACGACAACTACGAGAACCTGGCCAGCACCGATTCTCTGAACCTCAACATCGTCGAGTAATCAAACCCAAAACCAAAAAGAGGAAAGTCTTCGGACTTTCCTCTTTTTTCTTTTTCGGCTGCGTTAAAAATCTTGCAATTAAAGGTCGCATCTTATATAATTATTACATTAAACTCCTGCATTCAGGCAGGCAAAAAATCGGAACAAGAAAGTAGGTGGCGCTTATGGGAGATGCTCCTCAATACGTGATTGAGATGCTTCATATCACGAAGGAGTTCCCCGGCATTAAGGCAAACGACGACATCACCCTGCAGCTGAAAAAAGGCGAGATCCACGCCCTGCTCGGTGAAAACGGCGCCGGCAAATCCACGTTGATGAGCGTTTTGTTCGGCCTGTATCAGCCGGAAGCGGGTGAAATCCGCAAGGACGGTAAGCCCGTCAAGATCAACAACCCCAATGACGCGACCGCACTCCACATCGGCATGGTGCACCAGCACTTCAAGCTGGTCGAGGTCTTTACCGTGCTGGATAACATCATCCTCGGCGCAGAGGATACCAAGCTCGGCTTCCTGCAGAAGAAGGAGGCCCGCAAAAAGGTCGAGGCCCTGAGTGAAAAGTACGGCCTGAAGGTCGACCTGGACGCGAAGGTGGAGGACATCACCGTCGGCATGCAGCAGCGCACCGAGATCCTGAAGATGCTGTACCGCGACAATGAGATCCTCATCTTCGACGAGCCCACCGCCGTGCTGACCCCGCAGGAGATCGACGAGCTGATGCAGATCATGAAAAACCTCGCCGCCGAGGGCAAAAGCATCCTCTTCATCTCCCACAAGCTCAATGAGATCATGGCCGTTTCGGACCGCGTGACCGTTCTGCGCAAGGGCCGCTACATCGGCACCGTCAACACGAAGGACACCAACAAGCAGGAGCTGTCGAACATGATGGTCGGCCGCCCGGTCCAGCTCGAGGTCGTCAAAAAGCCGGCCGAGCCGAAGGACGTCGTCCTGCACATTGAAAACATGTCCGTCGCCTCCAAGCTCCACAAGCGCAACGCCGTCAACAAGGTCTCCCTGGACGTGCGTGCGGGCGAGATCGTCTGCATCGCCGGCATCGACGGCAACGGCCAGACCGAGTTCGTCTTCGGCCTGACCGGCCTGGAGCCGCTGGCCGAGGGCAAGATCGAGCTCTGCGGCGAGGATATTTCCAAGGCCTCCATCAAGCAGCGCGCCTCGCACATGAGCCACATTCCCGAAGACCGGCACAAGCACGGTCTGGTGCTGGACTTTACGCTGGAGCAGAACATGGTGCTGCAGCGCTACAAGGAGCCCGAATTCCAGCGCGGCGGCTTCATTCGCTTCGACGAGGTGCGCAAGTACGCCGAGGGCCTGATCGACAAGTTCGACGTGCGCTCCGGCCAGGGCCCGATCACCATCGCCCGCAGCATGTCCGGCGGCAACCAGCAGAAGGCCATCATCGCCCGCGAGCTGGACCGGAACATGCCGCTGGTCGTCGCCGTTCAGCCGACCCGCGGCCTGGACGTCGGCGCCATCGAATTCATCCACAGCCAGCTGGTCGCGCAGCGCGACGAGGGCAAGGCCATCCTTCTGGTCTCCCTGGAGCTGGATGAGGTGCTCAGCCTGTCCGACCGCATCCTCGTCATGTACGAGGGCGAGATCGTCGGCGAGCTGGACCCGAAGAAGACCACGGCGCAGGAGCTCGGCCTGTACATGTCCGGCGCCAAGCGCAGCGGCGGAGAGGAGGAGAAGGCATGAACTCGTTCTGGAAAAAAGAAGGCACGCAGAAGATCCTTTCCTCGCTGATCTCCATCCTCATCGGCCTGGTCGTCGGCGCGATCGTCGTGCTCGTCGTCGGCATCTTCAACAAGAGCATTTCCCTCAAGGGTGCCTGGGAAGGCATCCGCCTGATCTTCATCGGCATCCTCAGCACCGGCCGCAACGCCACCGGCGCGCTGACCTGGGGCTTCAACCCCGCCAGCATCGGCAACATGCTCTTCCGCGCGACCCCGCTCATCATGACCGGTCTTTCGGTCGCCCTGGCTTTCAAAACCGGCCTGTTCAACATCGGCGCGCCCGGCCAGTACCTGATGGGCACGCTGGCCACGCTGAGCATCGCGCTCAGCATCCCCTCCGGCGCGCTCCCCGGCTGGCTGATCTGGCTGCTCGCCTTCCTGGGCGGCGTCCTCGCCGGCGCGCTCTGGGGCGCGATCCCCGGCCTGGTCAAGGCCTTCCTCAACATCAACGAGGTGCTTGCCTGCATCATGACCAACTGGATCGCGGCCAACCTCGTCACCTGGGCCTTTGACGTCAGCAAGTTCAAGAACATGGTCGAAGGCACCAAGTCCGGCTACATCTACAAGACCACCTACGGTCTGGTGGACGGCACTTACGTCGACGGTGCCGGCGTCGCCACGGCCAAGCTCGGCCTGAACAAGATCTTCCCGGGCTCGCAGATCAACGCCGGCATCCTGGTGGCGATTCTGCTGGCGATCGGCGTCTACATCCTCATCAGCAAGACCACCCTCGGCTACGAGCTGAAGGCCTGCGGCGCCAACCGCCACGCGGCGCGCTACGCCGGCATCCATGACAAGCGCAACATCGTGCTGTCGATGGCTCTGTCCGGCGGTCTGGCCGCGGCCGGCGCCTCGCTCTACTTCCTCTCCGGCAACACCGAGTTCTTCTGGTCCACCTATCAGTCCCTGCCCGCCGCCGGCTTCAACGGCATCCCGGTCGCGCTGCTGGCGCTGAACAATCCCATCGGCGTCATCTTCTCCGCGATCTTCATGGCCATGCTGAACATCGTCGGCCTGCAGCTGACCAATCTGACCGCCTACAACGAATATATCACCGACGTCATCATCGCCGTCATCGTTTACCTGTCCGCCTTCTCTCTGGCGATCCGCATGCTGATCGCCGGCAGGAAAAAGGCCGTCCCTCCCAGAGACGGAGCCCCGAAGCCGAGCGATCCGAAGCCTGCAGACAAGAAACCGGACGCTGCGGAAGCCGTGAAAGGAGGCGATGAGGCATGACGTTCCTGATCCAGCAAACGCTGATTTACGCAGTTCCCCTGATGATCGTGGCGCTGGCCGGCGTGTTCTCCGAGCGAAGCGGCATCATCAACCTCGCGCTGGAAGGCATTATGATCTTCGGCGCCTTTATGGGCGTGCTGTTTGTCAACCTCGCGCAGAAGGCCGGCTGGTTCGTGGACGCGAAGGCCGCCGGAAACTGGCTGGCCCTGCAGGGCTTTGAAGTGCTCGCCATGCTGGTGGCCGCGCTGATGGGGGCCGTGTTCTCCCTGCTGCTGAGCTTCGCCTCCGTCAACCTGCGCGCCGACCAGACCATCGGCGGCACCGCGCTGAACCTGATGGCTCCCGCGCTCGTGCTGTTCTTCATCCGTCTGATCGCCAACCAGAACACCCTGCAGATGGCGACCGGCGACTCCGCCAGCTGGTTCATGATCAAAAAGAGCACGCTGGGCTTTGAGAAGAACGCCGATCTCGGCTTCTTCGGCAACACGCTGCTGCACAAGGTCTATCTCGCCACCTATATCTGCATCCTGATCTTCATCATCCTGTCCGTGATCCTGTACAAGACCCGCTTCGGTCTGCGGCTGCGCTCCTGCGGTGAAAATCCCCAGGCGGCGGACAGCCTCGGCATCAACGTGCACAAGATGCGCTACGCCGGCGTTTCGATCTCCGGCGCGCTGGCCGGCATGGGCGGCTTTGTCTATTCGCTCACCACGGCCAACTGCACCTCCAACGGCGACGTGGCAGGCTTCGGCTTCCTGGCGCTGGCCGTTATGATCTTCGGCAACTGGAACCCGCTGAACATCGCCGGCGCATCCCTGCTCTTCGGCCTGTTCAAGTGCATTGCCGCCGCATACTCCAGCCTGGATATCAACGGCGACGGCGTGTATATGCTGGCACAGATCGGCATCAGCTCCCATCTCTACCGCATGCTGCCCTATATCATCACGCTGGTCGTCCTCGCCTTCACCTCCAAGGGCTCCCGTGCACCGAAGGCAGAAGGCATCCCCTACGACAAGGGACAGCGCTGAGCCATTCCTTAATCTTTCTGAAAATGCCGCCGAATCGGCGGCATTTTCTTTTGATTTGTGGTATAAAGAGATCACTTGCAATTTTTTCCTCTGCGGAGGCCTGTATGAAACGAACGATCCTTTTGCTCTCGCTGCTGCTCGGTGTGCTGCTGCTCGGCTCCTGCGCCTCGCAGGCGGCCGTCCCGGCGGCGGACGAACCTACGCCCGAGCCGACAGTCCCGGAACCGACGACGGACCCGGCCGACGAGCCGGAGGCAGCGCCGGTGCCGGAGCCGGACGCGGCCGAGCGGCGCCTGGCGTCCATGACAAGAGAAGAGAAGGTCTGCCAGCTGCTGATGCTCTGCAGCTCGGACGAGGATGAGGTCCTGCCTGCGGCGGAAGGCGGCGCGGGCGGCCTGTGCCTCTATGCCGCGTCCTTTGCCGACAAAGACAAAGCCGCTGTCCTCGCCATGACGGAAGACCTGCAGGCCCGCTCTCCGATCCCGCTGCTGCTGGCCGTGGACGAGGAGGGCGGCACCGTCTGCCGCGTCAGCTCCAATCCCCGGCTGCGCGCCGTTCCCTTCGCCGCGCCGCGCTATCTGTACGAGCAGGGCGGCTGGGCGCTCATCGAGAGCGATACGGCGGAGAAAGCGCAGCTGCTGCGCTCGCTCGGCCTGAATGTGAACCTCGCGCCGGTGGCCGACGTGCCGCTGAGCTGGCAGAATTACATCTATGCCCGCAGCTTCAGCACCGATCCCTCGGAGACGGCGGACTATATCCGCCGCGTGGTGACGGTCATGAAGCGAGAGGGCATCGGCTCAACGCTCAAGCATTTCCCCGGCTACGGCGGCAGCGCCGACACCCATACCGGCCAGGCCTATGACCGGCGTCCGCTGGAGGCCTTTGAGGAGGGCGATTTTCTGCCCTTTATCGCCGGCATCGAGGCAGGGGCGGACGCCGTGCTGGTCAGCCACAACATTGTCGAATGCATGGACGCGGACTATCCCGCCTCCCTCTCCCCCGAGGTGCACCACATCCTTCGGGAGGAGCTGGGCTTTTCGGGCGTCATCCTCTGCGACGATCTGAGCATGGAGGCGATCGGGCAGTTCACACACGGGGAAAACGCCGCCGTCGCGGCAGCGCTGGCCGGCAATGATCTGCTCTGCTGCGGCGACTTTGAGGCCTCGGCGCAGGCGCTGCTCGCCGCCGTGGCGGACGGCGTCCTGCCGGAAGCTCAGCTTGACGCCTCGGTGCTGCGCATCCTGCGCTGGAAGCAGAGCCTCGGTCTGGATCTGGGTTGAGCGCGGCCCGGTAAGATCATCTTCCCCATTTTGCCGCAATATGATAAACTGGACGGGAATTCAGGAAAGGATTTGAAAGACAGATGAAAAAGATTCGGATCCGTCTGCTGCTGTTGCTTCTCTGCAGCCTGCTGCTGTGCGGCTGTGTCAGAGGGGGCTCTTCGCCCGCCGCACCGGACGCGGCACCTGCCGTGACGGGCGCAGTGCCCGCAGAGTCAGCAGCGCCCGCTCCGGAGGAAGATGTCTCCGCTCAGGAGGGCGCATCGGAAAAACGCATCGAAACGCTCTCGCGTCAGGAGGACATCCCGGTCTTCAGCGAGATGGAATATGAACGCCCCTCGCTCGAGGAGATGGACGCGCTGATCCTTGCCGCCGAGGAGGCGATGGACGCCGGCGCCGATTTTGAGACGCTCGAGCCGCTGCTGGACGACTGTTTCCTCTATTACTATCACTATGACACCATGTACACGCTCGCGGATATCCGCAGCTGCCTGGATCAAAGCGATGAATATTACGCTGAGGAATACCTCTGGTGCTCGGAGAACTATACACTGGCCGACCAGGCGATCGACGGCCTGTATTACGCCTGCGCCGCCTCGCCGATGGCCGCGGAGCTGGAGGAAAAGTACTTCTGGGAGGGCTTCTGCGAGGAGTACAGCGACGAGACCGAATCGATCTATAACGACGAGACCGTGGCGCTGATGCAGCAGGAGAGCAATCTGATCGCCGAATACCGCGCACTGATGGCGGAGCCTGTCGTCAGCTACCGCGGCAAGGACGAGCCTCTCGACGAGCTGCTGGAGCGGCTCAGCGGCTCGGCCTACAATGACGCCGTGGTCGCCTACTATACGCAGTATAACGAGCGCGTCGCCGATCTCTTCATCCGCCTGGTCTCCGTGCGCGAGCAGCTGGCCGGGGCGATGGGCTATGACAGCTATGAGCAGATGCAGTATTCCTACGGCTTCGGGCGCGACTACACCCCGGAGCAGGCCGAAGCTTACCTGCAGGACATCAAAACCTATATGGTGCCGCTCTACCGGGATCTGTCGGTCAGCTCCGTTCCTTATGAGATCTGGTACAGCGATCTGGACGAGGAGACGCTCCGGGATATCCTGCGCCAGTCCGTTTCGGACTTCGGCGGCAGCGTTCAGGAGGCCTATGATTTCATGCTGTGCCATGAGCTCTGCGACCTCAAGCAGGACAGCCGCAAGGCCAACATGTCCTTTGAGACCTATCTGAACGACTATGAGGCGCCCTTCCTCTTTGTCAACGCCGCGGGCACGAACGAAGATATCCTCACCTTCGCCCATGAATTCGGCCACTACAGCGACGCCTTCGTGAATCTGAATTCCTATGAGTCTGTTGACCTGGCCGAGGTCTATTCCCAGGCGATGGAGTACCTGGTGCTCAGCCGGCTGGACGAGCAGTTGGACGAGACCGAGGTGGACAATCTCGCCCGCATCAAGATGATCGACACCGTCGAGATGTTTGTGCAGCAGGCCTCCTATGCCGAATTCGAGCACCGGGTCTACGCCCTGGGCGCGGAGAATCTGAGTGCGGAGGTCCTGAATGAGACCGCCCGCCAGGTCGCCAAGGAATACGGGTATTACGTCTATCAATACGACGAATTCTTCTCACTGAGCTGGATCGACATCCCGCATTATTTCGAGCAGGCCTTCTATATCGTCAGCTATCCGATCTCCGACGACCTCGCCATGCAGATCTTCGATCTGGAGCGCGGGGAGCCGGGCGCGGGCATGCAGCGCTATCTGGATAATCTGGAGCGCGACTTTTCCGGCATGATGGGCCTTGTGGACGTGGGCGGCTTTGAAAGTCCCTTCACTCCCGGCCGCGTGGAGGCCATCGCCGCCACGGCCCGCGAGATCCTCGGCCTTTGAGGAAACTAAAATCATCCCCGGGGCAAAACACCCCGGGGATCGTTTTATCTTCTCGGACAGAAGCGCTGCGCACAGCAGCGCCGCTTTTTCTTCGGCATCAGGCCATCCGGACGCAGCGGAGGCATCGGCCCCATCGGGGGCGGCGGAGGCGGAGGCGGCCACATCGGCGGCGGGCCCGGGCGGCTGTCGCTCACGCGCCGCCAGACCCGCTCAAAATGCCGCAGCTCCCGCTGAAAATCTCGGTTCATCTTCTTCGCTCCTTGCATGGGGATTCCCCGGTGTATCCTATGCCGGGACTTGCAAAGAAGTGTGAGATATGAGATAATAAATAAACCTTTATACAACAACTGCTCGCTGGAGGGAGTTTTATGCCCAGATTTTTCATTGCCGGCACCAATCTGGCCGGAGGCATGGCCGTTCTGCGCGGACGGGACGCCGAGCACGTGCGCGTGCTGCGCCTGCGCCCGGGCGAAGAGCTGACGATCTGCGACGGAGAGGGCACGGATTACAGGTGCCGCCTGGTCTCCTCCGACAAGGAACAGGCGGAGGCCGAGGTGCTGGAGGTCCGCCGCTGCCCGGCCGAGCCGAGCGTGGCCGTCACGGTGCTCTGCGGCCTGCCCAAGGGCGACAAGACCGACTATATCATCCAGAAATGCGTCGAGGCCGGCGCCTCCGAAATCGGCTTCTTCCTCACCGGCCGCTGCGTGGCGCGCCCGGAGAACCCGGAAAAGAAGATCGAGCGCTGGCAGCGCATCGCCGAGGAGGCCGCCAAGCAGTCCGGCCGCGGCATTATCCCGCAGGTGAAGTGGGCGGGCGACCTGGCCGGCGCGCTGGATATCGCGGTGAAGAAGGATCTGGCGCTGTTCCTCTACGAGACCGGCGAGCGCGAAGCGCTCGATCAGGTACTGGAGGCCAACAAGGAGATCAAGACCGCCGCGCTGCTGACCGGACCGGAGGGCGGTTTTGCCGAGTTTGAGGCGAAGCTCGCCAAGATCGCGGGGCTGCATGTCTGCTCGATGGGCGAGCGCATCCTGCGCTGCGAGACGGCCCCGGTCGTCGCCGTCACGGCGCTGATGTACGCTACCGGCAATCTGTCATAAACATAAAAGAGCTCGCCCTCTGCTGAGGGCGAGCTCTTTTACTGCCGGAAACGGACGGTTTCGACGACCTCGATCGTCTCTCCGTTTCGCTCGATAACGTGCGAGAAAAGCGTACGGAAGCCGAGCTTCCGGTGCAGCGCGGCCGAGGCTTCGTTGAAGGAAAAATAGCCGCTGTTGACAAAATCGATCCCATCGGAGCGGAACAACTCGTCCAGCACCGCCGCCAGAGCCTCCGTCATCAGGCCTTGCCTCCGCCAATCCCGATGCAGCGAAAAAGACAGCGACACGCCGCGCTTCCCGCGCAGCTCCTCCCGCTCGCACAGCGGCGGATTCAGCTCGCCGGCGCAGACATGGCCGAGGACGTGTCCCGTTTCCTTCAGCACCAGCGCTGAAACACCGGGGGTTTCCAGCCGCCACTGAAAATCGCCGCGGAAATCTTCCTCGCAGGTGAACGGTCGGTAGCCCAGCATGCGCCACATCTCCGGGTCGTTGAAATCGTCCCGATAATCCTCATAATCGCGCTCTTCATAAGGCCGCAGCAGCAGCCGTTTCGTTTCAATAAGCATAAGTCTCTCCCCGGGGAAGGCGGATGAATTATCCCCAGCCTTCCCCAAAAAGCCGAAACCGCGAAGCGGATCTGCTTCGCGGTTTCGACGTTCCGTCTATCTATTACTTGATGCCGTACTTCTTGTTGAACTTGTCCACGCGGCCGCTGGTGTCGACCAGCTTCTGCTTGCCGGTGTAGAAGGGGTGGCACTTGGAGCAGATTTCAACGGTGATGTTCTGCTTGGTGGAGCCGGTCTCGATCACGGCGCCGCAGGCGCAGCGGATGGTGGTCGGCTGATAGTTGGGATGGATTCCTGCCTTCATTGTTTGTTTCTCCTCATCTAAGGCTGCCTTGATTGTGCCGGCGGGCATAGTTACAAGGCGCAGAGAGAATCATAACACAGCCGCCGCATTCTGGCAAGTCTTTTTTTGAAAAAGTTCTGTTTTACCAAAAAACGGCCTCTGTCGGACGACAGAGGCCGTTGCCTTTACTTCGGTTCAGCCCTCGGTCTTGGCGGGTTCTTCCGTTGACTCGGGTGCGGCAGGCTCTTCCGTCGCCTCGGGCGCGGGGGTGGCGATCGGCGCCGTCACAGGATCCACCAGCGCTTCCTCGGCGCCGGGGGTCGCGCTGAGCGCGATGCTCGTCAGCCACTCCTCGACGGCCTTCTGGGTCAGGGAGTTCTGCGCCAGCAGCTTGCTGTAGATTTCGCCCTCGCCCGCGAAGTACATCACGTGGTAGCCGGCATACTGGCCGTTCGAGCCGTAGACGACCGCGGTATCGCCGATCTTGCGGCCTTCGGCAAAGCAGAAGTCGTTGAAGGCCTCGACCATCTGGCCCTTGGCCACGTTCTCGTACAGGCCGCCGTTGGCCTTGGAGCCCTCGTCCATGGAGTACTGTTCAGCCAGAGCGGCAAAACTCTCCTCGGTCTTGTCGCCGGCCTCATACTCGGCCAGGATACGCTCGGCCTCGGCCTTGGCCGCCGCCAGCGCTTCCTCGCTCCAGGTGCCGTCCTCGCCGGCCTCGGCCTGGATCAGAATGTGCCGCACGTTCACGGTGGGGTAATTGGCGTCCTTGTGGTCCAGGAAGAGCACAACGTACTGGTCGCTGCCGTCCTCGATCCGGGTGACGTCGCCGGCCTGGCGGGCGGCGTCCTTCAGCCAGTCGGCATAGCTGGCGCTGATGTAGCCGCCGTTCATGTCGTCGTTGCGGGTAGCGTTGCCGCCGAGCTCAGACTCGATGTAGCCGTTGAAGCGGTCGTAGAGATCCTCCACGTCGTCGCCGTCCTGATAGGAGGCGATGATCGCGTCGGCCTCCGCCTTCGCCTCGGCGATGGCGGTCTCCGTGGGCTCCTCGCCCTCGGCCGCCTGCGCCAGCACGCGGTAGTAGGCGTAGCTGTAGGTGTCATAGTTGCCGTTGAAGGAGGCATACTCCTCGTCGATCTGCTCGTCCGTGAAGCTGAGGCTCTCCTGGTAGGCGGTGTAGGCCTTGTTGGCCAGGGCAGAATCCTGCTCCAGGCTGCGGATCATGTCCAGCGTGATGCCCTTGCCGAGGTTCATCTCCAGGAACTGGTCCACGCTGGGGAAGTTATAGGTCTTCGCATAGGTCTCAAAGCTGGAGATGTTCTGCTCGACCTGGGCCTTGTCCTCATCGCTGAGCGTGATGTTGTTGTCACGGGCATAGCCCAGCATCGCCTGGATCTGGCCCAGCTGGGTGTACACGCCGTCGAGGAAATAATCGCGCCAGCTGGCATAGTTCTTGCCCTCGACCTGGGGGCCGTTATAGGCGATGGAGCCGAGGCCTCTGGGGCCGTTGCTGGTGTCCAGGCCGAAGAGCGCCGCATAATAGCTGCTGGCAAAGCTCTGGTACTGGTTGATATACAGATAGCTGACCTCCGCAGGGCTGTAGCTTCTGTCGCCGACCGTGACGGCGGTGCCCTCGGTTATGCGGCGAAGCTCCTGCTTGTCCTTGATTGCAGGGATCACATTCAGCAGGATCGCAGCTACAACGATCAAAGCCACAAACGCGATGCAGAGCGTGATTGTGCGCTTCTCCTTTGCTTTCTTCTCATCCCGCTCCTTCTGAGCGGTCTGCTTTTTGTAGGTGCCGGCCTCGATCTCGGCCTGGCGGTTTTTTCTCTTGGTCGATGCGCTCATTGCTTTCATCCTTTTTTCCGTTGTTCTCATGGCCGTCCGCCGCATGGCGACAAAACGACTGATACATTATAGCGCAAAGCGCCTGACGATTCAAGATGCCCCACCGCAAAAAGTTTCCCGTTTTTTCGACTCCGCCGCCGTGCTATGCTGATGCGCAGCAGGTAAAAAAGGAGGAATGCGCCATGAAAAAGCCGGGACGCGCTCTGCGGCGGGCCTTGCTGCTGGTTCTGACCGCGGCGGCGCTGAGCGCCGACAGCCGCTGGCATCTGCAGCTGACCGAGTATTCGCTGCGCTTTCGCACGCTGCCGCCGGCGCTGGACGGCTACCGGATCGTGCTGCTCAGCGACCTGCACGGTGCGCGCTTCGGGCCGGAAAACCAAAGGCTGGCCGAGGCCGTCCTTGCGCAGCAGCCGGATCTGATCGCGCTGACCGGGGACTTTGCGGAAAGCTTCGAGCAGCTGGACGCGACGGACGAGCTGCTGCGGCAGCTGCAGGGCGCGGCACCCATCGCCTGGGTCAGCGGCAACCACGACTGGGCGGGAGGCGCGCTGCCCGCGCTGCGGCGGCTGCTGGATCAGTACGGCGTACTACGCATGGAAAACCGCTATTTTCCCCTGCCCTGGAACGGTGCGCGCCTGATCCTGGCCGGCGTGGAGGATCCGAACGGCCCGGCGGACATGATCCGCCCGGACGAGCTGGCCGCGCAGCTTCGCCGGGAATATCCGGACGACTTCGTGCTGTGGCTTGCGCACCGCAACAGCTGGCTGCGAGATGACCCGGATCTGCCGGTGGACCTGATCCTCTGCGGCCATGCGCACGGCGGCGTGATCCGGCTGCCCTTTGTCGGCGGCTTGATCGGCACCGACCGGCGGCTCGGCGCTGACTATGAAAGCGGCGTTTATCACGGTGAGCGCTTTCTCATGCTGGTCTCCCGCGGGCTTGGCAGCTCCTCCCCGATCCCGCGTCTGTTCAACCGCCCGGAAATCGCGGTGATCACCCTGCATAGCGGCCGCTGAAGGCGCATAGAATGAGTATATGCTGACATGGAGGGATAAAAATGGAAAACGATGTCGACGACCTGATCTTCGGGGACTCGGACCCCGGTCCCAGTACGCGATAAAATGAGCTCCCCGGCAAAACCGGGGAGCTCAACTTATTGCAAAATCTTACTGCACGTTCGCCTGGTACTCATGAATGGCCGCCAGCACGGCGTCCGCATCCAGCCCGTGAACGGCGCAGGCCTCTTCCAGCGACTCGCCGATCGAGGAGGGGCAGCCCACACAGTGCATGCCGCACTGCATCAGCACATAGGCGATGCCCATGTCGCTCTCCAGCATTTCGCCGATGAGGGTTTCCTTCGTGATCTCCATAGGTTCTCCTTTCCGCTCCGCGGGAGCTTATCTATTCCCCAGTATTATAACAGTATTAGTCAAAAAAACAAGCGGCCTGAACAAAAACATTTTATGAACGGCTTTTTGTCTTGAAAAAACCTGTCCTGCGTGGTAGAGTAAATCTGTTGGGAATCCCTATGTTTTTACGAAACCAAGATATATACAGGAGGAACAGAGCATGTTTGAGAATCTGATCGACATTCTGAAAGCGCATCCCCGCAAGATCGTTTACACCGAAGGCCATGACGCCCGCATCCTGGAGTCTGCGGCCCGCCTGAAAAAGGACGGCTTCCTGACGCCCGTGCTGGTCGGCAACGTGGACGAGGTCAAGGCCGCTGCCGCGAAGGGCGGCTTCGACATCGAGGGCCTGGAGATCCTGGATCCCGCGACCTACGACAAGATGGACGAGATGGTCGAGACCATGGTCGCCCTGCGCAAGGGCAAGATGACCGCCGAGGAATGCCGCGCGGCGCTCGCCAAGGGCAACTACTTCGGCACGATGCTGGTGAAGATGGGCGTGGCCGACGCGCTGCTGGGCGGCGCGACCTACTCCACGGCCGACACCGTTCGCCCCGCGCTGCAGCTGGTGAAGACCCGCAAGGGCGCCAACCTCGTCTCCTCCTGCTTCATTCTGGTCCGCGGCGACGAGATGATCTGCATGGGCGACTGCGCGATCAACATCGCCTATGAGGACCGCAAGGACAAGGAAGGCAACGTCGTCCTCTCCGCTGCGCAGCAGCTGGCCGAGGTCGCCATCGCCACCGCCGGCACCGCCAAGGTCTTCGGCATGGATCCGAAGGTCGCCATGCTGAGCTACTCCACCAAGGGCAGCGGCAAGGGCGTCAACGTCGATCTGGTCCGCAACGCCACCGCCATCGCCAAGGAGATGGCTCCCGAACTCGCCATCGATGGCGAGATGCAGTTTGACGCGGCCGTCTCCCCTGTCGTCGGCCAGCTCAAGTTCCCCGGCAGCCCGGTCGCCGGCTATGCCAACACCTTCATCTTCCCGGAGATCCAGTCCGGCAACATCGGCTATAAGATCGCCCAGCGTCTGGGCGGCTTCGCGGCCTACGGCCCCATCCTGCAGGGCCTGAACGCCCCGATCAACGACCTCAGCCGCGGCTGCGACGCTGAGGAAGTCTATCAGATGTCCATCATCACCGCCGCGCTGGCGTAATCAACGAAAACCCGCTTTGCTGGGCTTTTGCAGTCTGAACGGGGCTGTGGCGAAAGCCACAGCCCCCTGATTTTATCATCATGCGTAAACTTTTTCTGATCATTCTTATGCTCCTTCTGCTTTCCGGCTGCGCAGCGAACGTACCGGAGCCTTCGCCCGCGCCGACGGAAGTGCCCGCCGCCGCGGAGCCGGAGCCGTCCGTCTCCGTACTGGTGCCGCAGGGCTATTCCGCGGCCGACACGGCGGCCATGAGCGCCTATATGAGCGCCAACCGCTGCCTGATCGCCGGTCAGCGGCTCTACGGGCTCGACTACGACGCAGAGCTCCGCCCGGTGCTGGCCTCCTACATCCTGCGCGGCGGCCAGCCGCGGTCCTTCCGCATCCTCTGCGAGGACTGCGTACCGGAATATCTGGCGCAGGAAGGCAAATACCTGTACTTCATCAACGGCGGCCGCCTGCAGCGGCTGGCAATGAACGGCCATTCGCCGGAGACCCTGCTGGAAGGGCCGATCCAAAGCCTGCAGATTTTTGACGGCGCGCTCTGCTACACCGACGGCGAGGGGCGTTACTGCCGCGCCGCGCTCGACGGGACGGGCGGCGAGACGCTGATTGAAGGCCCCTGCGGCTACGCCTGGGCCATGCCCGAGGGCGTGCTCTACCAGAGCGAAAGTGAGGGCAACTGCCTGCATCTGCGGCTCTGGGACGGTACCGACCGGCAGCTGACCGCCGCGGCCTCCTATGCGCCGCTGCGCATCGGCAATACCGTCTGGTACTCCCAGCGCGACAGCGAGGGCAGCGTTCTCGGCTCCGTCGAACTCACGGACGGCACGGTCACGCGCTGGGAAACGCAGGATCTGCGCGGCGCGGCCGAGCTGATTTCTTCCGGGGACGACTGGTTGCTGCGCGTTTTTCTTGCCGGGGACGGCTGGAAGCAGCAGCTGCTGCGCCCGGGCGAAACGGAGGGCGAGGCCTGCGCCTACAGCGGCTACCGGCTCTGCGATTACGTCGGGGAGAATTGCCGCGTCGACGCGGCCTACGATCCCGACGGGCGGATCCGCTGCTTTGTGCTGGTCAATGAGGCCGGCGGCGAGCTGCGCTATTTCGGCGGCAAGGTCCTGGATTGAGGAAGCGGTCTATGGAACATGAAAAGTATATGAACGAGGCCTTGACGCTGGCCCGCGAGGCCGCAGTCGCCGGTGAAGTCCCGGTGGGCTGCGTGATCGTCGGGCCATACGGGGACGTTATCGGCCGCGGGCGCAACCGGCGTGAGGAGAACAGCGACGCGACCGCCCACGCCGAGATCGAGGCCATCCGCGAGGCATGCGCCGCCCTGGGCGACTGGCGGCTGGAGGGCTGCCGCCTCTATGTGACGCTGGAGCCCTGCCCGATGTGCGCCGGGGCGATCATCAACGCCCGCGTGCCCGCGGTCTTTTACGGCGCGCGCGAGGCGCAGAGCGGCGCCTGCGGCAGCGTGATCGACCTGTTTTTCGAGCGTTTCGGCCATCAGCCGACGGTCTCCACCGGGCTCTGCGGCGAGGCATGCGCCGGGCTGCTGAAAGACTTTTTTGAAGAGAAAAGAAAAGGCCCCCTTTCGAAAAAGGGGGCTGTCGGCGAAGCCGACTGAGGGTTTCTCCGCGATGTGAGTCAAAGAAACCCTCCGTCGTCCGGCTCACGGGAATTCGCCGGACACCACCTCCCTTCTGCGGAAGGGAGGCTTTTTTATTTCTGTTCGTCGAAGCGGAGGATCACTTTGAACAGGTCGCCGTCCACCGAGAGATCGAGGTCGATGCCCTGGAGCTTGGCCAGGCTCGCCGCGATGGCGAGGCCGAGGCCGCTGCCCTCGGTGCTGCGGGCGCTGTCGCCGCGCACGAAGCGCTCGGTCAGCTCCTCCGGACGGACGTTCAGCGGCTGGGCGGAGATGTTGCGGAAGCTCAGCGCCGCCTTGCCGCCGTTCCGCTCGAGGTTGAGGTAAACGCGCGTGCCCGGCTGGGCATATTTGAGGATGTTGTTCATCAGGTTATCGAGGATGCGCCAGAGATGGCGGGGATCGGCCTGCACATAGACGGGCTCCTCCGGCTTGCTCACGCGCAGATCGAGGTTTTTCGCCGTGAGGCGCTCGCCGTACTCCCCGGCGGTCTGATCCAGCAGCACGCCCAGCTCCAGCTTCTCCGCAGCCACCGGGAGATTGCCGGTCGAGGCCTTGGAGGCCTCTACCAGATCGTCCGTCAGCTTTTTCAGCCGCGCGGACTGGCGCTGCAGCACCTCGACGTATTCCTTCGTCTTCTCGTTCTCCGGTTCTTCGCGGGCGAGCAGATCGACGTAGTTGATGATCGAGGTCAGCGGGGTCTTGATGTCGTGGGAGACGTTGGTGATGAGCTCGGTGCGCAGCCGCTCGGACTTCATGCGCTCATCCACCGCGCGGCTGAGCCCGTCGCGGATGTGGTTCAGGTCCTCCGCGTGGTCCTTCAGGTCGCCGATCAGGTATTTCTCGTCAATGACCACATTCTCCTCGCCCTGCGCGATGGCCTTCGCGCCCACGCGCAGACGGCGGAAAGCGAGAATGAGATAGAGCATCGCCGCGCCGAGCAGCGCCCACTGCATCAGCTTGACGAAGAACAGCATATCCCCGTCCCTGCGGAAATAGAACGTCAGCAGGAAGTCCACAATCATCAGTGCCAGAAAGACCGGGATCCACTTCCACACCAGCGGCAGGCCGTGCAGCAGCTTGCCGAGGGCGCGGAAGGCGGCCTTGATCCACTTCCAGCACCAGCGCAGGAAGCGCCAGAGGAGGCAGCTTGAGAGGAAGGTGCCCAGCTTGAGGCGCACGGCGGTGCTCATCAGGCACAGCAGCGCCAGCAGGCCCGCGCCGAGCAGGCACAGGGCGGTGGTCACGAGACTCGCCACCAGATAGTTGTCGCTGAAAGTATTTCCGATCACGAGGGCAAGTAAACAGACTCCGCCGATGCCGACCAGCCACAGCAGGTCGGCCGGGATCTTCTCCACGAAGCCCGCCTTCACCTCTCCGCTTGCGTCATGATGTCCGGCGGCGGCCATCAGGAACACGAACAGCAGCACCGCCAGCAGGAAGGATGCGACGGCCGCGCCGATCAGCTCATAGCGCCAGGGGTGAAGCATCTCCAGTACCTGCAGCTCCGTGCCCCAGGCGCGCTGCTCGCAGCGATCCGTCCAGCACAGGCGGATGAAATACACCTGCGTGCCCTCGGGCTTTTTCAGTTCGCCGCCGGCCTGCGGCTTCGGCGTGGGCAGCGGGCTCGGCTCGTCCATCGAGCCATATTCTTCATAATCATCCGCTTCATTCGTCCAGTTCAATGATTCGCCGGTCACCAGCGGCTCATACTCGCTCTGGAAGTACAGTCCGCCGTAAAAGCCGTTCACCGGGTAGCTCATCTCGCGCAGGATCTCTTCGTCCTCCGTGAGATTGCCGGCCAGCACCTGCCAGTTCTTGTCCAGCAGTTCAAAACGGACGTCTGAATGGGTGTAAACGCTGTTGACCGGCAAAACCCGCAGATCGTTCGTCAGCGGATACAGCCGGTTTTCCAGGCTGTTGTCCAGCAGGGTCTCGCGGACCTCTTCCCTGCTGCCGCGATACGCGCCCATGCCGTCGAGCCAGCTGATGCCGACGATCGCGCCGCAGAGGACGAGGCAGCTTGCCGCCAGCAGGATGATCGCGACGATCTTCGCCGCCAGGCTTCCTTTCAGTTTGTTCATAACGGTCTCCTTCCTACTCAGGCTCCCTTTCTCAAAAGGGAGCATAGCGACGCGCGGGAAGCGCGCGACGAACAAAGCTTGCTGTCAGCGAAGCTGGCTGAGGGTTTCTTTTTGTTCGAAATCAAGGAAAACCCTCCGGCCGTGCTCCGCACGGCCACCTCCCTTCTGCGGAAGGGAGGCTTACGCATTCTCCATCTTATAGCCCTGGCCCCAGACGGCCTTGATCCAGCGCGGCTGGGCGGGCGTGATCTCCAGTTTTTCGCGCAGATGCCGGATGTGCACGGCCACGGTGCTCTCCGCGCCGTAGGGCTCCTCGTTCCAGACGCGGCGGTAGAGCTCGCTGGGCGAAAAAACCTCGCCCGGGTGCTGCATCAGGAATTTCAGGATGTCGTACTCGCGCGGCGTGAGGCTGACTGGCTCGCCGTCACGGGTGACGGTCTTTTTCTTGTCGTCGATCTCGATGCCGCCGAGCTTCATCGTGTCCCCCTGCGCCGCCCCGCCGCCAAGCTGCAGATAGCGCCGCAGCTGCGAGCGCACGCGGGCGATCAGCTCCACGGGGTTGAAGGGCTTGGTGACATAGTCGTCCGCGCCGACGTTCAGGCCCAGCACCTTGTCCGTGTCCTCGCTCTTGGCCGTCAGCAGGATGACCGGGACGTTGCTCTCCTGCCGGATCTTCGAGAGCGCGGAGATGCCGTCCAGCTCCGGCATCATCACGTCCAGCAGCACCAGCTGCACCTCCTGCCCGCGCAGGATCTGCAGCGCCTCCCGGCCGTTATATGCGGCCACGGTCTCGTAGCCCTCGGCCTGCAGATAGATCGTCAGCGCCGAGACGATATCCTTTTCGTCGTCACAGATGAGAATCTTTGCCATCTCTCTTCACCTCGCCCTTATCATAGCCGAAACTTGTTTAAGTTCCAAGTCCCGAAGCGATTAAAAAATGATTAAGAAAAAACCGTGTGTTGATTTCTCAGCACACGGTTTTTATCAATCATGATTGATTACGCGTTCTTCGCCAGCTCGCAGAGAGCGGTGAAGGCGGCGGGGTCGTGGATGGCGGTCTCGGACAGCATCTTGCGGTTCATGTCGACACCGGCCAGCTTCAGGCCGTGCATGAAGGTGGAGTAGTTCATGCCGTTGGCCTTGCAGCCCGCGCTGATGCGGGTGATCCAGAGCTGACGGAAGTCTCTCTTCTTCTGCTTGCGGCCGACGTAAGCATAGCGGCCGGACTTCATCAGCTGCTCGTTAGCCATCTTATAGTGACGGGACTTGTTGCCCCAGTAACCCTTCGCCAGGCCAAGCACCTTGTTTCTGTGCTTGCGGGTCATCATTGCGCCTTTAACTCTAGCCATTGATCTTATCCTCCTATACTCAGCTCAGCCCTTATTTGTAAGGGATCATTTTCTTGATCGCAGCGACGTTGGTATCGTCGGCATAAGTGCCGGAACGCAGACGACGGCAGCGCTTGGTGTCCTTCTTGGTGAGGATATGGCTCTTGAACGCGTGGGCGCGTTTTACCTTACCGGTCTTGGTGAGATTGAATCTCTTCTTTGCACCGCTGTGGGTTTTCAGTTTGGGCATGACGTTTTCTCCTTCCGTACTGTCACAGGAAATCCTGTTATTTCCTTAGTTGTTGGTTTCCTCAGCCTGGGCGGGCTTCGGCGCTTTGGGCTTGGCCGGCTTTTTCGGCGGAGTGACGGGCTTGGGCGAGAGGAAGATGGACATGTTGCGTCCCTCCAGCTTCGGCGCCTTGTCAAGATTGGCGATCTCGCCGCACTTGTCCGCAAAATCGCGCAGCAGTACTTCGCCGATGTCGGTGTGAGCCATCTCTCTTCCGCGGAACCGCACGGACACCTTCACACGGTCGCCGTCGCCCAGGAACTTCTGTGCGTTCTTCAGCTTCGTGTTGAAGTCGTTCGTGTCGATGCCGGGAGACATGCGGATCTCCTTGACCTCGATGATACGCTGGTTTTTCTTGGCTTCTTTTTCCTTCTTGGTCTGCTCGAAGCGGTACTTGCCATAGTCCATCACGCGGCAGACAGGCGGGTTGGAGCCCGGCGCGATCTTGACCAGGTCGAGGTCGTGCTCGATGGCGATCTTGAGCGCTTCGTCAGCGGACATGATGCCCAGCTGCTCGCCGTCGCTGCCGATCAGGCGCACTTCCTTGTCGGTGATCTCTTCGTTGATCTGATGAGCCAAGTTAGCGATTGTCAAACACCTCCGTGAATAAAAAGCGCGGATGCACAGCATCCGCGCGTAAAAACACCGTTGCTCCCACCGGGGTGGGCAATGCTTTTATTGACCGCAGCTGGCCTGATGCCGCCGGGTGAGGACGGGGATGCCGTACCTTCTTTGTTTTAAGCCTTGTTAATATAACAGACCTCTCCCCCGTTGTCAAGTCCTTTTTCAGCTTATGCGGGGGAATAATTCGCTATGCTCAGTAGTTTTCGTTCGGCGCGCCTTCGGCCTTTTCGAGCTCCATCGCGAGCTTGACGATGCGGCTGGTGCCGAGACGGTCGGCGCCGAGGGCGATGAAGTCCTCCGCGTCCTGCAGGGAGGAGATGCCGCCGGCGGCCTTGACCTTCACTTCCGGCGCGACGTTGGCGCGCAGCAGGGCCACGTCCTCGCGGGTGGCGCCGCCCTTGGAAAAGCCCGTGGAGGTCTTGATGTACTCGCAGCCGCAGTCGGACACGATGTGGCAGAGGCGGATCTTCTCCTCTTCGGTCAGCAGGCAGCACTCGATAATGACCTTCAGGAGCGTGCCGCGGGTGGCTTCGCGCACGGCGCGGATGTCCTTTTCCACGTCGGCCCAGCAGCCGTCCTTGACCATGGAGAGGTTGATGACCATGTCCACCTCATCCGCGCCGTTTTTCACGGCGTCTGCGGCCTCAAAGGCCTTGGCGGCGGAGGTCATATAGCCGTTGGGGAAGCCGATGACCGTGCAGATCTTCAGCGCGTCGCCGACGTAGCGCTTCGCGCCGGCCACATGGCAGGGCGGGATGCAGACGCTGGCGCAGTTGTATTTGATGCCCTGGTCGCAGAGGCGGCGGATCTCTTCGCTCGTGCAGTCTACGCGCAGCAGGGTGTGGTCGCATTTTTCAAGAATTTCTCTGATTTCCATGAAACTGGCTCCTTTTCACAAGTTGACAGTATTATACCCGTTTCCTCCGGCATATTCAAGAGGCTGGCGCTAATAGGATGAAGCACCACTCTTTCTTGCGAGGTGCGAAAGCTATGGAACTTCATCCGGGGAACAACATCGTGCGCCTGGTGGGCACGGCGGCGGGACGGCCGACCCTGTCCCACGAGAGCCGCGGCGAGGCCTTTTACCGGCTGCCGCTGATCGTGCGGCGGCTCTCCGGCGCAGAGGACGAGATCCCGCTCCTGCTGCGCCGCGGACAGCTGGAGTCGCTGGAGCTGCAGGAGGCGGACAAGCTCTGCGTGAGCGGAGAGCTGCGCAGCTTCAACAACCGCAGCGGCGAGGGCGCCCGGCTTGTCATCACGGTCTTTGTCCGCACGCTGCAGTTTTGCCAGGAAGATGACGAGAACTCCGTCCTGCTGCGCGGTGCGCTCTGCCGGCCGCCCACGCTGCGCCGCACGCCGATGGGGCGGGATATCTGTGACCTGATGCTGGCAGTCAACCGCCCCTACGGGCGCTCGGATTACCTGCCCTGCATCTGCTGGGGGCCGCTGGCGCGGGAGGCGTCCAGTTGGGAAGTCGGGGCCAAAGTGCAGCTTTCCGGGCGCTTCCAGAGCCGCCCGTATATCAAGATGACCGCGGACGGGCCGCTGGAAAAGGTCGCCTATGAGGTCTCCGCCGCGGAAATCGAGCGGCTGGAGTAAATCGCAAAACCCGTGATCGATATGCTGCCGGCATATCGATCACGGGTTCTATTCTTATTGGATCTCCAGTCCGGTGAGCCAGCGGCGCATCATGTCAAAGAGGTGGTTGCCGGCCATGCGGCGGATGAAGCTGCGGGTGCGGAAGGCGCCGAGATGAAGCTCGCGCACCCAGGTCTTCCCTTCCACGGCCATCGACACGAAGACCGTGCCGACCTCGTGCACGCCGTCGCCGTCCGGCCCGGCCAGACCCGTCACGCCGAGGCCGATGTCCGCGCCGGTGATCGCGCGCACGCGCTCGGCCATCGCTTTGGCCACTTCATAGCTCACCGCGCCCTTTTTCTCGATGAGCGCCGGGTCGACACCCAGTACCCCGGCCTTGACGCCGTTGGTATAGCTCACCACACCGCCGAGGAAGAAGGCGCTCGCGCCGGGCAGCTCGGTGAAGCGCCGGGCGACATCGCCGCCGGTGCAGCTCTCCGCCGCCGCAAAGGTCGCGGGGCGCTGCCTGAGCAGCTGCAGCACGGCCTCCTCCAGCGTTTCCACGTCCTCGCCGTAGACCACGTCGCCCAGCTTTTCGCGTACATGCGCCATCACCGGGCGGATCATCGCCTCGGCCTCACGTTCGCTCTTCGCCTTGGCGGTGACCTGCAGCAGGCAGTCGCACTCCTTGGCGTAGGGCGCCATGCTGGGGTTCGTCATCGCGTTCATCTCATCGCGGAAAATCTGATCCACGGTGCTCTCGCCCATGCCGAAGATGCGCAGCGAGTGGCTGACGATCTGCTCGTCCGAGAGCTTTCGCAGGTACGGGATCGCACAGGTCCTGAACATCGGCACGCACTCGCCCGGAGGGCCGGGCATCATGACGACGATCTTGCCCTGGGCTTCAAAGGCGCAGCCGGGCGCGGTGCCCCAGTTGTTATGGAAGACGGTGCAGCCCTCCGGCAGATCGGCCTGGGCAAAGTTGTTGGGCGTAAAGACCCGGTCCGGACGGATATAGTCGTAAAGCCCTTTGTACTCCGCCTCGTTTCGCACGAGCGGCAGGCCGAAGGCCTCGGCCAGCACCTTTTTCGTCAGGTCGTCGCAGGTCGGCCCAAGGCCGCCGGTGGTGATGATCACATCCGCGCGGCTTTTGGCGATCTCCACGCACTCGCGCAGGCGCAGGGGGTTGTCGCCCACCACGGTGTGCCAGCGCACGTTGACGCCGATCTTGCTCAGCAGCTCGGATACGTCGCGCGCGTCGGTATTGGTGACGTGGCCGAGCAGCAGCTCGGTGCCGACGGACAAGATCTCAGTATTATAGCTCTTCATGGTCCAGTTTGATCCTTTCTGTGCCGGCGAGGGCCTCCTCCACCAGAGCCTGCACGTCCAGCGCGGCCTCCACTTCCTCCACCTCGCTGATCTTCGGGCGGGTGCGGGGGTGGCGCGGCGTGAACACTGTGCAGCAGTCCTCGTAGGGCAGGATGGAGGTGTCGAAGGTGCCGATCCTGCGCGCCATCTGCACGATCTCCTCCTTGTCCATACCCACCAGCGGCTGCAGGGTCGGCAGATGGGTCACGGCCTGGGTGGAGGCCATGGCCTCCATGGTCTGGCTGGCCACCTGGCCAAGGTTTTCGCCGGTGACGATGGCTTTCGCGCCATTGGCCTCGGCGATGCGCTCGGCAATGCGCATCATGAAGCGGCGCATGATGAGCGTGAAATACTCCTCCGGGCACTTGTCGCGGATCTCCTCCTGGATGTGCGTGAAGGGCACGACCTCCAGCGTCATGCGGCCGGTGTACTCGGTCAGCAGGCGGGCAAGTTCGATCACCTTTTCCTTCGCCGCCTGAGAGGTATAGGGGAAGGAGAAATAATGGATCGGGATCAGGCGAACGCCGCGCTTGGCGATCATGTAGGTGGACACGGGGCTGTCGATGCCGCCGGACAGCAGCGTCACCGCCGTGCCGTTGGAGCCGACGGGCATGCCGCCCGCGCCGGGCACCGCCGCCGCGTGCACGTAGGCCGCCAGGTCGCGGATCTCGATATACACAGTCAGCTCCGGCTCGTGCACGTCCACGAGCGTGTCGGGATAGGCCTCGGCCAGCTCCCCGCCGACATACTGGCTGAGCTGGATGGAGGTCATCGGAAAGCTCTTGTCGCTGCGCTTGGATTCGACCTTGAAGCTCTTCGCGCCGAGCATGTCCTCGCGCAGATATTCGATCGCGCGGCGCGCGATGGCCGCGGGGTCCTTCTCACAGGCGGCGGCGCGGCTGAGCTTGATGATGCCGAAGACCTTTTTCAGCGCCTCGAAGGCCGCGTCGATATCGGCGCTCTCGTCCTCCGCCTCCACGTAAACCGTGGACTGCAGGCAGTAGACGCGGAATTTGCCGAGCGGTGCGAGCCGGCGGCGGATATTGCCCATGAGCTTGAGCTCAAAGCTCTTGCGGTTGAGCCCCTTGAGCACGATCTCGCCCAGTTTGCAAAGAATGATATCGGTCATATATAAATCACCTTTCCTATATGGCTCCCTTTCGCAAAAGGGGGCATAGCGACGCGCGGGAAGCGCGCGACGAGCAAAGCTTGCTGTCACGCGCAGCGTGACTGAGGGTTATCTCCCTGTCTGTTATTGTTCTCTGAAATCGTAAGTCCGGTACTGGATCGCCTCGGCGACGTGCTCGGGCTCGATCGTTTCGCTGCCCGCGAGGTCGGCGATCGTGCGCGCCACGCGCAGGATCCGGTCGTAACTCCGGGCTGAGAGCCCCATCGCATCGAAGGCCTGGTGCATCAGCTCCTCACCCTCGGGGCTGAGCGCGCAGAACTGCCGCAGCTCTTTCGTGCCGAGATGCGCGTTGCACATCGTGCCGTCGCCGCCGAAGCGCTCGCGCTGCAGCTGCCGCGCGGCGTTCACGCGCTGCTTGATGGCCGCCGAGGGCTCGGACGGCGTGCGGCGGCGCAGTTCTTCGTACTCGAGCGCCGGGACCTCCACGATGAGGTCGATGCGGTCGAGCAGCGGCCCGGAAATGCGGCTGTGATAGCGGCGCACGTCCGCCTCCGAGCAGCGGCAGCGGCCGGAGGGGTGTCCGTACCAGCCGCACTTGCAGGGGTTCATCGCGCACACCAGCATGAAGCGGCTGGGGAAGGTCACCGTGCCGGCTGCGCGCGAAACGGTCACTTCGCCATCCTCCATGGGCTGGCGCAGCGTTTCCAGCGCCGCAGGGCCGTACTCGGGCAGCTCGTCGAGAAACAGCACGCCGTTGTGCGCGAGGCTGATCTCACCGGGGCGCGGCGAGGAGCCGCCGCCGGCAAGCGCCGTGGCGGACACGGTGTGGTGCGGGGCGCGGAAGGGCCGCGCGGCCACCACCGGGTGCTTCCGGTCGGTCAGCCCGGCGACAGAGTAGATCTCCGTGCAGGCGATCATCTCCTCGCGGCTCATATCCGGGAGGATTCCGGGCAGGCGCTTGGCCATCATGCTCTTGCCCGCGCCCGGTGGGCCGACGATGAGGATGTTGTGCCCGCCCGCCGCCGCGATCTCCAGCGCGCGGCGAACGTTTTCCTGTCCCTTGACGTCGGAAAAGTCCGGCAGACCGGTCAGCTCCGGCGAAAGCTCCGGAGCTTTCGCCGCCTCGATCGGCTTTTCTCCGCGCAGGTGGCGGATGAGCTGGGCGGCGTTTTCCACCGGATAGACCGTCACGCCCTCGGCAAAGGCGGCCTCGGCGGCGTTTTCCGCCGGGACGAAGAGGCGCTTCACGCCCTCCCGCTCGGCGGCCATGGCCATCGGCAGCGCGCCGCTGATCGGGCGCAGCTCGCCGGTGAGCGACAGCTCGCCCAGAAAGGCGCAGTCGTCCTTCGGCGCGTCGATCTCGCCGCAGGCGGCGAGGATGCCGATCAGCATCGGCAGGTCGTAGAGCGTACCGGCCTTTTTGCGGTCGGCCGGCGCGAGATTGACGGTGATGCGGCTGACCGGGAACTTGTAACCGTTATTTTTGACGGCGGCGCGCACACGCTCACGCGATTCCTTCACGGCCGTGTCCGGCAGGCCGACGATGTCGAAGGCAGGCAGACCGTTGGTGATGTACACCTCCAGCTCCACCGCATAGCCGCCAACGCCGCTGACGCCGAAGCTCCTGATTTTGGCAAACATAGCCTGTCCTCCTGCCAAAACAGGGGCACCGCGGTGCCCCTGTTTTGCTGTTTTATTCCTCTTCCTTCGCCGTGACGGCGATGTGCAGCTCGTCAAGCTGCTTCTGCGTGACGGCGGAGGGTGCGTCCATCATCAGGTCCTGCGCGTTCTTGTTCAGCGGGAACGGGATGACCTCGCGGATCGTGTCCACGCCCGCCAGCAGCATGACCATGCGGTCCACGCCCGGGGCAATGCCGGCATGCGGGGGCGCGCCGTAGCAGAAGGCGTTGTACATGGCGGGGAATTTCTTCTTCACGTCCTCTTCGCCGAGGCGCACCATCTCAAAGGCCTTGACCATGATCTCAGGATCGTGGTTGCGCACGGCGCCGGAGCTGAGCTCCACGCCGTTGCAGACCAGGTCGTACTGGTCGGCCATGATGCTCAGCGGGTCGATCTCGCCGCGCTCGGCCTTCAGCAGGGTCTCCAGGCCGCCCTTGGGCATGGAAAACGGGTTGTGGCAGAATTCCAGCTCGCCGCTCTCCTCGCCGATCTCATACATCGGGAAGTCGGTGATCCAGCAGAACTCGTAGCGCTCCTTGTCAAAGTGACCGGGAACGGCGGGTCCGAAGGTCTTGATGGCGACGCCGATGGTCTTGACGGCAAGCGGACCGGCCGCGAGCAGCACCAGCGTGTTCGGCTCGAGCGGCAGAAAGTTCTTCGCCTTCTCGGCGTCTACGAACTTGGCGACGCCGCCGGCGATGGTGCCGGTCTCGTCGGTCTTGAACCAGTAGCCCTTCGCGCCGGACTGCACCTCCACCTCGGCCAGCAGCTTGTCGATCTGCTTGCGCGTCAGCGTGCAGCCGGAAACCGGGACGGCCTTGACGGTCTGTCCCTGGAAGGGGCCGAATTCCGTGCCCTCAAAGAGTGCGGTGACGTCCCGCGCGGTCAGGTCGATGCGCAGGTCGGGCTTATCGGTGCCGTAGATCTCCAGCGCTTCCAGATACGGAATACGGCGGAAGGGGGCGGAAGAGGCGATGTCATAGGCGCCGTACTCGGCGAAGATCGGGGGCAGCACGTCCTCGAGCACCGCGAACACATCCTCCTGGCTGGCGAAGGCCATCTCCATGTCGAGCTGATAGAACTCGCCGGGGCTGCGGTCGCCGCGGGCGTCCTCGTCGCGGAAGCAGGGGGCGATCTGGAAATAGCGGTCGAAGCCGGAGGTCATCAGCAGCTGCTTGAACTGCTGCGGCGCCTGCGGCAGCGCGTAGAACTTGCCGGGGTGCTTGCGGGAGGGTACCAGATAGTCGCGCGCGCCCTCGGGAGAGGACACCGTGAGGATCGGGGTCGTGATCTCCAGGAAGCCGTGCTCGGTCATGGCGCGGCGCAGCGCGGACACCACGTTGCAGCGCAGAATGATGTTCTTCTTGACGTCAGGGTTGCGCAGGTCGAGATAGCGGTACTTGAGGCGCGCGCTCTCGTCGGCCTCGCGGCTGCGGTTGATCTCAAAGGGCAGCTCGTTGTAGCGGCAGCGGCCGAGAACCTCGACCTTCGTGGGCACGACTTCAATGTCGCCGGTAGGGAGCTTGGGGTTCTTGCTGGCACGCTCGCGCACGACGCCCTCGACAGAAATCGTGGACTCCTTATTGATGGCCTTGAAGGCGCGCATCATGTCCTCGGTCTCCACAACGACCTGGGTGGTGCCGTAGAAGTCACGCAGCACGGCAAAGCCGAGGCTGCCGCCGACCTCGCGGAGGTTTTCCATCCAGCCGACGATTTTCACCTGCTGACCCGCGTTTTCAAGCCGGAGCTCGCCGCAGGTATGGGTCCTGGACTGCATCATATGATTTTTCCTCGTTTCTTCTAAAAACTAAAGACTAAAAATTGAAAACTGTTACTCCTTGATGACGGGCCTGGCGTTTCTCGCGTCCACGGCGGCGCGGATCTTCTGTGCTGCCTCCGCGGCGGAGACCTTCTGCTGCTCGCCGCTCGTCATGTCCTTGAGAGAGACAAGCCCCTCGGCGATCTCATCCTCGCCGAGTAGCAGCACGAAGGGCACGCCGATTTTGTCGGCATAGCTCATCTTGGCCTTGAATTTCTTTTTCTCGCCGTAGATCTGCGTCCTCACGCCAGCCTTCCGCAGCTCCGTGGCCGCAGAGACGGCAGCGGAAAGATCCTCGGTCATCGGGATCACCAGCGCGTCGCAGGGCGCGGTGACGATCTCGTCGGACAGCAGGCCCTGCTCGCTGAGCACATAGAACAGCCGCGTCAGGCCGATCGAAATCCCGACACCGGGCAGCTGCCGGTCGGTGTAGTACTCGGCCAGGTTGTCGTAGCGTCCGCCGGAGCAGACGGAGCCGATCTCGGGGTGATCGGTCATCACGGTCTCGTAGACGGTGCCGGTGTAGTAGTCGAGGCCGCGGGCAATGGTGAGGTCAATGGCGAAATTCTCCTCCGGCACGCCGAAGGCCGCGAGATATTTCGTGACCTCGATCAGCTCGTCCAGGCCCTGGTTGAAGGTCGGCTCGTTCATCTGGCGGTATTCCTCCAGGCGGGAGAGCACATACTCGTTCGAGCCCTGGATGGCCATGAAGTCCAGCACGTTCTCGCTCTTGTCGGGCAGCATCTTCACTTCGTCAATGAGCAGCTGCTTGACCTTCTGCGCACCGATCTTGTCCAGCTTGTCCACCGTGCGCATGATCTCGCCGGCCTTCTCGCTCATGCCGTTCATCGCGTAGAAGCCGTTGAGGAGCTTGCGGTTGTTGACCCGGATTTTAAATTTGCTCAATCCAAGGCGTGAAAACGTGTGGTAAATAATGGCGGGGATCTCCGCCTCGTTGCTGATATCCAGCTTCCCGTCGCCGATCACGTCGATATCGGCCTGGTAAAACTCGCGGAAGCGGCCGCGCTGGGCGCGCTCGCCGCGGTAGACCTTGCCGATCTGGTAGCGGCGGAAGGGGAAGGAGAGATTGGCGTAATTGGCGGCCACATATTTGGCCAGCGGCACGGTCAGGTCAAAGCGCAGCGCCAGATCGCTGTCGCCCTTCTGGAAGCGGTAGATCTGCTTTTCGGTTTCGCCGCCGCCCTTGGCCAGCAGCACCTCGGCCGATTCGATCACGGGCGTATCCAGCGGCGTAAAGCCGTAGACCGCGTAGCTCTCACGCAGGATCTGCAGCATGCGCTCGAACTTCATCTGCTCGGCGGGCAGCAGCTCCATAAAGCCCGACAGGGTGCGGGGATTGACTTTTGCCATATTGAAATCCTTTCTGCAAAGAAACACGGCGCGGCTTTGCCGCGCCGTGGACGTTTCCGGTATTTGGCTCAGCGCTTGTTCTTGGGATTGACGATGTTGCGCCAGTCGAGGTCGCCGCGCCGCAGGCCCTGCACCAGCACCTCCGCCGTGGCGGCGTTGGTGGCAAAGGGGATCTGATATTGGTCGCACAGGCGCTCGACCTTATTGATATCGTCAAAGCCGCGGGGGTTGGCCGGGTCGCAGAAGAACAGCACCAGATCGATCTCGTTGAAGGAGATGCGCGAGCCGATCTGCTGGGTGCCGCCCTGCTCCGCATGCAGATACAGGGTCACCGGCAGCCCGGTCGCCTCCGTCACCAGCTTGCCGGTCACATGGGTCGCGCAGAGATTATGCTCTGCCAGGATCCCGCAGTAGGCGATGCAGAACTGCACCATCAGTTCCTTTTTCCGGTCATGGGCCATGAGGGCAATATTCATCCGTTTCTCCTTTTCTTCTCGTTCCGTTTCAAAGCGTCCATTTATCATCAGCATTCATCAAAACACACTGCGGAAGCGGATAAATAATTATATACAGCCTCTGGCAATTATGCAACGATTTTTTGCAAAAAATGGTTGGTGTTACTTGAGAAACGCCATCTCCGGCTCGGAGGTGTCGGTGTAGCTCTTGATATTGAAATAGGCGTCCAGGATCTGCCGCGCCATGAAGGCGCAGTTGGCGCCGGCCTTGCCGCGCTCCACAACAATGGCGACCGCCACTTCCGGGTTGTCGAAGGGCGCATAGCAGATGAAGATGGCGTCGTTGACGATGTTTTCGCCCTTCTGGGCGGTACCGGTCTTGGCCGCGGTACGCCGGGAATTGGGCATATCCACGAAATGTTTGGAGACGTTGTCGTTGAGCGGGGAGTTGGCCACCTGGCGCATACCTTCCTGCACCACGGCCCAGTTGTAGTCCGGGGAGTCGACGGTGCTGATCTCCAGCGGCTCACGGGTATAGAGGCTTTCGGAGTAGTCGAAGGAGCGCACCTCGCCCAGGATGGAGGCCGAGTGCCGGTGGCCGGAGTTGGCCACGGTGGCGCAGTACTCTGCCAGCTGCAGCGGCGTGAAGATGCTGTCCGACTGGCCGATGGCCGCCTGCAGCGTGTCGCCCTGTCGCCACTCGGTGCCGGTATAGTTGGCGTGGTTGCGCTGGTTGGACATGTTGCCCACCGTCTCGGTCAGCTCGATGCCGGTGTGCTCGCCCAGGCCGAACTTGCGGGCATACTGCTCCATGGCGTCGATGCCCAGCTTGTCGCCGACGGTGTAGAAGAAGTAGTTGCAGGAGTGCAGCAGCGCCGTGGTGATATTCAGCTCCGGGTGCGTGTAGTGCTCGTTGGGATTGGAGCTGGCGCGCCAGATCCAGCATTCAGGCGCGTAGCCGTCGGCCGCATACTTGGTGAAGATACCCTCGCATTTGACGCGATATTCCGAGTCGATCAGGCCGGTGGACAGCGCCGCCATGGCCGTGCAGGGCTTGAAGGCAGAGCCGGGGGCGTAAGCGCCCATCAGCGCGCGGTTGAAAAGCGGCGCGTTCGGCATTTCCAGGAGTTCGGCGTATTTCTCAATGATGGTCGAGCCGTCATAGGTCGGCCAGCTGGCGATGGCCAGCGGCGCGCCGGTCTTGACGTCCACCACGACGGCGGCGGCGCCGCTAATCTCCCAGTAACCGTCCTTGAAGTTCCAGTTGCCCTCGGCCTCCTCGGAGGCTTTTTCCAGCCGCCGCTCGCGCATCAGGATCTCGATGCCGTTGTCGAGGATGCGTTCCACCTGCTCCTGCAGCACGATGTCCAGGGTGAGATAGACGTTGTTGCCCGGCTCGGGCTCCTCCAGGTAGACGGTGCCGAGGATCGTGCCGGAGGCGTTGCGGTATTCGCGCATCTTGCCGTCGCGGCCGTGGAGATAGTTTTCAAAGGCGTATTCCACGCCGTCCTTGCCGACAACGGCGTTAACCGCGTAGTTATACAGCGAATATTTCTCGTATTCCTCCTGCGTCATCAGGCCGACGTAGCCCAGCAGATGGGCCGCGTATTCGGTGGCGAAGTCGCGGATATAGGAGCGCGAGACCTGGATGCCGGCCAGCTTCTGCTCCATGATGGAGGTCGTCAGCTTCATGCTGGCGTCCTGGACGAAGACGTAGTCGGCGGTATTGACGGCATAGCGCACGTTGATCGAATAGCGCAGGCCCGCGATCGTGCGCATGTCCTCGGCGGAATAGCTGTTGTCGATGTCGTAGCGCGTGCGCATGTAGCTCAAAAGCTCGACCGCCGTGGGATAATCGGAGGGCAGGCCGTCGCGGTGGCGCTCAAAGTAGGCCTCCAGCATCGTGCGCTGGATGGCCGTCATGTTCGGGTCGTACTCGAAGGGCGGCTCGCGGGTGATGGGCAGGTCGTCGGTGTAGGTGTCGCCGTACTGCTCGACCAGCGAGACCAGCTGCAGCAGCGTCCCGTTGGGGTCTTCGCTGGCAAAGAGCTTGTCGGTGTCGATGGAGAGGTTGTAGCACTCCTTGTTGCTCACCAGCACGCGGCCGTAGCGGTCCAGGATCGCGCCGCGCGCCGCCGTCACGGCGACGTCCTTCTCGCTGATCTCCTCGGCCGCATGGGCGTACTCCTCGCCCTTGATGATCTGCAGTTCGTATAGATTATAGATGTAGATGGCCAGCAGCAGCACCAGAATGGCACCCAGAGCCAGCACTCTTCCCTTGGAAACAGAACGGTTCATATGGCAAATATCCTTTCGGATCATTCAAATGCGAAACATATTTCGCATTTGATTTTCAGTCGATCCAGCGCGCAGGCGGGAAATACAGCGGTGCCGCCAGCGGCAGCGACCACAGAGTCTGCAGCAGTGCCGTAGTGAGCATGCCGGTCGACCAGCTGTCCGACACCAGCACCCACAGCATCTGCATCAGGCTCGTGATCAGCAGAGCCGCAGCCGCGACGACCATATAGCCGAAAAAGCGGCGGTTGATGAAAAACTGCGCCACGAAGCCGGCGCCGAAGGCCAGCGCGGGAAACACCAGCGTAAAGCCGATCGTGGTATCCACAAAAGCCATGTCGGCGTAGATGCCCATCACCAGGCCGAACACCGCGCCCCAGGCCGAGCCCTCGAACATGCCCACCGCCACCACGGCGGCCGGCAGGATGAAGGGGCATACGCCCAGCGGCCGGACGTGGGTGAGGATCATGTTCTGCAGCACCATCGTCAAAAACAGATACAGGGCGTACAGCAGCAGGCGGCGCAGATTGATTTTTTTGAGATTGATCCTTTTGAAAAGATCTTTCAGTTGATTTCGCATCACTCTACCACACTATAGTCCTTGATGATGAAGACCTGCACCAGCGTGTCGAAGGAGCATTCCGGGTCCACGATGCCGTACATCACCTGGCCGCCGGCCTCGGTCTGCACGGCGCTGATGCGCCCGATGACGAGGCCCGCCGGGAAGGCGCCGCCCGCACCGGAGGTCAGCACCTCGTCGCCGACGTAGATCTGCGCGCCGTCCACCATGTAGGTGAGCTTGGCCTGGCGGTTTTTCATCAGTGCGTATTCGCCCAGGACGACGCCGGAGGTGCCGGTCTCGCCGACGAAGGCGCCCATGCTCATATCCACGTCGATAACGGTGCTCACCGTGGCCCAGGTTTCGCCCAGCTCGGTGATCTGTCCGACGACGACGTTGTATTCGGTCACGACCGGATCGCCCAGCTCAAGGCCGGAGCTCCGGCCCTTGCTGATGGTGAAGGAGTGCGACCAGTTGGAGGAGGACCAGAGCACCACCTTGGCCGACTCGAAGACGTAGTCGGTGTGCTTGGCGCGCAGCTCCAGCAGCTGGCGCAGGCGCTCGTTTTCCTCCGAGGCCTCCACGCCCTCGCGCGCGGACTGCTGGGCGTCGGCCAGCTGGGCGCGCAGCGATTCGTTCTCCGCCACCAGCGAATCGTACTCATACAGGTGGCCGTAGATGCTGTTGAAGAGGTTGACGGCGGAGCTGACGACCTTCTGCACCGGTGCGATCAGAACGCCCGTCGCGTCGTGCAGCAGCCCCACGCTGCCGCCGCGGGCGGCGGCGCCGAGACCGATCAGCAGTACGACCGAGAGCACCAGCACGGCCACGCGGATCCCGTTTGTCTTCAGATAGTTTTTCAAAGCAGCTCCACTCCCTGCATTTTCAGCATTTGACCGAGCCGGCACAGCGGCAGACCCATGACATTAAAGAAATCTCCGTCGATGCCGCGCACGAACAGCGCGGCCTTGCCCTGCGCCCCATAAGCGCCGGCCTTGTCCATCGGCTCGCCGGTGGCGATGTAGGCCGCGATCTCCCGCTCGCTCAGGCGGCGAAAATGCACATAGCTCATCTCCGCCTCGCTCTGCTCACATTCCCCGTGCTTCACCGTCACGCCGGTGAAGACCTGGTGCGTCTCGCCCGAGAGCTCGCGCAGCATCGCGGCGGCCTCCTCCGGGCTGTGCGGCTTGCCGTAGACCCGGTCCTGAAACCATACAATTGTATCGGCGCCGATAATGATATCTTCTTCGCCGCAGCGTGCGGCGACCTCGCGGGCCTTCGCCGCGGACAGGGCCTTGACCAGCTCCGCCGGGTTCAGCCCCTCGGGCGCGCGCTCCTCCCCTTTTGCGGGGATGATCTTCAGGTCGCGGACGCCCAGCATTTCCATCAGCTCCCGCCGTCTGGGCGACGCGGAAGCCAGAACAATAGACAATGAAATGACCTTCTTTATCCTTATTCGCTCCCCTGACAGGGGAGGTTTTTCAGTCCACGCCGCGGTAATAGAGTCCGCGGGTGAGAACATTCGGTTTATAGTTGGACTGGCCCATGTAGCCCTTGGCCACCTCGATGACCTCGCGCGTGGTCTCGGTGGTGAACATCAGGCGCGCGCCCCAGAGGCCGGCGGCGAAGATGTCCTCCTGCTTGTCGGCCAGATACAGCTTGTGCGCGTTGTAGATGACGTTCCGGCAGCCGAAATCCTGCACCACCGGGAACACCGAGCCCATGCGGTCGGACATCTGGGCCGGATTCTGGCAGCTGCAGCGGCCGGCGCTGTTTTTGATGATGCACTGGTCGGAGATCATCAGCGGCAGGCGGCCGTAGACGATCGCCTCCACCGGCAGGGGCTTGCGCAGGTCGCGGATCTGCGACAGGCGCAGCTCAAACGAGGCCGTCGCCGACAGGAAGCCCGCCTCGCGCAGCACGTCCAGGCTGTAGGAGTTGAACATATTGAGCCCGAAATCGCCGCGCACCTTCATGCCGGCCTGACGGGCCAGAACGATCTGGCCGAGGTTGCCGATCAGGGCCTCGTTCACGCCGAAGCTGAAGAGCTTTTCCAGGGCCCGGTAGACGATGGGCAGCTCGTCGTCGGTGATGACGCGGGGCAGGACCGCCACGGGGACGGTGCCGCGATCGACGAAGGGGCGGATGCGCTCATAGTCGTCCGCCATGACCAGGGCGGGGACATAGAGATAATCCGGCTTGAGCTCGGCGAGCTCCTCGCTGAGCTGGTCGGCCGTACGCACTTGATAGATGCGCTTCGGGTCGATGACATTCTGCGTGCCGCGCGGCGGAGGCGGAAGGGCCAGGCTGCGGCGGTGCGGCGCTTCGGCGCGCGCCTCGCTCAGCTGCGAGATCAGCTTGCGGCGCAGCTCGTTGATCGCCGCGGCGGGCAGGAAGAGGCCCTTGTCCACCTTGGCGCGGTTTTCCACGACCTGGTAGGGCGTGCCGCCGGTCTTGATCATCTGGTCGGTCAGATAGGTCTCGGTCAGGCCCTGGCGCTTGGCCTCCTCGGGCACCGGACCCTCGGCGATTGCGCGGTGGCCGTCGTCGTCAAAGGCGATGGCCTGGATCGGCTGATCCGTCTCACAGACCGTGTAAAAATGCACCGGCACGCGGCGCGCCTCGCCCTCGGCGTAATTGCGGCGGGCGGCGGTGAAGAGCTTTTCGGTCTCGCGCTCCGGCTCGCCCCGGACGCCGAACATATCCTTCTTGTCGCCGTTGAAATAGCCCTGGGTAAAGCCGTTGCGGGAGAAGGCCTGCTCGAGCGTGTTCATCTCCTCGCGGGTGGGCTTGCGGTGCTCCTTGAGCGCCTTGGCATAAATCTCCGTCACGATGGCGGTGTATTCCGGACGCTTCATGCGGCCCTCGATCTTCAAGCAGGCCACGCCCGCGTCCTCCAGCTCCTGCAGCCGGTCGACCAGGCAGCTGTCCTTGAGGGAAAGCGGATAATCGTCCATGCGCCCGCCAAGGGAATACTGCATGCGGCAGGGCTGGGCACAGGCGCCGCGGTTGCCGCTGCGGCGGCCGATCAGGGCGGACATATAGCACTGGCCGGAGTGGCAGAAGCACAGCGCGCCGTGCACGAAGACCTCGGTCTCGATGGAGGCGTGCTTGGTGATGAATTTGATCTGCTCCAGGCTGAGCTCGCGGGCCAGCACCGCGCGAGTCATGCCCATCTCGGCGGCGGCCTCCACGCCGGCGAGGTTATGGATGCTCATCTGGGTGCTCGCGTGCAGCGGGATATCCGGCAGGGCGCGGCGGATGGCCGCCGACATGCCGAGATCCTGCACGATGAGCCCGTCCGCGCCCTCGTCGGAGGCCAGGCGCGCCGCGTCCACGGCGGCCTCCATCTCCCGGTCGCCCACCAGGGTGTTGAGCGTCACATAGACCTTGCAGCCGCGCACGCGGCAGTAGCGCATCGCCTTGCGAAACTCTTCGTCGGTGAAGTTTTTGGCGCCGCGGCGGGCGTTGAAATCGCCCAGGCCGAGATAGACCGCGTCCGCGCCGTTCTGTACGGCGGCGATCACGGATTCCGGCGAACCGGCGGGAGAGAGAAGCTCGATCATAATGGGGTCTCCTTCAAGCGGCAATAGTACCGCATAATATTCACGATATTATAACACGCTTTGGCCTATTGCGACAAGATAATTTTAATGATATAATAGCTTCACTCTATAAAAATTAAGGAAATGAGTTCTCCACATTCTGCCATGACCGATAATAAGACCGCTCTTCCCCTGCCTTCCGAGGCTGCAGACCGCCTGATCGCCGCTCACGACGGCGACGTGGCCCTGCTTTATCTGTATATCGCCCGCACGGGCGCCCTGGACGCGGAACGCGCGGCCGGCGCGCTCTGCCGCACCGCGCGCGAGATCGACGCGGCCGCGGAAAAGCTGCGCCGCATGGGCCTGCTGGACAGCCTGCCCGCCCCCGTTTCCCCGCAGCTGGTGCCCGAGGACACGCTGCCGGAATATCGGGCCGAGGATCTGATCCGCTTCGCCGCGGAGGATCCGAAGCTGGAGGCCATCTACCGCGAGGCGGAGCAGGTCTTCGGGCGAAAGCTCTCCCCTTCGGACATGAAAATGCTGGCCGGGCTCTACAAGCATCTGGGGCTACCTGCCGAGGTGCTGTTCACGCTGCTGCATTACTGCGCCGAGCGCGCGGCCGAGCGCAGGCCCGGCAGCGTCCCCTCCCCGCGCAGCGTGGAGAAGGAGGGCTATGACTGGGCCAACCGCGAGATTATGACGCTCGAGCAGGCCGACGACTACATCCGCTTTCGCCGCGGGCAGCGGGAACTGACGGTGCAGGTCAAAGAAGTTCTGAACATCCGCGGGCGGGAGCTGAGCAAAACCGAGCGGGAATACGTGGAGCGCTGGATCGCCATGGGCTTTTCGCCGGAGGCCGTCGCCATCGCCTATGACCGCACGCTCATCAAGCTCGGCAAGCTGCACTGGTCCTATATGGACAAGATCTTCCAGTCCTGGCATGCCAAAAAGCTGCACACGCCGGCGGAGATCGAGGCCGGCGACAGTCGCCGCCGCGCCCCGGCGGCTGAGGGCAGCCGGACGCCGGTCACGCCGGAGGACTACGTCTTTCCGGACAAGCTTTGAATGCGAAAGAGGTGTTTTCGATGCCATATGACGGGAAACTGCTGGCCCAGGCCAGGGAGGCGCTGGAGCAGCGGCGCGCGGACAATGCCGCCGAGCAGCAGCGCCGGCTGAGCCTGGTCTATGCCCGCGACCCGGAGATCGAACAGATCGACCTGCGCCTGCGCCGTCAGATGGCGGAGCTGGTGCGGCTGACCGTGTCGCGTGCGCCGGATCTGGCCGAAAAGCTCGAGGTGTTGAAACATGACAACCTGGAGCTGCAGGCCGACCGGGCCGAGCGGCTGACGGCGCTGGGCCTGCCGATCGACTATCTGGACGAGATCGTCTCCTGCCCGATCTGCCGGGATACCGGCATGGACGGCGTGCAGCCCTGCCGCTGCCTGAAAAAGCTCTACAACCAGGCGCTGACGAAGGAGCTCAGTGCGCTGCTGCGCCACGGTGACGAGAGCTTTGAGCGCTTTGATCTGAGCCTGTATGACGAGCAGCCGCTCGAAGGCTCCACCGTTTCCCCACGCTTTGCGATGGAGCGCATCTTCGCGCAGTGCCGCAAATTTGCCGACAGCTTTCCCGATGTCAGCTCCAACCTGCTCTTCCAGGGCGGCACCGGCCTTGGCAAGACCTATCTGTCCGCCTGCATCGCCCGCGTCGTGGCCGCCAAGGGCTATTCCGTCTGCTACGACTCGGCAGCCTCTGCGCTGGAGGCCTTTGAGACGCAGAAATTCGCCCGCGATCCGGAGGCTGCCGAAGCGGCTTCGGCCCGCGTGCGCCGGATGCTGGACTGCGACCTGATGATCCTAGACGACCTGGGCACGGAGATGATCACCTCCGTCACCGTCAGCGCCCTCTATACGCTCATCAACAGCCGCCTTAACGCGGGAAAGAAGACCATCATCAGCACCAACTGCACGGACGAGGAGCTGCTGCGCAAATACACGCCGCAGATCTGCTCCCGCATCAAGGGCGAGTTCCTGCGCCTGCCCTTCGTGGGCCGGGACATCCGCCTGCTGAAAAAATAAAAGGAGGCCGACATGCAGCACGAAATCACCAGAGCCATGCCGCTGCTCGACAAGCAGGGCAATCTGACCGAGCCGGGCTACGCCAAAAAGCTGCTGCCCGTCTACCGCCGTTCGGACATCCGCGCCGGGAAAAGCCGCATCAAGGAATGGGACTACTACCTCATCAACAACGGCCGCTTCGCCCTGGCCCTGACCATCGCCGACAACAGCTATATGGGCATGGACTCCATCTCCCTGCTGGATTTTGAAGAGGGCTGGGAGATCACCAAGAGCCCGATGAGTATCTTCCCCTTCGGCAAAGTGCATCTGCCGGAGAGCTCCGCCGTCGGCAGCGTACGCCACGGCGGAAAAGCGCACAGCCTATCCTTTGAAAATGACGGCAAGGGCCGCCGCGTGCTGACCGCCAGCATGGCGGACTTCGGCCCGGAGGGCTCGCTCGCGGCCGAGATCGAGCTGACCGACGAGCCGGAGGAGAGCATGGTGATCGCCACGCCCTTCGACAAGCCCGGCCACTTCTACTTCAACCAGAAGATCAACTGCCTGCGCGCCCGCGGCGAAGTGCGCTATGGCGGGCGGGTCTACCGTTTTGATCCCGCGGACAGCTTTGCCGTGCTCGACTGGGGCCGCGGCGTCTGGACCTACCACAACACCTGGTACTGGGGCTCCGCCTCCGGCGAGGTGGACGGCGTGCCTTTCGGCTTCAACATCGGCTACGGCTTCGGGGACACCTCGCAGGCCACCGAGAACATGCTGTTCTACAACGGCAAGGCGCACAAGCTCAACCATGTGACCTTCCACATCCCCGGTGACGAAAAGGATTTCCTCTCCCCCTGGCGCTTTTCGTCGGACAACGGGCGCTTCACAATGGACTTTACCCCCGTTCTCGACCGCGCCTCCTGCACCGACCTCAGGCTGATCAAATCCGACCAGCACCAGGTCTTCGGCCTCTTCACCGGCACCGCGATCCTGGACGACGGCACGCCGATCGACATCAAGGACTTCCCCGGCTTTGCCGAAAAAGTGGAAAACAAGTGGTAAAACCATTCCCTCCCGCCCAGGCGGGAGGGAATTTTTATTATATAAAAGCAAAATACCCCTTGACGCACAATACTATGTGATGTATAGTATTGTGCGAAAGGGGGTATTCGCATGCTGGATGCCCAGATGAAACGCGGTCTGCTGGAAAACTGCGTGTTGGCGGCGCTGGCGCGCGGCGATTCCTACGGTTATCAGATCGTGCGGGATCTGAGCGGCTTCGTCCCGGTGACGGAGTCGACGCTGTATCCGATCCTGCGGCGGCTGGAGGCCTCCGGGGCGCTGACGGTGTACTCCGTCGAGCACAGCGGGCGGCTGCGGAAGTTTTATCATATGACGGACGCCGGACGGCGGCAGCTGGAGAGCTTCGCGGCGGACTGGAACGAGCTGGCCGCCATGTATGAGTATATCCGGGGAGGGCTGGACCATGACAAAAGCTGAATATCTGGAAAGGCTCCGGGTGAGCCTGGCTTTGATGCCGCCCGAGGAGCGGGAGGCGCAGCTGGCCTATTATGAAGAGCTGTTCGACGACATGCTGGAGGACGGCATGAGCGAGGCGGAGGCCGCCGCGCATCTCGGCGCGCCGGAAGACGTCGCGGAGACGCTGCTGGCGGAGATCCCGATGTCCACGCTGGTGAAAAACCGCGTGCAGGCGCAGGGAAAGCCCTCGGCACTGACGGTCGTGCTGCTGGTGCTGGGCGCGCCGCTTTGGCTGCCGCTGCTGCTGTCCGCTTTCATCATCCTGCTCTCGCTGCTGATCACGCTTTGGGCCCTGGGCCTCGGCCTCGGCATCGTGCTCCCGGCCGTCGGCGTCTCGCTGATCGCCGTCGGCCTCGGCACGCTGCTCGGCCAGACGGCGCTGCCGCTGCTGATGGCGATCGGCGGCATCCTCTGCGGCGCGGGGGTGCTGATCCTCGGCGTTCTGCTGATGGGTGTGATCATGCGCGGCTTCACGCGGCTGTGCCGGGCGATCTGGCGCGGCTGCAAAAAGGCGCTGCTGAAGTGAAAAGGGGGTAATCGCATGAGCAAAACTGTCAAAACCGTACTGCTGACCGCGCTGCTGCTGATCATCTTGGGCATGGCACTGATCGCCGTCTCGCTGCTGCGCGGCGCAGATATCCGGGAGCTCTGGAACTCGGGCAATTTCCAGGTGGGCCAGATCTCTACCGGCTACGGCGATCTCAAGGACTACACCATATGTAAAAGCGGCGAGGAGAGCTTCTCCCCCGCCGAGGTCAAGCGCATCGACCTTGACTGGATCAGCGGTACGGTGAAGCTGCAGCCCGGCAGCGGGGATCGGATCACGCTGAAAGAGAGCTGCGAGAAAGCCCTGAAGGACGAGCAGAAGCTCTGCTGGAAGCTGGACGAGGGCACGCTGTCCATCCGCTTCTGCAAGGCGCTGCAGACGCAGATGGCCGGCAAGGATCTGGTGCTGACCGTTCCCGCCGATTGGACGGCGGAGAGCATCGGCGTTCACGCGACTTCCGCCGATCTGGAGCTGAACGGTCTGAGGGTCGAAGGCATCCTTTCGTCCACCGCGACCAGCGGCGGCGTCACGCTGGACGGATGCAGATGCCGGACGCTTGCCGTCAGTGCAAGCAGCGGCGAAGTTTCGCTGAACGGCTGCGTCTTTGACAAGCTGGACGCCGGGGCAACCAGCGGATCGATCAGCCTGAAGGGCTGCGATGGCCGCGAGCTGCGGTTCAGTGCGACCAGCGGCGCAATCAGTATTGACGGCGGGCGCTGCGATACATTGAAGGCGAATACGACCAGCGGGAATATTTACGTCCGCACGGAAGCGAAGGAGATCCGGCTCGAAAGCACCAGCGGCTCGATCCGCTGCGAGGAGGTCTCTGCGCTCTGCAGCGTCAGCATCGACACGACCAGCGGCACGGTGAAGCTGGCCCTGCTCGACACCGGCAGCGATCAGCGCATCGAGATCGAAACGACCAGCGGCGACGTGTATCTGGACGTGCCCGGCGCGATCGATCTGGACTACGACACTGCCTCCGGCGACATGCACGGCCGCCTGGAGCAGGGCGGAAGCGGCTGCCCGCAGGTCGAAATCGAAACGACCAGCGGCGACCTGATCCTCGGCGCCTTTGATTGAGCAAAAACTGCAAAACGGGCCTTCCCGGTCGGGAAGGCCCGTTTTTCTTGTTTTCAGTCTTTCAGCACGCGGCCGAGGATCTCGACAGCCTCGTCGATCAGGGGCTCGGTCAGCGTCGCCATATAGCTCGTGCGCAGCAGGCACTCGGTCGGCGGCGTGGCGGGCGGCAGCACGGGATTGACGTACACGCCGGCGTCATAGGCCTCCTTGGCCTTCTGCAGCGTGCGCACCGCTTCGTAGGTATAGATCGGGACGATCGGTGTCTCGGACTCGCGCACATGCAGTCCCGCCGCCTTGAGGCCGCTGCGGGCGTGCGCGGCCAGTGCGCGCAGATGCACGGGCAGCTCCGGATGCGCCTCCAGATGCCGCAGCGCGGCCAGCGCCGTGGCGCAGGCAGAGGGCGGGATGGACGCGGAGAAGATGAAGGGGCGGGAGTTGTGCCGCACATAGTCGCAGACCGCCTCCGAGGCCGCCATATAGCCGCCGAGGCTCGCCAGAGACTTGGAGAAGGTGCCCATGATGATGTCCACCTTGTCCTCCAGGCCGAAGTAGCTGGCCGTGCCGCGGCCGCCCTCGCCGATCACGCCAAGGCCGTGGGCGTCGTCCACCATGACGCGCGCACCGTACTGTTCCGCCAGGCGGCAGATCTCCGGCAGATTGGCGATATCACCGCCCATCGAGAACACGCCGTCCGTGACGATCAGACGGCCCGCCTCCTCCGGGATACGGCTGAGGATGCTCTCCAGCTCCTGCATGTCGTTGTGCTTGTAGCGCATCATCTTGCCGTAGCTGAGCTTGCAGCCGTCGTAGATGCTGGCGTGGTTCTCGCGGTCGCAGATCACATAGTCCCCGCGCCCGACAATGGCGCTGATGATGCCGAGGTTGGACTGGAAGCCGGTGGAGAAGGTCACGGCGCCCTCCTTGTGTACGAAGGCGGCCAGCTCCTGCTCCAGCTCCAGATGCATCTCCAGGGTGCCGTTGAGAAAGCGCGAGCCGGAGCAGCCGCTGCCGTACTTTTCAAAGGCGCGGATGCCGGCCTCGATGACCGAGGGCTCCGTCGTCAAACCGAGATAGTTGTTGGAGCCGAGCATGATGCGGCGTTTGCCCTCCATGATGACCTCGGTATCCTGCCGCGATTCCAGCGCATGGAAATAGGGATAGATCCCCATCTCCCGGTATTTGTTGGCCAGCGTAAAGTGTTCGACTTTATTGAAAATATCCATTTCAGCGAAGCCCTTTCGTTCCTTAAAATATTTGAATCAATTAACTGCATTCTACAGGATGATCGAGGGCCTGTCAACAAAAGATTGCATGTATCGACTCCGGACGGGCAGAATGACAGAAAAGCGCCGGCCGGGAGGGACACTTTTTCGTTGCAAGCGACGAAGCTGAAGAAAAGCGGAAAAAAGGCTTGCTTTTTTGATGCCCTGCTCGTATAATGCGACACGAGCAGACGAGAGCTGCGTGTTTTGGGAAAACAGATTTTTAAGCTCCGGTACAGAGAGACCGGCAAAATCGCTCATATAGATACGATGCACCGCGTGCATCTGACTTTTGTTGCGTGTCTTGCCGGAATCGGTAAGGCATTTTTTGTTTTTTCCATGCGTTTTTGCCGCGGCGAAGCTGCGTCAATAACAATCAGAATGATTGGTGAAAGGGATTGCGGACATGCGGTTAAAGGCACAGATCATGGATGAAGCGGCCCTGGGCCGCGCGCTGATGCGCATTTCCCATGAGATCGCCGAAAAAAACAAGGGCGTGGAGAACGTGCAGCTGATCGGCGTGCGCCGCCGCGGCGAGCCGATCGCCCGCCGCATCCGCGATAATATCCGCAGGATCGAGGACGTCGAAATTCCCTGCGGCAGCATCGACATCCGCTGGTACCGCGATGATCTGAGCACGCTGACCGACATGCCGGAGCTGCGGCGCATCGAGCTGGGCTTTGACGTGACGGACCGGGACGTGGTGCTGGTGGACGACGTGATCTACACCGGGCGCACCGCCCGCGCGGCCATCGAGGCCGTGTTCTCCTGCGGCCGACCCCGTTCGATCCAGCTGGCCGTGCTGGTCGACCGCGGGCATCGCGAGCTGCCCATCCGGCCGGACTATGTCGGCAAGAACATCCCCACCTCCCGCTCGGAGCTGGTGGAGGTGCGCCTGCCGGACTTTGACGGCGAAACCGGCGTGTTCCTGATGGACACGGCCGAAGAATGACTCCGTTGGCAATACAAATCATATAAAAGAGAGGTACAAACCATGGGTAAAGAAAAGAAAAACGTCGTCGACGAACCGATTTACGACGCCCGCACCCTCGGCACGCCGAAGATGCTGGTCCTCGGCCTGCAGCACCTGTTCGCCATGTTCGGCGCGACGGTGCTCGTCCCGATCCTGACCGGGCTGAGCGTCTCCGCGACGCTGCTGTTCGCCGGTCTCGCCACGCTGTTCATGCATCTTGTCACCGGCAAGAAGGTCCCCGTCTTCCTCGGCTCCTCCTTCGCCTTCCTCGGCGGCTACTTTGCGGTCGTCGCCTCCGGCGCCGAGCTCGGCCTCAGCCAGCGCGAAGCCCTGCCCTATGCCTGCATCGGCGTCGCCTGCGCAGGTCTCCTCTACCTGGTCCTGGCTCTGATCTGCAAGGCCTTCGGTTCCAAGAACGTCATGCGCTTCTTCCCGCCCGTGGTCACCGGCCCGATCATCATCGCCATCGGCCTGATCCTCGCGCCCTCCGCCATCAATAACTGCTCCACCAACTGGTGGATCGCCCTCGTTGCGATCGTCGTCGTCATCGTCTGCAACATCTGGGGCAAGGGCATGATCAAGATCGTCCCGATCCTGATGGGCGTCCTCGTCTCCTACCTCGTCGCGGCTGTGACCGGCAATGTCGACTTCAGCGGCGTGGCCGAAGCCAAGTGGATCGGCCTGCCCGTCCAGATGCAGGACACCGTCTTCGGTCTGTTCGGCGCCGGCAACGTCAACACCGGTCTGCTCGTCTCCTCGATCATCATGATCGTCCCGATCGCCTTCGCCACGATGATGGAGCACGTCGGCGACATCTCCGCCATCGGCGGCGCGATCGAAAAGAACCTGATCGAAGATCCCGGCCTGCACCGCACCCTCATCGGCGACGGTATCGGCACCACGATCGCTGCGCTCTTCGGCGCCCCGGCCAACACCACCTACGGTGAGAACACCGGCGTCCTGGTCCTGACCAAGGTCTATGACCCGAAGGTCGTCCGCCTCGCCGCGATCTACGCGATCGTCCTCTCCTTCTGCCCGAAGTTTGCGGCCCTGATCTCCGCGATGCCCGCTGCCACCATCGGCGGCGTGTCCATCATCCTCTACGGCATGATCTCCGCGGTCGGCGTGCGCAACATGGTCGAGAACCACACCAACTTCCAGAAGTCCCGCAACGTCATCGTCGCGGCCGTCATCCTGGGCCTGGCCCTCGGCGTCAACTTCTCCGATGCCGGTGCCATCTCCTTCCCGATCGGCAACATGAACATCGCCCTCTCCGGCCTGGCTGTCGCCTCCATCGTCGGCATCCTGCTCAACGCCATCCTCCCCGGCAAGCGCGAAGAGTACATGCCGAACCAGGAAAACTCCGGCTCCCTCGGCAAGTTCTGATCTTCTCCCATTCGGCATACATCAAAGGGACTGTGAAAAAAGTCCATAGCAGGATGTAGGGGCCGGCCCCCTGGACGGCCCGTGCAGCACAAAGGAAACTTGATATAGAAATCTCCGGCGAAGACGGTATAAAGTCCGAATTCGCCGGAGATTTCTGTTTTATCTCGTGTTTCGTGCCGGGCTGTCGAGGGCGCCAGCCCCTACAAGCCTGTGTTTCTGCCCGCTCTTTATCATGCGGCCTTTTTTCAGCCCATTTTCGTTCCGAATTGGTTTTAGATCTCCGTCACCGGCAGCTGACAGGCGCCGCCGGAGCAGAGATAAAAGGCGGGCTTGCCGTCCTTCGGCGCGTACTCGGCGGTGAAGGGTGCGGCCTCGGCCAGCGCCGCCGCCCGCGCAGGGGTTTTCAGCAGGATCTCCAGCTCCGGCGCATATTTCCGCTCCACAGCGCGCAGCGACTCCGGCACGGTCTCGTCCGGCGCGGCGCAGACGAGCTCCTGCGTCGGCAGTACCGCGTCCAGCACGGCGCAGAGGCCGAAGGTGGCCGCCGCGGGATAGGCGCCAAGCCCGCCGCAGAGAAAGCGCAGCTGCCGGTCGGCGGCCTCGCGCCATTTTTCCTGCGCCGTCAGCCGCCAGAGCCGCTGAAACAGCACGGCTGCGGCGCTGTTGCCGCAGGGCAGCGCCCCGTCCTGCGTCTCCTTCGGGCGCAGGATCAGCTTCTCGCCGTCCGCCGCCGTCAGGAAAAAGCCGCCCGAGGGATCGGAAAAGCGGGTAAGGATCTCCCCGGCCAGGGCCTTCGCGCGCAGCAGGTGCGCGGGATCGAAGTCGGCGCGGTAGAGCTCCAGCAGACCGAGCGCGTAAAAGGCGTAATCGTCCAGGCGTGAGGCAAAACGGGCCTCGCCCTCGCACCAGCGCGCTTTTAATGCGCCCGGATCGCCGAGCTCCCGGGCGAGGAAGTCTGCAAGTGTTTCCGCCGCATCCCGGTATACCGCGCTGTCAAAGACGCGCGCGGCGCGCGAGAGCGCCACCAGCATCAGGCCGTTCCAGCCGGTGAGCACCTTGTTGTCCGTCGCAAGCGGCAGCCGCTCCTGCCGGGCATGCCGCAGCTTTTCCCGATACGCCCCGTAGCCCTCGGGCACAAGCTGCCAGCGCTGGTTCAGCAGCAGATTCGGGATGCTTTTGCCGTGGAAGTTGCCCTCCTCGGTGATGTCGTAGCATTCGCAGAAGCCGCGGCCCTCGCTCTCGCCCAGCACCGCCTTGACCTCGGCCGGTGTGAAGAGATAGTAGGCGCCCTCCTCGCCCTCGCTGTCCGCGTCCTGTCCGGCATAGAAGCCGCCCTGTTCATCCCGCAGCTCGCGCAGGCAGTAGTCGAGCGTCCGCTCGGCCACGGAGCGGTAGAGCGCCAGATGTCCGTCCTGCCAGGCCTCGGTATAGGCGAGCGCCAGCAGGGCGTTGTCGTAGAGCGTCTTTTCGAAGTGCGGCGCAAGCCACTCCCGGTCGGTCGAATAGCGGGAAAAGCCGCCGCCGAGCTGGTCGAAAATGCCGCCGCGCGCCATCTGCTGCAGGGTTTTTTCTGCGGCGGCGCGGGCCTCCTTGTCCGCATTGGCATGGGCATAGCGCAGCAGGAAGAGCAGATGGTGCGCCGTCGGGAACTTCGGCGCCGTGCCGAAGCCGCCGTATTCGGCGTCGAAGCTCGCCTTGAGCTGCTCCGCCGCGCGCCTGGCGTGGTCAAGCGAAGGCTCCGCGGCATCCGCAGCGGCAGGCTGTGCCAGCAGCGCGGTGAGCTCCCCGCCGGTCTTGCGCAGCGAATCCGGCGCCTGCGCCCATTTCTGTGCCGCCGCCTTCAGCAGCGGCAGCAGGCCGAGCTGGCGGCCGCGGTTATTTTTCGGCAGATAGGTCGCGGCGAAGAAGGGCTGCTGCTCCGGCGTGAGGAGTACAGTCAGCGGCCAGCCGCCGCTGCCGTTCATCGCCACGCAGGCGCGCATATACACCGCGTCCACATCCGGCCGCTCCTCGCGGTCCACCTTCACCGGCACATAGTCGCGGTTGAGCTCTGCGGCCACCTCTTCGTCGGCAAAGGACTCCCTCGCCATCACATGGCACCAGTGGCAGGTCGCATAGCCGATGGAAAGAAAGACGGGCTTGTTTTCCCGCCGTGCCTTTTCAAAGGCCTCCTCGCCCCAGGGATACCAGTCGACGGGGTTGTCCGCATGCTGGCGCAGATAGGGCGACTTTTCATACTGCAAACGGTTGGGCATGATGATTTCCACCTTGTCATTTTTTCGCTTCTATGATATTATTTTTCTATTCCATTCGATTATACTATAGACCATCTCCGTGCGCAAGCGCCGGAGCGGAAAGGACGCGCCATGGAGATCCAGTGGCTGGGACACGCCTGCTTTGCCATCACCCATGAGGGCTTTCGGATCGTGATCGATCCCTACAACAGCGACTATATCAACGGCTATCCGAAGCTGCGCACCACGGCGGATATGGTCCTGGTCAGCCATGAGCATTACGGCCACAACTACCGCGAGGGCGTGAAGCTCTCCGGCCGCCCGGCGAGCGACTGTCCCTTCGAGATCACGAAGATCCGCGTGCCGCACGACTTCAAGATGGGCAACTGGCGCGGCTTCTGCGACATCCACGTGCTGGAGGCGGACGGCGTCAAGCTCGTTCACATGGCCGACATCGGCACCCAGCTTGACGGCGGGCAGGTCTCCCGCCTCTTCGGGGCGGACGTGGTGATGATCTGCGCCGGCAGCTGCACGGGCCTGCCCTCACAGGAGACCAAGCGCATCTGCGACGAGATCATGGCGACGGTCGTCATCCCGATGCACTACCGCGACGGAAACCGCGGCGGCCACCGGCTGGAGACCGTGCGGGACTTTGCCTACCAGTTCGAGTCCCCGGAGCTGATCCACTACTACGACACGGACACGTTCCGGGTGGAGCCCTTCATGGAGCCCCAGGTCGCCGTTTTGAAATTCCGCGGCGTCTGATTTTGCATTTTTGAGGTATTTCTTTGGAACTTTCTGATCTGAAGCTGATTTCGGCCAGCAACATCATCAACCTGCGCACGGCTCACGGCATGACGCAGGCGGAGCTGGGCGCCAAACTGAATTACTCGGACAAGACCATCTCCAAATGGGAGCGCGGCGAGGCCATCCCCGACGCCTACGTGCTGGTGCAGATGGCGGAGCTGTTCGGCGTGACGGTGAACGATCTGCTCTCCGCCCACGACAAATGGGAGCCGCCGAAGAACGAAAACGAAGTCCCGACGCGCAGCTACAGCGTCAACGTCATCATCGCCATCGTGCTGCTCGGCATTTTCACCATTGCGCTGACCGTTTTCGTCACGCTCTGGCTGATCGATATCATCGAGTGGCGCGTTTTTCTGGTTGCGCTGTCTGTAGAGATCCTGGTCTATATGATCCTGGCCTGCGTCTTCAAGCACGGACGGCATCTGCAGTACATTCTGGCCGCCTTTGTGCTGAGCCTCTTCGTGCTGGCCTATTTCTTCCTCCCGGTCGACCGGCCCTGGCAGCTGTTTTTGCTGGCCGTGCCGGCGGAGGCGATCGTCTTCCTCGCCTGCAACATCCGCAAGGTCCCCAAGGTCAATCAGATCGTCAAAAAAGTCAGCAAATAAGCCGATTCTACGATTTGTAGAGCCGCGGGTAGAGAAATCTGCCTGCGGCTTTTTTGCGCAGTAGAGCGGCGGACGCGGGAGTAGCTTGGCTTTTTCGCGCCTGTGCGATAGGATAAAAATGAAATTTTATCGAGAGGAGATCCATCCATGGCCGACTATATCCTCAGCTGCTGCTCCACCGCCGATCTGAGCAAGGAGCATTTTGAAGCGATCGACGTCCATTACGTCTGCTTCCACTATATCCTCAACGGCAAGGACTATCCGGACGATCTGGGGCAGAGCCTGCCCTTCGAGGATTTCTACCGTCTGATGAAGGAGGGCGCCGACACCAAGACCTCCCAGGTCAGCATTCAGGAGTATCTGGACTATTTCACGCCCTTCCTCGAGCAGGGCAAGGACATCGTGCACGTCACGCTCTCCTCCGGCATCTCCGCCACCATCAATTCCGCCCGCAACGCCGCGAACATCGCCATGGAGCGCTTCCCGGAGCGCAAGATCTACGTCATCGACTCCCTCGGCGCCTCCTCCGGCTACGGCCTGCTCATGGACACCGCCGCGAAAAAGCGCGACGAGGGCCTGAGCGCAGCGGAGCTGGCGGACTGGATCGAGAAAAACCGCCTGAAGCTGCACCACTGGTTCTTCTCCACCGACCTGAGCTTCTTCGTCAAGGGCGGCCGCATCTCCAAGACCGCGGCAGTCTTCGGCGGCCTGCTGGAGATCTGCCCGCTGATGAACATGGATAATCTGGGCAGGCTGATCCCGCGCTTCAAGGTGCGCACCAAAAAGCGCGTCATCCGCCAGATCGTGGACAAGATGGAAGAATTCGCCGACAAGGGCCTGGATTACGACGGCAAGTGCTACATTTCCATGTCCGCCTGTCTGGACGACGCCCGCGCGGTCGCCGATCTCGTCGAGGCGCGCTTCCCGAAGCTCAACGGCAAGGTGGTCATCAACAACATCGGCACCACCATCGGCAGCCACACCGGCCCGGGCACCGTCGCGCTCTTCTTCTGGGGCAGTGAGAGAGTAGACTGATTCTGTATATAATAAAAAAGATCCGGGAGTTTCCTCCCGGATCTTTTTTCCGTTATTGGCGCCCGGCGGCTTCCTTCAGCCGCTGCAGATAGTCGTAGGGCACCTCCAGATCGCCGCCGATGCCGCGCCCCAGCGCGATATGCGGCTTGTTGGCCCCGTGGAAATCGCTGCCGCCGGTCGTCAGCAGGCCGTACTCCCCGGCCAGCTTCTGGAGATACGCGACTCTGTTTTCGTTATAGCCCGAATACCGGCACTCGATGCCCATCAGGCCGCTGTCCATGCAGTGCTCGATCAGCTCGCGCAGGCCCGCGTCATCCAGATGGTACTGGAAGGGATGGGCCAGCACCGGCACGCCGCAGGACTCCCGGATGATCTCCACCGAGCGTTCGATGGACAGGATGCTCCGGGGCACATAGTATCTCCGGCCCTTTTCCACATATTTGTCAAAGGCCTCGGCGATGCTCCCGGCCAGACCGAACTCCACCAGGATCCGGGCAAAGTGCGGCCGCCCTATCACCGGGCCGAAGCGCTCGTGCATCTGCTCATAGCTCACCGGCAGACCGTCGGCGGACATCAGGTCCGCCATTTTTTTGTTTCTGTTATCCCGGTCCTGGACCACCCAGTCCAGCGTCTCCCGCATGGCCGGAGCATCCGGGTCGACGTAATAGCCCAAAATATGGACAGACTGGCGGAATTTCGTGCTGATCTCGATCCCGGGGACGATCTCCACGCCGTATGCTTCGCCGGCGCGCGCCGCCTCCGCGCAGCCGCGCATGTTGTCGTGATCCGTGACCGCCATGGCGCGCAGCCCGGTCTCCGCGGCGAGCTTCACCGCCTCGGTCGGAGTAAAGGTGCCGTCCGATGCGGTGGTATGCACATGTAAGTCGATCTCTCTCATTTCTTTAGCTCCCTGATAAAGGCATTGCCCGCCGCATAGATGCGCTCCGGCTCCTCGCCGACAAAGAATTCCCCGTTTTCATAGAGGATCTTTCCGTTTACCATCGTCAGGCGCACGTTTTCCTTGCTGCCCGCATAGACGAGGTTGTCCGGAATGCTGTGGACGGGCTGCATATTGGGCCGGCAAAGGTCGATCAAGACCAGATCCGCCTTTTTGCCGGGCGCGATGTCGTCGCAGTCGTCCAGTCCCATCGCGCCGGCCCCGCCGACGCAGGCCATGCGCAGCACCTCCCCCGCCGGGCAGGCAGAGGCGTCGCCCTCGACGAGCTTCTGCAGGGCGGTGACAAGGTACATCTCGCGGAAAAAGTCCAGTGCGTTGTTGCTGGCCGCGCCGTCGGTGCCGATGGCGAGCTTCACACCCGCCTTCCGCAGCTTTTCGATCGGCGCGACGCCGCTGGCGAGCTTCAGATTGGAGCCGGGGCAGGTCACCGCCCAAAGGCCCTTTTCGGCAAAGAGCGCGATATCCTCCTCGCTCATGTGCACGCAGTGGTAGCCGCCGCCGCCGTAGCGGAAAAAGCCCAGCTCGTCCAGCAGCTGCGGGGGCGTTTTTCCATAGCGGGCGATGCAGCCCTCCACCTCGGCCTTCGTCTCGCTTAGATGCGTAAAGCAGGGCGCGTGGTATTTCTCCGCCAGACCCGCCGCGTACTCCATCCGTTCCATACAGGTCGTGTACTCCGCGTGGATGCCGAGCCGGAAGGAAATGAGTTCGTGCAGGCTGTTATACTTGAGATAGTCCCGCTCGGTCTGCTCCACGTCGCGGTCAAAGTTATTGAGTCCCGAGCAGATCACCGCACGAAAGCCCGCTTCGATGCAGGCGGCAGTGAAGGCGTCGTTGTGGACGTACATATCGAAGCAGGCGGTGATGCCGCTCGAGACATACTCCATAATGCCGAGCTTGGTGAAGGTATAGACCGCCTCGTCAGTGAGTCTTGCCTCGTTGGGCCAGACCTGCTCCGAGAGCCAGCGGTCGAGCGGAAGGTTGTCCGCCTTGGAGCGCAGAAAAGTCATCGCCGTGTGGCTGTGCGCGTTTTTGAAGCCGGGCATCAGCAGGTCGCCCTTCAGGTCGATCTGCCGCTCAAAGGCCGGCCTGTCCGTACGCGCCGGGCCGACATAGGCGATGCGGCCGCCGTCCACCCAGACCTCGTCCTCCGTCAGGCGCAGCTCCGGCTGAAAGCGCAGCACCCGGCCGTTGTAAAATCGTATCATACTGTCGTTCCTTTTAATTCCGAATTCCGAATTACGAATTCCGAATTTTCTCTGCCATCTCGTCGTGGGCGGCGAGCTCTGCCGCGTCGTCCAGCGGGGAAAGCCGGGCTTTCCCGTATTTTCGCTCGAGCGCCGTGGCCAGCAGCAGGTCGGCAAAGGCCGGGTTTTTCGGCAGCATGGGCCCGTGGCTGTAACTGCCGAAAACGTTTTTGTAGTGCGCGCCCTCGGTGCCGTCCTCGCCGTTGTTGCCGTAGCCAGCAAGCACCTTGCCCAGCGGCCGCACGCCGCTGCCGAGGCGGGTCTTGCCGCTGTGGTTTTCAAAGCCGACGACCACGCTGCCGCCCGCTTCGGGCGTACACTGGAATTTGTAGTTGCCGATCATGCGCGTCTGCGAGCCGACGGTATAGAGATCCAGCGCGCCGATGAAGTCGCAGCGCTGGCCGTCATAGGTCTCGTAGTAAGCGCCCAGCATCTGATAACCGCCGCAGATCGTGAGGAAGGGGATCCCGTCCTCGATGGCGGCCTTGATCTCGCGGTCGCGCCCGCGGTGCAGATCCTCCAGCAGCACCTGCTGCTCAAAGTCCTGTCCCCCGCCGATGAACACAAGGTCGGCGCCCGCGAGCGAGATCGGCGAGCCAATCGGCGCGCGCGTGACCTTGGCCTCGATCCCGCGCCAGCGCAGGCGCTGCGTCAGGGTGATGATGTTGCCGCCGTCGCCGTAGAGGTTCAGCACGTCGGGATACAGATGACAGATATTCAGTTCCATCGCGCGTTCCCTCCTATTCCCAGAATTCCGCGCCGCCCACATGGCGGATCACCGTCTGCCGCAGCTCGAGCATGGCGGTGTAGGTGGGCATCAGGAAGACCGTCTCTTCGGCCTGTTCCAGTTCGCGCACCAGCGCCTCGTAGTCGCGCTGCAGCGTGATGCGCTCGTCCGGCACGCCCGCGTATTTGATGCGCACGCGCATATCGCCCGCGCGGTCGCCGGAGACGATCACCCGGCGCAGACGGTTGCCCAGGCGGCCGAGGGTCTCGAACTCGGCGTCCCAGATCCAGGAGATATCGGTGCCGTCGGCGTGGCGGTCGTTGAGGCAGACGACCAGTGTGAAGGGGTCGCTGATGGTCTCCAGAAACTCCAGCACCTGGTTGCAGCCGGCGGGATTTTTCACCAGCATCATGCGCGCGCCCTTCCGGCCGAGCTTGAACTGCTCCATGCGCCCGAAGCCGCAGGAGAAGCGGCCCAGCGCCGCGATCGCCGTATCGGTGTCGAGGCCCATGGCGGTCACCGCGGCCAGAGCGCCGACGGCGTTATAGATGTTGTACATGGCAGGGAGGTTGATCTCCACCACACGGCGGCTGCCGCGCAGGTCGACGACAACAGTGCTGCCGTCGGCGCGCTGCTCGACCACCTCGGTCACGGCGACGTCGGCCTTCGGCCGTGCGTAGCCGCATTTCGGGCAGCGGAAGCCGCCCAGATGCCCGTAGGTGATGTAGCTGTACTCATATTCCGTCTTGCAGCGGATGCAGTGGGTCGCATCGGAGATGGCGGGCTTCGGGCGGCTGGGCGCGGCGCCCTCGTTGACGCCGTACCAGATCACCTTGTTCGGCAGGTCGCCCGCCAGAGAGGCCGTCAGCGAGCAGTCCGCGTTCAGGCAGAGCAGCGCCTCCGGCGCGCCGCGCATCGCCTCGCGGATGTTCGAGAGCGTGTGCGTCACCTCGCCGTAGCGGTCAAGCTGGTCGCGGAAGAGGTTCGTGACGACGACCACGCGGGGCTTCAGCTGCCCGAAGACCTTCTTGGCCGCCGCCTCGTCGCACTCGATGATCGCGTAATCCTTTTTCGCCCGGCCGCGCCAGTCCGAATTCATAATGAACTCCGTCGTGATGCCGGAGATGAGGTTGGCGCCGGAGCGGTTGGCAAAATAGCTCAGTCCTTCCTCCCGGAAGGCCTCCTCGATCATGCGCGCGCTGGTGGTTTTGCCGTTGGTGCCCGTGATGGCAAGGCTCTTGACCCCGGAGGCCAGCAGACGCAGCAGTTCCGGGCAGATTTTCAGCGCGATGCGCCCCGGCATATCCGTGCCGCCGCGGTGCAGCAGCCGGGAGAGAAGGCGGACAGCCCGCCCGGCCAGAAGGGCCAATATCATTTTCAGTTTCAGCATCATAAACTCTCCATGGATCGGTTCTCGCTTCCTGTATATGTTCACAACAGAGGAAATAGTATATCATATCTGCGTCTGTGAGGCAAGGATCACCCGGGAAAAAAGCGCGTCTCCGGCAAAAACCGGCGTCAAAAATCCCTTTCCTGCAAATTCTCTCTTGTAACATACGGGTATTCAAGGTATAATTAATTAGATTTCCTTTCATGAAACAGATCGGGAGGTAGTCCAATGAGTGAATTTACCCGCCGTCCCGGCGACCGCAAGGACGGGCGCCTGCTGCGCACGCTGCCGGCCTTCAATAAATTCGTCCCCTATATCATGCCCCAGCGCAACGACCGCTTCGTCCACTACGAGGAGGCCTTTGAGGTCAGCGCCGTGGACCGCCGTCTGCGCCAGCTTCGCACGGAGGGCTACAAGGGCATCGGCATGCTGCATTTCCTCATCGCCACCTATGTGCGCACCGCGTCCATGCTGCCCGGCATCAACCGCTTTGTCGCCGGCCGCCGCATTTACGCACATAAAGATATCGAGGTCGTCATGACCGTCAAGCGCGAGCTGACGATCGACGCCACCGAGACCACCATCAAGGTCCGCTTCCAGCCAACGGACACGATCTTTGACGTTTACCGCAAGATGAACGAGAAAATCGCCGAGATCAAGGACAGCGACGAAAACAACGGCACCGAGGATTTTGCCGAGATCGCCGCAAGTCTGCCGCGCTTCCTGCTGCGCGCCGCCATCGGCGTGCTGCGCATCATGGACTATTTCGGCTGGCTGCCCGAGAAGCTGACCGACGTCAGTCCCTTCCACGGCTCCATGATCATCACCGACCTGGGCTCGCTGCGCATCGGCCCCGTCTATCACCACATCTACAACTTCGGTACCCTGCCGGTGTTCATCGCCTTCGGTGCCAAGCGCCACGCCTATGAGATCAACCGCCAAGGCAAGGTCGTCGACAACAAGTACGTCGATACCAAGATGGTCATCGACGAGGGCATCGTGGACGGCCACTATTATGCGCAGCTTCTGCGCGCCTTCCGCTACATGTTCGAGCACCCCGAGATCGTCGAGACCCCGCCCACCAAGGTCGTCGAGGACATTCGGTGATTGAGTGCTTCGTTTTTAGTGCTTAGCGCTTGGAAAGCAGAGGGCTGTGACTTTTGTCACAGCCCTCTGCTTCTATTTACAGTGAAAGCTTTCAAGATTCCTCTGCTAAGCACTGCGCACTACGTACTAAGCACTAATTCACCAGTTTTTCGCCGACCTTGTAGACGTCGCCGGCGCCGACGGTCAGGATGATGTCGCCGGGGCGGGCCAGCGCGCGGAGCGTGGTGTCCAGCTCGGCAAAGCTCGGGCAGAACAGCGAGCCCTCCACCTTTTCGGCCAGCGCGGCCGAGGAGATGCCAATGGTGTTTTTCTCGCGCGCGGCGTAGATCTCCGCCAGCACCGTCAGATCGGGGCGGCGCAGCTGCTCCACGAAATCGTCGAAGAGCGCCGCCGTGCGGCTGTAGGTGTGCGGCTGGAAGACCAGGATCGTGCGGGTGTAGCCCAGCTGCTCCACCGTGTCCAGCAGCACCTTCAGCTCGCCGGGATGGTGGGCGTAGTCGTCATAGACGTCCGCGCCGTTGTACTTGCCCTTGAACTCGAAGCGGCGGCCCGCGCCGTTGAAGCCGGCCAGACCGTATTTGACCGCCGTGGGGCTGATGCCCAGGCAGATCGCCGCCGCCGTGGCAGCCAGGGCGTTCTTGACGTTGTGCATCCCGGGCACGTGCAGCGTCACGTCGGTGAACTTGCGGCCCTTGTAGATCACGTCAAAATGGCTGTTGGCGCCCTTGAATTCGATGTTGCGCGCCGTCACATCCGCCTTTTTCTCCAGGCCGAAGGTGACGACCTTCCGGGCGATGCCGCGGAGCGTGTTCATCGTATTCTCATCATCGGCGTTGGCGACCACGGTGCCGTTGATCGGCGTCCGCTCCGCGAAGGCGCGGAAGGAATGCTCCACATCCTCCAGATCCTTGAAGAAGTCCAGATGGTCAGCCTCGATATTCAGGATCACCGCCACCGTGGGATGGAAGGAGAGGAAGGAATTGTAGTACTCGCAGGCCTCCATGATGATGGTGTTGCCGTGGCCGACGCGGTGGCCGGCGTTGAGCAGCGGCAGCGTGCCGCCGATCATCACGGTCGGATCCCGGTCCGCCGCCATCAGAATGTGCGTGCACATGGAGGTGGTGGTAGTTTTTCCGTGGGTGCCGGCGATGCAGAGGGCGTTCTGATAGTCCTTGGAAATGGCGCCCCAGGCCTGGGTGCGTTCGAAGATCGGGATGCCCCTGGAGCGCGCCGCCATGATCTCCGGGTTGTCGTCATGTACGGCCGCCGTGCGGACCACGAACTCCACGTCGTCGGTGACGTTTTCCGCCGCATGGCCGATCGCCACCGGGATGCCGAGCGCGCGCAGGCTCTGCACGTTCTTGCTCTCGTTCATGTCCGAGCCGCTGATATTCAGCCCCATGCCCTTGAGCACCTCGGCCAGCGAGGACATCGACACGCCGCCGATGCCGACCAGGTGGCCGCGCCGTTCGGGCCAGAGGTAATTGTTGAAATCGATCATAAGATGAACTCCGAAAAACAGTATTGATGTACCTGTTCAAAAATGATAAAATAAAGTTTGGGGTGGGAATGCGGCCGCTGCTTTCAATAGGCCACAATTCAACTTATTATATGCTCATTCCCCTCCGATTGCAACCATTTTTACGGGAGTAACGACATGGCTTTGATCACGCCGCCAAAATATGTCCGCCAGGTGCTGACCACGCTGCAGGCGAGGGGCCATTTGGCCTATCTCGTCGGCGGATGCGTCCGCGACATGCTGATGGGCGTCCACCCGCACGACTGGGACGTATGCACCAGCGCCCTGCCCGAGCAGGTGATGGAGATCTTCCCGCGCTCGCTGCCTCTCGGCATCCGCCACGGCACCGTGACCGTGGTGATCGAGTCCCGCCAGGTGGAGGTCACCACCTTCCGCAGCGAAGGCAGCTATTCCGACCACCGCCACCCGGACGCCGTGAGCTACGTCGGCGACCTGACCACCGACCTCAGCCGCCGCGACTTTACGATGAACGCCATCGCCCTGCCGCCGGACGGCCTGGTGGCCGATCCCTTCGGCGGCGTGCAGGATATCCAGGACAAAATCATCCGCAGCGTCGGCGACCCGGACCGCCGCTTCGAAGAGGACGCGCTGCGCATGTTCCGCGCGCTGCGCTTTTCCGCAAAGCTTGGCTTTCGCATCGAGGAGCAGACCGCCGCGGCCATCATCCGCCAGGCTCCCCTGGCCGCCGGGCTGTCCCCGGAGCGCGTGCGCGACGAGGTGGAGAAGCTGCTGCTGAGCCCGCGTCCCGAGCGCATGGACGAGCTGATCGCCGCGGGACTGCTGGACGCCTATCTGCTGCACCGCCTCCCCGCCTATGCCACGCTCTACCGCCTCAACGCCGTGCCCCGGAAGGCGCTCTTTCGCTGGGCGATGCTCTCGGAGCTGCTGGAGGAGCAGGGCTGCATCCGCGCGGCGGAGGATTTCCTCCTGCGTCTGCGGCTGGACAGCCGCACCATCCGCTGCTGCAGCGACTGCGCCGCCATCCTCCGGCTGCCGACGCCGGCGCGCCCCGTGGAATGGAAGCGCCAGCTCAACCAGTACGGCGTGGAGGCTGTCACCTGCGCCGCCCGCTGCCGCGACGCGCTGCAGGGCGGCAGCAGCTATCGGGCGCTGCGCAGCGTCCTCAACAGCGGCGAGTGCTTCAGCATGAAACACCTGGCCGTGACCGGGGACGATCTGCTGGCCATCGGGCTGCGCGGCCCCGCGCTGGGCGATATGCTGCAGTTTCTGCTGGACTATGTGATGGAATTTCCCGAAAACAACCGCCGCGACCTGCTGCTGAGTCTCGCGGGCGGTTCGGAGGAGTAGCGCTATGGAGGATTCCTGGACCAGACTTAAGCGCGATTGTGCGCGCTGCGAGGCCTGCGAGCTCTGCCGCGGCCGGCACAACCTGGTCTTTGCCGACGGCAATGAAGAGGCGAAGATCATGTTCATCGGCGAAGGGCCCGGCGAGCAGGAGGACCTGCAGGGCCGTCCCTTTGTCGGGCCCGCGGGCAAGCTGCTGGACCTGATGCTCGAGCTGATCGACCTCGACCGCACGAAGGTCTATATCGCCAACATCGTCAAGTGCCGCCCTCCACACAACCGCGATCCCCTGCCCGCCGAGCAGGAGGCCTGCAGCCCCTTCCTCGCGCGGCAGATCGCGCTGGTCGAGCCGCGGATCATCGTCTGCCTCGGCCGCATCGCCGCGCAGGGCATCATGAAGGCCGACCTGCGCATCACCCGCGAGCACGGCGTCTGGTACGAGCACAACGGCTGCATGTACATGGCCACCTACCACCCCTCCGCCCTGCTGCGCGACGAGAGCAAGCGGCCCGAGGCCTTCGAGGATCTGGTCAAGCTGCGCCAGCAGATCCGCGAGATGTGCCCGGAAGTATACGATTGATTCGGAATTCGGAATTTGGATTTGTTTTAGGAGATACCATGATTCCTTTCAAAAACGTCACCCTCTGCGACAAGCCCTGGGTGGATGAACTTGTCCGCGCGGAGAACAGCCCCAGCGCGGACTATAATTTCGGCAATATTTTTATCTGGGACCGGCGCTACAAGCAGCTGATCGCCCGCTGCGGCGACCGGATGCTCACCAAGCTCCGCTATGACGGAAAGCCCGCCTTCGTCTTCCCGATCGGCAGCGGGCCGCTGCGCCCGGCCATCGAAGCCCTGCGGGAATTTGCCGCCTGGAAGAGCTATCCCTTCTGCCTGCGCGGCATCACCGAGGCGCACCGCGAGCTGCTCGAGGCGGAATACCCCGGGCGCTTTGTTTATCAGGAGGACGTCAACAACGCCGACTACATCTACCTGGCCGAGAAGCTCTCGACCTACGCCGGCAAGGCCCTGCACGGCAAGAAAAACCACTGCAACCGCTTTGAGGCGGAAAACGACTGGGACTTCGTGCCGATCACCCGCGAGCTGATCCCCGGCTGCCTCGACATGCTGGTAGTCTGGAACGAGGAAAACGCCGCGCGGCTCGACCCGAGCGTGGTCTATGAGCACGACGCGGTGGTGCGCGCCTTCGCCGCCTACGAGCGCCTCGGTCTGGAGGGCGGCGCGCTGCGCGTCGGCGGCAAGATCGTCGGCTTCACGATCGGAGAGATGTGCAGCGGCGACACCTTCGACGTGCACTTTGAAAAGGCCGACATCAACCTCAACGGCGCCTATCCGATGGTCTGCCGGGAGCTGACGCGGATGCTGATGACGCGCCATCCGGAGCTGCGCTATATGAACCGGGAGGATGACATGGGGCTCGAATCGCTGCGGCGCTCCAAGGAGTCCTACAAGCCCGAATACCTGCTGAAGAAGTATACCGCGAGGTGGATCGATGACTGAGATCCGTGAGATCCGGCTGGAAGACCGTGCGGCGCTGGTGGCGCTCTGGCATCAGGTTTTTGGCGATCCCGTTTCGTTTGTGGAGGAATTCTTTCGTATTCTGCCGGAAATCGGCAGTGGAGTGGCGGCCGTTGAAAACGGTGTGCCGGTCGGCGCGGCTTATATGATCACCGCGCTCGAGCTCTGCGAGGGAGAGAGGAGCCGCCGCTGCGGCTATCTCTACGCCGTCGCGGTCGATCCTGCGGCCCGTGACCGCGGCCTCGGCGGAAAGCTGTCGCAGGCCGCGGCGGAACTCGGCCGCGAGCGGGGCGCGGAGCTGATCTGCACCCTGCCGGCAGAACCCGGGCTCTATCCCTGGTACGAAAAGCTGCTCGGCGTCCGCTGCGCGCTCTGTCGCCGGCGGCAGGTACTGGAGAGCCGTCCCGGCCCTGCGCCGCAGCCGCTCGGCGCTGCGGAATACGCCCGGCGGCGCGAAGCGCTGCTGCGCGGCCGGCCGCATCTGCGGCTGTCGGAGGCGGCCATGCGGCTGGAGGAGGCCAACTGCCGCGCCTCCGGCGGATTTCTCTGCGCCATCGGGGACGGGATCGCTGCGGTCTATGTTAACGGCGATACCGCCGAGATCCGGGAGCTGCTGGGCGCGCCGCCGGAAGCCGCCGCGTCCCTCGGCGCCGCCCTCGGCGCAAAGCGCGTGCGGCTCTGGACCCCCGCAGCGTCGGGCGAGCCATACCTCGCCTTTGCCCCCGCCGATTTGCCCGAAAACACGGTCTGGAACCTGGCTTTTGACTGAAGCGGCGGTGCTTTGCAAGCACTTTTTATCAGTTTACATAAGATTTAACATTCTTGTAACAGATTCCGGGTTTTTTCTGAAACATCTTGCCGATACTATAAGCACTGTAAGGAACAGTTTTCATCTTTTTCATTTTGTCCTCATCCCATAAAACAAAGCAGGGCGGTCTCCGCCCTGCTTTGTTTTATGTCGCCGTACGCGGCGAAACACTCTGCGAGGCCTCTCCGGAAAATCTCCCTGTTGGCAAACGGCGGCGCGTGGGGTATAATAGCTTATCATTTCCCAAAGGATCAATTCTATGGAAACAACGACAGAAAAACGCGAACGGGCCGTGCTGGCCGGGCTTTCGGCCGCCAGCATGGACGAGGACGAGCGCTCCACCGAGGTCTCGATGGAGGAGCTGGCCGCCCTGGTGGACACCGCCGGCGGCGACACCGTGGCCATCGTCATGCAGAGCCGCCCCACGCCCGACCCGCGCAGCTTCATCGGCGACGGCAAGGTGCAGGAGCTCAAGGATCTCATCGCCGCCAACGACTGCGACATGGCCGTCTTCGACAACGAGCTGACGCCCTCGCAGATGCGCGTACTGAGCGAGGAGCTCGGCGTCAAAGTGCTCGACCGCAGCGGCCTGATCCTTGACATTTTCGCCCAGCGGGCGCAGACCCGCGAGGGCCAGCTGCAGGTGGAGCTGGCGCAGTACAAATATCTGCTGCCGCGGCTGACCGGCATGTGGACGCACCTGGTGCGGCAGACCGCCTCCGGCGGCTCCTCGCCCATCGGCACGCGCGGCCCCGGCGAAACGCAGCTGGAGACCGACCGCCGCCACATCCGCCGCAAGATCCAGAAGCTGGAGGAGGAGCTGGCCGCCGTGCGCAAGGTGCGCAGCACCCAGCGCCGCCGCCGGGAAAAGAACGCCGTGCCGGTCGTGGCTCTTGTCGGCTATACCAACGCCGGCAAATCCACGCTCTTAAACTGCCTCACCGGCTCCGACATCCCGGCCAACGACCGCCTCTTCGACACGCTGGACACCACCACCCGGCGGCTTCGCATCGACGAGACGACCGAGGTGCTGCTCTCCGACACGGTCGGCTTCATCCGCAAGCTCCCCACCCACCTGATCGAGGCCTTCAAGGCCACGCTCGAAGAGCTGCGCTACGCCGACGTGCTGCTGCACGTGATCGACATCTCCAACCCCGAATGGGAGGCGCAGACGCGCGTGGTGGACGATCTGATCCGGCAGCTCGGCGCGGAATCGACGCCCTGCCTGCGGGTCTTCAACAAATGCGACGCCTATATCGGCATCCTGCCCCACGGGGAGGATCTGGTGTGCCTGTCGGCCAAAAGCGGCGAGGGCGCGGACGCGCTGGTGCGAAAGCTCTCCGGGATGCTGGATCGCGGCAAGCGCCGCGTGACGCTGCTGCTCCCCTACGCCAGCGCAGGTCTTGTCGACCTGCTCAGCCGCGAGGGCGCGGTGCAGCGCCTGGATTACACCGAAGCCGGCATCGAGTGCGAGGCCGTCGTCGGGCCGGAGCTGTTCGGCCGGGTCAAAGCGTTTCTGCCCGGCTATGAAGAGCCGAAGGACGACTGGGAAAGCTGAAGAGGCAATGAAAAAAAGCGGGAAGGCAAAGCCTTCCCGTTCTTTTCATGATGTCCCCATGGTCGGCAGCAGCCAGACGACCTCGGCCTCGGGATCGTATTGGATATCCTCCCAGTAATCGAAGGAGATCACCGAGCGGTAATTATAGAACGCGGTGCGGACCGCGACGTTTTCGTCGGTGGCCCGCCAGCCGCCGTCCACGGCGCTGAAACGGCTCATGTAGACGGTGAATTCCACCCGCGTATCGGGATGCGCTTCGAGAAAGGCCTGCTTCTGCTCTTCCGTGAAGCCGATGTCCCGCAGCCAGCAGACCTTCAGATTCGGCATGTCGTCGAAGATCGTCGGGTCGGTGAGCATGCGCTGGTGGCAGAGGTTCACGTCTTCCAGCTTGGTCAGCGCGCGCAGCGGACTCAGGTCCGTGATCTTCGGGCAGACGAAGAGCTCCAGATAGCGAAGCTCCGTGAGATTGGCCAGCGGAGAGATGTCCCTGAGCCAGGGATTATCCACCAGGATCAGCACCTGAAGCTCCGACAACGTGCCGAGCAGGCTCAGATCCTGCAGGTTGTTGTGGCCCAGATCCAGAGCCTTCAGATGCCGGCAGTATTTGAACAGCGGCGCCAGATTGTCGGCCGTATACCGCGGCTCCCAGTTCGAGCCGCTCAGCAGCGAGGAAAAAACCTGGATATCGCTGCGAACGGTCCAGTGCCCGAATTTCACCCACCACAGAAAATCCACGCCGGGATTGATCTCCATCAGCGCGTCCTTTTCCGCGTCCGTCACCGTGACGTCCAGCAAGTCGACCTTCGCTCCGCGCGGCAGGGCGGGCAGCAGCTCCGCCAGCCCCTCGGTGGACGCGGGCTTCAGCTCGACCTCCTCCAGACTGCTGTATGTTTCGCCGTCATAGTCGAACAGCCATTCCACACGACAGTCCGGCAGAGCGTCCTGCAGGGCGCGCAGCGCTTCGTATTCATGGCTGGCCTTGGCGTCGACGGTTTCCAGCTGCGTCCAGGCCGTATAGGCCAGGATCTCCTCGGCGCTCTCGTCCGTCAGAACCAGCGTCGTCGGCATCGGTGTCGGCGCGGGCGTCGGCTCCGGCGTCGGTTCGGGTTCTGGCGAAGACTGCGCCTGCGAGGCCGGCGCCAAGACTGGCGTCGGCTGGACAGACGACACATCGACCCAGTCGACCGGCTCGGCGCTGCAGGCACACAGCAGCAGCGCCAGCGCGACGCCGATCACAAACAGTTTCCTCATGCTTATCCTTCTCTCTTGTCTCTCTCTGCACGTGTTCCCAGCGGAGCGGGACACAGGCTTTCGCCGGTGATTTGAACCTTGATTTTTCCCGCGCCGAGATCAAAGATCCGGGCGCAATAATCTTCCGCCCGCTCCTCGGGCAGCAGTACGCGCAGCGTGACCTCCGCGCCGTAGTCCAAACCTGCCACGCTGCCGCCGAAAGCGGCGGTTTCGATCTTGATCCGTTCCAGCATGGCGTAGGGGCAGGGGACCTCCGCCTCCAGCCATCGGCGCACGACGGACAGGCCCGCCGCGTCCAGCGCGTCCTTCGCGCTCTGGGTATAGGCGCGCAGAAGCCCGCCGGTGCCGAGCAGCACGCCGCCGAAATAGCGCGTGACCACGCAGACGGCGTTCGTCACGCCCTCGCGGCGGAAGACCTCCAGCATCGGGATGCCGGCGCTGCCCTGCGGCTCGCCGTCGTCGGAGTAGCGCTCCGGGCCGCCGCGGATCAGATAGCACCAGCAGTTGTGCCGCGCGTCATAGTATTTCTTTTTCATCTCCGCGATGAAGGCGCGGGCCTCGTCCTCCGTCTCGACGGGGCGGACATGGCCCAGGAAGCGGGAGCGCTTTTCCGTCAGCTCCGCCTCGCCCGCGCCGGATGGGATCAAGTATTCGGTCATGCCTTATCCTCTTTCGGCGAGGGATCGCCGCTTTCCTCAGGCCAGCTTCTCCATCTCGTCCAGCAGCTCGCCAAAGAGCTGCAGCGCGGAATTGACCGGCGCCGGGCTGGACATGTCCACGCCCGCGATCTTCAGCAGGGAGATGGGATCGGTGCTGCTGCCGCCGGAAAGGAACTTCTTGTAATCGGCCACGGCCGGCGCGCCCTCTTCGAGGATGCGGTTGGCGATGGCGACGGCGGCGGAGTAGCCGGTGGCGTACTGGAAGACATAGTAGTTGTAGAAGAAGTGCGGGATGCGCGCCCACTCGAGGGCGATCTGTGGGTCGGAGACCATATCGGGGCCGAAGTAGAGTTTGTTGAGCTCCAGATACTTCTCGCTCAGGGCCTCGGCCGTCAGGGTCTGGCCGCTCTCGGCCATGCGGCCCATCAGCAGCTCAAACTCGGCGAACATGGTCTGGCGGTAAACCGTGCCCTTGAAGGAGTCGAGGAAGTGGTTGATGAGGTAGGCCCGCTCCTTCTTGTCCGTGGTCTTGGACAGCAGGTGGCGCATCAGCAGAACCTCGTTGCAGGTGGAGGCCACCTCGGCCACGAAGATCACATAGTCGCTGGTGCAGGTGGGCTGGACCTTGCAGCTGTGGTAGCTGTGCAGGGCATGGCCCATCTCGTGGGCCAGAGTGAACATGCTGTCGAGCGTGTCCTTGTGGTTCAAAAGCACATAGGGATGCGGGCGGGAATTGCCGGAGGAATAGGCGCCGCCGCGCTTGCCTTCGTTTTCATACACGTCGATCCAGCGATTGTTGAAGCCCTCCTTCAGCAGGTCGGTGTAGTCCTCGCCCAGCACGCTCAGGGCCTCGAGCACGGTGGTCTTGGCCTGCTCGAAGTCGATCTTCTGCGCGGCGTCGGCCACGATCGGGGTGTAGACGTCGTACATGTGCAGCTCGTCCACGCCGAGCAGCTTTTTGCGCAGGCGGACGTAGCGGTACATCTTGTCGAGGTTGCCGTGAACGGCCTCGATGAGGTTCGTGTAGACCTCGACAGGCACCTCGGTGCGGTCGAGGCTGGCCTCGATGGTGCTGGGGTATTTGCGCGCGCCGGCGAAGAAGCGAAGCTGCTTGAACTGGGCGTCGAGCGTGGCGGCAATGGTGTTTTTATACTCGTCGATGCGGCCGTAGAGAGTCTCGAAGGCGTTGCGGCGCAGCACGCGGTCCTCGCTCTCCATCAGGGGTCCGTAGCTGCCGCCGGTGAGGGCGTGCTGCTCGCCCTTGCTGTCCTCGACCGCGGGGAACTTGAGATCGGCGTTGCGGAAGACGCTGCCGATGTTCTCCGGCGCGTCGGCCATCTCACCGGCGGCGGCCAGCAGCTTTTCCTCCGCGCCGGAGAGGATGTGCGCGGCGCGGCGGCGGATCTGGTAGAGCACACGGCGGTAGGTCTCCAGCTCCGGCTGGGCCACGTAAAACAGATTCAGCCTATCCTCGTCGATAGCCATGATCTCGGGCGTGGCGAAGGCGGCGGCGCTGGAAATGGCGATCAGGCAGCTCATGGCCTTGCCGCGCATGTCCTGATAGCGGGCGTCCGCCTGATCCTGGTCGTTCTTGCAGCTGGCATAGCCGTAGAAGGGCGCCAGGCGCAGCTCCAGCGCGTCCTGCGCCTTCAGGTACTCCAGCAGCGTCTCGGCGCTCTCGCCCAGGCGGCCCTGGAAAGCGGCGATCTGCTTCGGCATCTCCTTGAGGCTTTCGTACTCGGCCATCCAGGCCTCGTCGCTTTCGAACATATCCTGCAGGTTCCAGGTCAGCTCCTCGGGAACCTCGCTGCGCTTGGTTTTGGGATCGATCATGGCGGATCTCCTTTCAACATTCCAATACAGTCCATCGGGCGGCACGCCGCCCGCCGAAAAAATCGTGTAAAATCATTGTAGCACATCCCATGGTAAATGCAAAGAAAAAACCGCGCCGTGCAGCGCGGTTTTTCTGTCTTTTTCGGTCCTTATCCCATCGTTTTGCCGAGGCGGATCGCGTTCAAACAGGGCCGCCCGTCCGCGTCCTCGCCGTTCATCAGGATCAGCGTGTCGGCGTTGCGTTCATCCAGCGCCGTCAGCGCCCGGCGGAAGCGCATGCTCGGCAGGTCGAGGCAGAATCCGTCCTGCCAGAGGCAGACGAGGCGTTCAATTTTCGTGTCACCGCTGTCGCGCAGGGTACGCAAAAGAGCTTCCTCCGGCACCGGATCCGCCCAGTCGCGTGAAGAAAAGACGTAGATCCCACCCTTCGCGCTTTGCAGCGCAATGAGCTGCTGCGCTTCGGGCTCCTCGCGCAGGCGGCGCTCGGCCTTCTCCCGGAGTGCCCGGAACTGTTCTTTGATTTCGTCCATCATCGGCGTCCCCCTTCTTTTTCTGAATTTATTCTACCACACGGCCTGTTCGCGGTCAATTCCCTCCTTTCGCCGAATATATATGAAAAAAGAAGCCAAAGGAGGACAATGATGGACATTTATATTGTAAAACCCGGAGACACGCTCTACGGTATCGCCCGGCGGACCGGCACGACCGCGGATCATCTGGCTTATCTCAATCAGCTCAATGATCCGTCCCGCCTGGTCCCGAACATGGCTCTGCTCGTGCCCGGGCCGGAGCGGACGAACCGGCAGGAGATCCTGGTCAACGCCTATGCCTACCCGGGCATTTCCGACGCGACGCTGAATGAGACGCTGCCGTACCTCAGCTTTCTCTGCCCCTTTTCCAACCGCCTGACGCTCGACGGCGAGCTGGTGACCATTGACGACGGCCGTCTCGTCGAGGCGGCGCTGGCACAGAACGTCGCTCCCTTTCTGACCGTGACGAACCTCAGCGAGAGCGGCGGCTTTTCCAGCGACATCGCCCATGCGGTCTTTACTGACCAGGCCGTGCAGGATGCCGCGGTGGAGAACATCTTCGCCGCCCTGTCCCGCCGCCGCTACGCCGGGGTCAATCTGAACATCGAGTACGTCTATCCCTTCGACCGGGAGAGCTACAACCAGTTCCTGCGCCGCCTGTCCGGGCTGCTGCACGAGCGCGGCTGGTATCTGACAACGGCTATCGCGCCCAAGGAGAGCGCCGACCAGGAGGGCCTGCTGTACACCGCCCACGACTATGCCGCGCATGGGCGCTGGGCCGACTGGGTGGTGCTGATGACCTACGAGTGGGGCTATACCTATTCCGCGCCGCAGGCGGTGTCGCCGGTCAACCGCATCCGCCGTGTGCTGGATTACGCCGTGACCCAGATGCCTGTGGGCAGCATCCTGCTGGGTCTGTCCAACTACGGCTACCGCTGGCGCCTGCCCTGGCGGCAGGGAGACGCGGCCACGGTCATCTCCAACGCCGCAGCGCAGAACCTCGCCGTCTCCGTCGGCGCGGAGCTTCGCTATGACAGCACCGCCCAGGCCCCCTGGTTCACCTATACCGACGCCTCCGGTCAGCGCAGCGCAGTCTGGTACGAGGACGTCCGCAGCGTGCAGGCGCGTCTCGATCTGGTGAAGGAATACAATCTCGCCGGCGTCAGCTGGTGGACGGTCAACCAGCTCTTCCGCGCGGGGCTCCGGCTGCAGGAGGACAATTTCAGCGCCGTGAAAATTCTCTGACAGCCTCCTTTCGTCACATTTTTGCAAACGGTGCGCAACGCTTAGGTCACTAATTCCCCCACATTTACTGGAAAAAAGCCTTAATTTTTGTTCAGAACCGCCACTTTCGACCTTTTTCGCTTGCGTTTTACACAGTTATACGGTAAAATAGCAAAGAACTTCACAAATATGATACGATCAGTACATAGAAAGGAGTATTTGCTATGAAAAAAACATCCGGCGCCCCTTGGCTCCGGCTGCTGTGTCTGGCGCTGTGCCTGGTCACGCTTCTGTCGCTGGCCGCCTGCGGCGGCGCCAAGAAGCAGCCCGAAGCGCCCGTCGAGCCCACGCAGGAAGTTGAGGCGACCCCGGAGCCCACTCCGGAGCCGACGCCTGCGCCCACCCCCACGGTGGAGAGCCTGGCCATCTACTACATGGGCGAGCCGATCGCAGACAACGACTGCACGATGAGGGTCGGCGAGACCCTGCCCCTGTCCATCGTCGCCACGCCCGGCGGCGTCGCCGGCGAGGTCACCTGGTCCGTCGACCCGGTCTGTGAGGATTCCTTCGAGCTGACGGCCAGCGAGAGTGACCCCTATCGGGCCTCCCTGAAGGGTGTCAGCGTTCTGCCGGACGGCGCGGGCGGCGCGAAGATCAGCGCCACGCTCTACGGCGCCACCGCCACGATCACCGTCCATGTGCTCCCCGGCGAGGGCGGCATCACCTCGGTCTACAAGCCCTCCGAAGATCAGACGGTGGAGATCCGCCGTGCCCGCGGCGATTACCATGTCGACAGCATCACCATCTCCCCGGGCTATGAGACCCGCCTGTCCGCAGCGCCTCTCAAGGGCGGCAAGGCCACCGACGTGGTCTGGTCGATGGATGAGCAGGCCGAGAAGATCCTTGTCTTCACGCCGAGCGCCGCCCATCCCGGCCAGATGATCCTTGAGTGCTTCGGCCCGCTGCCTGCCGGTGTCAACTACGTGGAGATCTACGCCGAGCTCGACGGCTACACCGCGACCTGCAAGGTGCGCGTCGACGCAGCCGGCGAGGGCTGAGCGTCCCTTTCGAATTTCGCAGTTTTCTTGATTTTCGCCTCTGTCCACGATATAATGTGGACGGAGGCGATTTTTTTGCGTTTCTGTAAGCTCCGCCGCCCCCTGGGCGCCGTGATGATATTGCTGCTTCTGCTCGGGCTCTGCGCCTGCTCGTCTGCCGCGCCGACCCCCGCGCCTGCACCGACCGCCGCGCCGGAAAGCAGGCCGGAGACCGGCCCGGAGCCCGTCCTTCCGGGACGCTGGACATGCCCGGTCGACATCGGCGGCGAAGTATCCGCCGCGCTGGGCTTTGACCTGCGGCCCTGGCTGTCTGCGCCCCTGCTGGCGGAGCTGCAGCTGGAGATCGGCGCGGAAGGCGGCTGCACGCTCACGCGCGACGATCGCGCCTGCGCCGAAGAACTGCGCGAGGCGCTCGCCGCCTGCCTGCGCGAGCTGCAGGAGCAGGAAAACGGCCAGGCGCTCGGCGGCCTTGCCCTGGCGGAAGCCCTGGGCGCTGACCCAAACGAGTTCGCGGCCGCCCTCTGTGACGAGCTGCTTCCTGCGCCGACGGTGACCGCCGGGCGCTATGACGCCGAACACGGCGAGATCCGCTGGAACGGCGGCGCTGTTTCTGCCGTCATCCGGGAGGACAGCGCGCTGCGGATCGCGGCGCCCGACGGGGAAGCGCTGCTCTTTTCCCCCGCAGACTGATTCTGAAGGAGGCTTTATGACATGAAGAAGATCCTGTTGCTCGGCACCGGCGGCACCATTGCCTCCGAGATGAGCCCCGACGGCCTGACCCCGGAGCTGGGGCCGCAGCAGCTGCTGCGCTATGTGCCGGCGGTCTCGCAGCTGTGCGAGGTGGACTGCCTGTCCCTCTTCAGCATCGACAGCACCAACATCACGCCCGCCCACTGGCAGGAGATCACGCGCGTGCTGCGTGATCGCTATGACGACTATGACGGCTTTGTCATCAGCCACGGCACCGACACCATGGCCTATACCGCCGCGGCGCTGAGCTACATGGTGCAGGGCGCGCAGAAGCCGATCATACTCACCGGCGCGCAGAAGCCCATCAACTACGATTCCACCGACTCGAAGCTGAACCTGCTCGACGCCTTTACCTGTGCCTGCTCGAACATCATCCACGGCGTGTGCATCGTGTTCAGCGGGCGCGTCATTCTCGGCACCCGCGCGCGCAAGACCTGCTCCAAGAGCTTCGCGGCCTTTTCAAGCATCAACTACCCGGAGCTGGCAAACCTCCACGATGGACGCCTGATGTGTTATATTGAACCGGAGCACCGGCCCGTGCCGCGCTTTTATGACAAGCTGGACACGCAGGTCGGCCTTGTCAAAATGATCCCGGGCACGGATTTTGAGCTGCTCGACTTCCTGCTGCAGCGCAAAGACGCCCTGGTCGTCGAGTGCTTCGGCGTCGGCGGCCTGCCGAGCTATGACGACGACCGCCTGTTTGAGACGGTGCGCCGCTACACGGAGGACGGCAAGTTCCTTGTCATGACCACCCAGGTGCAGAACGAGGGCTCCGATCTCTCGGTCTATGAGGTCGGCCACCGGCTCAAAAGCAATCGTCGGGTGCTCGAGGCCTACGACATGACGACCGAAGCGGCCCTGGCGAAGATCATGTGGATCCTCGGCCAGACCCGGGACGCGGAGGAGGTCGCCCGCCGCTTCTACACCCCGGTGGCGCACGATATCCTCTATCGGGGCTGAGCCATGCAGAAGGTACTCATTATCGGCGGAGGCGCTGCCGGCATGATGGCCGCCCTGACCGCCGCAGAAGATAACAATAATCACGTCGTGCTGTTCGAGCGGCAGCAGCGCGTCGGCCGGAAGCTGCTGGCCACCGGCAACGGCCGCTGCAATCTGACGAACATCGGCGCCACGGCAGCCAACTACCACGGTGAGCAGCCCGCTTTCGTGCGCCCCGCCCTGCGGCAGCTGCCGCCGACAGAGACGCTGGCGCTGTTTCGCTCCTTCGGCCTGCTGACCGTGACGGAGCCGAGCGGCCGGGTCTATCCCCTGTCGGACTCCGCCTCCAGCGTGCTGGACGTGCTGCGCTTTCAGCTCATGCAGCGCGGCGTTGAGCTGCGCTGCGCCGCTCCCGTGCGGGAGATCCGCCGGGAAAAAGGCGGCTTTTCCATTCGAACGGACGAAGAAACTCTCTTCACTGACAAATTGATCGTCGCCTGCGGCGGTGCGGCCGGGAAAAAACTCGGCGGCGTGACGGACGGCTATGAGCTGCTCGCGCCGCTCGGCCACAAGCGCACAAAGCTCTATCCCTCGCTGGTGCAGCTCGTCACCGAGCCGGACTATCCGCGCGCGCTCAAAGGCGTGCGGGCGGATGCTTCCCTGCGCCTGCTTCGCGGAAAAGACTGCCTCGGCAAAGCGCAGGGCGAAGTGCAGTTCACCGAGCGCGGGGTCTCCGGCCCGGTATCCTTCGAGCTCAGCCGCGCCGTCTCCACCGGCGGCGAAGGCCTTGTGCTGGAGCTGGACTTCCTGCGCGATTATACGGAAACGCAGCTGCGCGCCCTGCTGATCCAGCGGCGCGAGAGCCTGCCCGAGCTGGAGGCCGCCGAGCTGCTGACCGGTCTCGTGCACAACCGCCTCGGCAAAATGCTCCTGCGCTACAGCGGCGTGGATACGAAAAAAACGGTCGGTGCGCTGACCGACCGGGAGCTGTCGCATGCGGTTGACGCCTGCAAGTATTTCCGTCTGCCGCTGCGCGGCACCGAGGGCTTTGACAACGCCCAGGTCACCGCGGGCGGCCTGCGCACCGCGGACTTCGACCCCGAAACGATGCAGAGCCGTCTGGTACCCGGGCTCTACGTCTGCGGTGAGCTGCTGGATATCGACGGCGACTGCGGCGGTTACAATCTGCAGTGGGCCTGGGCCAGCGGCCGCCTTGCCGGGAGGCTGCTGCCATGATCCTTGTCCGCAATCTGAAGCTGCGGCCGGACGAGCCGCTTGAGCGCCTGCCGAAGCTCGCGGCCAAAAAGCTGCGCATCGAGCCGGCGGAGATCCGGGACTGGAAGCTCGTCAAGCGTTCGCTGGACGCGCGCAAAAAGCCGGAGATCTTTTTTGTCTGCTCGCTGGCGCTGTCAGTGCGCGGCGACGAGGCGAAGCTGCTCGCGCGGCTCCGCGACCGCGACGTGCTGCCTTATGAGGAGCCGGTCTATGAGATTCCGACCGTTTGCGCGCCGGAAACGCGCCCCGTGGTGGTGGGCTTCGGCCCGGCGGGCATGTTCGCGGCGCTGCTGCTCTCGCTGGCCGGGGCCAGGCCCATCGTGCTCGAGCGCGGGCAGGACGCGCTGACGCGCAAAGCGGCGGTGGAGGCCTTCCGCGCGGGCGGCCCGCTCGATCCGGAGAACAACGTGCAGTTCGGCGAGGGCGGCGCCGGGACCTTTTCCGACGGCAAGCTCAACACCGGCACCCATGACAGGCGCATCTCCTTTGTGCTGCGGCAGTTCTTCCTCCACGGCGCGCCGGAAAACGTGGTCTACGACGCCAAGCCCCACATCGGCACCGACGTGCTGGTGGACGTGGTGCAGAATTTCCGAAAAACCGTCCTCGCCCACGGAGGCGAGATCCGCTTCGGCAGCCGCGCGGAGCGCCTGATCCTGCGCGACGGCGCCGTGGCCGGCGTCGAGGTGCGCGGCCCGGAGGGCCTGTACGAGCTGCCCTGTGAGCGGCTGATCCTCGCCATCGGCCACTCCGCGCGCGACACCTTCGTTGCGCTGCATGAACAGGGCGTTTCGATGGAGGCAAAGGCTTTTTCGATGGGTGTGCGCATTGAGCACAAACAGGAACAGATCGACCTTGCCCAGTACGGGCGCGAGCGCGGCGATCTTCCCGCGGCTGATTATGCGCTGAACGTACACCTGCCGGACGGGACGAGCGCATATACTTTTTGTATGTGCCCCGGCGGCGAGGTCTTTGCCGCAGCCTCGGAGACGGGCGGCGTAGTCACCAACGGCATGAGTTACTCAAAGCGCGACGGCGAAAACGCCAATGCGGCGCTGCTGGTGACGCTCCATCCCGAGGATTTCCCGGAGGACGACGTGTTCTCCGGCCTGCGCTGGCAGCGGGAAATCGAACAGGCTGCCTTCGCCTGCGGCGGCGGGGATTACCGCGCGCCGGCCCAGCTCTCCGGCGATTTCCTGGCCGGACGGCCGAGTAAGGGGCCCGGTACCGTCGCGCCGAGCTACCGGCCCGGCGTCGTGTGGTGCGATCTGCACGAGCTGCTGCCCGAACGCATCACGAAGGTACTGGAGCAGGCGATCCCGGCGCTCGGCAAAAAGCTTCGCGGCTTCGACGATCCCGACGCGGTGCTGACCGCGCCGGAAACGCGCTCTTCCTCCCCGGTGCGCATCCTGCGCGGGGAAGCCTGCGAGGCGCCGATCCGCGGGCTCTATCCCTGTGGCGAAGGCGCAGGCTATGCCGGCGGCATCACCTCAGCCGCGGTGGACGGGCTGCGCTGCGCCGAATCTGTGCTGGTCTCACTAATAGGATAAATCTTTTTTAAGGAGGATAAATCATGACATTCAGAAACCTGACCGTGAAAGAGTGCTTTGACAATCCCAAGACCGCGGCGGTCGTCAAGGAGCTCGCCCCCAACCTGCTGAAGTACCCGATCAAGCTGTTCAACAAGAAGAGCTGCGGCGAGATCTTCGATCTGGTCGTCAGCAAAAAGATCCTCCCCGCCGACACGGCGAAGAAGATCGAGGAAGAGATCAACAAACTGCTGTAAAACAGGAAAAGAGGAAGGAAACATCGGTTTCCTTCCTCTTTTTGATTACTGAACCAGCAGCTCGATCAGAAATACGACCGCGCAGCAGGCGCCCGATACGGCCAGCAGATTGCCTTTCCACAGCGCCACGGCGATACCGACGGCGAGCGCCGCGATGCCCGCGGCCGGGATGGCGGTCGCCTCCACGATGGCGGGAAAGGTCATCACCGCCAGGGTCACATAGGGTACATAGCGCAGGAACGAGCGGACAAAGCGGCTTTGGATCGGTTTCCGGATCAGGGTCAGCGGCAGCACGCGCACGGCGTAGACCGTGACGAAGGCGATCAGGATGTAAAGCAGATTCCTATGCATGGCTTTCCTCCTCCCGGATCGGGAACAGCAGCGCGGCCGCGGCCGAAATGCCGACCGTCAGCAAAATCGTGCGCGTGCCGGTCGAGATCGCGGCCAGCGCAGGGATCGCGCCGAAGGCCCAGCTGCAGGCAAAGCCCGCCAGCACGCAGCAGGCGACGGACAGCTCCTTTTTCGCCGGTGGGATGATGATGGCGAGGAACATCCCGTAGAGCGCGACACTCAGCGCGCTGACCACCCGGGCGCTGAGCAGCAGACCGAGGCGGATGCCGAGGGCGGTCCCGACCGCCCAGCAGGGCGAGGCCACCGCCACCGCCCCGTAATAGTAGGCGGGCTTGAGGTCGCCCTCGCGGGCGACGGCGATGCCGAAGAACTCATCGGTGATGTAGTTGCCGATCAGCAGGCGGTGGAAAAAGGGCGTGCTCGGAGAAAAGCGCTGGCTGAGGGCGCAGCTCATCAGAAAATAGCGCGCGTTGGTGATCAGCGTGACCAGCGCGACCTCCCAGTAGGCGGCGTTTGCGCCGATGAGGGTAAACAGCGCGTATTCGCCGGCGGAGGCGTTGCAGAGGGCGCTGGCCAAAAAGCCCTGCGCGGGGCTCAGCCCGACGTTTCGCGCCGCAATGCCGAGAGAAAAGGACACGGCGAAATAGCCGAGGGCGATGGGGATGCCGTCCTGCATGCCGTTCAAAAACGCCGCTTTTTTGTTTCTGATCCGTCTCACGCTTCTCCCTCCTTTCGCAAAGCCGCTTCCGTTTATACCACAGCTTTGGCGGAAATACAAGCCAAAACGGCGGAAAGAATCCCTTTCCGCCGTTTTTTACTGCACATCGATCCTTAAACCTGCCGTCCCGCCTGCCAGGCCTCATAGCAGAAGTCAAAGAGCGGCATCAGGCGCGCAAACAGCGCCGTCAGCTTCTCGGGCAGATTCTCCTCGGCCTCCGGGCCGCCGAGATCCCATTCCTTCGCCGCGCTGACGGCGCGGCGGTTGTACCAGGGGTTGATGCGCGCGCCGCGTTCGCCCTTCGGCCGCTTGTAGGGCTCGCCCCAGAGCGACCAGTCCGGCCCGATCTCATCCAGCACACGCTCGAAACGGGCGGGATTGGCGTCGATCTGGCGGCGGAAAACGTCCATCATCGCAGGGCTCGCATCCCAGAAGCCCATGCCTGCGCTGCAGCCTCTGCGGCCGATCTCGAACCAGAAGGCCGGGCCGAGATTGCGCTGCTCCTCCTGATAGATCACGAACCAGAGATTGTCCTTGTATGGACCGCGGCCAAACAGGCGCCGCGCGTCGCGGTAAATGCGGGAATTGTGCGCGTCGAAGCGGCGCTTCGGAAAGCGCTCGCGCATCCGGCGCAGCGTTTCGGCGGACAGCGCCTTGAAGGGACGGTTCACCACTTCCTCAAACTGCTCCTTGTGCGCCAGAAACCAGGGGCGCTCGTTGTTGAAGCTCAGCTCCCAGAAGAACTCCCCGGTCTGCGGCGTAAAGCCATGAAACTCCATTGCTGTTTTACTTCCTCTTCTTTGCGGCGTACAGGAACATCCAGGCGACCAGGAGCAGCAGCGCGACGATCAGCACGATGCCGAGCACCGTGTCCAGCGCGCCGTGAACCAGGCTGAAGGCGCCGGAGATCAGCTTCAGCGCCAGGACCAGCACGACGACAACGACGATCAGGGCGACAAGGCCGCCGATCAGCTTTCCTTTTTTCATCCTTCGTCCTCCTGTTTTCCGAGTTTTCTCAAGATCTCTTCAAAATAATCCGGCAGCGCCGTCTCCAGCTCCACAAGCCGCCCGTCCGCCGGATGCCGAAAGCGCAGGCGCCGCGCGTGCAGGCACTGGCCCTCCAGCCCCTTGTCCGGGCAGGGCGCGCCGTAGAGCCCGTCGCCCAGCAGCGGGTGGCCGAGGCTGGCCATGTGCACGCGGATCTGATGCGTGCGCCCGGTCTCCAGCCGGCAGCGGACATGGGTATAGCCCCGGTAGCGCGCGAGCACCTCCCAGTGCGTGACGGCCGGCTTGCCGTTTTTGCGGTTGACGGCCATGCGCTTGCGGTCGGTCGGATGGCGGCCGATCGGCGCATCGACCGTGCCCGCGTCCTCCCTCAGCGTGCCGCGCACGAGCGCCTCGTACTCGCGGCAGAGGCTGTGGTCGGCAAGCTGCGCCGCCAGGCCCTGGTGCGCCGCGTCGTTTTTCGCGGCGACGAGCAGGCCGGAGGTGTCTTTATCGATGCGGTGGACGATGCCGGGCCGCTTTTCGCCGCCGATGCCGGAGAGCGTGTCGCCGCAGTGCCAGAGCAGGGCGTTGACCAGCGTTCCGTCCGGGTGGCCGGGCGCGGGATGCACCACCAGGCCGCGCGGCTTGTTGACCACGATCAGGTCGCCGTCCTCATAGACCACGTCCAGCGGGATGTCCTGCGGCACCAGCGGGATCTCCTGCAGCTCCGGCAGACGGAGCACAAAGCAGTCCCCCGCCTCGGCGCGCGCATTTTTCTTCACGGGCTGGCCCGCGCGCGTCACGCGGCCCTCCTCGATCAGGCGCTGCACGGCGCTGCGGCTGAAGTCCTCCAAATGGCGCGCGAGGAGAGCGTCGATCCGATCGCCGCTCTCCTCTGCGTAAATGATATATGGTTCGTCCATGCCTTACCTGAACTCGGCCAGGATGTCCTCCAGGCTGAATTCCTCGGCCGCCGGATCCTTCGGCGCCGCAGGCGCGGCAGGTCTGGGCTTCGGAGCCTCGACCGCGGGCGCAGGCGCGGGCTTGGGCGCCTCCACGGGCTTGGGCGCTTCGACAGGCTTGACCGCTTCGGTCTTCTGCGCGGCAGCCTTCTGGTTGGCGCGCTCCCATTCGGCAAAGGGATCCTGCGGATCGACCACCGGCGCTTCGGGCGCGGCGACAGGCGCGGGTTTCTGCTCGCGGGACTTGCGGGCCTTATAGCGCTCGTAGTCCTCCTCAAAGCTTCCCTGGCGGGTCTTCACGGGTTTGGCCGCGGGCTCGGCAGCCGGTTCCTTCCGGCGCTGCTTCTTCTCCTTGCGGCGCACGGGTCTGTCGTCTTCTTCCTCGTCGTCCTCGTCCTCATCCTCATCCTCGAGGAAGTCCTCTTCCTCGGGCTCGTCCCTGTCCGTATCGCGGGCGGCCGCTTTCTTGTCGCCGCCGAAGAGGATATAGAGGATCAGCAGGAAGCAGAACACCGTGATGAAGATGTCCGCCACGTTGAAGATGGGGAAATTGATGCCCTTGAGTCCGAAGAGATGCACTCTCTCCAGGAAGTCAAGCTTGATCATATCCTGCACCTTGCCCTGGCTCATGAGACGGTCGATGGCGTTGGACAGGCCGCCGGCCGAAATGAACACCAGGCTCCAGCGGCCGAGACTGCCCTTGATCAGGTTGGTGGACAGGGCGATGATCGTCAGCAGGGCGATCAGGCCGGCCACGGCGATAAAGATCACGGTCGCGTTCTTGTCGGCCAGGAAGCCGAAGGCGCCGCCGGGATTTTGGGCGTTCACCAGGCTGATCACCTTGGGAACCAGGGTGTAGGGGAGCAAATCGGCGTTTGTGGACACCCAGAGCTTTGTCCACTGGTCAAGCACGATGACCAGCAGGGCAACGATGGCATACAGCATATCTTTCTCCTCCTGTTGCGGAATACTGCGCGGACTTCAGGGCTCGGTTTATCTTTCTGTCGCCCGGGGATTTTTATTCCTCCATGCCGGCGACCACCGCGGCGCAGCGCGGGCAGAGGCCGGTTTCGGGATCGGCGTCGACGGAATGCATCCAGCAGCGCGGGCACTTCGTGCCGGGCGCTTCCTTCACGGCCACGGACAGGCCGGGCACGTTCACGCCCTCGCCGGTGACGGCGTCCGCCTCGTCCTCGTCGTCCTCGGCGATGAGGCACTGCGACACGATGAACAGCTCCGCCAGATTCATGCCCTCGACGGCGTGAAGGCTCTCGCGGGCGGCTTCGCTCTTCACGCGCAGGGTGACGGCGGCCTCCAGCGGCTTGCCGATGCGCTTGGCGGCGCGGGCGGACTCCAGCACGAGGTTGACGTCGCCGCGAAGGGCGATCAGGCGGTCCCAGCGGGTCAGCTCCTCATCACTGAGGGCGTAGGCCTCGAAGGGCGCGTTCATCACATTGAGCACCACGTTGCGCCCATCGTCGCCCGCCCGGTGGGGCATGGCCTGCCAGATTTCGTCGCAGGTGAAGGCCAGGATCGGCGCAAACATTTTTGTCATGCTGTCGAGGATCAGCCAGAGCGCGGTCTGCGCGCTGCGGCGCTTGAGAGAATCCCTCTCTTCACAATATAACCGATCCTTGATAATGTCAAGATAAAAACTGGAAAGTTCTACGACGCAGAAGTCGTTGATGGCGTGAGAAACGACGTGGAACTCGTAGTTATCATACGCAGCCGCGACCTTTTTGATCAGATCGTTGAGCTTGGTGACGGCCCAGCGGTCGAGCTCGAGCATGTCCTCTGGCGCCACCAGGTCGTCGGCGTCAAAGCCGTCGAGGTTGCCGAGGCAGTAGCGCGCGGTGTTGCGGAACTTGAGGTAATTCTGGCTGAGCTGCTTGAAGATCTCCTTCGAGCAGCGCACGTCCACATGGTAGTCGGCGGAGCCGGCCCAGAGGCGGATCATGTCGGCGCCGAATTCCTTGATGATGTCGGCCGGGTCAACGCCGTTGCCGAGGGACTTGTGCATCGCCTTGCCCTCGCCGTCCACGGTCCAGCCGTGGGTGAGGCATTCGCGGTAGGGTGCGCCCTCGTTCAGCGCGCCGACGGCCGTCAGCAGCGAGGACTGGAACCAGCCGCGGTACTGGTCGCCGCCTTCCATGTACATGTCGGCGGGCCAAAAGCCCTGGTCGCGCTTCATGGCGGCGTAATGGGTGGAGCCGGAGTCGAACCAGCCGTCGAGGGTGTTGGTCTCTTTGGTGAAGTGCCTGCCGCCGCAGTGCGGGCAGGTGAAGCCCTCCGGCAGCAGTTCTTCGGCCTCGCGCTCGAACCAGGCGTTGCTGCCCTCGCGCTCGAAGATTTGCGCAACGGATTCGATGCTCTCCTCGGTGCAGATGGGCTGCTTGCAGTCGCCGCAGTAGAACACCGGGATCGGCAGGCCCCAGCGGCGCTGGCGGGAAATGCACCAGTCGCTGCGCTCACGGATCATGGCGGCCATGCGGTCCTTGCCCCAGGCGGGCAGCCACTTGACGTCCTCACAGGCCTTGATCGCGTCCTCCTTGAAGGAGTCCACGGAGCAGAACCACTGGGGCGTGGCGCGGAAGATGATGGGGCTCTTGCAGCGCCAGCAGTGCGGGTAGCTGTGCACGATCTGCTCGGAGGCAAAGAGCGCGCCGCTCTCCTTCATGTCGGCGAGGATGATCGGGTTGGATTCCTCGGTCTTGAGGCCGGCGTACTTGCCGGCGTATGCGGTGTGGCGGCCCTGGTCGTCCACCGGCACGACCATCTCGATGCCGTAGCGCGAGCAGGTCGCAAAGTCGTCCGCGCCGAAGCCGGGCGCCGTGTGGACGCAGCCGGTACCGCTGTCCATGGTGACGTAGTCTGCCAGCAGCAGACGCGAGGTCTTGGGCAGGAAGGGGTGGCGGGCCAGCATGTTCTCGAAGAAGGAGCCCGGATGCGTCTCGACCACTTCGAAGTGCTCATAGCCGCCGAGCTTCATGACCTTCTCGCTCAGCGCAAGGGCCATGATGAACATCTCGCCGCTGTCGGCGCGCAGCACCGCGTATTCCATATCGGGGTTGAGCGCAATGGCGAGGTTGCCGGGCAGGGTCCAGATGGTGGTCGTCCAGATGACGAAGGAGAGCTTGCCGAGGTCCAGATGGCTCAGCTTGCCAAGATCATCCTCCATCGGGAATTTGACGTAGACCGTCGTGCAGGGGTCGTCCTGATACTCGATCTCCGCCTCGGCCAGGGCCGTCTCGTCCTTGGCGCACCAGTACACGGGCTTGAAGCCCTTGTAGATGTGGCCGCCGCGGTACATTTTGCCGAACACGCGCACTTCCTCGGCCTCGAAGCCCTTGTCCATCGTGCGGTAGGGATGCTCCCAGTCGCCGATGACGCCCAGGCGCATGAAGCCTTCCTTCTGCTTCTGCACGTACTTTTCGGCGTAGTCATGGCAGGCGGTGCGGAAATCGGAGACGCTCATGGCCTTGTGGTTGAGCTTCTGCTCCTTGATGATGGCGCTCTCGATGGGCATGCCGTGGTTGTCCCAGCCGGGGATATAGGGGGTGTAGTAGCCCCGCATGGCATAGGAACGCACGATGAAGTCCTTGATGGACTTGTTCAGCGCGTGCCCCATGTGGATGTTGCCGTTGGAAAAGGGAGGGCCGTCATGCAGAGAAAAGCGGGGCTTGCCCTCGTTTTTCTTCAGAAGCTCGTGATAAAGATCATGCTCCTGCCAGGCCTTGAGCATATCCGGCTCGCGCTTGGGCAGGCCCGCGCGCATCGGAAACTCGGTCTTCGGCAGATTCAGTGTGGTGTTGTAATCTTTGGCCATGTTGTTTGTTACTCCTGACTTTGGCTTGTCCGCTCTCGGCGGGCATAGAATTCAAGAACGGGGCGCGCGCTTTTGCGCCCGCCCCGAAGGAAATGGTTTTGCCTTTTCTTACAGGTTGAAGGTCTGGGTGCTGTCCTGCGGTTTGTCTTCCTTGCTCTCGTCGACGCTCAGATCCAGGTTCAGCTTGAGATCGCCGTCGGCCTGGAGCCGGGCGACGCTGTCCTCGATGCTGCGCACGGTGTCTTCCACCGCCGCCGGTGCGGGAGCCGGCGCGGGCTCCTCTTTGGGTTCGTCGGGCATGAAGCCGCGGGCCACGTTCTCCAGAGACTGGAACTGGCGGCCGAAGGCCTCCTTCGCTTCCTCGATATAGCGGGCCGTGGCGGCCTTGGCGGCGGCCAGACGGTTTTCCTCGTCACGGGTGGCCTGGGCGATCGAGCCGATCTTGGCCTGGACCTGCTTCTCGGCATCGGCGATCATGGCGGCGGCGCGGGTGCGGGCGTCGCCCTCGATCTGGATGGCCAGCTTCTGAGCGGAGAGCAGAGCGCGCTGGGCGGCTTCCTCGTTGGCGCGGTATTCCTCGATCTTGTCGACAAGGACCTTCATCTTGCTCTTGAGCACCGCGTTCTCCTTCTGGGCGGCCTCGGTCTCGTTGGCCAGCTCGTCCAGGAAGTTGTCCACAACGTCCATGTCATAGCCGTCCCTGCGAACGGTTGCAAAGGTCTTCTCGCGAATATCCTGAGCGGTAATCATCATTTATTCCACCTTTCAATTTTTCTCTGTCTCTGTGCTGCGCAATTCAGAAAAACTGGCTGTCGCTCTCAGGCTGCTCGCCCTGCGGCGCGACGAGATCCACGTTCTGCGGGGTGATGAAATAGGTCTTGCCTGCCACCGGCGTCACTTTGCCGTCCATGGCAAAGGTAATGCCCGAGATGAAGTCCAGCAGGCGGCGGGCCCGGTCGGTCGGCTGGCCCTCCAGCGTCATGACCAGGGAGCGGCCCATCTGCAGATAGCCCACCAGATCGCCGGCCTCCTCGAAGCTCTTGGGGTTGAAGAGGATGACCTGCGTGTCGCTGCCGCCGAAGTTGACGGTGCGCTCCTTCAGCGGGCGCTGGGGGCGCATGACGGGGCGGGGCCGGGCAGCGGGCTGCGCGGCGGGCTCTTTTTTTCCGAGGCCGAGCGCATCCAGAAAGCTGCCGCGGCGCGGCTGCTCCGGCTCTCTGGCCGGTTCCGGCTCCTCCTCGGTCTCGGCCGCGAAGGTATCCTCAAAGGCCATCTGCGCGGGCGTTACGGCCGGCTCGTTTTTGCGGGCCATATCCGCGCCCTCGAAGAAGTCGTCCTCGTCGTCGTAAGGCTGGGTCAGTTTTTTGAGTTCGTCCATGAAACCCATGGCGTTTCCTCCGTTATGTTTCTTGCTTTTGGTAAGGGCGCGGGCCGAAGATCGCCGAGCCGACGCGCACCATATTGGAACCGCAGGCGATGGCGCAGGCAAAATCCGCGCTCATGCCCATGGACAGAAAATCCATAGATACATTATCGTATTTTTTCCCGCTATTGTCAACAAAAAGCTTGTTCATTTTTGTAAAAAACAGTCGATTTTCTTCCTCGCTGCGGCCGGCCGGCGGGATACACATCAGCCCGCGCACGCGGATGTGGGAAAATGCGGCAGCGGAGGAAAGCGCTGCCGGGATCTCCTCCGGCGCAAAGCCGGACTTGCTCTCCTCGGCGCCGATATTGACCTCCAGCAGCACGTCCTGCGTCAGGCCGCGCTTTTCGGCGCAGCGGTCGATGACTTCCAGCAGCGCCAGACTGTCCACCCCGTGGATCAGGGAGGCCAGTCCCACCACCTGTTTGACCTTGTTTTTCTGCAGATGGCCGATGAAGTGCAGCGGCGCGCCCTCATAGGCGCCCTGCGCCTGCTTTTCCAGCATCTCCTGCACGCGGTTTTCCCCGCAGACGTCCACGCCGGCGGCGATCGCCTCGCGCACGCGGGCGGCGTCGTTCATCTTGCTGGCCGCCACGAGCGTGATCGCCGCCGGATCTTTTCCGGCGGCGCGGGCGGCCGCGGCCATTTCCGCGCGGATCCTTGCCACATTGTCTGCGATCGACATGTTCTGTCCTTCTTTCTGTCCCGCCGCCGGCTGCAGTTTTGCGGCCGGCGGCGGCTTTCTCTTATTCTTCTCCGTCCAGCGGCACCGGCTTCGGCGGCACCACGGTGGAGATCGCATGTTTGTAGATCAGCTGCTGCTTCCCGTCGCTCTCGAGCACGACGGTGAAGTTGTCAAAGCCGCGCACGATCCCGTGCAGCTGAAAGCCGTTCATCAGAAACATCGTGATCTGGGAGCGTTCACGGCGCGCCTGGTTGAGAAAAAGGTCCTGGAGATTCTGTGTTTTCTGCATGTTTGTCTGCTCCTTTGTATGTAGCTTTTTCTGCCCGCGGCAGATACAGCCATGATACGCTGAAGCGGTATGCAGTTTCAGTCGAAAGCCGTTAATCCCGAAGTCCGAATTCTCTCCATTGCAGCGGCAAAGTCCGGCTCGCCCGTCCACTCGATCCACAGCGCGCCCTCCGCGCGGCGAAACCAGGTAAGCTGCCGCTTGGCGTAACGGCGGCTGGCCTGCTTGATGAGATCGAGCGCATCGCTGCGGCTGATCTCGCCGCGCAGCGCCCGGGCGGCCTCCTTGTAGCCGATGGCCTGCATGGCCGTGCAGTCGGCCGGCACGCCGGAGCGGAGCAGCGCCTCGACCTCTTCAAACAGGCCCTCTTCGGCCATTTCGTCCACGCGCCGGTCGATCCGCGCATAGAGCGCGGCGCGGTCGGCGTAAGTCAGGACGATGCGCCCGGCCTCATAGCGCGGCGGCAGGCGGCGCGTCTCCTCGTCGTGCACGGTGATGGTCTTTCCCGTCAGCGTCCAGACCTCGAGCGCGCGCACGATGCGCCGACGGTCGCTCGGGGCAAGTTTTTCGGCCCGCGCGGGATCGACCGCTTTCAGCCTCTCCCACATCGCCTCCGCGCCAAGCGCGTCATACTGGGCGTTCAGCTGCTCGCGCAGCTTCGCGTCGCCGTCGTTTTCGGCAAAATCGCGCCCCGCGATCAGCGAGTCGATATAGAGCCCCGTGCCGCCGACGAGGATCGGCAGCTTCCCGCGTGCGAGAATGTCATCGCAGCAGCGCGAGGCCTCCTCGACGTAGCGCGCGACCGACCAGTTTTCCTGCGGCTCGGCCACGTCGAGCATATGGTGCGGCACGGCCGCGCGCTCGGCGGGCGTTGCCTTGGCGGTGCCGATATCCATGCGGCGGTAGATCTGCATGGAGTCGGCCGAGACGATCTCGCCGCCGTATTCTCCGGCAAGCTCGATGCCGAGCCGGGTCTTTCCTACTGCCGTCGGGCCGCAGACGACCAGGATCTTCCCCCTGCTCATACGATCCTCTTGAACATCTTGTCCAAATCCTTCCGGCTGAGCGTGACGGAAACGGGCCGCCCGTGCGGGCAGTATTTCACCCGCCCGCTGAGCACCTCCTCCACAATGCGCTCCAGCTCTTCCTCCGTGGTGTCCCAGCCGGCCTTGATGGCCGCCTTGCAGGCCACGGTGTGCAGGATCTCGTCCCATACCTGCTGCTCGCCGAGGTTTTTGCCGCGGCGCAGTTTTTCGCAGATCTCCTCCAGCGCCGGGCCGATCTCGCCCGCGTCCATGTCGGCGGGCACGGCGCGCACGATGTAGTCCCGCTCGCCGAAGGGCTCGATCTCGAAGCCGAGCTCCGTCAGCAGCTCGCCGTTTTGCTCGATGAGCTCCGCGTCCTCCGCCGCCGGGCGGACGGTCACCGGCGCCAGCAGGCTCTGGGCCATGATGTGCCGCTCCTGCGCGCGCAGGCGGTCGAAGTTCATGCGCTCGTGGGCGGCGTGCTTGTCGATCAGCAGCAGCTCCCCGTCCAGCTCGACGATGATGTAGGTCTTCATCGCCTCCCCCACGATCTTGTGGTCAGGGAGGCTTAACTTTTCAACATTTTGAACAGGGTTTTCCACAATCTTGCTGCCCGCAGGGGCGGAAAAGCCTGTATTTATCGGCGTTTCCGGCGTTTTCTCCTCCCTTGCGGGACGGATCGGCAGATCCATGTGCAGCTGTGCCTCCGCGCCGCCCTCGCGCAGGGCAGTCGGGTGCGGCCAGGACGGCGCCGGAGCCGGCACAGCCGGGCGCGGCGCGGGCGCGGCGGGCTTTGCGGCATAGCCGTTTGCCCGGAAGTCCGCGGCGCTCATGGTCTTGTAAAAATCCTTTTTCGGCTCGGCCATCTGGCGGGTGCCGGCCGAGGGCTCGACGGATGCGCTGCGTCCCTCGCCGGCCAGCGCCGAGAGCACCGCGTAATACACCGCGTCGAATACGGTCTTTTCGTCAGAAAATTTGACCTCGGTCTTGGCCGGGTGCACGTTCACGTCCACCGCCGCGCAGCTCATGTCCAGATACAGCGCGCAGGCGGGATAGCGCCCGGTGAGCAGCGTATTTTTATAGGCCTGCTCGAGAGCGGCCTGCAGCAGCGCGGATTTGATGAAGCGGCCGTTGCAGTAGAAATACTGCTCGCGCCGGTTGCCGCGCCCGGCGGAGGGCGAGGACGCGTAGCCCGTGACCTTCACGCCGCCGTTTTCGCCGCTGCACAGCAGCATCTTCGCGGCAGCCTCGCGCCCGAGCAGGGCATAAACGCAGGACTCGATGCGCCCGTCGCCGGGGGAGAAAAACTCCTCCTGCCCATCGCGGAGGCAGCGCACGGAGACCTCCGGGCGGCCCAGGGCGCAGCGCAGCGCCGTCAGCACGCAGGCGGCGGCCTCGCTGCGGTCGGATTTCAGGAATTTCAGGCGCGCAGGGGTATTGTAAAACAGATCGCGCACGATCATGGTCGTGCCCTCCGGGCAGCCGGCGGGCAGCATGTCGCGGATCTCTCCGGCCTCGAGCAGCACGCGGGTGCCGGCCTCGTCGCCGCGGCGGCGGGTCGTCAGCTCCACGCGCGACACGGCGGAGATCGCCGCCAGCGCCTCGCCGCGAAAGCCCATCGTCGCGATGCTCTCCAGGCCGTGCTCGTCGCGCAGCTTGCTGGTGGCGTGGCGCAGAAAGGCCACGCCCGCGTCCTCCGGCGACATGCCGCAGCCGTCGTCGGTCACGCGGATATAGGTGGCGCCGCCCCCGCGCAGCTCCACGGTGACGTTCTTCGCGCCGGCGTCAAAGGCGTTCTCCGTCAGCTCCTTGATGACGGAGGCCGGACGCTCGACCACTTCGCCCGCGGCGATCATGTCGGCCACGTGCGGGTCAAGGATATGGATCATTGGCATCGTATCACTTCCTAAGGCCTGATTATACATGATTTCTGTTGAAACTTCCACCCGTTTTATGCTAAAATACAATGTAAAAATTTGTGCCTCAGAGGAAACGCGAATGAAAGAAAGACAGGTTATCGATATTGCGGAGATCCGGCGACAGGAGGAGATCTGCGCGCGCATTTTCGAGCGCGTCACCGCCGACGGGCAGCGCCCGCTCGCGCTGGTGGACACCTACGGCTGCCAGCAGAACGAAGCGGACAGTGAAAAGCTGCGCGGCTATCTCGCGGAGATGGGCTACGGCTTCACGCAGGACGAATTTCAGGCCGACGTGATCGTCGTGAACACCTGCGCCGTGCGCGAGCACGCCGAAATGCGCGTGCTCGGCAACGTCGGCGCCCTCAATCACTCCAAAAAAGCCCGTCCGGGACAGATCGTCGCGGTCTGCGGCTGCATGGTGCAGCAGCCCCACATGGCCGAGAAGATCAAGAAGTCCTATCCCGTGGTCGACCTGGTCTTCGGCCCGCACGAGCTCTGGCGCTTCCCGGAGCTGTTGGAGCGCGTGCAGACCCGCCATAAGCGCGTCTTTGCCGCCGAAAAGAGCGACGGCGCCGTGGCCGAGGGCATCCCGCTCCAACGCGACGGCACGGTCAAGGCCTGGCTTTCCGTCATGTACGGCTGCAACAATTTCTGCACCTACTGCATCGTGCCCTATGTGCGCGGCCGCGAGCGCTCGCGCCTGCCGGAGGACATCCTCCGTGAGGCGCGCGAGCTGGTCGCCGCGGGCTATAAGGACATTACCCTCCTCGGCCAAAACGTGAACTCCTACGGCAAAGACCTCAGCAGCGGCGTGGATTTTGCCGACCTGATCCGCAGCATCAACGACATTCCGGGGGACTTCCGCATCCGCTTCATGACGAGCCACCCGAAGGATGCGACAGAAAAGCTGTTCCGGACGATGGCGGAATGTGAAAAATGCTGCCATCAGCTGCACCTGCCGGTGCAGTCGGGCAGCGACCGCATCCTCAAAGCCATGAACCGCAGCTATGACAGCGAAAAATATCTGCATCAGGTTGCGCTTGCCCGGCAGTACATGCCCGATCTCGTGCTGACGACGGACATCATCGTGGGCTTCCCCGGCGAGACGGAGGAGGATTTTTCTGCGACGCTGAAGCTCTGCGAAAAAGTCCGGTTTGATGCGATGTTCACCTTCATCTACTCCAAGCGCGTCGGCACGCCCGCGGCCTCGATGCCCGATCCCTACACCCGTGAGGACAAGCAGCGCCACTTTGACGCGCTGACGGAGCTGGCAAACAGGATCTCCGGTGAAAAGCATAAGGAATACGAGGGCAAAACGCTCCGCGTCCTGATCGACGGCGAGACGGGCCGCGAGGAATATAATCTCTCCTCCCGCACCGACGGCGGCCGCCTTGTGCACCTCAAAGGCGACCCCGCGCTGATCGGCAGCTTTGCCGACGTAACGATCACCGCCAGCAACACCTGGGCGCTGTACGGAACGCTCTGATGATTAGTTTTTAGACAGAAACGGAGACAGATATGGCAGAGTTGACGCCGATGAAGCGGCAGTATTGGGAGATCAAGCAGAACTATCAGGACTGCCTGCTCTTTTACCGCCTGGGCGATTTTTATGAGATGTTCGACGAGGACGCGAAGGTCGCCTCGCGGGAGCTGGATCTGGCCCTGACGACCCGCGACCGCAACGTGGAGGACCCGGACGAGCGCACCCCGATGTGCGGCGTGCCCTACCACAGTGCCGAGACCTATATCGCCCGTCTCATCGCCAAGGGCTACAAGGTCGCCATCTGCGAGCAGACCGAGGACCCGGCCCTGGCCAAGGGACTGGTATCGCGCGACGTGATCCGCATCATCACCCCCGGCACCGTGACCGAAAGCTCGATGCTGGAGGAAAACCGCTCCAACTACATCGCCTCGGTCTTTCTCGGGCAGACGGACGGCGGCGTCGCCTTCTGCGACCTGAGCACAGGCGAATTCTGCTGCGCCGGGTTCAAAAGCGACGCGCTCAGCCACGTGCTCAACGAGCTGGGGCGCTTCGCGCCGCGCGAAGTCCTGCTCTCCCCGGGCGCGGACGCCTGCCCGGAGCTGCGCGATTTCCTGGCCCAGCGCCTGAGCGCCATGCCGGAGATCAGCGGGACGCAATTTGAATACATGCCCTGCGCGGTGCTGCTGTGCCGCCAGTTCGGCTATGCCGACGTGGACGCGAGCGGCCTTGGGGAGGACCCCGCCGCCGTCTGCGCGGTAGGCGCACTGCTGCAGTATCTGATCGAAACGCAAAAATTCGACCTCAGCCATATCAACCGCCTCGACCTCTTCGCCGGCGGGCGCTACATGGAGCTCGACTGGACCACCCGCCGCAGCCTGGAGCTGACGGAGTCGCTGCGCAGCGGCGAAAAACGCGGCAGCCTCCTCTGGGTCCTGGACAAGGCCAAGACCCCGATGGGCAGCCGGATGCTGCGCGCCTGGATCGAACGGCCGCTGCTGTCCGCGGTGGCGATCCGCCGCCGTCTCGCGGCGGTGCAGGAGCTGGTGAATGACAACGTGCGCCGGGGCGAGCTGATGCTCATCCTGCGCGGCGTGTCCGACATGCAGCGCCTGGTGGGCAAGGCTGTCTACGGCACCGCCGGCGGGCGCGATCTGCGCGCGCTGTGCACTTGCTGTGCGGCGCTGCCGAAGCTCAAAGAGCAGCTTGCGGCCTTCCGCTCGGCGGAATTGAGCGCCATTTTCGCCATGGACGAGCTGAAGGACGTGTTCACGAAGATCGACGTCGCCCTGGACGACGATCCCCCCTTCTCCGTGCGCGAGGGCGGCATCCTCCGCGCGGGCTATGTGCCGGAGCTCGACGAGCTGCGCGATATCCGCGACAACGGCTCGCGGCGCATCCAGGAGCTGGAGGCGCGCGAGCGCGAGCGCACCGGCATCAAGAAGCTGAAGGTCGGATACAACAAGGTCTTCGGCTATTACATCGACATCCCTCGCTCGGCCGGACTGGAAAACGTCCCCGCCGACTACATCCGCAAGCAGACCCTGGTCTCCAACGAGCGCTACTTCACCCAGGAGCTCAAGGAGCTGGAAAACAGCCTGCTGACCGCGCGCGAGCGCATCAACGAGCTGGAATACCGCGTTTTCTGCGAGCTGCGCGACTATGTGGCCGCGCAGGTCACCCGCATCCAGGCCACGGCGGAGGCCGTGGCGAAGCTCGACGTATACTGCTCCCTGGCCGAAGTCGCCGTGCGCAACAACTACACCATGCCCGAGGTCGACACCTCCCGCCAGCTGCAGATCGTCGAAGGCCGCCATCCGGTGGTCGAGCAGACCCTGCGCGAGGTGCTCTTCGTGCCGAACGACACGCTGCTCGATGACCGCGACAACCGCGTCGCCATCGTCACCGGACCGAACATGGCCGGTAAATCCACCTACATGCGCCAGACGGCGCTGATCGTGCTGATGGCGCAGATCGGCTCCTTCGTGCCGGCCAAAAGCGCCGTGATCGGCATCGTCGACCGGGTCTTCACCCGCATCGGCGCCTCGGACGACCTCGCCTCCGGCCAGTCCACCTTCATGGTGGAGATGACCGAGATGGCCAATATCCTCAAGCACGCCACCGCCGCCTCCCTGCTGATCCTCGACGAGATCGGCCGCGGCACCTCCACCTACGACGGCATGGCCATCGCCCGCGCGGTGTTGGAATATTGTGCAGACAAGCGCCGCCTCGGCGCCAAGACCATGTTCGCCACGCACTATCACGAGCTGTCGGTGCTCGAGGGGCAGCTGCCCGGCGTGCGCAACTACAACATCACCGCCAAAAAGCAGGGAGGCACGCTGGTCTTCCTGCGCAAGATCATGCCCGGCGCCGCCGACGAGAGCTACGGCATCGAGGTCGCCAAGCTTGCGGGCCTGCCGGACGGCGTGATCGGAAAGGCCAAGGCCTATCTGAAAGAACTGAGCCAGTCCGGTGCCGCGCCGCAGGCGGCTGCCGCCCGGCCGGACGACCAGCTGAGCCTGTCCGACGTTGGCTCGGACGAGGTGCGAAAGGCCCTGCTGAAAACCGACATCAACAGTCTCTCGCCGATCGAGGCGCTGAACCTGCTCTATGAGCTGCAGCAGAAAGCGAGGGGATGAGCCGTGTCGAACGAGTTTACCAGCCGTTTGAGCAAGCCGCAGGCGATCGCGGTGCTGATCTGGCTGCCGCTGCATATCATCATCCTGCCCGCCCTGCTCTACCCTCTGGTGCTCCGCAGCCTGATCGGCGGAGTGACCGCCAACCTCCTGGTCTATGCGCTCGGCGCGGTCTATATGCTGCTCCTGCTCCGCCGCTTTTTCCGTCGGGACTTTGACGCCCTGTGCGATCACCCGCTGCGCGTGTTGCTGCTGGTGGTCGGCGCCTACTGGGCCTCGCGCTTCGGGGAAGTGCTGGTCGCGCTGCTGCTGGAGGCGATGTCCGTTTCCGGCTCGAACGAAAACAACGAGGCCGTCATCCAGATGGCGAAGGACCGTATCGGCCCGACCGCGGCCATGGCCGTGATCCTCGCACCGATCGTGGAGGAAAGCATGTTCCGCGCCGGGATCTTCGGTCTGATCCGCCGCAAAAGCCGCTTCTTGGCCTACACGGCCAGCGCCCTGGGCTTCGCCCTTTATCATGTCTGGGAGAGCGCGCTGTACGATCCGCGGCAGCTGATTTTTATCCTGCAGTATCTCCCCTCGTCCCTCGCGCTGGCCTATGTCTATGAGCAGTCGGACTCCATCTGGGGCTGCATCTTCCTGCACATGCTCGTCAACGGCGTGTCGATCCTTGCGGTGATGTCTCTATGAGCGGCGCGCAGGAGCTGCGGGTGATCGCCCGCATCGAAACGGATTTTTCCACAAAATTCGGCATTCCCCGTCAGGCCGGCGTCGTGGAGGCGCTTGAGGGCCGGATCGTCTTCGAGCCGGAGTTCCGCAATCCCGATGCTATTCGCGGCATCGAGGGCTTTTCCCACCTCTGGCTGATCTGGCAGTTTTCCGAGGCCGTGCGCAGCGACTGGTCGCCCACGGTGCGGCCGCCGCGTCTCGGCGGCAATGTGCGCATGGGCGTGTTCGCCACGCGCTCGCCCTTCCGGCCGAATCCGCTGGGCCTCAGCTGCGTGCGTCTGCTGCGCGTGGATCAGGATCCGGCGTGCGGGCCGGTCCTGCTGGTTGCCGGCGCCGATCTGATGAACGGCACCCCGATCTACGACATCAAGCCCTACCTGCCCTACGCCGACTGCAAGATCGACGCGATCGGCGGCTTTGCGCCGGATGCGGGCGCAAAGCTGCACGTGGAATTTTCGCCCGGAACGGAGGAACAGATCCCTGTTGAAAAACGCGCAGCGCTGTGCGGCGTTCTGGAAAACGACCCCCGCCCACGCTACCAGGACGATCCCGCGCGGATCTACGGGATGGATTTTGCGGGCATGAACGTGAAGTTCCGCGTGGAAAACGGCATCTTGACGGTGTTTTCTGTTGAAAAATGAATCACGGCCCCGGATCCGATGATCCGAGGCCGTGTATTTATGTCACAGAAAAAATCAAGCCCTGCTCGAATGAGCAGGGCTTGTGTTGGCATTGACCTATCTTCCCGGTCCGTCGCCAGACAAGTATTTTCGGCACTGGTGAGCTTAACTTCTGTGTTCGGAATGGGAACAGGTGGACCCTCACCGTTAAAAACACCAACTATATCAGGGATCTGTACCCTGAAAACTGAACAGAGGGAGGAGAAGCAAGGAAAACCTGCATTCTGTAGGTAAAGCCCTCGGGCTATTAGTACCGGTAGGCTGAACGCATCACTGCGCTTACACCGCCGGCCTATCAACGAAGTAGTCTACTTCGACCCTTACTCCA